>SPLK01000091.1_pt1 | contig 51247 bp, 46 predicted proteins | sample 2456111 | NCBI WGS metagenome assembly SPLK01 (sample SAMN11156906, study PRJNA527647) | hot springs metagenome | biome: Geothermal region; feature: Hot spring; material: tree branch in hot spring; isolation source: hot spring sediment rich in lignocellulosic material ... | reverse complement strand
TCCTTTAATGTCCTGCTCCCACTTTTGACTATACTCACCTGTGCACCCAAAAGCTTCATTCTGAAAACATTAAGCTCTTGCCTATGTGCATCTTCTTCACCCATATATACTGTACAATCAAGACCTAAAAGGGCGCAGGCTGTTGCCGTGGCAACGCCGTGTTGACCGGCACCAGTTTCAGCTATAACCCTTTTTTTACCCATCCTTTTGGTGAGCAAAGCCTGTCCGAGTGTGTTGTTTATTTTGTGAGCGCCTGTATGTAGGAGATCCTCCCTCTTTATATAGATCTTGGCGCCTCCCGCATACTCGGTGAGATTTTTGGCAAAATATAGGGGAGTAGGCCTTCCTGCGTAAGTCCTTAGGTAATAATTCAGCTCTTCCCAAAAGCTTTTATCTGATCTTACCTCCTTATATTGACCTTCAAGCTCTTCAAGGGCATACATGAGAGTTTCAGGAACAAATTTACCGCCAAAGTTACCAAAGTATCCTTTATTATCTGGTAATTTCATGAATCTATGTTCCATCTGACACCTTTTATTATATCATGGATCTTATGGATGCCCTTTTGATTACCGGAACTGATACAGGTGTGGGGAAAACCTTTATGGCTTATAACCTCGCTTACGCTCTAAAGGAGAGAGGTATCAATGTAGGATACTTAAAACCCGTTGAGACTGATGTTAAAACTTTGCCTGCTGATGGCTCTCTTTTGGCAAGCGTAACAGGGCAGGATATAAAGGAAGTTGTACCTGTCACATTTTCTCTTCCTCTTTCGCCATATGCGGGTATTTTGGAGGAAGGCGGAGACTTTTCTCTTGAGGAATTATATACTCACTTTGAGAAGATGTTAAGAAAGTACAGCATAGTTATTGTGGAAGGTGCTGGTGGTATAGCGGTGCCTATAAAGAAAGGTTACGACTATGCGAGGCTCGCAAAGGACTGGAATTTACCAATTTTGATCGTAGCAAGGGCGGGTCTGGGAACAATAAACCACACTTTTCTGTCTTGGTTTTACGCTAAAGAGATGCATCTTAATATAAGGGGTATAGTTATGAACGGTTTCGGAAGTGACGATGTATCGGAGAAGACAAACGCTCGCATAATAGAGGAGCTTACAGGCATAAAACCATTAAAAATTCCCAAAATTGAAGGATCACTTCTTCCTACCTATCTGAGAGAAGCTCTCCTTGACTTTATCCGGCTTTAACCTGTAATAAGCTGATACTCTTTCAACCATCTGTTTAAAGTAAGGTGCCGCGGCAGTTCCACCATAAGCTAATCCTTTTGGTTCATCAACGGATATACCTGCAACGAATCTTGGATCCGTTGCAGGAAAGTAACCTACAAAGTAGGCTACCACCTTATCCCTTGAATAGCGCCCTACCCTAAAGTCAAACTTCTGGGATGTCCCAGTTTTACCAGCTATTGTAAAGTAGTCGGATCTGGCAAGTTTGGCAGTGCCTTCCTCAACTACCCTAATCAGGTTTCTATGCAGCCAATTCATAACCTTAGGTGAAAAGAGTCTATCCCTTATTACCTCACTCTGGTAGTAAGTTCTGTTTCCTTGCGCATCCTCTGTATACAGAACTATTCTTGGCTTGACCATCTTACCTGTGGCGAGAAAAGAAAAAGCAGTGCATAAATTGAGGAGGTTTACAGACAGGCCTTGTCCGATGCTTGAGTAGAGGATGTTAGCAGGATATCTGTAGTCCGGCAGTTTAGGTTTAGTTTCCCCAGGTAGAATTCCAAATGTATTTTTAAAGTGTATCTTTTCCATCAGCTCTTGTACATCTTTTCTTGATAGGAATTTAGCTATCTTTACCATCCCCACATTGGAGGACTTTATAAGCACTTGGTCAAGTGGGAGATCACCGTAAGGGTGTACGTCTCTGACTATTCTTCCGTAAACTTCCGTCTTCCCCCACCCTGCGTTCACCACATAATTCTCAGGTATGTAACCTTTGTCTAAAGCCATACCCAAAAAGAAAGGTTTCATGACGGATCCCGGCTCAAAGAGATCCGTAACCACAAAGTTCTTCCTCTCCCAAGGGCTATATCTCTGATAGTTGTTTGGATCGTAATAGGGATATGTAGTCATACCCAGTATATCTCCATTTTTGGTATCCATGACCAGTATGGACACCTTTTTGGGTTTCCAGTCCCTCACTATTTGATCCCTTATATCTTCCAATATGCTTTGTACACCTAAGTCTATTGTTGTATAAACCGTTTCCGTTTTCAAAACATGGATATCGGCTATAGGTTCTATAGCAAGCTTTCCAGCTTCCGGAGAGAGAAGAAAGCGGACATTCGTCCCTTTCTCATCAAAGAATGTATTTAGCATATACTCAAGACCTTCAAGTCCCTTCCCATCATCACCACAAAACCCCAGCAGATTACTCGCCAAATGTCCGTGAGGATAAAACCTTTTGAAATCCTCCTGAACACCTACAGCCCTCATATTATCCGTATCCTTTATAACACCTCTAATGTAAGGTAGAAGTTCCTTATCCACCTTCCTTGCGAGCCATACAAACTTCCTGTGTGAATTTAGACTTTCAAGTATCTGTTTCTCCGGCACGTGGGTTGCAGCTGAGAGTCTACTTGCAAGCTCTTCTTTATTTAAGACATACTTAGGGAAAGCGTATACCGAGATGGTAGGGATACTCAAAGCCAGATCGTTGCCTCGCCTATCCTTTATAGATCCTCTGTAGACAGGCATGTTTACCAGTGCAATCTTTGGAAACTTTTCTGCCACTTTTTCCACATACTCTGTTCTTCCTACGAGTTGAAGGTAAGCTGTGCGCAAAAGAAGCACGGAAAATCCAAGAAATATTAAGAAAGAAACCAAAAGTATCTTTGAGTTTTCCTTCCTAAGCTCTTGCATAACAAAGTTGAAGGAACTCTTTGAAAATGTTTTTCGCGTCGTGAGGTCCAGGTGACGCCTCAGGATGATATTGAACGCAATATATAGGCAGGTTTCTGTGTTTGAATCCTTCCAGTGTATTGTCAAGCAAATTTACATGTGTTATTTCCACATCTTTCAGGCTGTCAGCATCCACAGCAAAGTTGTGATTTTGAGCTGTTATCTCTATGTGACCATCTCTCAGATCCTTTACTGGATGATTTCCTCCATGATGTCCAAACTTGAGTTTATAAACCCTACCTCCTAACGCAAGCCCTATTATCTGATGTCCCAAACATATACCCATTATGGGCTTTTCTTCCATAAATTCTCTGACAAGTTTTATACCTTCCATGACCCTCTGTGGATCACCTGGCCCGTTGCTCAAAAGTATCGCGTCAGGATCTATTTTTCTTAAGTTTTCGCGCGCATTATAAGGAGGCAAAACGATCACCTTTGCACCTTCACTGACGAGCCTTCTGAGAATGTTACGTTTTACACCAAAATCCACAACAGCCACAAGAGGTTTGTTAACTTCTTTAACCAAATACCCTTTGTGGAGATCCCAATCGCCTTCTCCCCAATAATAAACTTCGTGCGTGGCAACTTCTCTAACGAGATCTAACTCTGATATGTCTTTTATACCCTTTGCTTTTTGAATGAGTTGTTTTGGATCATTCTCACGTGTTGATATTATGCCTCTTAAGACACCCTTCTCCCTTATCTTTTTTACTAATGCCCTTGTGTCTATACCCTGGATACCTACCACCCCATATTCCTTAAGGTAATCATCAAGGCTCTTCTTTGCTCTCCAGTTGCTGTAAAATACAGAAAGCTCTTTTACTACAAAGCCATTTACTTGAACCTTCCCAGACTCCACATCCTCATCGTTGACTCCGTAATTGCCTATTTGAGTGTACGTCATAACTACGATCTGACCTTTGTAAGATGGATCCGTGAGAATTTCCTGATAACCCGTCATAGATGTGTTGAAAACTATCTCTCCTTGAGCTTCCCCTTCTGCCCCAAAAGAATATCCTACAAAATAAGTTCCATCTTCTAAGGCAAGTATCGCTCTCTTCATAGCTCTTCCAAACGGAGAGGGCGGGATTCGAACCCGCGGTAGGGTATTTAGCCCTACAACTCCTTAGCAGGGAGCCGCCTTCGGCCTCTCGGCCACCTCTCCTGCCTTTAAAGTTAAAGTTGCGGGGGGAGGATTTGAACCTCCGACCTTCGGGTTATGAGCCAGTAAGCCGAAACTATTTAATCCTTGAAAAACAAAGCTCCTCATGTGGTCTCCCTCTTAATGTTGAAAAAAGATTGAAAATTTTTATTCACTGTCATGTTTACTACCTCACAGAAATACTTTTCAGTTTGCCATCCCATAATTTACACAATATAACACACTTAACACAAAAGGGCAAGCTGTTAAGAGGGCTTCTTTGAAAAACCCAACTCTTCTATAGTCTGAATAGCCTTCCTTAAACCATAGGAAAAGCCTTAACCCTTAGGCTCATGCTTAAACCCTGTCCTTATGCATATCCCATGCAATGTAAATTAAGCCACTGATGAAGATGATGGTCAAAAGGGTTATGATGATTAAAGCACCGTTGATTTCCATGACTACAGCCTCCTTATTAACTTCTTTGCTTGCATATGGGCATACAGGGTAAGAAAGAAAAGGAAGACCCAGAGAACTGAACCAGCTATAAACACGGCTTTAGCCACTGGACTATCCCATTTAAAGGCAAGCCCAGCCAAGCCACCAGACAACAGCAATAAGCCATTCCAGAGTTGATTAAACAGGTTTCTGTAGTGGGCTATTAGCTCCTTAACCTCTTCCTTGCTGTCCATTGCTTTCCTCACTTACCACCTTGCTGGGCTTCCTCCTCCTGCTTAGCCTTCTCAAGTATTTCAGTGAGGACAAGGCTGGTGCTTTTCCCTTCACGCTCCGCCTTAGACATAAGCCACTACTTTAGAACCACAGGAAGCCTGACTTCTAACTTGGCTACCTCCAGCCTGAGTCTTCTACCCGTCCGTGCCATGTTATTAATTTTAGCCTCATTTCTGAACTATATCAAGCAAGAAAAAGCATGGACTAATTGATATGACTAAAAGCATGTAAATGTGTTAATATTACTTTTTATGAAGCCATCGTATTATGCCAGTGCTGTTGCGAATAGATACCATTTAAGGGATATCTAACCATGCAGGGGGATATTCTTATCTTTTCAGATACAGACAAAGAAGAAGACTATTTTCCTGTTTTCTACGAAGAGCTTGATTTTTTGGGCTTTAAAGACTTTTGGAAATATCCTGAGTGCAAAGAACCTTTGCTTTGGGGTAAAGATGCTGGGGCTTATATAGAGTACTGGTATAAAGGCAAGCTCGTAGCAAAAGTAAGAAAGGGAGCTTTGTTTAAAAAACATTCTATACAGTATGTAGAAAAAGGTCTTCAACTTGAGCCTATGGACCTTGAAAAGCTAAAAAGTCTGTATGAAAGCCATATTAGAGACCTGACTAATGAAGCTCTTGATTACATAAACATGGAGGTAGAAAAATTTAAAGAGTTCGGTCATGGTCTTGTAGTTTCTTATAGTGGAGGCAAAGACTCACAGGTGGTAATTGACCTTGTTCTTCAGGTGGTGCCATACAAAGACCTTTATGTGGTTTTTACCGATACAAAGATGGAACTGGACGATACATACAAAACGGTGGAACTAACAGAGGAGTATTACAGAAAATTTTTTCCAGATTTTAAAATCCATGTGGTTTCAAGTCCTTTTGAAACCGCAGAACTTTGGGAACTTTTTGGACCACCAAGCAGGTTAAAAAGGTGGTGTTGTAGTGTGTATAAAATTGCTCCTCAGGTTAAATTTCTGGATAGGTTGGGAAACGCAGGGTCAAATAGCGTCCTTGTTTTTGAAGGCACTCGGGCAAGTGAAAGTAAAACAAGAGCAAACTCTTGCAGGACATCTCCAAGAGAAAAAACCTTTAGGGAGATAAACATAAGACCTGTTTTTCACTGGAGAGACTTTGATGTTTATATGTATATTCTACTTAAGGAACTTCCTTTGAACCCTCTATACAGGAAAGGTTTTAGGCGTGTGGGATGTAGCGTATGTCCTTTTGCTTCAAACTGGTCGGAGTATCTGATTGAAAACTTATATCCTCACAGAGCGGAAAGGTTTATAAGGGTGCTTGAAAACTATGCCTATAATATGGGGGTAGAAAAACAAGAGGAACTTATAGAGTATATATCTTCTGGTGCATGGAAAATGAGGGCTGGGGGCGTGGGGCTAAAAAGCGAACAATCAGTAGAGTTTCTAAGGGAAGAGAATTCTCTAAAGGCGGTCTTGAAAGGTCGCAGGGAAAACTTTTTTGAATGGGTAAAGACGGTGGGAACTCTTCACCTTTTGGAAGAAAAGGATGGGTATAAAAAGGGTGAGTTGAGGGTTGGTGATGCAGTAATCAAGTTTGCATACAAAGAGAAGGGAGATATAACAAGAATAGAGTTTCACGACCTTGAACCTCACCCTGTACTTTATTCAAAGTTGGAAAAAGTTCTATATAAGACTACTTACTGTCTTCACTGTACGGGATGTGAAGTAGAATGTCCTCATTCTGCTGTTATTACCTATCCAAAGGTTGTGGTCAATTCTTCTAAATGTACTCACTGTGGGAACTGTCTTGACTTTTTACCCACAGGTTGTTATGTGGCGGAGTCTGTTAAAATATCTATAGCAGGAGGTATGAAGAAAGAAAGGAATATGAAGGTAAATAGATACCTTACTTTCGGTTTGAGAGGTCGCTGGCTTCATGAGTTTATGGAAATTGGAAGTAAATGGTTAATTGATAACACGCTCGGAGTAGAGCAAAAGAAGGCTATGAACAATTATCTTTTTGATATAGGTCTTATAGACAAAAACAAGCAGATAACAGAATTTTTCCATACACTTCAGAAAGTGTTTATAAAAGACACTGAAGCCTTCTGGCAAATAGTATGGGTAGAGTTATGCATAAATTCGGACCTCTTTAGGTTCTATGTGGAAGAAGTGCCTTGGGGAAAGGTCTGGACTAAGGAAGAACTGGTTAAAAAGCTGGTGGAAGAAAAAGGAGTGGCGGAAAGGACTGCAAGGAATGGCATAAATTCGCTTACAAACACTCTTGAGGAAAGTCCTCTGGGTCAATGGTTTGGAAGAAAGGAAGGGAAGGGTCAATACTTCAAGGTTGGCACTGACAAGGTTAGCAGTCTTGTAGTAGGCTATGCTCTATACAGGTTGAAAGACATAAAAGGCTGGAGAGGCACCACAATAAGGGAACTCGCTAGAATAAAGGAAGGTCCAATTGCATGGCTTGGAATACCAAAGGAAATACTGAGATACAAAATACTCTCTCTCAAGAATATAAAGCTAGTTGATGCTGACCTTGTTGCGGACCTTGATAATATTTTCTTCTACGATTTTGACTCTAAGGGTTTTCTAAAGGAAGTTGTTAGAAAATGGACAGATATTTCACCTTAATGCTAAAATATAACCCATGAAACATTCGGAGCTTGTAGAGATAAGGAGGGATTATATACCTGTCTTCAGGCTGGGGGTTGAGGAACATGAAGAACACTGGAAAAGTTATGTGCCTCACGAGAACTTTCAGGAGTTTCTTGACAAGGTGCTTAACGTTTTAGAAGGAAAATCAAAAAAGAATGCTGTATGGCTTCAGGGTTCTTATGGAACTGGAAAAACTCATGCCTGTAGTGTTGTAGCACATCTGGTTTCTGAGAATGTAAAAAACATAGAAGATTACATGGAAAGATTGAAAGCAGAGCTTAGACACCGTTTGAAATATTTCAGAGAAAAACACAGATACCTGCCTGTATATATGAGAGGTACTGAAGACGCTCCTTCTTTGAACTATGTGAATATATACGTTAAAGGTGCTATAAAAAGGGCACTTCAGAAGGCAGGCATAAAAGAGGTGATTGAGTATGAACTGGATAAAATCTTAGAGTATCTTCCGCAGATAGTTTCCAAAAAGGGAGAAGAGAAGATACTTAAAGAATATACCCATGGAAAATACGGAAGTCTTTCCGCCTTTATGGAAGACCTGAAAAAACCTTCTCCTGAACCAGAAGCTCTTGAAATGGCTAATTCTATAGTGGAAAAGGAAGAAGGTTTGCACTTTAGCTTTGCTCTTGAAGAATGGCTTGAAAAGGTAAATAAGCTTCTAAAAGATAAAGGTTATTCGGGCATTCTTCTCATATGGGACGAATTTACAGAGATAATAAAGTCTGAGAGTCATTATCTTGAGAAGCTTCAAAACCTTGCAGAAAAAAATCAAATCAAGCTAATAATAGTTAGCCATGTGGGTGAGGAGGAATTAAGAAGTGTGCTTGAAGAAAAAACACTGCGTAAGATAGAAGACCGCTTTGAAAAGCACAGACTTAAGCTTGAAGAAATAACCGCCTTCAAGATACTTCAGGGTGCCTTCCACATAAAGGACTATCAGAGGATAAAGGAAGCCTTTGAAAAGCTGGAGGGTTTGCTAAGATACATTTCAAGACTTTTAGATAACCAGAAAATAGAAAGAGAAGATATCATGAAGGTTTATCCGCTACATCCTTACACTGCACTTTTATGCACGGATATTGCAGAAAGGTTTTTCTCTGCCACCAGAAGTATGTTTGACTTTTTGTTTGGCTCAGAGAGAGTTTTGTCTGCCTTTCTTGAAAAGACGGTGGAAGAAGAACCCTTTCTAACGGTAGATTACCTGTGGGATTACTTTTACCGTGTGATTGAGGAGGGTAGAAGAGAAGACAGGCTCATAACCATACTTAGCTTTTACAATACCTACGCAAACAGATGCAGAGAAAGAGGAGAAGAGTATCTGAAGGTTTTTAAAGCTTTGATGGTGTTTAACGTGCTCTATACGGGCATGGACAGACCAAAGATGTTTGAAGAACCCACGGAGGAAAACATAAAGAAGGCTTACGCGGGAACATCATTAGAATTAAAGTGTGTAGAGGTATTAAGGTGGCTTGAAGAGGAGGATATACTTCACAAGGACCCAGACGGAAAGTATAGAGTAGATCTTCGCTCTGGGCTTCCACAGCGGGAGATAGATAAGGAAAAAGAAGCACTAAGGAGCAAGTATGCTTCTATTAGCACCGCTTTAAAGGAAATGGACAGAGAAAAACTCAAGTATAGTCTTTCATTAAGGATACTGAGAGAAATAAACCTAAACATACTGACCCACGCAGACCATCCATTGCAGAAGGAGGAAGACCATACCCTAAACCTTTTCGTAGGTTTTCCTACTACAGAAGCGGAGCGAAACAGATACATAGAAAAATTCAGAGAGCTAAGCTCCAGCTACCCTAAGGCGGTATTTATACTCTATGAAGAGGTCTTTGGAGAAAAGAACCTTGAAAGGTGGATAGATTATAAGGCTCGTGAAAGAGTAGCTCAAAATCACCAGCTAAATGAACAAAGGTACGACTATTCAAGGTATGCCAGCAAAATGTTAGAAGATTATATATCAAAGCTCACATATGCGCGTATCTTTTATGAGGGTAATGAGGAAAGATTATCCAGGTCCTTTTTGAAGGACAAGCTAAATATTATTTCCAGAAGGCTCTTCGCATACGGACCTGAAAATCTCAAAGACATTACCAATCAAAACCTATGGAAAACCTTCTCCTCATCGCCTAAGCTTGTAGATACTATCCTGCAAAGCTCAAGTCTTTCAAGCATAACACAGAGCATAACTTCAAGACCAGACAACGAACTTCTCAACGGTTTGAAGGACAAACAAGACAGATACATTTTTGACGACAAGTTTTCAAACACGTATGCGGACCCAGAAGAACATCCTATTGTAAATATATACGAACAAATAAAGAACCTCTTCAGTCAAAAGAAAGAAATATCTGCAAAAGACCTTAGTTTTCTTAAAAAACCTCCTTATGGTCTTTACAACAACAAGGTCAGCCTCTTTATGCTAACGATAGCAATAAAGCCTTTGCAGGAAAAACTCCATAAGGTGGGCTACGGCAAGGTAGATATATCTACGTTGAAGGACTTTATAGGTCAGTTTTTTGGGCTTTCAAGAACAGGAAACCTTATAAGGCTGAGGCTTGGCAGTGAAGAAGAGGAAAAGCTCACAAACCTTCTCAGGGATATCTTCTCAAATTTTGTAAGCTTTCAAGAAGAAGACAAAGACCTTATAAAAGTTAGAAACACCATCAGGGAAAACATACAGAGCAAGCTAAAAAGACCTATATGGAGCCTTGCTCACCTTGATGAAGGAACCCTATCCAGATGGGGAATAGAACCACAGAGGGTTAAAGATACTATCAGAAAGCTTTCCTCCTTCATAGGTAGTGCTGATAACTACTCTGAAGAAGATGTAAGTAGCCTTTATAATGAATTAGACAGATATAAAAATTCATACTCAGAGCTGTTTGGAAGCATTGATTACTACAGGGAAGGTATGAAAAACCTTATACAACAGCGTATAAAGGGTAGAGATGTAAAAGTGGAAGAGGTGGGAACGCTGTTAGAAACAAGGCTGAGCACCAATCCTATCTTCTGGAAAGAAACAGAGGTATCTCATGAGATAGACAGAATAATCGGAGAACTAATAGAGAAAAAGCAAGAAGAGAAACAGAAAATAGAAAAGGTTTCAGCTCCTGTAAGTTCTGTATCTATGCCTTTAACTGCAACAACTCATAAAGAACCATCAGTTGAGGAAAGAAAACAAGAAAAAACAGATATCCATCTAAGGTTAGAAACGCTTAGCAAGGTAGAACTTATGAGTTTGATTTCCTACCTTATTAGCCTTTACCCGCACCTCGAAAATGAGGTTGAATCATGGCTCTTGTCGAAGGGCTATTAGAAAAACTAAGAAAAATAGATGATAGTCCATACGAGAGAGGTTTGGCTGTTCGTTTTGTTTTACTCAGAACCTTTTCTGGTCTGCGTTCTTTAGATAATGAATTAAGGGAAAAGGGCTATAAAACCTTCTATCTTGAAAACTTTGTAAAAGAGGGTAAGAACTGGCTTTCTATAGAGGACTTGAAGAGGATAGTAGATGACCTTTTAAAAGAGGCTGGCTATAGTTTTTTATTTTCTGCCTGCAACCTTCTGCGTTTCTATTCTGACGAAGAGCTAAAAAAACTGCTTTACTCTTTTGAAAGACATAGACCTCATTTTGAGATTAAAGACAGAAAAGTTGTTTTGGTGCTTTCTGGAATGGGTCAAAGGGTGAAAAGGTTCATAGGTGATAGTCCTCTGGTGGTAGAGCTTCCAGAAGAGGAAAATTACAGAGTGCAACTTTATGTATTAAACCCGCAACTTGAGATTAATGTAGAGCTTTTAAACTTTAAACAACTACTTGAACTTTGGAAGAAAAAAACAGAAAAAGCCTTTATAAAGCTTGATTACATATACAAAAGGTCAAAAAACGCCTATCCTGACGATGCGGTAGTGGTTGAAAAGATAGACAGCTATAAGGAATTTCTGGAAAAGGTTTATGGTATATACGACGAGCTGTTTAAAGAGGAGGAAGTATGCGAGTTTATCGTAAAAGAGCTACAAAGGGAAGAGAAAAGCAATATAGAGGAGCTAAGTATCGTAAAAAGCTTGGGAAATCAGCAGGATGTACTGCTTATTACCTTTCTGAGAGAACCTTCAAAAAGCAAAAGGGTATTCTATTTATATATGTTGAAAGAGCTTTTTGATTTTCCAAAGTCTTTATTGTCTGAAGACCATGTTGAGCTTCTGGAAGGTATCTATCGTTCAGGAGAGATAGACCTTCTGAAAAGGATACTTAAAGAGATTCCAAGCTACGAGGAGGAGCTTTGTAAAAAAATTAATGGACAATTTATAAGAGGGCTTCTTGACTGTGAAAAAAGACACCTGCTTCTTTCCTATGCGGAAGGTAGGATTGAAGAAGATGAATTACTGAAAATAGAAGACTTCCATAACTACCTTTATGACCCATACGAGCTTGCAAATATGCCCTTTGACTGGCTCAAGAGATATTTTACCCTATACAAAAGGGCGAAACTTAAGGATAGAAAAGACGAAGAGCTTGAAAAACTCCTCGAAGAAAACTCTTCTGAAGACAGGTTCTATTCGTGGTATGCATACTTTAGAAGTTCAAAAGAAGCTCTTGAGAATTTAAGAGGTGAGGCGGATGAGATATACTGGATAGATGCTCTTGGTTTTGAGTGGGCTGGCTTTACTGTAAAGTATTTCTTACAGAAGGGTTTAAACGTAATACATTTTGAAGTTCTGAAGGCACAGCTACCCAGTATAACAGAAGAAAATAGGCTAGAGGATTGCCAGTATATAAGAACTTTTGATACGCTTTTGCATCAAATTTATGAATATCCTGAAAGTTTTCTAGAGCAACTCAGGGAACTTAAGGATATTTTCAGGAATATTTACAAACCAAGTAAGAGAATTCTTATAATCTCTGACCATGGCTCCACCTTCCTGTCAAGACTTTATGAACCCCTGAAGTATGAGGTGCAAGCTCATCATAGTGGAAGATACACAAGAGACTTCATAGAGGCTCCTCATGTGTTGAAAAAAGAAGGCTACTTTATTGCAAAATTCCACAGTTCATTGAAACACAAACCTTATTCAGAAATCCATGGAGGTGCAACTCCGGAGGAAGTTCTGACCTTTGCCCTGCTCTTAGCCCCATACGATGCAGAAGAAAGGGTAAAGGTAAAACTTGAAACTGGAAGTGTTTCAAGAATTGGTGAGCTTAAACTTTCCTTCTACCCGGCGGTGCCAAAGGGACTTACTATATATATAGACGGAAAACCTGTAAAGTTTGAAACAAGGGGAGATAAAGTAGTTGTGAGCCTAAAAGAAGTAAGACTTAAGACTGGAAGGCACACTTTAAAAGTGACTGGAGAAGGTATAGACAAGAGCGTTGATTTTGAGGTGGTTGGAGGGCTTTTAGAAGATGAACTATTCTGAACTTGACAGGAAAATAAGAGACATTTTTCCTGAAGAAAGTGTGTATAAAGACGATAGTGTAAGAGCTATATTTTCTGGAAGAAAGCTACCCTCCTTCATAAAAGACTGGCTGATAAGCAAATACACAGATACAGATACAGGCAAGGTGGATAAGGAAGGTATCCTTGACTTTCTTGAAAGACACATTCCTCAAGGTGAGGAAGTAAAACTAAGGCTTATAAAATATCCAGGAAGACCTATAAAGCTATTATTAAGAGTCATAGTTGAACCTGATATAAAAAGTGGTCTTATGCGTTTTTATGCTCCCGATATAGGTCTTAAAAGAGATGAAGGAATAGTTTCTAATATGCTACTGGAAGAAGGTCTGAGCGTAGGAGAACACTGGGGAGTGTGCGAGCTTGTATACAGAAAAGAAGAAAACAAATTAGGTTATGTGGAACTTATTAACTTTAAACCCTTCAGACCCTACAGAGTAAATGTTGAATACTACATGCAGGCAAGAAGAGAGTTTAAACTGGAAGAGTGGTTAGACCTTTTAGTGAGGTCTATGGAATATAATCCTCATGCACTTGACAAAGACAAAAAACTTATGCTGGTTCGAAGGCTTTTAGTGTTTGTAGAACCAAACTTAAATATAATAGAGCTGGCTCCTAAGGGAACTGGTAAATCTTATGTTTTTTCAAACCTTTCCAAGTATGGCATACTACTAAGCGGTGGTTATGTATCAAGAGCCAAGCTTTTTTACGACCTTCAAAGAAATACTGAGGGCATAATAACCAAGTATGACTTTGTAGCTCTTGATGAAGTACAAACTATCCGTTTTAGCGACGAGGATGAAATAAGGGGAGTTTTGAAAAGCTATCTGGAAAACGGTACCTTCAACATAGGCAACTATAGGGGTGTGGGGCATGCAGGTTTTGTTCTTTTAGGAAACATACCGCTTGATGATGAAAAAAGACCAATAGAAAGCTTTTATTTTAATGAGCTTCCAGAGGTTTTTCATGAGTCCGCTCTTCTGGATAGGTTCCACGGCTTTATTGAAGGTTGGAAACTTCCACGTTTTAACGAGGATATGAAGGTAAGGGGGTATGCTTTAAACGTGGAGTATTTCTCTGACATACTTCATCTTCTGCGAGAAAGGGGTGAGTATGCGGACCTTGTAGAAAGCTACATAAAGGTACCACAAAAGGCAGATACAAGAGACAAAAAAGCTATAGTGAAACTAAGCACAGCCCTTCTTAAACTCTTATTTCCTGATGCATCTATAAATCCTCCGGGTAAGAAAGATTTTCTTGAATACTGTCTTAAACCTGCAAAAGATATGAGAGGAATAATAAGGTATCAGCTAAGTCTTATAGATGCGGAATATGAAAGACAAGTGGCAAACATAGATGTAAAACAAGACTAACCTTCCTCACAACTCTTAACCACACTCACCAAAAGTTCCTTATCCATACCCGCCTCCAGCACGTAGCCAGGAGCCTTTACCGCTTTTGTTCCAAAACCTATAGAATATCTCTTTTATGGCTCTCCTTACCTCGCTCTTTACATAACTAATAAGCTGACTATCCTTTGGTTCTATAACCTGCTTTTGCAAGTTGTATTATCTGCGGGCGTTTTTAAATATTTTTGCAATCATATTTGAGAAAGGGGTAGGGTAGAAAAACAGTATCATAAACGCTTATAAACAGATTGCTAAGCTGAAGAGTATAATATGAAAAGGAGGGGTTGTTATGTCCGACGACAGGACATTGCACGAAAAGACCTTCATGGAGCAGGAAAAGACCAGAAAGGAAGAAGCCACAAGGGCAGAAAAGCCTCCACAGGAAACCTCTTTACATCCTAAGACCTTTAGGGGATACACGGTCATAAGAGAGTTTCCTGCTCATGGGGGAGAGGCGGACACGTATCTTTTAGAGAAGAAGGGTCAGAAGTTTTTCTTAAAGCTATACCGTAAGGGCTTGTCTCCAAAGGAGGAAGTCTTCAGAAGGCTTTACGAGCTTTCAAGAAGGTATCCTGAGCATGTGGTTTATATGTTTGAGTATGGCTATGATGAGACAACAGGAAGGTATTATGAAATACTTGAATATACAGAGTTTGGAAACCTCTCACAGTTTGCACGCGAGAGAAAACTCACAGGCAACGAGACGTTCGTAAAGGAAGTGGTGAAAGAACTTGCGGAGAGCCTTCACACCCTGCATGAGGTTGGTATAATCCACAGGGATGTAAAGCTTTCCAACGTGCTTGTGAGAAAGGACAACCCTCTTGACCTTATACTTACAGACTTTGGCATATCAACCCTTAAGGAAGAAGAAGTTTCCAAGGTCTTTTCCACAGTAAAAGGCACATACGCATATACCGCTCCTGAGAGCTTTTCAGGATACTTTGGAAAAGAAGTGGACTGGTGGGCTTTAGGCATGATAGTTCTTGAGCTTTTAACTGGAAGTAACCCTTTTTCTGGACTTGCTCCGCAGGTGATAATGCACCGGCTTATGACCCAGGAGGTGCCTGTTCCTGAAGTAAAAGATGATTACAGGCTTCTTCTGATGGGGCTTCTGACCAGAGACCCAAAGAAAAGATGGGGCTATAAGCAGATAAGACTGTGGCTGGAAGGAGACAGGAATATTGAAGTTTATTATTCTGTCAGGTCAAAAACGGAGCTTGGTGGGTGGTTAAAGGCTGGCTTTACAGAGGAAGGTGCAAAAAGGTGGATGGAGGTAATAGATGACCCTGAAAAAGCTAAAGCTTGGCGGGATGGAGGTTTTACACCTGATGAGGTAAAACCCTGGGTTGAAGCGGGACTGGACAATTATTTCACAGTTGCAAGCTGGATGAACGTAGGCTTTAATAAGCCTGAGGAAGTTAAGTTCTTTGAGGATAGGGATATAAGTCCAGTGCTTGCAAGAAAATTTATTGAAAGCTCTCTCTCCTTAGAGGATATCGTTTATCTGCTGGAAAAGGTCAAGCTGTCCGTTACGGAATTGAAGAAGCTTGTAGAAGATGTAGGCTTAAAGGGTCCAGATATTCTGCGCTGGTATAGCCTGCCTTTTCGTATTGATATAGACGAGATTAAGAGGCTCAAGCGAAAGGGAGTGGACCCTATAACCTTGAAGAGCTTTCTTGATGCAGGATTTAAGTTTGAGGAGGCTGTTGAATGGATTGAAAAAGGATTTGAACTTAAAGACGCTGTTGCCTACAAATCTGCAGGAATTAGCGCGGAGGATATGAACAAGATTAGGTACCTTAGGCTAAGAGGAGTATACATAGACCCTGAAACCATAAAGAGGTTTCGTGATGCAGGCTTTGCGTTTGAAGAAGCTTTTGAATGGATTGAAAAGGGATTTAAACTGAAGGATGCTATTGCCTGCAAATCTGCAGGAATTAGCGCAGGGGATGCTGCTATATGGAGAGGGCAGGGTTTTAAGGTAGAAGAAGCAATAAAATGGGGAAAGCGGGGCTTTGACCCAATGGAAGCGGTAGTATGGAAGAAGCAGGGTCTTGAACCAATCGCAGCAGGCATATGGAAACGGCTGAGGTTTTCTCCTGAGACATCTCGTAAGATGATGAGAATCCTGAATGTTGTGCTGTTTGGTCTATTGGCAGTATTTTTCGCTCCTTTACCTATTTTGATAGCTATTTTAATTCTATATTTCTTACACCACTTCTTACACCATACGCGACTCGGATTTACCTGGACTACTATTATGACTATTGGGGTTATTATTGCACCGGCTTTTGTATACGAAAGGCTATTAGTTAAACTACTTAAACTAAAACGTTTAGAAAACCGCTCTCTTTTATACAGGTACTTTTCTGCATTTCTCTTTTATTTTTCAATGCTCATGCCTTGGGTCGCTCTGATTAAAGATGATTTTGTGCTTAAAGACTTTGACGTAAATACTTCCACACAACCCTGGCAAGTTACAAAGGTGAAAGGAGTAGTAAGCTCCATCTCTGGCAACTCCTTTACCCTCAACAATTACACAACCCCCATACTGGTTTCTGACAATACGGTCTGCGAGTATCAAAAGCATCAGCCCATGTTTGGAAACGCCTGCATAAACCGCTTACAGATAGGCTGGTATGTGAAGGTTGAGGTTTCCAACGGAAAAGCCATAGAGATAGAGAGGGAAAGGAGCTTCTTCTTTTTACCCTTCTTTTGACGCTCCTTTCTGGGCTTTTCTTCCTGTTTATATACTTCACCACAGAAAGGCTTTTGTATGTAGCTGTGGATAAGCATCTTTTTGAGGATGCTGTAAAGTTTGAAAAATACTATCTGCCCTGTCTCAAAAGCAACCATGTTAAAATAAAAAACCATGAGAAAGAATTGGAGTGAATACAACGAGGAACTTGTAAAAAGAGGTGAGCTACTTATTGACCCCTCAATATTAGGCTTTACAGAGCAACAGGAACAAGAGAAAAGAATGGGCAGACCACTCCTCTACTCAGACACCCTAATAAAGCTAATCTTCTTTATCAAATTTGCCCTAAGACTACCATACAGACAGACGGAAGGGTTTGCAAGAAAGCTTTTTGGCTCACTTGGCATAAAGGTGCCAAACTTCAAAACACTGCATTACAGGTTCAGTAAGTTAAAATCTGCTGTAGGTTATGGCAAGCGGTGGCTTGTGGAGAGTTTCTTCTCTGTGTTTAAGCGATGGTTTGGTGAATATGTATCAAGTGTGAAGTTTGAGAATATAAGGAAGGAGATTGTGTATAAGGTTGGTATAATAAACACGCTATTGATGGCAGGAGTGGTATAGAGATGTGTATGTGAGGAGCTTTAGTAGGGGGTAGGGATGGATAAAGATGGGGTTGATATACTTCTTGGACATTGCATCTCTTTTATAAAGGATGTAGACCATGAGTAGCCTTATAGAGTTAACCACTGCTCATGAAATAATAAATGAAGAAAATTTTAAAAGAAGACTGATAATCTGGAGAGGAATACTGGACTATGAATACAAACACCTTAAATCTCATCTATCACGAATTGATAAGGGAGAAATCCTTCTGTCTTTCATCAGGCAGAAATTTGACGAGTTTTATGAAAGATACGAAAAATTGAAACCTCTGTATATGTCAATCTTCGATGAAGCCTTCAATTGTGAATTAGAGCGGTTAGTGGATGATTACAATAAGTTTATACTGAGCGTTAAGGACTTTATAAAAACTATAGAAAGTCATGGCGATGTGGAGGAAGGCATTTTAATGTTTGATGAGAAGGACACACCCATAGCGGAGCCTGTAAAAGAACTTAAGGCATATGTCATCAAAAAGCGCGAAACATACATTGCAATGAAGCGTGAAGCGGAAGAGTTTACCAGAGAGTATTTACAGAAGCAAAATAAAAAACCGAAAAAAACAGCGGGGAATAAGAGCAAAGAAAATAAAATAATGGAAGAACTTACCAGAGCAAGGGCATTGATTGACTATGTTAAAAACACAGACAGACACCTCTATGAAAAAGAATTTCTATCCTATGAAAAGGAACTTTCTGAAGAAAAGGACCCGCAAAGGCTTGAGCTTTTGATAGAAAACATAAAGTTCCTTTTTGTAAAATACAAGAAGGAGCTACAGGAGAAGAAGGAGCAAGAACTATACCTTGATGAGCTGAAAACCTTACTACAGGAAAACATAAGTCAGAAACTAAGACAAGATATAGAGGAACTAATAAAGCGTGGCTATGTAAGAAGGGAAGACTACGAGAGGGTAAGTGGCATGTATGTAAGGGAAAAGCTGGAGGGACAGAGGGAGAAGGAACTCAAGGAAAAGATACTTCAGGCTGTGGAGGAAAAGGGCTACAGGGTTATTACAGAAGATGCGCAGGGGCTTGTGTATTTTGACACTCCTTTTGGAGAAGAGTACAAGGTAAGGATAAAGTTTGAAGAAGGTTCTGTGAAGGTACAGTTTGTTAGATATATTGATGTGGAAGAGGAAAAGCTCTCTGAGTATGAAAAGAAAGTTGATATAGAAAGAGCAAGGCGTTTCTGCGAGCATTTAGACAGCATACTTGAGCATATAAGGAAGCACTATCACATAGACCTCAGGACAACCAGAAGGATTGAGCCTGAGGAAAGAATGTTTTACATAAAGAAGGAATACATGCCTGCGGAGGCAAAAAGAGGAACAAAACAGGATATCTCAAGAGAGAGGAGGAGAAGCCTGTGAGATGTTGCTACTTTACCCACAGGGGAAAGGTAAGAAGAAACAATGAGGATGCTCTTTTAGTAGGCTCTCTTTTGGTGTGTGTGGAAGAGATGGAAAAGGTAGAGTGTTTGGAGACAGAGGATAGGCTTTTCTGCGTAGCGGATGGTATGGGAGGGCATGAAAAGGGTGAGGTAGCAAGCAGGATAACTCTGCAGACACTTTTGGAGCTAAAGCCTTCAAGCAGGGAGGAGCTTCTTAAGGCTATACATATAGCAAAGGACAGGCTTGAAGAGTATGTGAAGGTTGAACCTTCTGCTTATGGTATGGGTTGTGCTCTGGCGGGGGTCTTGCTGTTAGATGATAAGGCTCTTGTTTTCAATGTGGGGGACTGCAGGGTCTATAAGGTCTTCAAGGACAGACTTTTCAGGCTTAGCAGAGATCACTCGGTGGTGGAGGAGCTTGTACTGGAAGGTGTTATCTCAAGAGAGGAAGCTAAATCTCATCCGCAGAGGCATGTGATTACTTCTGCGATAACCGGAGACCACTACAGCACGGAACTTCGCATATACGAGAAAGAGATAAAGCTATACGAAGGAGACAGGTTTCTTATTTGCTCGGACGGGCTGTGGGAAGAATACGAAGAGCCTTTTGATGACCCTCAGAAGCTGGTAGAATTCCTGTTTAAGGAAGGCATGCTTTTAGACAATATAAGCTTTATACTTCTGGAGGTGGGGAATGCTCAAGTGGGCTAAGGAGATATTAAGATACATACCCGTCTGTCCTCAGTTTATCCTTTACGGAAACATCTACGACCTTTATCCTTTCCAGCATGAAGACAAGTATGTTCCCTATAACCTTGAGAGGTTTGTTGCGGAACTTCTTCACAGACATGCAAATTTCTCCTTAGTGCTTTCTTATGAACCTCTGATGGGCTACAGGGTGCTTGTGGGGAAAGAAGAAGATGCTAAAAGGCTTGGAGTGGATAACCTCAAGGAGATTACTCTCACAAAGGTGGCGGAGCATATGGAAAAACTTGTAAACAACAGAGAGGTAAGAACTTCAATCTTATTTAACTTTTCTTCAAGGCTTTCCTCTGTATGCCAGAGAGAGTATGAGGAGTTCATGTATCACAGCTTTAGACTTTGCTTTAGTGCTCAAGCCTTTGGTATGCCTGCGGTTTATAATCCTGTTTTTTTCATATACGAAAGAGATACAGACCCACCACCATGGTATTATCTGAATAACAACTTAGTAAGGCTTATAAGCATTCCAAAACCTGATGTGGAAGTAAGGCGCTATTTAGCTTCCGCTTTACTGCCTGCGGTGGAAGGCTGGCAGGAGCTTTCTGAAGAAGAAAAGAGAACGTTGATGGAAGATTTTGTAGACCAGACAAGCGGGCTTAGTGGAAGGGAAGTAGTATCTGTTATAAAGCTGGCTAAGTTTGACAACCTGAAGGTAAGAGAGATAAACGAGGCTATAAGAAGATACAGGGTGGGTGTGGTGGAGAACCCCTGGGCAAAGCTCAGCAAGGAAAAGCTTCTCAAAGCGGAAGAGGTTCTGAGTAAAAGGGTGATAGGTCAGGAGAAGGCGGTCTTCAAGGCAAGTGGCATTCTGAGGAGAGCCTTCTACAACCTGTCTGGAGGTCAGTTTTCCAAGCATACCACAAGACCCAAAGGCGTGCTTTTTCTGGCAGGACCTACAGGTGTGGGAAAAACGGAACTGGCAAAGGCTATTGCGGAGCTGGTTTTCGGCAGTGAAAGTAGCTACATAAGGTTTGACATGTCTGAGTTTTCTCATGAACATACAGACCAGAGGCTCATAGGTGCTCCACCCGGTTATGTGGGTTACGAGCAGGGTGGTGAGCTGGTGAATGCCATAAAGCAAAACCCTTTCTCTGTGGTTCTTTTTGACGAGATAGAAAAGGCTCATCCCAAAATTCTTGACATATTCCTTCAGATACTGGACGATGGGAGGATTACTTCAGGAAGGGGAGAGACGGTATATCTGTCCGAGTGTATCATCATCTTCACCTCCAACTTGGGCATTTATGAAGTCCTGCCAGACGGAACAAAGCTCATGAGAGTAAAGCCAGAAGACCCATACGAAGAGGTAGAGAAACGTATTCTGCAGGCGATAGAAGACCACTTTAAATACAGGCTTGGAAGACCAGAAATTCTTAACCGTATAGGTGAAAACATAGTGGTCTTTGACTTCATAAGACCGCAGACCGCAGAAGGAATCCTTCAAAAGATGCTCAGAAACCTAATCTCGAAGCTAAAGGAGGAGCATGCAATAGAGCTTGTACTGACAGACCACACATATCAGACTATAAAGGAAGAGTGCATGAAGGACCTCAGCATGGGTGGAAGAGGCATAGGAAACAGGCTTGAAGAGTTGCTTGTTACACCTCTGGCAGACCTTCTGTTTGAGCTTTCTCCACCCGAAGGTAGCAGGGTGCATGTGGAAGAGCTAAAAAGGGAAAAATACAGATGGGTTCTGAAGGGAAGAACAGTTTAAGAACAAGCCTTATTCACTTTCCGGTTCTGGCTCTTGGTCCCGGCGTAAGGGTAGGGTTATGGACGCAGGGGTGTTCTATCCGTTGCAGGGGCTGTATGTCCGTGCATACATGGAGCTTTGAAGGAGGCAGGCTCATATCCATAAAAGAACTTTCTGAAAAGCTCTCTTCATATCCTTCCGAAAGGCTTACCATATCTGGGGGTGAGCCTCTTGACCAATATGAGGCTTTAACGAAACTTTTGCTTTTAGTGAGGGACAGGTTTGAGGATATACTCTTATACACAGGTTATGAGTATAAGGAGGTGAAGGAGAGGTTTCCTAAAATTCTTAGGCTGGTGGACGTGCTCGTGGCAGGACCATACATGAAGGGCTTCCCTTCAAAAAGCAGGCTTAAGGGTTCTGAAAACCAAAAGGTAGTGTTTCTCAATAAAAAACTTAAAAACCTCTACGAGGAGTATGAGAGGTCTGAGCCTGTCCTTCAGAGAATAGTAGAAAAGGACTACACTATATACATAGGCATACCTGCAGGGATATGAGGTATAAGGTTTGCCCAAACTGCGGAGCTCAAAACAAACCAGAAGAACTTCTGTGTGTATCCTGCATGGCTGACCTTTCCGGCGCTCCTGTAAGCCACGGAGTAGATGCAACGGTAGTGCAGACACAGGAAAGCCTCCTCGTGCTGGAGGGTGAAGGTTTCAGGCTTGAGCTGAGGTCCGGACAGGAATATGTCCTTGGCAGGCAGGCTTTTGGCTCCGAATATTTTTCAAAGAACCCCTATGTTTCAAGAAGACATGCAAAGGTCTATTACAGGAACGGAAGCTGGTATATAGAAGACCTTAACAGCACCAACGGGCTTTATGTGAACGGAAGCAAGGTTGAGAAGGCTGTCCTCAGGGAGGGTGATGAGGTAAGCCTTTCCACAAGCATGAAGCTCAGGGTAATCAGAGTTTCTATTTAACTGGTAGCTTCTTTCCTCAGTGTATAGTATGTGTTTCCTTCCTCATCCTTATAAGCATACAGGGTTCTTCTTAAAACCGCTTTTACAAGTTCTATTTTCGCCTCACGTGGCAAAAGCTTATAGTTCTGGCAAAGACTCCTTATAAGGCTCTCTTCAGATATATCCTTATCGCTCATAACACGCATAAGTTTTTCATCGGTAAGCATTGCCCTTCTGTCTTTTTTTATCTTTAAAAACAGCCCGGGACTTATCTCCAGCACTCTTACAAGTTTTCCTTCCTCTATGCTTAGAAAACTCAAAACCTCTACACTTTTATGACCTTTCTCTTTTAAAGACTCTGCCATAAAACCTAATTCCTTGGGTAAGAAAAACCACGCCTTCGGAAAAGCTTCAGACACACTATTGATTAAAGCTTCGTCAAGTGAACAGAGAGCTATAGCCTGCTCTCCTTTCGTGTATCTCTTGCGAAGATACACTCCACTCTCTATCCTGTCCTCTACAAGCAATACATTTTCTTCTCTGACTATCTTTTGTATCTTTTCGCGATTTTTTATATATTCTTCCTTTTCCGGATAGATAAAAATCCAGATCGGTACTTTATCATTGTTAAGCTTATACCTGCATAGCTTTATAACATCCCTTAAGTCTTTTTTGTCAATGAGAGAATTACCGTCTATCACACATAAAGCCATGCCTCTTCCCTCCATAGGGGGTATATTCCCCTGTTTATTAATACTATTATACCCACTACTCTTATTTTCTGTTTCTGTCTTTTTACCATTGAAACAGGAAGCTCTACGCTCTATAGCATGGAGTAGTTCACTGCAGAACCCGTGAACACTTTTTGACCTTTCTGCGTATAATAAGGGTATGGAAAGGTTAGAAGAAGTTAAAACTCTCCTTGCGGAGCTAAAGGCTCTGGAAGGGGTCTTGCTCTCCACAATTGCGGAGGGCAGTTACAGGCTACAAGGCCTGACGGGGGACGGTCTTGCCAGAAAGATGGCAAGATTTGTCCTTTTTGACCTTACAGGTCATCAGGAAAAACCTGACCTGTATGAATTTTATGGAAAAGACCCTGAGCTTTACCTTACCTTCAGGGCTTTTGAAAAGGAGATGGAAGAAATTCTTGAGGAATTGCTGGCTGGCGGAAACACGCTAAGCAAGAAGGAGATTTTCAAAGCATACATGTCTCATCCAAAGGCAAAGGAGATATATAAGGTGCGTGATGAGATTAGAAGGAACTTTATCTTCTTGTACTACTCTTTTGCCTCAAGGAGAGATGAGGAGAGGATAAAGGAGCTTGCAGAGGAAACTCTGGATAAAGCCTGCGATATGCTTGGGGAAAAGATGAGGCAGATATCTGTTCCCATAGAAGACCTCTTCAACCTTTTTGGACTTTCCGTTATGAATAACTTAGGAAAACCTGTAGAGCTTTTCCTTAAGGATGTGCCTTATGCTTATGAGAGGAAGCTCCTGATTGAACTGCCCTATGCGGAATTTGTGGCAAACGTAAAGAAAGGAGAGTATGACCCTGACTGGTTCTATGTGTTTGGAGTTCAGACTGATGAGATGGCGGAAAAGCATGTAGAGTTCTTCAAAAAAGTGCTGAAAGAGAATGGATACCCTGAAGAAGAAATAAGAGAAACCGTAGAGGTTTTTGAAAACTACAGATGGTATAGCATCTCCGACTACGGACATGCGGTCTTCTTCTCAGAAGGTGTCAGATACAAGAAAGAAAACGAAGACAGGGCTGTGGAAGTGCTTGATAGACTGTCTCCTCAGATAAAGGTAGAACATCTTCTAATGGCAAGGGCATATGAAAACCTTGCCAGAAATACAGAAAAATCAGAGTACCTCAAAAAAGCAAAAGAACACTATGAGCTTGGTGGCAACTTTGTAAAGGCTTTAGAGTGTGAGGTCCTTTACAGATAAGGTGGCTGGTTTTATAATATTAAGATAGGGGATATATTATATGGTGTGAATACAGGGATCACCTTTTCCGTTAAGGAAAAGGTGTTGCTCACAGCCCGGAGGGGCTGTGCTGGACGTCCCTGATGGGGGTGGCTATGAGGTAAAAGGGTTAATTGAGGTTAAGCTCACAAAGACAAAGCCTGGTGGTGCAGAACTTAGGCATCGCCAGGAAGGTCGCCTCCTCCTTTGGGGAAGAGTGGAGAGAGGAGGCGCTGTCCGCAGCCTTAGAAGGGCTGTGTCGTGCATCCCTCTTGTGGGATGAGAGCAGAGGGGTGGCCTTCAGCACCTTTGCATGGCACTATGCAAGGGGTTATGCACTGAAGGCTTACCACCTTCTGAAGGCAAGGGCGTTGCCCCTTGACAAGGAGGTGAGAGAAGATAGCGACACCACCTTTGAGGAGTTTTTAGAGGACAGAAGGGACGAAAACGCTGATGGCGGTGAAGCGAATGACCTTGAGGAAGTAGAGGTGTCCCTCCTAATTGACAGGATATGCCAGACGGAAGAGGAAAAGAAGCTCCTAAGACTTCTTATGGACGGGGCAAACATTACTGAGTGTGCGGAAAGGCTTGGTCGCTCAAGAGGGTATATCTACAAGCTCATCAGGAGGATAAGAGAAAGGGCTACTTCTCTCGGGCTGGGGGGTTAACCTCCCAGCACCTCCTCTCTTATCTTTTTCAGATAATACCTTATTCCATAAGCCTGTGCCACTTTGCCATACTTTACATAAAGCTCTTCAATCAGAGAGGGAGATGGCTCAATGCCTAAGGACAAAAGCTCCCTTCTGGTTATTTCCATGATGTGCGCAGGAGTGAGATTTCTGTAGACAATTATCTTGTCTATCCTTCCAAGAAATTCAGGACTGAAATATGCACCTTCTAAGACCTGTCTCACCCTGAGGTCAAGCTCTATGGGATCTTGAATTTCCTGAGCAAGTTCTCCAAGCCTCCTGCTCTCAAGGTTTGAGGTGATAAAGATTATCGCATGATCCGCATAAAAAGCCCGACCTGTTGACCTCTCTATCACATACCCCTCATCAAAAAACTGCAAAAGCGGTGTATACAGAGATTTATCCGCCTTTTCTATCTCATCAAACAAAAACACCCTTGCTGGATTTTCAGCAAGCGCACCGGGCAAAACTCCGGGAGTATCTGAACCTATGTAGCCTTTCGCACTCCCCAAAAGGCTCCACACCGCATGATGATCCATATACTGGTTCATGTCTATTCTGGTAAAGCCATATCCATACCCCTTTAGCACATCCGCTAAAGCTTTCGCAGTCTCCGTCTTTCCCACTCCCGTAGGCCCCACAAGTAAAAAGATGCTCAATATTTTTCTCTTCTTTACATCCCCCCTTCTTGAAAGTTCTATGGAAGCATTTAAAGTTCTTACTATCTCCCAAAGAGCAAGATCCTGCCCCACTATTCGTTTTCTAAGCTCACCAAAAAGGTCCAGCGGTTTTTGCTGTTTTTCTTCTTTCTCTTTCTTCAAAGGACTGGCAACCGTTTTTTGCTGATAATTTCCCATCTGATACTCATTCTTCGTATGAGAAGGCAGGACAAAAGTCAAAGCCCCGGCTCCAAGCACAGCAAAAGGAATAAAAAAAAGGACGTCAGGGCTGTTTAACTTTACAAGAATAACAAGAAGCCAGGTGGATAAACAGATAGTGAACGCCTTTATTCCACCATACCTGAAGACACCCTCAAAATAGCTATCCTCACGTAGCAAGCCTGTCAGCATAAGCACATATCTTATAACCGATCCCATACCAGCCTGCACCAAAAAAACCGCAAAAGGCGCCACCACTGCACCCCCATCTTCTATCTTTCTGTGCAAAACCTTCTCTGAAATGTCCAGAGCGATAAAAAAAGCAATAAAAAACACCATAAACCAGACAAACATACGACTGAACTCCCTTTTTACTCTCTCATCTCTCTTCACCACCTGCAAACTATCCATTATTACAATAAACCCCACCACCCCAAAAAACAATGAGGCTATCGCTATTCCTTCCAAAATGTTCCTTACTACACTGTCCACCACACCCTCCATAACCTTATTCTACCAGTCAGAACGGTTTTTTGTTCTGAAAGCTCCTCTTAAACGAAAGAGGAGCTTTCTCCTCTTTTGGAGAAAACCTCCAAAGAAAAGGTAATCAAATTAACCCTGTATGGTGCATCTTACAGAAGTAGCCGAATAGAAACAGATAGCGGAATAATCGTTTACACCTTCAAGCATGGCGGTAGCAGAAGTTGTGTATCTGTATTTCCGACTTTCTGACTTTCAGAATTTCTGACTTTCCGACATTCAGAATTTCTGAATTAAACCCAATCAGACAGAAAAATCCTACGAAAATGGATGCGTTTCCCCTATTACTCCAATCCTACAAAAATGGACAAAAATGGATACCGTATTTCCTAATTTCCTACCTGCCTTTTTTCTGACTTTCTGACTTTCAGAATTTCCGAAATTCTTACTTTCAGAATTTCTGTGTTATACTTATCCTCATGCTGAAAGAAGAAAAGCACAGCAGAAAGAAAATCACTGTTTTGGTCTCCTTAGAAGTCTATGCATGGCAAAAGAAGGCTCTTGGAAGTTATATCAGCTTTCTGGTTGAAGAATTTCTCAGGCGGGCAAAGGAGCTGGGTCTTGAGGTATCTTATGAAAAACCCCGGGAGGAAATAAGAAAAGAACTGCTCCAGTGGATTGACGGATTATTCTCCGGCTCTTCTTTGAAATCCACCTCTTTTTCAGAGGCTGAACAGACTCAAAAATCCTCTGCAGAACCTGTAGAAAGCCCACAGACATCCACTTTTTCTAAACCTGACCCCGAAACCTATTACGAAAAATTCTGGTCAATCACTCCACGCTGAAGAGCATGGAGCTTGCCCGTAGACTAAAGCCCCGGGCATAAGGGTGGCTGACTGCACCCCACGAAAGGAAATGTTTACAGCTCCTACTAAATCCGCATTTTCCCTGAAATTACAGGTAGGAGCCTCCATCCAGCGGAAATTAAGAGTGAACACTTTCTTCCTTTTACACGTATAATAAGCTTAGGAGGTGAAAGCAATGGAAAAGAAAACTCTGAAGCTCTGGAGTTTAGAGGAGATTTATCCGTCAGCGAAGACTTATCTTGAGAGGCTTTTTCATGACCTTGATGGAGACTACTACAGGCTTGGGACAGGAAAGTATCTGAAATTTGGCGACATGTACTGGGGACTTAGCTTTGTGCCTTACTATACAGGTACAGGTTATGCACCCGCCTGTGTGTTGCGTGGAGGAGTGATGGCAGATGACCCGCCTTCAGCGTTTGCGGATTTGGTGATAGCTTCTCAGTTTTATTGCTATATGCACAAGTTTTATGATCTTAAAGCCTTTAAGGAGGCTCTTGACTTTTTGAAGGATAGAGAGACAGAAGAGCTTTATGTTGCTACTGCGCTTATTGAGCTGTATGAACTTATGAAGAATAACGATCTTTACAGGCTTAAAGTAGAAGGCAGGTTTCATGCATTTCACTCGTTTAGACCAAAAGAGCCTGACGTTTTGAAAGATATTGATACCTCATGGTTTGTAATAGAGATAATGCCAAAAATTACATCCTTAGGACATACCTTTTTTTCTTTCGTTTTACAGGCTCCTTACGTGGTATATACAAAATTAGATGGAGAAAATTACAATAACGAAAAAGTGCATGCCTTGATTGCTGAATATAAAAAACGTGAAGACCTTCAAATGTTTGCAAAGTTTATAAGAAGTAGAGAAACAGAATTCAAAGAATTTTTCCTCAAGTTTCCTTTTACGAATTATCTTTGGGAGTCTAAAGCAATTGAACAAATTTTAGGAAGGGTTTTTATAGGATAAGCTCACTATGGGACTGCTCTTTTGATTTTAGTTCTTCTCGCTGTTTTTTAAATACACTAATCCTAAATTCACCCAGCCTATGTGTTTCATATCCAGGAGGTGGCTCAAAAGGAAGTGGTGGCTCATCAGGAGGGCTGGGGCTTTTTTCTGTAGCAGGTCCAGTTGGTTTAGTGGGTCCTTGACCCAGACTTTTAAAACCACCAGCGCTCAGGAACAAAAGTGCCTCTTTTGTTGACCTGATAGCTTCTTTTGCAGCACTGTAAGAGGTTTTGCCAATAATTGCAGCCGCCGCACCACCAAGAATTGTGGGTATAGCCACAAGACCAATATCTATGACTATAGCCGCATATTTGTTTCTCTCTAAAAGTGTAGTCAAAATAACCTTCCCCTCTATATCCGAAGGCGAAGGCACACCAGACTGCACAAGAAAACCAGTCAAAAACTCAAACATAGGAAAAATTTAACACAACTCAGCAAGAAGTCCCCCACCTTCTATAAGTGGGGGATGAATTGCCTATTTTTCTCTTGACGAACATCACCTTACGAGCAGTAGGGCAGGAACTGTCCGAACTTACGCCTGTGGAGATGGCTCTGCCAGCGGAACGGCTTTATTGCCGGTCTACGAGGCATCCATCGTTGAAGCAGGAAGTTCCCACTTCTATAAGTGGGAGTAGTTCACAGAGTTTTGAAGTCTTCTGTCAAGCCTTTCCTGTTCTGTATCAATGTCTTATCTAACCATTCAAAAAAGTTAGATAAGACAGTGGATAAGCAAGCCTTATTGAGCCAGCGGGATAACATGAGCCTGTTTGTTTTTTCTTAACATGTCTTATCTAACTTTCTGGCAAGGTTAGATTAGACAGGCAATTAAGTTTTGGGAGCGGTTCTGTTGTGATTGGTTTGTGTTCTGGCAGGTGGAAAAAAGGAAAGTGGTTTCAAAGACGGATAGGTGGAGTTTTCAGGAAAAGGTGGAAAGGTGGAAATAAGAAGGTGGTAAGGTGGAGAGGTTAAGAGGTTAAGGTGGGTGGGTGGTAAGGTGGGGGGAGTAGGCATGAACAAAAAAGAGGCTCTGAAGGTAGAATAGGTTTATGAAGAAGAGAGTGATTTACTATCCAGAGGTAGTTCTGAGAGAGGAAAAGTTAAAGCAGGGGCTTAAAGACATTGAGGCAAGCGTCGTGCTGAATGTAAAGGTGGATTTAGAGACAGGCTACAGCAGAGAAGAGCAGATAGTCCTTGACATGGCACAGAGATATCTCAAGAGCCATAGCGTAGTATCACACACGAGACATGCAAGACTGATACCGCTTTATCCTCACATAGTACAGGTTTATTTGCCTTTGTATGGATTGTTTCTGGTAAATGACCACTGGGACTATACAGGTATAGAGTTTAGAGATGAGAAAGGAAGGGTGCGCACTCCTGCCAATTTAAGGGTTCATTACAGCATACTGGGTGAGAACCACATGAGACCATGGTGGGAGAAAAGGGAATACAAGACATGGCAGGAGCGGTTTAAGGAAGTGCTTGAAAGATATAAGGATGATCCGATAGGAACAGCCTTGCTTGAGTATTCCATAGGAACTTATATGGGAGACCGCAGGAAAGAGGAAAAGGAAGTGGAACCATTTTTTGACCATCTACTTTTTAAGATATCCTACTATCTGCACCGCTGGGATGTCTATAAGTGGGAAGAGTGGAGACAGGAACCTCTGAAGAGAGAGGTGGAGGAGCTTAAAAACATAAAGCCTACCACTTTGAGAGAGCAACTGATAAAAGAGACTGCCTTTTTGCTGGACGCTCTTTTTGATGGTCCTTTTGGACCTCTAAGGGCCCTTTTCTCAGAAAAGTGATTTCATTTGTAGGGAATGACGATGGGTGTGTTGCTGTCCTCTTCCTGAGGTTTCCCTCTTGTTTTGATGATTACTCCTTTGATTTTTTCTCCTCACCTGCAACCGGGGCTACCCTTCTTGTGTATGTCAAGGTGATAGGGTAGTCCCCCGCCCCTTTTTTAAGTTAGTTTGTTTTCCCTGAAAACACATAAGGAAGTCTTCAGGAATAATAAAGTTATGAGAGAAGTGTTAGAGAGTTTTATACAGAAGGTAGAGCATGAGTTTTGCAGGGCGGAAAAGCCCGTGCATCCCAAAAAGTTTAAGTTTGATGGACTTCCTGAAAAATTTGTAGAAGATTTTGTCTTCTACCTGTGGAATGAAAGGCTTTATATAAGCGTTTATGACTTTCTTTCCGCTCATCCTATAGTTTACGCTTTTGTATATACCGCAGGCACAAACATGGCTACGTATGGAGGGCTGGACCTGAAGAGGTTTTTGAAAATCCTTGAGGAAAACAGACCCACAAATTCTGCGGAGGAGGGACTGTGGTATGAAACCTATTACAGAGTTCGCTGTCAGATAGAAGGCTGGTATTTCAAACCAAATGAAAGAGCAAGAGAAGAGGAAGATGACCTTGCACTGGCACATTTGATAGCAAATTCAAGCCTGTCTGACTTTCTTGATGACCATGAATATTTAGAAAAAGCCATAGGCGTATGCATGAGAAGTCTCACTTATAAAAACCTCAAGGAATATTTTACCTACAGGCTTTTATACCCCATGAAGCACTACCTTAATGTAGAAAGAGCCAGAAGGTTTTTAGACAGGATAGATGAGTTTGCAAAGCTGAACAGGACAGTTTATGTAATAGACCTTGAGGCAGGAGACTACGATGAGATGCTGGGATTGCGGACAGGAAAGACAGAAAGATTTTAAGAAGCTTGAAGAAAGGCTTGGCTATCAGTTTAAAAACAAAAGCCTGCTCAGTAAAGCCCTGACGCACAAATCCGTAAATCTTCACCACAACTATGAGAAGTTAGAGTTTATGGGAGACAGTCTGGTTAACCTTTTTATTGTGAGAATACTTTATGAGAATTTCTGGAAAACCTTTTCTCTGCATGAGCTTGCGGAAATCAAGAAGTATCTTATAAGCACAAGGTTTTTGATAGAGCTTGCGGGGTTTTTAAACCTCTCTGAATTTATAGAAAGCAAAAAGAGAATATCCGACGGCTTTCTTTCCGACAAAATTGTAGCGGACTGTTTTGAAGCCCTGTGGTGTGTAATATTTCTTGAGACAAAAGATATAAATTTCTGTTTTGACCTGTTTAAAAACCTTTTTGAAAAATATATAAAAAACGCTGTAGTGAGTCAAAAGTATAGACAGGATTATAAAACGCTCCTTCTCAGGTTCTGCAAAGAAAAGAATATACCGGTCCCCTTCTACAGGCTTGCAGGATTAGAGGGAGGGCTTGTGGTGGTTGAATGCGGAAATCACGCCATTAGAGAAAAAGGCTACGGCAAAAATGAAAAATCCGCCCAGCAGGACTGCGCCAGAAAACTTTTAAGTATTCTCCAGAACCAGAGCCATCAGAAATGATGGCTTAATATCTTCCCCTACAGCTACAGTCCTTTCGGCGAGGGAGGACTGTTTTCTAAACAAACAAAGGGGCTTGAGGAAGTCCCGGTGCTTGTGTCAGTTCGTTTTAATTTGTCTTATCTAACTTTTTGGTTTTGTTAGATAAGACAGGCAGGAGAAAAGAAAGGCAGAATTCAAGTCCTATCTTTCTTAGAAGTTCTCAAAACCCTTATGAAGTTTTGAAAAGCCTTGAGTTCAACTTTAGCGTAATTCTATAGTGTGGCTCTGGTAGTGGGTCAGAAAAAATTTTTAGCGTATATCTATGTCAGGAGGTGATAGAAATGGAAAGGAAGTATCTTGGTGTTTGGGGCAGTTTTCAAGGTCCTTATGAAGAGATGCTGAAGATTGCTGAACTCTTTACAGATGAGCTGTTAAGCGTGGAAGGGATAAGGGAAAACTATCGGCGGTGGCTTGAAAAGGAAGAGGAAGTTAGAAGTCTACGAGGAAAGCATAGGGAGTGGTATCTGGAAGAAGAGGGCAATGAGATAGTTCTCTACTGCATTGGGGATAATCACAAGGGAATTAGAAGAAAGTGGGATGCAATGAGGTTTATTCCAATTCCTGAGGTGCCTTTTGCTGAAAGGCTCATAGAGGAGTTTAAAAGGTGGAGTGAGGCGAGAGGATACTGGTTCTACAGGATAGAGATTAAGAGTGATTTCACTGATGATGATTACAGTCTGGGGACTGCGGTTCGGTATGAATTGTCTGCTGATGAGAGGTTTTTATGCCACAGGTATGATGTTCTTCAATTCTTTGACCTCTATTTCAAGGGAGAAGGTGCAAGCACATATGAACTTTTCTTCTCTGATGATGAGGTTTATAGAGAAGCTTACTGGAAACATCTTGACCGCTCTTTGTATCTCTATGCTTTTGGATATTTCAGAGAAAGCTATTATGACCCGCCTGCATTTGTGATGGATTTCATGGTAGAGGAAGATAAGTTTATCATCACCTACAAACTTTGGGGGATTAGGGACGTGGTTGTTTTTCATGGGTACACGGTCAAAGATGTTCTGGAGAAGTATAAGCTGAAAGAACTAAGCCGTAAGCTTTTGGAGAAGGATACCTATACCTATGATGATATTCTCAGAATCTATGAGGAGATATCAAGCAAACAGATGACAGAGCATATGGATAAACTTCATGAAAGGACAAAAGAAAGGAAGAGAAATCAAAAGAAAGGTTAATTTAAGATTTCTGCCCCCATACTTCTCCCTCCTTTTCCCTGTACCCTCCTTTTCCCTTTGCGACCCGCCCGGGTCGCCTTTGTGAACACACCACATTATAACTATTTTCCTGAGGAATTCCTCAGGAAAACTGACCCTACCCCCTGACAACCACACTCCTTTCCCCGATCCTCATCTTTCAATACTTTCCTTAATTTACCTTTCTCAAATCCTTTATTTTTAAAGTTTCCACCTTAGAGAACCTAAAGTGGAAGAATTTTTGGGAACTTGCCTGCCCTCCGCATTTTCAGAAAGGATTTACAATTTCCAGAGCGAAGTTTTTATAGACTATCCTAGGATAGGTTTTATCTTCTGTAATAACCAGAGGTCCTGCATCATGAGTCCGTAGAAACCACCAGAAGATACGCACACCTCACGGAAGAGTATAAACTCCAGACCTTAGAAGAGATTTCGGAAATATTTCGGCAAAACAAGGAAAATATATCATGAACAGCTTGAAATACATGGTTTTTAATAATAAGCTTTTCTTCCAAAGCAGGAGGTCGCGGGTTCAAATCCCGTCGCCCGCTTTTTGACGGTTAATCCAATTGAGTACTTAGCTATTGTTAACAAATTTATCTAATATTTATACTTTTGAAAAAAATCCTATTCAGGAAGATGAAATTCTAAAACGCATTTTCTTCAATTAAACGCTACTTAAACTCTATCACACAGATTTTGGCACAAAAATTGCAAAGCTTATGTGGAACAGGATTCTTAAAGGAGGTTTTAACATGCCTGGCAAAGGGAAGCACTTTTACGGAGAGAGGTTTGAAGATGTAAATGAACCCATATTTATGGGAATTCCCACTTTTCTAAAGCTGCCTTATGTACCGTCCATTGAGGAACTCCGTAAGCTAAAACCGGATATTGTAATAATTGGAGAACCGATGGATATGGCAACTACAATAAGGCCCGGTGCAAGATACGGACCCAGAGCAGTAAGAGCAGCTTCTACTGTTCCATCCCCACCGTATTCTCACTTCAACATTGAAGTAGGTATAGACCCCTTTGATGAGTTTTTTGTAGTTGACCATGGAGATGCTCCAGTTATACCTGGAGATACTATAGCTACTTTAAGGAGTTTTGAAAAGAAAATTTATGAGGTTTCGCAAATAGGCGTATGTCCATTTATAATTGGTGGGGATCACTCAGTAACTGCTGCCAACATAAAGGGTTGGGCTGAAGCGAGAGGTTATAAAAAAATAGGACTTATCCATTTCGACTGCCACGCAGACACGGCTGATACGGGATTATGTGGTTTTGAATATGATCATGGAGCACATATAAGAAGGGTTTGGGATCTTGGAATACTTCAAGGAGAAAACTATACGCTTATAGGACCAAGAGGTTTCTGGCCAGATAAGCGGACTTATGAGTGGATGAGAGATATAGGTATGCTATGGCTTACATCTTTCGATGTATGGGAATTTGGAATAAATAAAATAGCTAAAATAGCTCTTGAGAGAGCATTGGATGGAACAGATGCTGTTTGGATAACTTTTGATGTAGATGTAATGGATCCGAGTGTTTGTCCGGGGACTGGAGAACCTGAACCCGGTGGTTTAACATCAAGGGAAGCGATAGGACTTATCAGATTGATTACCAAGGAATTGGATGTAACAAAGTTCGGTTTTGACATACTTGAAGTAGCTCCTATGTATGATGTCAGCGACAATAGCTCGTATAATGGTGGTATAACTTCTCTTTTTGCAAGCAGAATCATACTGGAAGTTATGGGCGGGCTTGCTATAAAACGTGCAGGTTGGTCAGAAGGAAAACCTATAAGACCAAAAAGGAGGTAAGTAAACATGTTTAAAAAACTTTTTCTTCTCATATTTTTTAGCTTTATAACTGCAATATTTAGCTTTGCAAAACCAATTAAAGTGGGTGTTAGTGATTGGCCAGGGTGGGTTGCATGGTATATCGCTAAGGAAAAAGGTTTTTTCAAAAACGAGGGAGTAGATGTAGACCTAGTGTGGTTTAGCACATACAGTGATTCAATAAGTGCTCTTGCAGCCGGGCAAGTAGATGCCAACTCGCAGACTCTTAGTGATACCATACCATTAGCTTCAAGAGGAATAAAAGTAAAGGTAATTTTAGTTAACGACAATTCTAACGGTAATGATGCTATTGTTGCAAAAAAAAACATATCAAGCATAAAAGATCTTAAAGGAAGGAAGATTGCTGTGGAGATTGGAGCTATAGACCACTTTTTCCTTTTGTATGTGTTGGAACAGCACGGTTTTAAAGAGGGGGATGTTAATGTTGTCAATATGACTACTCAGGACGCTGCTATAGCTTTAATGGAGGGAAAAGTGGATGCTGTTGCCATTTGGGAACCATGGATAAGTAAAGTAGTGGAAGGAGGGTATGGACACATCTTAGTATCCTCCAGAAATACACCCGGTTTAATACCAGATTTACTTGTAGTACGGGAGGACAGTTTAAATAAAAATTACGACGAGTATGTTAAGCTTGCTAAAGCATGGTTTAAAACTGTAGATTTCATTAAAAAGAATCCTGCAGAAGCATCAACCGTAATATCAAAGGTCCTAAACATTGAAAAAGCTGATGTATTAAAAATGCTTAAAGGGATCAAGTTTTTCGGATCTCAAGAAAACATTCTTGCCCTCACTCAGATGAATAGAAACCATTTGCTTTCTCTTTATAGGGCTGGAGATCTGATAAATGATTACCTATTAAAGTTTGGTTTCATAAGAAAAAGAGTCAATCTTAATAATTTAATCTACGAGAGGGTGATCCAAGATGCTTCAAAGAGATAGTTATATCCACACTTATAAAAGTATAATTCTACTTTTCGTATACACAGGAATACTTCTTTTTAGTTGGAATATTTTAAGTAAAGTAGAAGATAGTCTCATAATACCACATCCTTTAGATGTTTATAAAGCGCTTTTAGAAACAGCACAAGAGGGATATCTTTTTACAGATCTAAAGATAAGTGTAATTAGAATAATAGTAGGCTGGCTTATAGCTATTTTGATAGGAACTACAATAGGTGTTTTTGTTGGATACTATCCCTATCTGAGACCAATGGACTACATAAACGATTTCTTTCGCTATCTTCCGGTACCTGCTTTTTTGCCTCTCACCTTGATGTGGTTCGGTATAGGAGAAACTTCCAAAATATTTCTTATATTTCTGGGAGTTGTGGTTCAAGTTGTAGCAATGGTAGCCAATGAAGTACGAAATTTTCCTACAGAATATGTAGAGATGGGTAGATCATTAGGTATGAATAGAAATCAGATATTGCTTCACATAATCTTGGATGGAATAAAGCCTCGTCTTTGGGATATATATAGAATAAACTTGGGTTGGGCATGGACATATCTCCTTGTTGGAGAAGTAGCTGCCTCAAATGAGGGATTAGGGTATAGACTTATTAAAAGCCAAAGATTCTTACAAATAGATATCATATATGCTTACCTGATAATTATAGGATTGATAGGGTTGCTAAGTGATAGCTTTTTTAGAATAATCAAGCCTTACATTTTCAGGTATTTGAGGAACTACGAATGAGTTTGATAAGATTGAGAAATATCAGTAAATTGTTTAATGGAAAGAAAGTTTTGGACGATATAAGCATTGACATCAACAGTAAAGAATTTGTTGGAATTATAGGACCATCTGGTGCTGGTAAATCTACTTTATTAAAAATAATAGCAGGGCTTGAACATCCAGATAGGGGCACAGTTCACATTGATGATAGAATTGTAAATAAGCCGTCGCCAGAAGTTGGGTATCTATTCCAAGACTATAGGTTGTTTCCATGGCTTACCGTTAAAGAAAATGTTATGTTTCCTCTCAAAGTATTAAAACTCAAAGCTTCCAAGATAGAATCCCTTTACGAAAGAGCTCTTTACTATATGGAAATTCTCGGTATAATAGATAAAGCAGACGCATATCCTCATGAGCTTTCTGGAGGTTTGAAACAAAGAGTTGCATTGTGTAGAGCTTTATGCACATCCCCAAAAGTGCTACTTTTGGACGAACCTTCAAGTGCCTTAGATATGTTTACTGCCATGAATAGCTGGAGGTTGCTTAAAGAACTTTTCTATGAGATAAAAGCAACAACGTTTGTTGTTGTTTCTCACAATCTTGATGAAATAGCCTTTCTTTGCGACCGGGTTATAATCCTAAGCAGTAATCCAGGACAAATCATAGCTGATATCAATCTGAGTCCTGAAGCTAAGGAAAAAATAGACGTGGACTTCATTTTTTCTAATACATTTGTAGAATTAAAAAAGCTTATAGCATCCTATCTATTTGAGAGTATAAACTTACAAAAATAAAAGTATATAAAGCTCAAAAGAATCTTCCATATAAACTCAACGAATATCTTTAATATCTAAAACTACCTAAACATATTTCATGTTTTTCTATGTTAACATTTTTGTTAAGAATATTCAATAACGTTACATACATAATCTCTCATATGCATGATGAAATTCTTCAAATAACTGCGGTTTTTCAAAAAAAAGAGAACATGGTACAAAAATTGCAAAGCTAAATATTGAAGAAGCTCAGAGCAAGGAGGAGCAAGATGAAGAAAGATAGGAATTTAAATCTCTTTCTAGTATCAAATGTAATAGGGTTGCTTATTCCCTTTGCTAGTCACTCATTTGCGGAGGGAAAAGAACATTTTATACTCGCAGACATTACCGGAATTAAACTAAGCGGTGGGATTTCTGCCTTCTGGATGGAAACTCTGAATAGAAAATATAACAATTCTCTCTCAAGCGTTACAGATATATCTGCAGCTAATTTAGAAATTTCCAAGTTTCCATCAAATACCTTGCCTATAGGTTTTGTATTGAATGTAGGGAAAAGAGCTACTCCAACTGTGGGAATAGAAAAAGAGCCTTTCGTAAGTGAAAGCAAGTTCGATGTACAGAGCGCATATGTAGTATTAGATAGAGGTAAGATAAATGTAATAGCCGGTAAGATACCAGCTATTTATGGGTGGGAGCCTCCATTTACATACCAAAATATCAATATACAAAGGGGGCTTGTATGGTGGGCAGAATACAACTCTTTCTTTAATGGTTTTAGACTAACTTATTCTCTTTTTAACAATTTTAAAATAATAGGAGGGGTTAATGATTGGAATACAAAAGATGGAAAATATGCTTTAGAATTTGGTATCAGCTCACAACCATTAGAGAACTTTCTAGCAAACTTTACACTTATATATAATAATAAACACGATGCTTACCCAATCAGATTGTACTCTCTAGCTCTTAGCTATAAAATTGCTGATACAACAGTGACCCTTAATCCTGATTTAATAACCGTACCAGATTCAAAGACGGGAACAAATGGTAATGGTACAGGTGTTGGTTTTGGTGTAGCATTATTCGTAGATCATAAATTTTCCCAAAAAATATCTTCAGGTATAAGGTTTGAATATGTTAAGGCTGACAAAAAGTTTGATTATTATGGCATAGGAACAGATAATAACGCTATTACCGCTACCTTTACCCTGAAGTACAGTATATCCAATCTTTTCCTCAGAGGGGAGGCTTCTTATGTAAAAACTGATAAGCCTGTATACGAAAAGGGAAAAGATACCCAGTTTAGGATACTTGCAGAAACAGGCTTTGTATTTTAGGAGGTTTAAAAATGAGAGAGCCAGTTAGAATAGGTGTGGGGGGTCCTGTTGGTTCAGGTAAAACAACTCTCATTGAAAAGTTGTGTAAGTTCATGAGAGATAAATACTCAATAGCAGTTGTTACAAATGATGTGTATATAACAGAAGATGCTGAATATCTCATAAAAAGCGGTGTTTTAGAAGCAGATAGGATAGTTGGCGTCAGAACAGGAGGCTGTCCTCATACAGCAATAAGAGAGGACCCTTCCATAAACCTTGAGGCAGTTGATAAGTTAGTTGAAAAAATTAAAAAGCTTGATATTATTTTTATAGAATCTGGTGGTGATAATCTGGCGGCGTCTTTTAGTCCCTTACTTGTGGATAACGTAATCTATGTAATTGATGTTGCTGAAGGTGAGAAGATACCTAAGAAAGGCGGCCCCGGAATAACACAAAGCGATCTTCTCGTTATTAATAAGATAGATCTTGCACCGTACGTAGGAGTAGATCTTGAAGTGATGAAAATATATACAGAGGAAAAACGAAAGGGTAAACCTTACTTTTTCATTAGTTTAAAAGATGAAGCAAGCATTACTCCAATAATTCTATGGATTGAAAGGGAAGTTTTATTTTTAGGTTAGATGGGTCTAAAACATAAACTCATTATGGAGTTCAAGAGTGTAAATGAAAAAACTATACTCGCCAGAAATTTTCAAACTGGTTCCTTCAGAGTTCTGAAGCCATTTTACATAAATAATATCTTATTTCTCCAGATAATTTCAGTTGGTGCAGGTATCCACTCTGGTGATGAGGTAGAAATAGAGGTATATGTTGGTAAAAATTGCCACGTGGTACTATTAAATCAAAGTGCTACAAAAATTCTTAAAACTCACAACGACGGGGGGTCGATACAATTGTGCAAAATTTTTATAGATGATGGAGCAATACTTGAATATTATCCAGGACTTAACATACCCTTTTCTGGAAGCAGATATAATCAGACTTATGATGTTCACATCTCTTCGTATGCTGACTTTGCATTTTTTGAAATATGGAGTGTAGGAAGAGTTGAAAGTGGGGAAAATTTTTCCTTCGAAAAATTAAGCAGTAATTTAAAGATTTTCAGGCAACTGGACCCTATTTATTTTGAAAACTTTTGTATAAATGGTAAATCAAGCAAAAATTTGGGAATTTTAAGCAATTTCAGATATATGCTTTCTGGTATTTTTACCCTCCCTCTTTATATGCAGAACAATTTGGAAGAATCAGAAATTATGATAATTGCGTATGGCATGAATCACGCAGGTTTGACTTTTCTCAGAGGATTATCTACAGAGGGTTTTCCGTTAATAAAAAGAGCTTGTGACTTGGTTAACTCTTGGAGGGAAGAGAAAGGTTTCGGTAAAATTCCATGGTATAGTATAAGTAGTGCTCTTCTATAGTCCTTTTTCTTTAAATAAACTTTGCATTTTCTGAATTATACCGTATTTCTTAATCCTATATTCGAGCTGTCTTCTAGAAATACCGAGTTTTATAGCTGCCCTTGATATGTTGAAATTTGTACCTAGGAGAGCTTCTATAATCGCAGCTTCCTCTAATTTTTTAATATCTTCAAATGTTGATTTTACATTTCTCTCTTTGAGAACAGTGTTGGAAATTGCAGAATTTTCTGGCTTTAGGTATCCAGTTATAAGCCAGTGTGGTAAATGTTCTATTCTAATAATTCCGTCTTCTGTCATGACTGAGGCATACTCAAGGACATTCTCAAGTTCTCTTATATTTCCAGGCCAGTGATAGCTTTCTATAATATTGTAAACATCATCACTTACAGTTATCAATCTCTGGTATTTTTCACTAATTTTTTTAATTATTTGTTCAACTATAAATTTCTTTTCTTTCAGTGGTCTTTCTCTTAAAGGAGGTAGGGTTAATTTCACTACACTTATTCTATAGTAAAGGTCTTGTCTGAACAATCCCTCTTTTATTAAATCCTCTAAATTCTTATTAGTAGCAAATATGTATCTTACATCTATCTCTATTTCCTTCAAACCACCAACTTTTGTAAACTTCTTTTCCTGTATTACTCTTAACAACTTAACTTGAAGATGCATAGGCATGTCACCTATTTCGTCAAAAAAAATAGTTCCACCATTCGCTACTTCCAATCTTCCTTTCTTAGAACCGCTAGCACCTGTAAAAGCTCCTTTTTCGTATCCAAACAATTCCGTTTCAAACAACTCACTTGGTATGCTACTGCAATCTATAACTATGAAAGGTTCAGCTTTTCTATAGCTGAGATTATGAATCCTATAAGCCAAAGTGGATTTACCAGTTCCAGTTTCACCTTCTATTAATACATTAATATCTGCTTTCGCTATTCTCTCCAGAAAAGTATCATCATATCTACTATTAGAGATACTCAATGCAAGTTTTGCAAGACTATCTCTTTCCTGTTTATATGTATCAATTTCAAATATATACTTTTCATGTGCCTTCAAAAAATTTTCAATAAGCATAAAAGCAGTATCGATAACCATTTTGTCGAGGTATACGGGAATATCCACAAACTTTGAGTTGGATAGAAGTATAACTATCCATCTCTCATTGAGCTGAAAAGTTTTTATAAATATCTTCGTTGGTACTTTCAGCGTTACCAAGCCTTTTTCAGAAAGTAAAGTAAATATAGCGTCAGAATCTTCAAGAATTTGTGTGTATTTAAAAGGATATATTCTTCTAAAAATGCTTCTTTCTAATCTTATTGAACGGTTAATAAACTTATTATCTCTTAGCCATAAGGATAAATTATAGGAATCGCCATATTCCTTAAAAAGCAAAATTTCGTCATACCCAAGATATTCATAAATTGTCGCACAGGCTTTTTTTAACAAAAGTTCAGTTGAAACATTTGTTGAATCTAAACTGTTTTGCAAATGTTCTATTAAGGCTATGGATCTATAAAAAAGATCATATGCATTTACTATTTTATTCATGTTTCCCATAGCTAATCATTTTAAATTATATAACTTTCCCAACATCTTTGTAATCATCCTTCGAAAAGTCTAGTTTCCAAGAAATTTTGTCTGTATGAATGTATATCCCAATGAAAAGTGTTTAGGCAGATCTCGTCCCAGTTTCTAATGGAAAGTATCCAGCTTACTCTTTTTTCTATTTTATTGCCTGACATGGTAAGCATTTTCCATGCATCGTAAGCTGATAAAGGTATACATCTCATGAGCGTATTTATAAGATTTTTAACGCAGCTGTGAGCGAATGCAAAGAGGAATATATCAAGTGCTATAGCTAACTTACCTCCGACAAAGCCCAAAGCCACTGAGAAATGAGGATCTTTAATTGTTTCAATTGGAAAGTTTATCCCCATTATTTCTTTACAAGCTTTCACCAAGTTCCTTCCTAATTTAATTGATGGTTCATATACAGTTGGTAGTATTTTAAATGCACTTAGATATTTATTAGTATAATTTAAACAATCAACACAGTTATGCGATTCAAAAGCCTTTTTACATGAAAAAAGCTCCAAGTCTAAGGGACCTTCTTCAATATATGCGCGAATAAGTTCATATATTTCTCCTTTACTTAAGTTTGAGGATGCAAAGGATTCAAGACCCCATGAGAATACAAAAGCCCCAACAGGAAACTGACTATCGAACAACATCAATAGAATGGAGATTTTATCCATGCTTGTGTTCATTTGCATCACCTTCAGAAATTTCTATAAAGTAGCCTGAGGATTTTGATACTTTAAAACCTGCTTCTACAAGCTTGTGTTCCACACTTGGATCATACAGTGTTATAATTTCATCCTGTTCAACACCGACGGGGAAATGCATGTTTCCCAAAATATGTCCTACAAGCAGGGCCAATTTTACATCATTGATTTTAATGCGTAGAATTTCTTCTTCAGCTGGAACTACTTTATATAGCATTCTATTTTCTGAGTCAATGTAAATGTAGCTATATGGTTTTATGACTGAACCCCTTCCTAAAGTAAGAACAAGTTCTAAGTCATCAACACATATTTTTTGCCTAGTTTTTTTCCTTTCATGATACGAAAGTTTTATCTCCTTTGTACTATATTCTATAAACTGAGATCTATCTATATTGGGAAGCTCACTTATAAAAATTCTTCTCATAACATACCTCCTTATCAAAACAGAAAGTATCTTTGTGTTAGCGGAAGAGTTTTGGCGGGTTTACTTGTTACAAGTTCACCATCTATATACACTCCATATGTATCAGGATCAACACTTATGTTTGGTAAGGTATTATTTAATACCATATCTTTTTTGGATATTGTTCTTGTTTTTTTAACTGGCAATAACTTTCTAGCTAATTCATTCATATGACCCTTTTCTAATGATATCTGTGAAACGAAAAAGTAAGACACATTATTTACAGCATTACCGAAAGCAGCAAACATAGGCCTGTAAAATACAGGTTGGGGTGTTGGGATAGAGGCATTGGGGTCTCCCATAGGTGCTGCTACAACCATTCCACCTTTTATTATTAAGCTTGGCTTAACACCAAAGAACTCTGGTTCCCAAATCACCAAATCAGCGATCTTACCTACCTCAACTGAACCAACATAATCAGCTATGCCCATGGCTATCGCAGGATTAATCGTGTATTTGCTTATATATCTTTTAACTCTAAAATTATCGTTTCTGGGATTATCTTCTGGAAGTTTACCTCTCTCTTCCTTCATCTTGTGAGCGGTTTGCCATGTTCTTATAATTACTTCACCAACCCTACCCATGGCTTGCGAATCGCTGGACATAATTGATATAGCACCTATGTCATGAAGTACATCCTCCGCGGCCATAGTTTCTGGTCTTATACGCGATTCTGCAAAAGCAACATCTTCTGGTATATCGGGCGATAAGTGATGACATACCATCAGCATATCAAGATGCTCATCAAACGTATTTACAGTATATGGCATTGTAGGGTTCGTGCTTGAAGGAAGAATATTTGGGTGTGCAACAACTTTCAGGATGTCGGGTGCATGTCCACCTCCTGCACCTTCAGAATGGTAAGTATGAATTGTTCGTCCTTTGAAAGCTTTGATCGTATTTTCAACATAACCGCATTCATTTAAGGTATCTGTATGAATAGCAACTTGAATATCAAGCTTATCAGCAACTGTAAGAGCACAGTCAATTACCGCGGGTGTAGACCCCCAATCCTCGTGAATCTTTAATCCCATGGCACCAGCTTCTACTTGCTCAATAAGAGGTTTTGGAAGAGAAGAATTGCCTTTTCCAAGAAGGCCGAAGTTTATAGGAAAGGCTTCAAGAGATTTAAGCATATGAATTATGTTCCAGGGACCTGGCGTGCATGTTGTAGCCTTTGTTCCTTCCGTTGGTCCTGTACCACCACCGATCATTGTAGTAATACCGCTATACAAAGCTTCCCACACCTGCTGAGGGCATATAAAGTGAATGTGACAATCTATTCCTCCGGCGGTAACTATCTTCCCCCTTGCGTCAATAACTTCTGTGCAAGGACCTATCTCTAATCCTTTAGTTATAGCATCTTGGATGTTTGAATTTCCAGCTTTGCCAATGGCGTATATCTTACCATCTCTTATGCCGATATCTGCTTTTACTATACCCCAATAATCTATTATGACAGCTCCAACTATTACAAGATCGGGTGTCCCATCTGCTCTTGAGTATTGGCTCTGACCCATACCATCTCTTATTACCTTCCCCCCACCAAAAAGAACCTCCTCCCCATACAGATTAAAATCTTCTTCTACTTCCACTATAAGATTGGTATCACCCAATCTTATTCTATCTCCCCTGGTTGGACCATAAAGTTTAGCGTAAGAACGTTTGTCTATTCTCATTTTATAAACCCTCCTTCTTTAGCTTTTTGCAAAGCCTCTTCCTTTCTTTCTTCCAAAAACCCCATCACAAGCTTGTTAAAGCCGCAAATATATCTTTTACCAGATATTTCTACAAGCTCTACTTCTCTTCCTTCACCAGGTTCAAATCTAACTGCTGTACCTGCAGGTATATTTAATCTAAAGCCGTAAGCTTTCTCTCTGTCAAATAGAAGGTATCTGTTCACCTCAAAAAAGTGAGCATGAGAACCGACTTGTATAGGTCTGTCTCCAACATTTTTTACATAAATTTTCACCGTCCTTCGACCCTCATTGATAACTATCTCTCCATCTTCTAAAAAAACTTCTCCCGGTATCATAACATTTCCTCCTGCAATAGTTTTATGCAAAATTGATGCCATTTACTTTATTTTCACCGAAGTTCTCAAAAAACAATATTATTTCTTTTGCTATAACTTTCTTATATACACAAATGTTAACAAATATGTTTAATTTTGACAATTAATGATACCTTTTATATTTCATCTAAGGAAGACGAATTGTAAACCCCTTTTAGTCTATATTTAGTTGTTTTGTTCTGGCACCTTTTTTGCATACACGATAAGTGTAAGAAAAACAAAGGAGGTAGTAATGAGACTTAAAGGCTTGGGCATTAACAGGAGAGAATTTATCAGGATAGGATGCTGTGCAGCAGTCTCTTTTGCCATAGCTCCGGCTGTGAGTTTTTCGTCATCTAGTAAGAAAGTAAAAGTTGGTGTATTGCATTCACTCTCTGGAACAATGGCTATAAGTGAAGTGGAAGTAAAAAATTCAACCCTTTTAGCTATCGAAGAGATAAACAAAAGGGGTGGAGTAATGGGTCATATTATTGAACCAGTTATTGAGGACGGTGCATCTGACCCGGCTACATTCGCACAGAAAGCACAAAAATTAATACTCAGAGATGAGGTTGTTACTGTCTTTGGTGGATGGACATCGGCGAGCAGGAAAGCCATGCTTCCTGTTTTTGAAAAGCATAACCATCTTCTCTGGTATCCAGTGCAGTTTGAGGGTAATGAATGCTCTCCTAACATAATATATACAGGAGCTCAACCGAATCAACAAATATTACCTGCCCTTGAGTGGGCGTTAAAACAAGGTTACAAAAAAATCTTCTTGGTTGGCTCTGATTATGTTTTTCCGAGAACAGCGAACCTAATACTAAGGAAGCATATTCAAAAAAGGGGTGCTAACGTCGTTGGAGAAGAGTATGTTCCTCTTGGTGGGACAGATTTTAGTGCTGTTGTCAATAAAATCAGACAAGCTAAACCAGATATAGTTTTCAACACTATAAACGGCGACTCTAACGTGGCCTTTTTCAAGCAAATGGTTTCAGCTGGTATTGGGCCTAAAACTGTTCCTGTTATTTCCTTCAGCATTGCTGAACAGGAAGCTAAAGCAATTGGGATACCACTTTTAGAAGGGAGTTATGCTGCATGGAATTATTTTATGAGTCTTAGGAATAGGTCTAATGAGGAGTTTATAAGATCCTATAAAGCAAAGTATGGCTCCAACTCCCTTATAACAGATCCTATGGCGCACGGATATATGAATGTGCACCTGTGGAAGATGGCTGTAGAGAAAGCAAAAACTTTTGATCCAAAGGTTGTTAGAAAGATAGCTACTGAACTACCCTGGGTAGATTCTCCCTTTGGAAAGATTAAGATAGCAAAAAATCAGAGCTTGTACCAGACAGCCTACATTGGAAAGTTAGGTTCAGATGGACAGTTTTCTATAATCTGGTCTTCTAAGGAACCAATATCTCCAGAGCCTTACGATCCTGTAGTCTTCCCAGGAAAGAAGTGTGTTTTATAAACTGGGAGGGGTATTGAATGGACGCAGGTCTTTTTATAAACCAAGTTTTCAATGGATTAAGCCTGGCTTCTATTTACTTTACCATGGCTATAGGATTGAGTCTATCCTTTGGATATATGCGGGTTATCAATATGGCGCATGGTGAGTTTCTTATGCTAGGGGGTTACATAGCTTATATAATTCAACAAAGCAACATATTTCCAAAGGAAGCTCTTCCTATTTTCTCGCTTTTCTTTTCTTTTGCAATCCTATTCATATTAGGTTCTTTACTGTGGATCCTAATTATAGAAAGGATAAAAGATAGACCATTGGATACACTGTTGCTTACATGGGGTCTTAGTCTTATACTACAGCAAGTGGTTAGAGACATTTTCGGTCCTACAGGTGTGGGAGTGGTGCCTCCTCAGTGGTTATCTAAAACATTGCAGATAAACCAACTTTACATACCCGCAGTTCGTCTCTACATAATAGCTGTAATGATTGTAGTGCTTCTTGCACTTTACTTGCTCTTTTTCAAGACAGATATTGGACTTTACTTAAGAGCTGTTAATCAAGATAGAGAGATGGCATCAGCTATAGGGATAAACGATCGTATGCTAAGTTTCTTTATTTTTTCATTAGGTTCAGGTATTGCAGGCGTAGGAGGGGCGTCTATGGCGATGATCTCATCAATTACACCAACGACAGGACTCAATTATATAGTAGATGCTTTTTTAGTTGTAATTTTCGGTGGTGCAGGTAGTCTGCTTGGAACCTTTCTTAGTTCAAATATTATAGGCTTTATCTCTGCTATGTTCAGTGGATTTATAGAAATAAGTCTTGCAAAGGCTCTTACTTTGCTGTTTGTGATCTTATTTATGCAACTGAAACCAAGTGGGCTTGTATCAATTAAAGTAAGGGGAGAGATGAAATGAAAGGCATTTCAAAATATAGGGTATACATATATTCGGCCGTTATGTTTGGGATTATCTTCCTAATTATTCCCTTTCTTCCAGATTACTATACGAATCTTTTAGGTAAGTTTTTATCCCTCAGCATAACTGCCATAGGTATAGCTTGGCTTTGGGGGCATATGAATATCTTACCTTTAGGGCAAGGTATCTTTTTTGGTATAGGTGCTTACACTATAGCCATGCATCTTAAACTTAAAGCAACCCCTCAAGGTGAACTTCCAGATTTTATGCTATGGAGCGGTTTAACAGAATTGCCCTGGTGGTGGCACCCTTTCAACAACTTGTTTTTTACAATTTTATTCGCAATTTTTGCACCAATGATATTATCAGCGATTTTTTCCCTCATTGTGTTTAGAATCGGTATAACTGGTGTATACTTTGCTCTTATCAGTCAGGCGCTTGTAGCTGTATTTGAAATAGTTTTAGTAAGTTCTCAAGCTTACACGGGTGGATTTAACGGACTTACAGACTTTGGACCTTTCTTGACATGGCAGGTCACAGATAGTAGCTTCCAGAAAAAACTACTCTATTTTGTAGTTCTTATAGTATTTATTATCCTGTTGTTTTCTTTAAAGATGAAAGGCTCTCGTATAGGAAAGATAGTGCAAGCAGTAAAAGATAATGAAACTAGATTGAGATTCCTAGGCTACCACACACTTTATTTTAAAGTTTTCATATTTATACTGTCTGCTGTTTTAGCAAGCATAAGCGGGGCGCTATTCACCTTTTTTAACGGCTCTATCTCTCCACCTCTTATTGGCGTTATATCATCAATAGAGATGGTTTTGTGGGTTGCATTAGCTGGCAGGGAGAATTTTCTTATGGTAATTTTGTCAGTTTTAGGTGTTAACTTTGCAAAGGATCAAATAAGTAGTCTATTCCCAAGCTTTTGGTTATACATTATGGGAGCGGCTTATATAGTGGTAGTTTTACTATCTAAAAAACCGTGTTTTCTTTTCAATATATTAAGAACATATATGTACAGGGGTAAATATGGAAGCGCTTCTGGAAGTTAGAAATATAATTGTTAAGTACGGGGATTTTATTGCCTTAGATGGTATATCTCTAAATATTCAGAAGAAAGAGCTAAGGATATTGATAGGACCCAATGGTGCGGGTAAAACTACGTTGCTTGACGTAATTTCCGGAGCCGTGAAACCAAGTAGTGGTGATATTTACTGGAAAGGTATTAAGATAAATGAACATTCACCGCATAAGAGAGCAAGAATGGGTATTATAAAGAAATTTCAAGCACCCAGCGTAGTAGAAGGTCTGACTGTATTGGAAAATCTTATGATTGCCTCAATGAAAAAAAGTTTTCCTTGGGATTGGAGCAAAGATGAGCAAGAAAAAGTTGAGGCTGTTTTAGATGCAGTTGGTCTTTATAAAAGAAAGCACACTCTAGCAAAAGAACTTTCCTACGGAGAAAGGCAATGGCTTGAAATCGGTATGGTGATGGTTAGCCCCGGTGAACTAATTCTCCTTGACGAACCAGCAATCGGAATGACGGTGAAAGATGTACACAGATTAATTGATGTTGTTCTGCCTTATTTAGTCGAACACTCGTCTGTAATTATTGTAGACCATAATATGGACTTTTTAAAAGAAATTAGCAAAAAATTTGAGGCGAAGGTTACATTTATGCATCAAGGGAGAATATTGAAAACTGGCACATTTGATGAAATAAGATTGGACGATGAAGTTCAAAGGGTATATTTGGGGGTAGACTAATGTTAAAGCTTGAGAAGATAAGCTCTGGGTATAACTCAGTAATGGTGGTTAACAATGTGAGCATGAATATTAAAGATAGTGAAAGCATTCTCATTGCTGGTAGGAATGGTGTAGGTAAAACAACGCTTATAAGAAGTATAGTAGGATTAAATATGTTAATGAATGGCAAAATATATTTTCATACCAGTGATATATCTGCATTACCAGCATATCATAGAGTGAATATGGGTATTGGTTATGTACCTCAAGGTAGGAGACTCTTCCCTTATCTTACTGTTATGGAGAATCTATTAACAGCAAAAAATGCTTTTATTTCAAAGAAACATACTTCCTTTTTAGGTTTTGATGATTTCCTTAACTATATCATTAGTCTCTTCCCAAATATAATAGGACTTCTAAATAAAAGAGCAGGATCTTTATCAGGAGGAGAACAACAGCTGGTATCAATTGCAAGAGCTTTGTTAACAAACCCTAAAGTTTTACTTTTGGATGAACCCTTTGAGGGAATACAACCATCAATTGTTCAGCTTATATTGAAGATATTACATGAAATAAAACGAAAGTTTAGCATATCTCTTGTAATTGTTGAACATAGATTAAATTTAGTATGGGACATAATAGATAAGGTTTATGTAATGGATAACGGTAGAATTATAAAAGAAGGTCAAAGAAGAGAGCTGACTGTTAAAGATATATTAGAGCTTATATCCCTGTGAGGAGGTAAATCATGAATCTAACACCCCGGGAGATGGAAAAACTTCTTATCTATATAGCTGCTGAAATTGCCAAAAAAAGGAGACAAAGAGGGTTAAGACTAAACTATGTTGAAGCGTATGCCGTCATAGCTGCTGAAATTCTTGAAGGTATAAGGGAGGGAAAGTCAGTTGCAGAGCTGATGGACTTAGGAACAAAGATTCTTAAAAGAGAAGATGTTATGGAAGGTGTTCCAGAAATGCTTAAAGTTGTTCAGATGGAAGGCACTTTTCCCGATGGCACCAAGCTAGTTAGTATCCATAATCCAATAAGGGAATAAGGCAAAAACTGTCCTGCTATTACCTAATGGGATAGTCCTTGACAAAGCTAAGGAAGGGTATCATAATATACCGGTAGGAGGTATAGGTATAGAAAGGTGTGATGTACACTTATCCGAAGAAAGCTTAAAAGAACTTTTGAAAAGGCTTGCTTGCATAGAAGGACAGGTTAAAGGACTTCAAAGAATGTTAAGAGAAAGGAAGAGCTGTGACCAAATTCTCATTCAAATTTCTGCAGTTAAGTCTGCATTAAACGCTGTTGCCATCAAGCTTCTCAAAGATCATGTAGATTCCTGTGTAAAGCCCAGCGTAGAAGCAGGAGATGTTAAAGCTCTTGAAGACTTTTTAAATGCTGTTGAGAGACTCATGAAGGGAGGTTGCTGATATGAGAGGAGTCCTTAGCAGCCCTTTTGGAATTGTGGTGTCCCTTCTGTCTGCCTCTTGCTGTATTGCACCCACTCTTTTTGTGGTGTTTGGTGTATCTGCAGGTGGTCTGTCCAAACAACGTAAAACCCGATTTAACAACAAAAAAATCCGACCAGAGACATCATAAGAGCAGACCAAAATTCCTATTGCTGGATATTCTGGGACATTTCGGGAAATAGGAGGACGCATGATGCATATAAACATTCCTTTTCAGGCACAGTCCTGAACCTGATGCGTGGGATAAATATCCATTTAAGGGATGTTTAACCGTGCAAAGGGATACTCAAGGAAATAACCTCCGATATAGACCACTACATTAAAGCCCTCCTGTGGGATTTACCCCCTGAAGAGAGGAAGGTAAGCTCCTTAACTTTGAAACTTCTTAAAGAGCGTATGAAAAAACTCCAGCTTCCTGTAAGAATTGCTCTGGAGCAGGTTATGAATGCCAGCACTATCTCTTCAGAAACTTAGGAGCACGTCTCTATATTGACATCTTTTTCTTTCTCTTGTATAAACTCAAGAATACTTGCTAAAGATATGGTCCATCTGCCTTTTTCTTTCCTTCCTTCTAATTTTCCTCTGTGTATCAGAACTCTTATATAGTCTTGATTTTCATGTCCAAGCAGATTGCAGGCAATTTCCGGTGATACATAAATATCTCTTATCCTTGCATATTTTGCTATAGCGGATACAAGTCTCTTCCTTACAAGACTCTCAAATTCTCTGGGTGAG
>SPLK01000090.1_pt1 | contig 51264 bp, 34 predicted proteins | sample 2456111 | NCBI WGS metagenome assembly SPLK01 (sample SAMN11156906, study PRJNA527647) | hot springs metagenome | biome: Geothermal region; feature: Hot spring; material: tree branch in hot spring; isolation source: hot spring sediment rich in lignocellulosic material ... | reverse complement strand
CCATTTAGGTGTATCCATTTGTCCAAACCGTCTTCCCGATAAAACGGGTTCCATTTATCCATCCTAACCTCCGGAAGGGCGGTGCGCGTGTTGGCGGAGGATCGGCGAACGGTCAGGCTGGTGCTGTCCGGTTATTACGGGTTCCGAAACAGCGGCGACGAAGCGGTGCTGCTGGGCATTTTGCAGGCGTTGGACGAAGCCGGGAAGGCGCGCGGCCTGCGCTTTGAGCCGATCGTGTTGTCCGGCGATCCGGCGTGGACGGAGCGGCAGTACGGCGTCGCGGCGGTGCCGCGGATGAACCCGACCGCCGTCTGGCGCGCGCTGCTGGCGAGCGACGGGTTGATCAGCGGCGGCGGCAGCCTGCTGCAGGACGCGACCGGCTGGAAATCGATCCCGTATTATCTGGGCGTGATCGAGATGGCACGTTGGTGCGGCAAACCGGTGTTCGTTTACGCCCAGGGCATCGGCCCGGTGAACCGGCGCGCGTTCCGACCGTTGATCGCCCGCGCGTTCAACCGCTGCGATTATGTGTCGGTTCGCGATGAAGAATCGGCGGCCATGTTGCGGGAATTCGGCGTTGCCGCCGAACGGATCGAGGTGGTGCCCGATCCGGTAATGGGGCTGTCGGTGGAGGCGGAGGCGTCCGGCGATTCGCCCGCGACGGTGGGGGTGTCCGTCCGGTTCTGGCGTGACGACCGCGCCGATCTGGATCGCGTGGCCGAAGCGCTCGCGGCGCTGGCGGAGCGGCGTCCGGTCCGGTTCCGGTTTTTGCCGTTTCATAGGGGGCCGGACGAAGAGGCGTCGCGCTACGTCATGGCGAGGCTCGAGCGGCGGTTGGCGGAATCGGCCGGGGGAAGCGGCCCAGCCGCTTCGGCTCCGCCGGCGGAACTGGGGCCGGCGCATGACGATCCCCGCGAAATGCTGCGCGAAGTGGCCGGCTGCCGGCTGCTCCTGGGCATGCGCCTGCATGCGCTCATTTATGCCGCCAACCGGCGGGTGCCGCTGTTGGGTCTGTCCTACGACCCGAAAATCGACCGCTTCCTCCGCCGGATCGGCCAGTCGCCGGTTGGCACGACGGAGGCGCTCGATCCGGAACGGTTCGCCCAGGAGGCGTCCCGGTTGCTGGACGATCCGGACGGCTGGCACGCGTCGGTGACTTCCGCTCTGGCGCGCCTGACCGAAGAGGCGATGCGCCCCGCGCAACTCATCGCGGAGTTCTTTTGTCTAAAATAAGGGTGATTTTTACAAAGGGTGATGTTTTTGTCGAACGATGTGCCCAACCCCGTTGCCGAGGGCAAGCCCGCCGCCATCGTCGGAACCGGCGCGGATGCCGCCTCCGGCCGGGCAGCCGGCCGCCCGTATCCGGTCGTGCCGCTGTACGGCGTGCCGTTCGCGAAGATGGACATGCGGCAGACCGTGGAGTACCTGGTGCGGGCCGTCGAATCCCGCCGGACGCATCGCGTCGTCACCGGCAACCCGATCATGGTCATGGCCGGCCTGCGCGATCCGTCGTTCCACCGGGTGCTGGCCACGGCGGATCTGGTCGTGCCTGACGGCGCAGGCATCGTATGGGCCGCCCGCCGCGTCGGCGACCCGCTTCCGGAACGGGTGGCGGGTTACGACCTGATGCACGAGCTGCTGCGGGAAGGCGCCGCGCGGGGCTGGAAGGCGTATTTGCTCGGGGCGGCGCAGGACGTGGTGGAGACGGCCGCCGCCAATCTGGCCCGGCAATATCCCGGCATACATATCGTGGGATGGCGGAACGGGTATTTTTCCGACGCGGAAGACGAACAGGTGGTGGAAGACATCCGCCGATGCGCGCCCGATTTGCTGTTTGTGGCGCGTTCCCTGGCGAAGCAGGAGCCCTGGCTGGCGAAATACCGCGACCGGCTGGGGGTTCCCGTCATGATGGGCGTGGGCGGAAGTTTCGACGTGGTCGCGGGCAAGCTAAAGCGTGCCCCCGTCTCTTTCCGCCGGCTCGGCCTGGAATGGCTGTACCGGTTGTTGCAGGAGCCGCGGCGAATCGGGCGGATGACCGTGTTGCCGGTGTTTGCGCTGAAGGTGCTCAGGGACGGCAAAAATGCCCTCTGGCCGATCGACACCGTTTGAGCAGGAAAGCAACGCCTGAACGCGTCGGATCCCGAATATGCGGACGGCGGGCTGGCGCAAGCGCCGGCGCGCAATCGCGAGATCCGGGTTCATCCGGCCGAATGAAGCCGCGGCAGAACGGCCCGGCGGGGACCAATTGTCAGAAAAATGCCCATTTTCTGCAGGAAACCGGTAAATTTCGTGCGTGAAAGCGCTTGAAAGTCGGTCTGCCGACCGTTTCCTGCACGTCATGGACGCCTCGACGTCTTGTGCCGCACACCCGAAGGGCGTATAATGCTGTGCGGTATGCGTCCCATGGCGGGGGCAAAACCAAAAGGGGAGTTGACCATGCCGACGGATTGGCTTATCGGAACCGGACTGGCCGTTTTCGCCGCGTCGCTGGCGTTGGCGGCGGTGCTGACGCCGGTTGTCCGAAAACTCGCATTCAGCATCGGCGCCGTGGACGTGCCGAACCAGCGGAAGGTACACAACACGACCATGCCGCGCCTCGGCGGGCTGGCCATTTACGCGGCCTTTGCCTCCGTCGTGCTGCTTCTTTTGTTGTGGATATCCCCCGAATGGCTCGGTGCGCAGGATCGCAACCTGATCACCGCGCTGCTGGCCGGGGGCACGATCATCGCGCTTCTGGGAGCGCTGGACGACAAATACGACCTGCCCGCCAAGCTGAAATTTGCCGTGCAACTGGGCGTCGCCTGCCTGGTCGTGTTCGGGTTCAACGTGAAAATTGAATTCGTCAACATCCCGTTCGGTTCTGCGATGCAGCCCGTGGGAGAATGGCTCGGCATTCCGCTGACCATCCTGTGGATCGTCGGCGTGACCAACGCGATCAACCTGATCGACGGGCTGGACGGGCTGGCCGCAGGGGTGTCCGGCATTTCCTTCGCGACCATCCTCGTGATGGCGGCCCTGATGGGCAACGAGGCGATCGTTCTGCTGGCGGCGGTCATGATCGGCGGCGTGATCGGATTCCTGTTCTACAACTTCCATCCGGCCCGGATCTTCATGGGGGACTCCGGCGCGCTGTTTCTGGGGTTCTCGCTGGCGATGCTGTCGCTGTACGGGTTCAAGCAGGTAACCGTCGTTTCGTTCGTGACGCCGCTGCTCATCATCGGCGTGCCGTTGTCCGACACGTTTTTCGCCATCGTGCGCCGCATGGTGAACCACCGGCCGATTTTCGCCGCGGACAAGGGGCACCTGCATCATTGCCTGCAGCAGCTCGGTTTCAGCCACCGCAAGACGGTGCTGATCATTTACGGCATCGCCGCCTTTTTCGGCGTCTGCGCCATCCTGCAGTCGCTGCTGTCCAAATCGGGTGTCGGCACCTGGGTGACGTTCATCGTCATCTGCGTGATCATGTTCCTGCTGCAGATCGGCGCCGAGCTGATCGGTCTCGTGCATCGCACACGGCGGCCGGTGCTCGATTTCCTGGCGCGGCTCCGCATGAAGCTGAACGCGGATTCGCGGTCGAAGTGACGGCATCATCTTGGCTAATAATTTACGCATAACCAGAAAACTTCGTTCGCGAACGTGCGGACGAAGTTTTTTTGTTACCAAGTCCAGTTTGCGCATCCGCCTAAATTTTTGCAGAAACCGATCCGATAAAACAAATATGATACGGCCGAGCAGGGAGAGGTTTTTTACGGCGAATCAAGGAGGTTGTCTTCATTGCGTTCTATCCGTCTTTTCCGACAACGCGTGTTGCATTGGATGGTAATCGTCGCGTTGATCGTGACGATGGTGCCGCTGGCGCCCTCGACCGGTCAGGCGGACTCGATTTACTTCCAATTCCGCGATTTCAGCACCGATTCGGCAGCGCCGACCGAAGTGAACAGCAACCTGGTGGAAGTCGCCGGATCATTCTACGGGGTTTCCGCCAGCAGCATCACCCTCCGCATCGAAAAGCTGGTGGGCGGCCAAGTCGTAGAAGCGATCAATATAGAAAACAAGCCGATCATTTCCGGAAATTCGTTCCTGTTTCCGGGAATCACCCTGTATGACGGCCTGAACCGCATCAAAGTGATCGGCGTGAACGACCTGGGCAACGTGGTTACCGGCGAGGCCTACGTCAATTTCTCCAACGTGCCCGTCATCACGGACATCAGACTGGCGGACGGACGGATTCTGCCCTCCGGGAGCGCCATCGTGACCACCCGGCCGAACGAAGCCATCACGGTCAAGGCGCAGAATGCCACGGAAGTGACGATCAATGGAACGCAAATGATCGGCGGCTCGGGTTCGTCGTTCACCCTGGGCAACATCGCGCTGAAGCGCGGGTTGAACAAACTGACCATCATCGCCCGGAACGCGACCAAAACGTACGAGCTGACCCGCTACCTGGCGTATTATAACGGTTCCCTCACCGCTTTCGATGTCAGGATCGGGTCGACCCTGATCGATGGAAATCCGACCTTCAGCCAGATATTGGATGGCACCGTGACCGGTTACGTGGTGGTGGACGCGAATCAGTCTGCGCCGACGCTGGAAGTGGAACTGGTCGATGTAACCGATCCGGATACGCCCACTACGATTTCGACCCTGTCCGCCACGGCGACCCTGGAAACGGGTCTCAGCGGATCGGGATTCAGCGTCTATTCCTTTTCGACATCCGGATCTTTGACGGTCAACTCCAACGGCGATTACGAACTGCGGGTGAGAGACACGGCGGGCGGAACCCCCGTCCCGACGTTTGTGCTGCCGTTCCGGTTCCGGGATGCCAATTCTCCGTACATCACGGGCATCCGTCAGGCGTACAACGTTACGGTCCCGAGCACGGCGAATGATCCGATTACCTTCACGTCATCGGCGTCGTTCATGGACAACGTGACGATTACGCAATTGCCGATCTGGCTTGTTATTGACACCAACAATTTCGACGCGAGCCAGACCGGTAACACCACGACGGTGACGGCCAGCAAAAACGGCGTGGCGGTCGGATCGCCGGCGTTCAGCTACAGTGTTTTTCACACCCTGGACAACAAACCGGCCGTGCGCATTAACAGCATGCCGGAAGGACAAGTCGAGCTGACCTTCAAGGTAACCCGCGGAAGTGCGTCGGACAGCATCAAGCGGACCGTTGTCTTCATTCCGGTTCCGTCCATTCAGGTGGACAATATTTACAACGGCCAGATTTTTGAAAGCAACGATGAATTCCAGGGGACGCCGATCACCGGGAAGCTGGTGAACTTCAATCTGGCGGATACGGACGAGCTGGAAACGGTCACCGTATCTCTGAACGGCGTTCAGGTGCAACTCGGGATCAATAATATCGACACGGATACGGGAACGTTCACATTCGACGCTAAAGCAGCCGGCTTTGCGCTCGTGCCCGGACCGAACGAGCTGATTTTCACGGGCGTCGCCAACGGGGTGCCTGTTTCGACAAGACTGACCGTCTATCTCTTTTCCAAAGACCAGCCGCAGATTACCTACATGCGGCCGGTGCCGTTCGTCATCAATCCGACGGCTGACGATCCGCTGGACATGCGGCGGAAGTTTACCGATTCGGATCTGAAATTTGTCGTAACCGATGACTATCAATATTCAACGACGGAAACGACGCTGGATCTGCTGTTCGAAGTCAAAGATTTTGAGACGCTGGAAGTCCAGATGAACGGCCAGGTCCTGGCGCGGGTTATCTACGACGCTACCAATTCGCAGTTCCAAGCGCAGGATGATGTTCCGACCGATGGGATCGGACTCTGCTTCGAAGATACGAACGACAATTCTTGCAAGGCGTCCGTGCCCGACAACTGGGGCACCTATCTGCTCCGTCTGTACCAGGTGCAGCTCCCCAAATCGGGGATGACTCACCTGACCGTCATCGTGCGCAAGGGAACGGTTTCCGTTTCCCAGACGGTGTCGATTCAACGGGATCTGTCGCCTTACATCGTGCTGTCGCCGCGGCTGCCCCACGAGTCCGTGATCAACTCCAACTTCCTGAAGGTCAGCATCAAGGCCGAGGGCGCGGATCGCGTGACGATCGGCAAGACGGACATGGTGAAAGGCGAAGGAGACATCTTCCGTCTTGAACTGAAAGATTTGAAAAAAGGAAACAACACCATCAAGTTCACCGTATATCAAGGAAACCAGAAGATTAATGGTCAGTTTACCGTCAATTATGCCGCGGACAGTTCCATCGGCGCGCAATATAAAGCGAAGTTGCCCAACTCCGGCAAACTGTCCGTTTTCAACGGCAATCTGACCTTGCAGTTCCCGAAAAACACGTTCCTGCGGCAAGCGAACCGGTATCCCGGGCAGGACGTGAAGACGGTGGACCTGTTTGACGCGCAGGAGCTGTATTTCGGCATTGCCGACCGCACGGACGGGCGGACGGTGAAGAAGTACAATCAGGTCGGGGAAAAAGACAGCCTGAACAATTACCTGGACGGCACGATCACGGAAATTCCCGTGGACAGCACCGCCGTCAGCAATCTGGTTCCCAAGGCCAACTTCATCTTCGCTTCCAACCTGTATTGGGTGGACGCCGGATATTTCGACCAGCCGGCGGATCCGTCCGGCGACTACAAGTTGATCGAAGCGTTGCATCCCTACCAGCCGGACCCGAACGGCGATTTCAGCAAGTTTTACGATCGGGCGTTCCTGCCTGACAAGTGGCTCGAGCCCTCGCAGCGCGGGACGATCACGATCAAATACGACGAAAACATCGTCGATTCGCTGGCCCGCTACCTGAGCGTCTGGCGGTACACCGCGTATGGCTGGGAGAACATCGGCGGCGTGGTCGATACGAAGAAAAAGACCGTGACGGCTTCCTTCGACGGATTCGGTTATTACGCGGTCATGGCGCTTCGCTACAGCTTCAGCGACATCATCGGCCATCGGTACGCGCGCAACGCCCTGGAGACCATGTACGCCCGCGGCATCATGAAGAACAAGGACAACAATGCCTTCGGCGTTTACGACAACATCACCCGGGCCGAGTTCGCGCAAATGCTGGTCAAGATGCTGGACGTGCCGCTGGAGTACGACCCGAACAACATGACGTTTGACGATGTGCTGCCGATCGATTTCCCGGACGCGCTTTGGAACTACCGGTACGTCGAGACGGCGGTGCGCAAGGGCTTCATTCGGGGCAAGTCGCCGCGGCTGTTCTTCCCGAACGATTTCCTGACCCGCGAAGAAGCGGCGGTGATGATCGCGCGTGCACTGAACCTGGTGAAGAACAACGCGGACATGGAGAAAGACAAGGCCGCCCTGCAAAAGCTGTTTACCGACGCGAACCAGATCGACCTGTATGCCGCAAGCGCCGTACTGGCCATTCACAAGGCCGGATACATCACGGGAATCCCCAATACGTCGCTTGGAGGCAAAACGACGTACCGCTTTGAGCCGCTGTCTTATCTGTCGCGCGCGGATGCGGCGGTCATTGTGGAACGCGTGATGAAAAAGATGAAGAAGTTGTAAGAGGCTTGAACGGTTTGCGGCCGTTGCCGGCATAACCGGACCTGTCCGGATCTTTCGTCCGGGCAGGTCCGTGTTCGCTGGAAAAAATAATGAGCAAAGGAATTTAAAAAACCCGCAACTTTTTTTCGCAACGTGCGTTTAACATCATGGACGCTGAAACGGGGGAGGAGAAAAGTCCCGGGCGACGCCCGCGAAGAAATTCTCCAAATCTAGCGTCTCCCCTTGGAAAATGCTCTTTACGCTGGGCAATCTCCCATGTATAATGTGGAGAGTGGCAGAATTTGCCCAATTCTTCTAATTCGTGCGTTAACAAGTTTCTGCGACATGTTCCCTTTTTTCGACATGATTGCAGACATACAATTCATAGACAGAGGCTCATCTCGTGGAAGGAGGTGAAACGCCGAATGAGAGATTCGAGCTACCAATCTTCCTATCGCAACACTCATCAGTCGACTGTTCAAGGAGGAGAAAAAAAGGTTATGAAGAAAAGCTTGTCTCTCCTCGTAGCCATTGCCCTTGTATTTAGCATGTTCAGCTCCGTGGCATTCGCGGCTACGACCTCCGCAGGTCAAAAGCTGCAAGACCTGGGCATCATCAAAGGTGACCAAAAAGGCAACCTGCTCGAGGATCAAAACTGGAAACGCCAAGACGTCGCGGTTCTGCTCTCCCGCCTGATGGGCAAGGAGCCGGAAGCGAAAAACACGGCGAAATCCCATACTTACGCTGACGTTCGCGGCACCTACTACGACGGTTATCTGTCGTGGGCTCGCGAGAACGGGTACATGCAAGGCCATTCGGCAACGAAGTTCGGCTTTGACGACCCGATCACGCTGAAGGAGTTCGCGACCGTTATCCTGCGCGTGCTGGGCTACGACACGTCCGACTACACCAAGATCGAGGAACTGGCTGTGGAAGTCGGCCTCGTCGAGGAAGGCACGGACTTCAGCGCCGACGCGAAACGCGGTGAAACCTACGACATCATCGTGATCGCGCTGGATACGGAAGTGGCCGGCACGGGCAAGAAGCTGGGCACGATCCTGGGCCTGCCGGGTTATGAAGTCGTCGATCCGGCCGTGACGGGCGCGACGGCTCTGAACCTGAAGCAAGTGAAGGTTACGTTCAACAAGGAAGTTGACAAGGCTTCGGCTGAAAAGCTGTCCAACTACAAAGTGTACAACAGCGGCGCTACCACGGATCTGGTGGCGAACGGCAGCATCGCGCTGCAAAGCGACAAGTCGTCCGTTGTCATCACCCTGGGCGGTCAACTGAACAACGGCCAACAAGACGCCAAGATCGTGGTTGAAGGTGTGAAAGACACCGAGGGCCGCGTCATCGAGAAGTATGAAGCCACCTTCCAAGTTGTGGACAACACCGTTCCGACGGTTGTTGGCGTGAAGGTTGTCGGTCCGCGCGACATCGAAGTCGAGTTCAGCGAACCGGTTGTTTACAAAGACACCGGCGTCAACAAAACCGAAGACTTCCAAGTCGACGACGGCAGCTACTTCGTGGTCGATGTGAACCTGAACGTCAACAAGGCGAAAGTTACCACCGGCCTTGACATGACGGAAGGCGAACATACGATCAAGCTCACCGGCAAGCACCTGTCCGACTATGCCGGATTTAAGCCGGTTCCGGTGACGATCACCTTCACGCTGGTGAAGGATACGACCGCTCCGGTTGCTTCTGTGCTGTCCGTCACCCCGACCGAGGTGAAAATCGGGTTCAACAAACCGGTCGTGGGCTTCCAAGACAGCAACGTGAGAATTCGCCACACGTACGACAACAATACGTACGAAGTTCAGGGCGATTCGAGCGCAGTTACGGCGAACGATACCGATACGGAATTCACGATTGATTTTACGGGCAAACCGATTCCGATTGGTTCCAATCGCATTTATATCTCTTACAACGATCCGACCAATGGTCCGTTCATCCGTGACCTGTGGGGCAACAAATTTGAAGCGGCCGTCTTGGAAATCAACGTGTCCCTGGATACGGAAAAACCGACGGTCAGCGAAGTCAAATTTGTGGACCCGCAAACGCTGGAAGTTGTCTTCAGCAAGACGGTGGAAAAGGATTCGGCACAGAATCTTGACAACTACACGGTGAAAGATTCTGCCGGCAATAAAATTGAAGTTCTGGATGCCATCCTGGATTCCACCAACACGAAAGTGACCCTGAAGTTTGACACCAATGCTCTTGGCGGTGGCAGCTACACCATTGAAGTCAAAGGCGTAAAAGACCGTGCCCTGGTTCCGAACATCATGGATGCGGTCACGATTACGCTGGCGGTCAATGACACCGTGAAACCGACGGTGCAGGACGCTGTTTATGTTGCTGACGCTGCCAACGGAAAAGTTAAAGTTCTCATTCCGTTCAGCGAGCAAATGAAGGCGTCCACGCTGGTGAAGTCGAACTTCCAGAAGAATATGGACGGTTCCGGCTTCGTTACGCTTGGGGACAATGATTCCATCAAGATCGGCGCAGATGCCAAATCGGTGATCCTGGAACTGGACGGCTATGATCCGACCAAACCCTTCAGCATCAGAATTGGCGCCGTAACGGATCTGGCCGGTAACGGGCTGGAAACGTTCGTAGCCGTAAGCGGTGATAACTTTAAGCTCGAAGAGGATAATTTCGCCATCGAGGAAGTTCAAGCCATCGGCAAACGTCAAATCAAAGTAGTCTTCAACGGCAAATTCTCTTCGATTGACAAGTCCGACTTCACTGTGGAAGCTGGAGACACCAAGCTGACCATTACCAGCATCGCTTCGACGAACAGTGACCGGACTGAAGTGGTGTTCAACCTGTCGGGTGCCGAGATCAACACGCAAGGCAAGGTTGGCTCCGATGATGTCAAGGTAACCGTTACGCCGTCGACGAGTGGCGAGACCAAGACGAAGAGCTTCCTGGGCAAACCGCTCGCGGCACAAATCGCAGTGGCTGCTGACAAGATTGCTCCGGAAGTTGTGAAGGTTTCGTTCGTCGATGACAAGCATATTCGAATCGAATTCTCCGAAAATCTTGATGGCTCCAAGTTCTCGACGGCTGGCGTCAACGGGTTCTCGGTTGCTGGCGGCGGAGCGTCGCTGAACAAGGCTACCTTGGTGTCCGACAATGTGGTTGAACTTGAAGGTTCCAACTTCAAGAAAAACATCACGCTGGTCAGCTACAACGACGCTGCTGGCATCACCGATATCCCCGGCAACAAGTTGGCCTCCTTCTCCAACAAGAAAGCAGAATAATGATTTGGAGACAAACGCAAAGAAGCCCGAGCAATCGGGCTTCTTTGTTTTCATAAATTCATCTTACATTCACAATTTGAAAGTATTATGATGAGAGAAACAAAAGAGGTGGAAGAAACGTCTAACTTAATAAGAAGAAAGCAAGAGGTGCGATGATGAGAAAAAGGTTGTTCATTTCGTTCGTTGCGTTGTTGTTTCTTTTTCAGGCCACGGCTGGTGTGCAGGCAGTTGCCCCCAGTGCCAAAATCGGGGCATCGGCTTCGGTCTCCTTGACCAATGTGAATTTGGTTCCGGGAGATCAATATCAAATTTTGTCTTATGATCTGAAGTACACAAACAACGGCAACAGCGCTCTGGATTTGCTTGACTATTGGACAAGGGTTGTATCGAACCAAGGAAACCGTTATTCCGTGCAAATTCATCCGGATGACAAATCATTGTCTTCCGTCGCGCCGAAAAGCTCCCTGACTGTTCGTTATTACGCAAAAATAGGTGCCGATGAAAGTTTAGGCCAGTTGAAGATCAACGTGATTCAATTTGATTTTTCGGCGAGCAACTATGAGCGGACCATCGGCTCCTTTTCGCTGACGGAAAATATCAGCGTAGTCAAATCAAATACGAGCAAGTTGATTGAAATAAAAGGAACGCCGGTCTACAGCAAGGTGAAAGAGTATACGGCGCTTGAAGGATCGGATGGCGGCGAAAGTTCGGTCCAGGCGACATTCGTATTCTTCAACAACGGCAGAAGGACCATTACGCTTCCCGAATACAAGTTTCTTCTGAAGACCAGGAACGGCATTTTGTATCCGCTTGAGGCGGTTTCGAGCGACGAAGGCAATCACGTCAATCCGAAATCATACAAGGAATATCAACTGACGGGAACGATTCCGGCGGGAGTTTCGGTCAAGGGTGCCCAGTTGCTGTTGGTGCAGGAGATTGATTCGAATTCCGGAAAGATTGAGCTGGCCGCCGGCACGTACGAACTGGTAAATGGCACTGGCAGCAGCGAAAATGCACCGGCAACCGCCAAACTGGGACTGAAAACAAGCGAAGGCGAATATGAAATTGAGACGGCAAGCATTCAACGCAGTCCCTGGGATCTCAAGGACGTGCTGTCCGTGAGATTGAAAGTGACGAACAAAGCCGACGAAATCGTGCCGATCCCAAATTTGGCCGGTGAGATCAAGCTGGATAACGGAACCTATCTGAAATTGACACCGATTGCCAACGAGTACGCGTCGGAGCTGGGTCCGGGTGACGAAACGTCCGTATTTATGGTGGCCAAAGTACCGTCGGGAGCCAAATACAAAACGGCAACGATTCGCTTGAAACATCAGGTATCCGACACCCAAACGGTCAACATTGGCCAACTGAAGGCCGAGCTGAACCAATCTACACCGGCCATCACCACCGATCAACCCTACTCGACGGATACTTATGGGCTTCATACGACCTATCGGATATTGCGGTCGGGCGTATACGAAGGCATTTATAACGATTTGTATTTGGTCCAAATTGAAATTCGAAATGACGATGTACGCAATCGCAATTTGTTGTCCATTGCCGGCCTGTTCAAGACATTGGACGGACAACAATTTACTGCTCAAGTAACGGAAATTTCGGGTCAGCAAAACGCCAGAACCAGCCGGGTTGTCAACGTATGGACGGAAATCCCGAAAGATCTGGACACCAGCGGCATGCGCCTGTATTTCGGCGAAGCGGTCAGTGGTGGCAAGTTGCTTGCCGAGAACGGGAATGCGGAGGCCATCATTCAACCGGTGCAATACCGGTTGCCGGACAGCGATGTGGCGCCGGTGACGAGCAAGAATATCGAAGTGGCGCCGTTCAAGCTGGATATTCTGACGTTCTATCCAGTGTATGATCAGGGCGATCTGGCGCAGAATGTGTTGACCGTCAAGATGAAGTACAGGTTGACGAAAGATTTTGCGTATACCAACGGCACGGAAGACCGCAATTATTTGGTTGCTCTCGAATACGCCAGAGGCAAGTCCACCTTTGAGCAAAAACTGTCAATCGGCGATGAAGCGTTGGATACCACGCTTGCTCTTGGGGAACATGAATTGTTCCTGACCAAATCCTATGCGAAAAACTTTGATTTCCATCTGTTCGACAGCTATACGTTGCGGATTTACGAAGAATTCAAAGGTTACAAAAAACTGATTGCGGAAAAACCGTTCATTCTGTACAACCTCAATGATTGGAGCAACGAATGATGCGTGCGTTGACAAAACAAACGTTGGGACTGGTAAGTGTCATATTAGCTGTTGCTGTCTATGTTGGTTACGACATTTCGAAGAGCTATGCGAACTCGGCCACTCCGGGAAGCGTCGATGATCCTGTCGTGACAAAAACCTACGTGGACCAACGGGTGGCGGAACTCGTTCGTCAGGAACTGGCGAAGGTTGGAGGGGGAAGCGGAAGCGCCGCGTTGGAAGTGGTGACGTTGCCGGTGGGGAAACGCCTTATGGTAGCGGGCGGCGGAGAAGTCATCGTGCGAACCGGCAAAGCCATTGCGTACAGTTCGGACGCCAACGGGCTTTCCGATCTCACGGAGGGGAAGGACATTGCGCCGGGTCAGCCGGTGCCGGCCAACCACCTGATTCTGTTCCCGAAAGACGGACGCGGCCTTGAAGCCGATCCGAAGCAAAAAAACGGACTCATCGTACTTGTACGGGGTTCCTATCAAATTCAATAACCTTGTAACCGCAAGAGCCTCCCCAACCGGGAGGCTCTTGTCAGCAGGCCGCCTTTTATTCCTGCACCTCGGTCCAGATCTCCTTCATTCGCTCCGTCAGTTCGAAGCTCTTGCCCTGCATTTGTCCTTCCGGCAGGGTCGCCAGGTGCGCCATGCGATCCTGAATGACATTGTGCCAGTGCCGGATGGCGTCCCAATGCCGGTGTTTCGCTTCGTCATCTCCGCGCTGCGCAGCCGTGGTTCCCAGCTCGTAGTGCAAGGCGTACGCTCTTTCATACAGGGACATATCCCAGGGGAACATGGACAGACCGGTCTCGGTCAATTCCAATGCCTGCTCTTGCAGCCCTCTGGCCAAACTCAACCGGATCTGAAGCATCAACGTATCTTTGCGATGAGGTTCCGTTTGCTGCAGCTTGTTCAGTACGGCCTCTGCTTCCGCGGCCAGTTGCTCGTCGCGAATCGATTCGTACACCTGGATCAACAAGGCCGCGCGTTGGCTCAGATAGGCGGGATGCCGCGGAACTTTGGCAAGGGCCCGCTGCAGTTCGGTGTCGAATTCCTCAAAATCGATCTCGGAATCGTTCGCCTCCATCATAACTCCGAAAAACAGGTTATGCGCGGAAAGCCGTTGTTGGGAAACTAATGTCAAGATCAGGGCAATCACGATGCCACATGCAGCGATGGACCGGGAGATCCATCTGGTTCGGATCGCCAACTGACCCGCCAGATGACGCGCCTGTTTGCGCATGCGCCGGTCCGGCGTCACGGCAACCGGTTGGTCTCCAACCTCGTTGTTGTTAAAGATGACGCCCAGACTGAGGAAGAAGAGAATGCCCAAATACATATAATTCATGTCAAGGTCGATGGCGCTGTGAACGCCCAGGCCGAACAGCAGACCCAAACATGCCGGGGTTGCCGTGTCCCAGGCAAAACCGTGACGATTACCCCGGCGTATGACGACAACGAATACGGTGATCAGGAAGAAGGCGAAAATCAGAAATCCGATAACACCGGTGTCGAGCAAATATTGCAAATAGAAGCTGTGCGGGTCATTGCTGGTATAGGGATTGTTCTGGTATCGTTCATACAATACCGCCCACGCGCCGCCGCCCGCTCCGATGAGCGGGTAGTCCCTGATCATTTTGAAAATGTCCCGGTAGAACGTCCAGCGTTCCAGCAGACTGTGCTGGTTCAGGTTGATTGACGCTATGCGATCCTGAAGCGCAGATGGCAACAGCTTGACGAAGCCGGTGTTGCCGAAGAGCAGGAGGGCGGCCGCAACGCCCAGCGCCATCCCGACGGCCGGAAGCAACATCTGACGTCCCCGGAACCGCAGACGCCGCTCCAGAAACGATTCCAGCCGCGGAGATGCAAACCGTTCCATTGCAAAAGCGAAAGCGGCAAAGGCAGCGGAAGCGGGCAACAGCAGGCCCCAGCCCTTGAGCGGCAGTTCCTGCGAAAACCCTTCCGTTACCGCCGTCAAACCGATTTGGTATATCGGGTTGTACAGCGCGAGCGCAAATAAGCCTGCTACCAACGATAGAAGGATGAAAAGGAGCTGCCGGCGCACCGTCAGAACCGCCATGAACAGGAGGGCCGCCACCGGCAACACGAGGTAGGCGCCGCGCGACATGGTCAACAGGAGGGACAGCAGCGCCGGAACGACAGGCAGGGCGGCCGCGATGATGGCATAGCGGTTCCGGGCGTGAAGCACGAGGCCCATCAGCAACAGGAACAGCCCGATCAGAAACGCGGCATACGAATTGGCGTACTGAAATACCGACGTGAGACGCAATCCGGATGCGCCGTATTCCACGGCCAGATGATAGGTATTGCTGGGCGCTCCCCCCGGTCCCGTGTACCGGATCGATCCCCACAGGGAAGCGTCGCCGAAATAGTTCAGAAAACCGAAAACCACGAGTACCGTGCCGGACAGGCCGATGGAGCCCGCCAGCCACGTTCTTCCCCACGCATCCCGCGCCAAATAACAGGCCATCAGGAACACCAACGCGTACATCAGCCAGATCAGGAACGACAGGAACGCGCTGTGGCGCGAAACGGCGTCCCACATGGACATCAGATAGGATAGCGGAAGCAGGAACACCGCGAGAGGAGCCATCTGACGCAAAATCGGCCCGTCCAAAACCGCCCACCGTTTTTGTTGTTCCTGAATCAAGGAACCCGCAACCGCCGGTTGCACGAAACGGTTTCCATGCAGCGCCGCAAATACGGCGAACGTCAGCGACAGGAAAATCATCGCGCCGTACAACGGGCCTTCAAAGGTAAACACGGAAGATACGAACAGTCCTTTATGGAAAGGGTAAATCAGCAGGAAACAGGTCAAGAGCGACGCGGGCAGCGCCACATGCCAGCGTGTTGAAATGGTGGCGAAGGTTTTCAAGGATACACAAACTCCTTTGTCACTGAAAATCGATGTTTACCCGACAAGATGTTTTCCGACAAAAAGTCCCATGCCCCATTATAGCAAACTCTCAGCCATGTTCGACCCGCCTGAGAGGGGCGGTGACCGAAACGACCAAGAATCTGCCGTTTTCGGCAATCGGTGTCTTAAAGTGTGCTATAATGGAATACATCAATAGACAAAGGAACCGAGGATGATGAGCGCGAACCTGTCGATTCAACCGTCTTCCAGACCCCGCGAACTTCAGCTTGCGGGTCGGCTGGCGACACGGAAAAGCCGGTTGAAAGGTCTGCTCCAACTGGCGCAGGGGACCGTCGCGTGCCTGGAATACGTTACATACGTGGTCACGTTTGGCGTCCTGTTCGGGTGGAAAGTCGGCGCCGAGCGCCTTCCCGCCGGACGACAATGGGACATCTGGCTGTGGCCGGACATCCGCGTGTTCCAAGACTATGCGCTGTTTCTGGGCGTTTTTTTGCTTTTGTATTGGTACATCCTCTACCAGAAACAGTTTTTCGACATCGGCCGGGAGCGTTCGCTGTCCGATGAAATTGCCATCATCGTCAAGGCGGTGGGGCTGGCTTTCCTGGTGACGATCGGGCTGACGTTCCTGATCAAGAACACGATGATCTACTCCCGCCTCCTGCTGGTGTCATATGCCGTTCTGACGGTGATTGAGGGCGGCCTGTTCCGCTTCGCCCGCAAATGGGCCTTTCATCGGCTAAAGTCGCGGGGCGTCCATAAAATGAACGTTCTCATCATCGGCGCGGGGCGGGTCGGCAACGATTTGCTCCGGCAATTGAAGGATTCCCGGACGGCCGGCATGCGGTTCGTCGGCTTTCTCGACGATGATCCTACCAAGGAGGGCGTCATCGGCCGGATCAGCGACCTGGAAACGGTCATCCACCGGCACGATGTTGATATCCTCTACATCACGATTCCGTCGGAAAGGGAATTGATCAACAGGCTGCTGCGGCGTTTTTACAAGTACGACATCGACATTCGCATCATTCCCGAGCACTATGACCATACCAGTTCCGTGTTCGAGTACCGCCACGGCAAGGAACTCGACTATCCCTACCTGCAGTTGGTGAAGACGCCGCTTCGGGGTCTGAACCTGATGATCAAGCGGACGATGGATCTGCTGCTCGCCTCGGCCGGCATCGTGCTGCTGAGCCCGTTGTTCGCCGTGATCGCCATCCTGATCAAACTGGATTCCCGGGGCCCCGTGCTGTTCAAACAGAAGCGGATCGGCAAGAACGGTGCGCCGTTCATGATGTACAAGTTCCGTTCGATGGTGCACGACGCGGAGGCGCTGAAGAAACGGCTGAAGAAGCACAACGAAATGGACGGGCCGGTATTCAAAATCAAGCAGGACCCGCGTGTCACCCGCATCGGCGCTTTCCTTCGAAAATACTCGCTAGATGAACTGCCACAGCTGTTCAACGTCGTGGCCGGGCAGATGAGTCTGATCGGCCCGCGTCCGCCGCTGCCCGAGGAAGTGGCGAAATACTCCGATTACCACTGGCGCCGCCTCGACGTCCGCCCGGGCATGACCGGGCTGTGGCAGGTCAGCGGCCGCAACAACCTGTCGTTTGAGGAATGGATCAACCTGGACATCGAATACATCGAACGTTGGAGCATCGGGCTGGAGCTGAAAATTCTGCTCAAAACGATCCCGGTGGTGCTCAAAGGAAAGGGCGCTTATTGATTTTGGGAAGCACCATACGGAGCGAATGGAGGGATCGCATTGGCTTTACGGATGTCCAGTGCAGATCATCTCTCAAAACAGAATGAATATCAGCGCTTGTGCGAATTGATTGATGAACACGACTACATATCATTTGACCTTTATGATACCGCACTGTTGAGGAATGTCCTTTATCCTTCAGATATATTTGAACTGGTGGGTTTGAAACTTCAACATCGCAATTTCAAAAAAATGAGGATCAAAGCGGAGGAAAAAGCGCGCAAACGATCCGAACGAGAAGATGTTCATCTGGATGAAATTTACGACGTGTTAAGCGGAATGATCGGACGCGAAACAAGCCTTCGGGCGAGGCAAATCGAGCTGGAAACGGAAGAAGAGTTTACGGCGGCCAACCGTTTCATCAAACATGTATACGACTATGCCGTATCGAAAAACAAACGTATCATGTTTATTTCGGACATGTATTTGCCCGAAGATTTTCTGGCCCGACTGCTGCTTCGAAACGGCTACAACCGGTTTGAAAAACTGTGGGTCTCCAACCGGACCGGGTTATCCAAAGCAACCGGCAATATTTATCCGTTTATCAAACAAGAATCCGGAATTTCCAGCCGATGGCTTCATATTGGGGATAACCGCATTGCCGACGTTGACAACGCGGTTAAACATCAAATCAGCGCCTACCATTACGAGCCCGTCCGAAACCGCGCCAAAGTCAGAGGGCCGTTCACACTTCGCCAATCTATTATGAAAGCCATTCAAATCAATTATACGGAGACTACGGACGGAATCGGCTATTGGGAACGCTTTGGCATCGTTACCGTATCTTCCCTGTTTTACGGATTTATGACCTGGCTCATACAACAGTTGGAAGGCAAGAAGCGCGTTTATTTTCTATCCCGTGACGGGCACCTTCCCTATCAATTATATAGTTTGATTGCCGCAGACCGCGAAAATCTGCCCGAACCGAAGTATTTATATGCTTCAAGAAGAGCCTGTCAGATTCCCAACGCGCTGAATATGGATCAGCAGGAAGCGTTGAAGTTGCTGACCGCTTATAACCCGGCTCTGGGTCAGAAATTGACGCTGGGCGAGATTTTTGACAATCTGCGTCTGGATCGGCGGAAATACGCGCATTTGCTTTCGGAATACGGGTTTGCGGACTATGAGGATGAGATAAGAAATGAACAAGACAGACAAAGAGCGCAACAACTTCTGAAGTCGATTTACCCGGATATTATCGTTCAATTGCAGGTTGAAAAGGAGCTTTTACTTGAATATTTGCGGGAGAACGGTTTCGACGAGCAAGACGAAATCCATGTAGTTGACGTAGGCTGGAGAGCGTCGACCCATAAAGCCCTGAAAGATATAACGGGAAAACGGGTGTACGGATACTATTTTGGAACAGCGGAAAATGTTTATCCGGATATAGCCGCCGATACCAGGGGATATGCTTTTCACCTGGGGAAGCCGTACAAGTACAGAAAAAAGATCATGCGCAATGTCATGATGTACGAATTTATTTTCTCCGCTCCGCATGGGTCGCTGGTTGGTTTCTCAAACGAGAACGAAAAGGTAATCCCGATATTAAAGAATACAGAACACAACGAACTGGTGGCCGAAGCGATTCAGGGGATTCAATCGGGCGTTCTGAAGATCTTCCCCCAATACATCGCTTACCATGAATATTTAAAGGATCTAAACCCTGTCGAATGCCTAAAGGATTATTGGAACTTTATCGACCGTAAACGTTATGAAGATTTGCTGGAGTTCAGCAAATTGACGGCTTCGGTCGGGATTGGCGCTTCCCGGCAGACGCAAAGATATGTCACGGTCGTATCGAAAGACATGTACAATCGGCACAAGAAAGAAGTATTAAAACAAATCCCGCGCAATTTGTGGCCGAACGCTCTGATAGTAGAGGGAATGCCCTTCCAGGAAATGAAAAGCTTCAGATTAAGTTTGAGTTTATGGCTTACTGCTTGGCAAAGTTTCGGATTCGTTGAGAAACTGAAAAAAGCTGTTCGTCATCCTGGCAAGGCTTTTCGTTACATTTTGCTCAGGTTGGGGAAATAATTTTAAAAAACTCTTGCTCAATTTTCGTAGCTGAATTTTACAAAAAAACTTGATAAAATTTTAAAATTTCGAATGCATCAGGAGAGGCCAAGATCAGCCTTCTCAAGCGAAAGTCGGTTTAGGCCGTAGGAGGTTCGGGACCTTGTCAAAGCAGGGTCAGGTTCGGAATCCTGACCCACAACGTGGACAGGGCGTTCAAAATGCTCAATAAGGCGGCAAGATAAGGACGAAAAAGAAAAGGGAAGTTCCTAATAATTATGGGATGGGGGTATTGTTCACAATCGGACTTTTTCAGGAACAACTAATTAAAAAGCATTATAAATCTTTTTATAAACAAGTGAGTGAAAATGGATGAAAACTATTTACCTTCATATAGGTACCCCTAAAACAGGAACCACTTATTTACAAGAGTTTTTACGCAAGAATAATAAATTATTAAAGGAAAAAGGCATTTTATATCCGATTGAAAAAGATAAAAAATATGTATATTCGAGATCCCATGTGTCGCTCAGTTGGCAACATGTCCCCTTGATACCATCTATCACTGGGGTGAGGGTAAATTGGCTGACTTCGGAGGAAACTTATCTTGATGGTGAAGCCCTAGATGAGTTGTTAAGAGATATAGAAAATGCAAAGGAAGACAAAATTCTTCTTTCTAGCGAAGTCTTCTATGATGTTTTTACAAATAAAGCACTTATTCGAAACCTAAAAAATGTTTTTAGAGATTTTAATGTAAAGATTATTATTTACCTTAGAAGGCAGGATCAATATCTATTGTCATACTTTCAAGAGGGATGTAAGGGAGGAACGTTTACTTCATTTGATCTTGAAAATATTTTAATGTTATTTCATTCAAGTTTATGCTACTATGATCGATTGTCTAAATGGGGCGATGTTTTCGGTGATTCCAATATCATCGTAAGACCTTTTGAAAAAAATCAGTTAAGAGAAAACAGCTTGTCAAAAGATTTTTTAAGTATAATTGGAATTAATGATTATTCGAATTTTGAAGAAATACCAGTAATTAATGAGTCCTTAACCCTTGAAAAAGTTATCTTCTTAATGAATATGAATAAATACCTAATTGGTGTATTAGAAAATGATGATGATTTAAAAAAGATCATTCATCAAAAGGTTAGAGAAAGAGTGATTCGCAACAAATCAATTTTACAAAAAGGTAATATAGACCAATTACTATCACACGAAGAAAGAAAGAAGATATTAGATTTATATTCGAATCAAAATGAGAATGTTGTTAAACGATTTTTAAAAGGAAAAACAAATAAATTGTTTATGGAAGAACCAGCTACAACTGCTTTAGACTCAAAATTACATGACTTGACTCTGGATGAGAACACAAGGTTTAAAGCTTATGCGTTTTTACTTGAAGAAATTGTAAGGGATTTAAAATTGTAAAAGGAAGGTATAAGGATGAAAGAACTTTTCATTCATATTGGAACCCCAAAAACAGGGACTTCTTATCTTCAAAGATTTTTAAAGAAAAATGCAGAAAAACTTAAAAATAAAGGTATTTATTATCCGTGTTCTCCAAATAAATTGTACTATCCACCACCGGAGCAACATGTATCGTTAATTTCATCAATAACAGGACATCGAGTCTCTTGGCTTGATCCCAAATACCATTTTCCTAATGGAGAAGCGTTGAAACAACTATTAGAGGATTTGGAATTTATAGAACAGGATAAAGTATTAATTTCTAGTGAAGTTTTTTATGATGTATTTGTAAACAAAGAAATGATATTAAAACTCAAAAATGCATTTTCAAACTTCCATGTAAAAATTATCGTTTATTTAAGAAGACAAGATGAATACTTATTGTCCTATTTTCAGCAAAACTGTAAAAGTGGTACAGAAACTTCATTTGATTTTGAAAAAATGTTTTCTTATTTAGAGGATAATATGAATTATTACAAGAGATTAACAATGTGGGGGGATGTTATTGGTAAAGAAAATATTATAGTTAGACCTTTTGAGATTAATCAAATGAAAAATAGAGATTTAGCACATGATTTCTTATCTGCAATAGGAATAAATGATATTTCTGATTTCGAGAATGTAGAAAGAATAAATGAATCAATATCACTTGAAAAATTATTCTTTTTAATGAAATTAAATAAGCACTTATATAGTTTTTCAGGTAATGAGGACTGGAATACTAGGTTTTTACATCAAAAAATAAGAGAACAAATAATAAATATGAAAAATATATTAGAAAAGGGAGACATTGGCCAGTTACTTACTAAAGAAAAGAGGGGATTTATTTTATGCAAATATTATGAAGGAAACAAAAAAATTGCACAAGAATTTTTGGGGAGACAGGATGGAGTATTATTTAAGGAAGATTTAATACAAGAAAATAATTCGAATAATATTACTTTGCTAAGTGAAGATAGTGAATTTCAAGCCATAGCGTCTTTGTTAATTGATGCTCAAAAGAAATTAATAAATAATTCAGTTTCTTAAGAATAACAAAGCTTGATGATCTTGTTAGTTTCTTGCCATAAATCGGAGGAATCTAGAAATAATGATTATATCGTACAGTCAAGAAGAGACTATATTAAAAGAAATGGTATCCAATTATGAGGTAATCTCCTTTGATGTTTTTGATACTCTTGTTCTGAGAGAAGTAGTAAATCCTACGGATTTATTTGATTTATTCGAATATAAATTGAGCTTTAAACTTGATATAGATCCAAATGATACAGATGGTTCTAACAGCAAGAATAATTTATCCTTTAAAGAATTAAGAATTCAATCTGAAATTGAAGCAAGACAGGATAATTCTGATAAAGAAGATATTACTTTGGATGATATTTATAAAGTGATTTCAAAAAAAATTGGAAATGCTAAGGCGCAAGAAATGAAAAAAGCAGAGTTAGAATTGGAAAATGAGTTTATTGTTGTTAACCCCTTTATGAAAAAAATATATGATTATGCATTAAATTTGAATAAAAAAATTATTATCATTACAGATATGTATTTACCAAAGGATTTTCTACAAAAAAAATTGTTTGAATTGGGATATCAAGGTTACGATGGTCTTTATGTTTCAGGCGAATTAAACATGACTAAAGCCTATTCGACTATTTTTCCTTATGTGCAAGAAAAATATAATATACCTAAAAAGAAATGGCTGCATATTGGTGATAATGAGGTTTCAGATGTTAAAAATCCTAAAAACTTTGGAATTTCCTCTTATCATTATAAGAAAATATCTGAGCGAGCCCGAATAAAAAACATCAACTCTGTTGAAGATTCCATAATAACAGCTATAAAAATTAATAAGCTGTATGCTGAACCTGAATTATGCTATTGGGAAAAATTTGGAATCGATAAACTTTCTCCGCTATATTTTGGTTTTGTCAATTGGTTAGTTCAATTAACAAAAGGTAAGGATAATTTATATTTTTTAGCTCGAGATGGTTACCTGCCCTATAAAATATATGAGATGTTTAGAAAGCATGAGCCTAACCTACCCAAAACCAAGTATATATATGCTTCAAGAAGGGCGTATCAATACCCTCAAATATTTAAAATGCATAAAAATCAAGCAGTAGCATTATTAACAGAATTTAACTGGAAGGCGGGTCAAAGATTATATCTAAAAGACATATTTGATAATATAGGTTTAAATCCAAACGAATATGAGCATGTTTTTGGTATATTTGGAATTAAATCGATTGATGATGAAATTAAAGTGGATTCAAATCTTCACGCAGTAAGAAAATTCTTGTGTCATATATATCCAGACATATTAAAGAAGCTAAAAGAGGAATATGATTTGCTAATTAGTTATTTAAAACAAGAAGGGGTAAATGAATATGATCAAATTAACATAGTGGATATTGGATGGCGTGGTTCTACTCAGTATGCATTGAAAGAAATACTTGAAAAAAATGTAGTTGGGTATTATTTTGGGACAATTTCAACGATGAATCCAGATATTTATAGTGATTCGTATGGATTTTTCTTTGATTTGGATATACCTACTTTCAATAAGGAAGTTACTTTTTCAAATATCATGATGTATGAGTTGATTTTTTCAGCTCCACATGGATCGCTGATAAGATTTAAAAAGGAAAAAGATAAAATCATTCCGGTTTTGAAAGATGTAGAAAAAAACAATACTAACTATGATGTGATTAGAAAGTTTCAAGGTGCCGCTTTAAGTATTATGGAATCATATTTAAATAAGTATCAGTATTTAAAAAATATATCTATTGAAGATAGCGTAAAACACTTTAGAGAGTTTGTGCTAGCCCGTAATTACGAAGATTTATTACATTTCAAGAATTTTACAAATAATTTGGGCATTGGAGTGAACAAAGATATCAAACCGTATGTTAATGTTCTAGATTATGATGAGTGGGTTAAAGATAAAAGGAAAATTCATGAAGCATCAAGTAAAAGTTTATGGGCCGGGACTGTTTTGATAAAAAAAGGAAATAAGTATATTAGTATTCATGATAAAGAAGTGTATAAATACCTTCAATGGGAAGCTAAACTGAAAGCCGTTAAAAATAATATCCTTGTAAAAGCTATCCTTCATCCCAAGAAAGCGTGGAAAAAACTAATTCATATTTTAGATCGAATAAATAGATTATAGAATAGCGAGGACAAGCATGAACTTAGAGAAGGAATTAAATGTGAGTATCCACTTATCGAAAAAAGCCGGCGAGGCAATCATCAAAGTTTACAATCAAGATTTTGACGTCGAATATAAAGAAGATCAATCCCCGTTGACTTTGGCGGATAAGAGATCGAACGAAGTAATTGTGGAAGGTTTGAAGAAGGCGTTTCCGACCTATTCCATCCTATCTGAAGAGTTCAGCGATGATGAATCCCGTTTACAAAATGATTGGTGCTGGATCGTCGACCCGCTGGATGGAACCAAGGAATTTGTCAAGAAAAATGGGGAATTCACCGTCAATATTGCGCTGGCTTATCAACACAGAGTGGTCCTGGGCGTCATTTATGTGCCGGTAACCGGAGAAGTCTATTACGCCGTAAAAGGCCAAGGCGCCTACTATGAAAAGAACGGCAAGGTGCAAGCCATTCGGGTTTCCGATGCAGTGGAGCAGATCCGATTGGTCTGCAGCAGATCGCATCCGTCGGAAAGGTTGCAGAAGTTGATCGAGGCGAATAAAGATTTGATTTCGGAGATAATCAGCGCGGGAAGTGCCATCAAAGGGTGTCTAATTGCCAAAGGGGGGGCGGAAGTTTACTACAGATTCGGTCCTACCATGGAATGGGATACGGCCGCCATGCAATGCATTGCGGAAGAAGCGGGCGGCATATTCAGACAAATGGATGGAAGCGAGATGCTGTACAATCGTAAAAATAGTTTGAATGAAAAAGGGTTTTACATCATTAATAGAGAAGAAAACTTGCTGCATTAAAGGTTTTATTTTTGGGAGGCAGGAACATGGATTCAATCCGAAGCCTCCCTTGTCGTGCAAGTGCTGATTCGGGGCCTGCAGAAACAAAGGGACAGCTAGGTGTTGGAAATGTCACTTCAAATGGGTTTTGTGCTGATCGTGTTAATCCTGATGGTTTTATGCTTGATCTTTGAACTAGCAAGACCGGAATATATCGTCTTTTTTGCGCTGTCACTGTTTATTTTAACAGGTATATTAACCCCTGCAGAGGCTTTGCGGGGGTTTTCCAATCAGGAACTGATGACGATCGCACTATTGTTTATTGTGGCAGGCGCCGTGCAGCAAAGCGGGATTCTGAATACGGCTGTCAAAAAAATGATAGGAACCAACCGGCAGCCGAGAATAAATCTGGTGCGGATGATGGGGCTCGTTTCGGCATTTTCCGCCTTAATAAATAACACGCCAATCGTGGTCATGCTTATATCGGAATTAAACAGTGGTGTCGGGCAAACCGGATTTCTTCTTCGAAATTTTTAATTCCGCTTTCCTATGCGGCCATCTTTGGAGGCATGTTAACTTTAATCGGAACTTCGACCAACCTTGTCGTTCAGGGAATGTTGCTGGATAACGGATTCCCTGGCATGACGATGTTTCAGATCGGGATGATCGGTTTGCCCGCGACTCTTATCGGAATCTTGTATATGGCCACTATTGGCTATCGATTGCTGCCTTCCAACCCTGATGTGGAGGAAACGCTGGCAGCGAACAGCCGGGAATATTTGATTTCAGTCAAAGTAACCCCAAATTGTCCGATTATCGGAAAAAGCGTCGAGCAGGCGGGTTTGCGGAATTTGACGGGGTTGTATTTGATTGAAATTGTCCGGAACGGGGAATTGATCACGCCGGTATCCGCTCATGAAAAAATTCAAAATCAGGATCGGTTGATTTTTACAGGAATTGTGTCAACCATTGTCGAATTACAAAAGATTAGAGGATTGGTTATAGAGACCGATACACCGGTCGATTTGAGCGACTTGCAAAACGGGAACGCGCATTTGGTGGAGGCTGTCGTCTCCGCCCATTCTTCTTTAGTGAACAAGACTGTAAAACAAATTCATTTCCGCAGCCGTTACGACGCCGCGGTTGTGGCGGTATACCGTCATCAGGAACGAATCAAGAGAAAAATTGGCGATATTGTCTTAAAACCGGGCGATACGATTTTGCTCCTCACCGGTAAAGAATTTGCGAAGAGGTCTGCCGCACACCAGGATTTTTATATCATTTCGAATGGAGAAAAATACCGCTTCATCGATCGAAGAAAATCATACATGGTTGTGTTGGCCCTGTTGCTGGTGATCGTGTTGCCCGCTGTTCAATTGTTGTCCATGATGAAAGCGGCGCTGCTCGCCGCCCTTTTTCTGGTGGCCGGTAAAGCCGTCAATCTCCAGGAAGTCAAGAGCTATATTCCGTTTCATGTCCTGTTATTGGTTGCCGGCGCTTTTGGCATAGGCGCGGCGATCAGCGAAACGGGCGTAGCTGATTATTTGGCGAATGTGATCGTGCAATTGGCACCCGGTCTGAACAAGATCGGATTGGTTTTGCTTATCTATCTTGTTACAAATCTTCTAACCGAGCTCATCACGAACAGCGCCGCGGCCGTCATCATGTTTCCCGTCGCGCTTTCCCTGGCGCAACAAACCGACACGGATCCCATGGCCTTTATCCTGGCCTTGACGGTGGCCGCGTCGGCCGGGTTTTCCACTCCGATCGGTTACCAGACGCATTTGCTCGTTTACGGTCCGGGTGGATATAAATTTACCGATTTTCTCAAAGTGGGCTTGCCACTTAACTTGTTGTTTATGTTGGCAACCGTCATCATGCTTTACGTCATCGGACTCGTTTAGACCGAAAAAAGAAAGGAACTTGATCCATGAACATCAAATCCGACAACATCGTTTGGCATCAGGCGAAAGTTTCAAAGCAAGACCGGCATCGGCTGAATCAGCACAAAAGTTGTGTGCTGTGGTTTACCGGCTTGTCCGGATCGGGAAAATCGACTTTGTCCACGGAAGTGGAAAAGGAATTGTATCAAAGAGGCATTCGAACCTATGTGCTGGATGGAGACAATATCCGGCATGGATTGAATAAAGATTTGGGTTTCAGCAAAGAAGACCGCAAAGAAAACATCCGAAGAATCGGCGAAGTGGCCAAATTGTTCGTGGATGCGGGGATTGTCACGCTGACGGCGTTCATATCCCCCTATATCGAAGACAGGGCAACGGTTCGCGCGCTATTCGAAAAAGATGAATTTATTGAAGTTTATGTAAAATGCAGCATCGAAGAATGCGAAAGAAGAGACCCCAAAGGGTTATACAAGAAAGCCAGGCTCGGCGAGATCAAGGAATTTACAGGAATATCCGCTCCCTATGAAGAACCGGTCAATCCTGAAATCGTGGTGGAAACAGATCGGGAATCGATTGAGACATCCGTCCAAAAAATAGTAAATTACTTGTTCGAAAAAGGTCTGATATGATCGAGGTAAAAAATGCCCTTTAAGAATTTTTGTATTTACTAAGGATTTCTTTTGATGGGCCAATACCCTTTATGCGTCCTTTTTCTAACCATAAAACATTGGAGCATAAACTTTCCACCTGGCTCAATGAATGTGACACAAGGAGAACGGTCGTTCCGCTTTCGATCATGGAACGGATTTTTTGCTCGGATTTTTCGCGGAAATGGTTGTCTCCCACGGAAAGCACTTCATCCACCAGCAAGATGTCCGGTTGTACGATGGTGGCAATGGAGAAGCCCAATCTTGCTCTCATGCCGGAAGAATAGTTCTTCAACGGCATATGGATGAACTTGCCCAGCTCGGAGAATTCAATGATCTCTTCAAGCTTTTCCGAGATAAACCGCCTGGTATGACCGAGCAAAAGGCCGTTCAAATAGATGTTCTCGATTCCGGTCAGTTCCTCGTTAAATCCCGCTCCCAGCTCGATCAGGGGAGCCATCGATCCATACCTTTCGCAGGTTCCCGATGTGGGTTTGATGACGCCGGCGATGATCTTGAGCAATGTGCTCTTGCCCGCGCCGTTGTGGCCGATGATCCCGAACACTTCGCCTTTGTTGACGGTGAAGCTGACATCTTGCAAGGCGAAAAAATCCTCGTATTGGATCTCTCTTTTTATTTTTTTTATAAAGAAATGCTTCAGGGAATCGATTTTCTCGGTGGGAAGCCGGTATTTCATCGTAACGTTTGAGACCCGAACGGCAATATTGTCCATATTGATCATCTGACCTCGGAATTATAAGTAATAAATAAAACGATCCTGGCTTTTATAAAAAACAATCAGACCGGCGCTCCCTAACACAAGCAAGTATAATATGGATACAAGATGGTCAAGCGCGGAAGGCGTTGTTCCGTAAAGCACCATATCGCGGAACATTTCCATAATAATAAATAAAGGATTAAACTGTATGAAAACCAGGAAATCTTCCGGAATTATCGAAATCGGATAGAAGATAGGAGAAAGATACATGATGATCGTGAGAAAAATGGAATATAAATATTTGGCATCCCTGAAAAAGATGTTAATCGAAGAAAGCAACAACCCCACGCCAACAGAAATGCCGAATAAATAAAATAGAGGTATGAAGAACAGAAGGCTTGTCCATTGAAACGGAACTCCCATGACCGCCATCAAAAGCACAAAAGGTACGAGGGATATGAGCGTCGTGACAAACGATGAACAGACCCGGGACAAGGGGAAGAAATATTTCGGGACGTAAATTTTGCGAATTAACGATCCGTTCGCCTGAATGGAAGACAGTGCAAAATCCGTCGACTCCGCGAAGAACTGATAAATGATTCTTCCAGCCATCACATAAGCGGGAAAATAAGCGATATCGCTTTTGAAGATGGTCATGAAAACAATGCTGATGACAATGGTCATCAACAGCGGATTTAACATGCTCCAAAGCACGCCGAGCATGGAATTGCGGTATTTCAGCTGAATGTCTTTTTTCACCAACTCAAATAGCAAGTCCTTATACTTGATAAAGTTGGCGACAAATCTTTTGAGTGTATCCCATACGTTCATAAGCGATCACCCGTCTTCGATTCATTATAGCACGACGTGCTCGGAACAACCTAACGGATCGCGGGTCTGAATTCTATCTCTCAAGGCAGGTATGATATGAGGACCGTCCATGTTCTGCTTTCCACTTACAACGGCGAACGTTTTCTGGAAGAACAATTGAACAGTTTGCTTGAGCAGGAACTTCAGCTTGAGATTCGCGTCTGGGTGCGGGATGACGGTTCGTCGGACGGAACGCTCGGCATTTTGCGGCGTTTCGAAAACGAATATGTTGGCAAGTTTCATGTAGACGCGGGCCACAACATAGGGGTGGTGCGCAGTTTTTTTCATTTGCTGGAGGAAACGCCGGAGGAAGGTTATTTCGCGTTCTGCGACCAGGATGATATCTGGAATCGGGACAAGCTGGCCCGGGCCATCACGAAATTGGAGACTGTTCCGGAAGATGAGCCAGCCATGTATTGTTCGCGAACTGAATTGATTGACAAGGCGGGTCGTCATTTGGGTTACTGGCCGCCAATCCCGCGGAGGGAACCGGCCTTCGAAAATGCGTTAATCGAAAATATTGCGGTGGGATGCACGATCGTGCTGAACGGGGCGGCAAAACGGCTCATTTCCGGCGCGCTTCCGGATCCGGATCGCGTCATCATGCACGATTGGTGGGCGTATTTGTGCGTTTCCGCCTTTGGCCAGGTCATCTATGACCCGCAACCTTCCATCCGGTACCGGCAACACGGCAGCAATGCGGTGGGAGGCACCAACCGTTTTATTCGGAAGTGGCGGATGAAATATGCGAACTTTCGGCGGAATCGGCGAAAGTTCAAACTCAGGGCGCAGGCTGCGGAATTTGATCGGTTGTTCGGCGCGAAACTGCCTGCCGGGTATCGGCGCGTTCTGAACGATTTTCTTGAGCCGCGGGCAAGTCTCGCGTCGAGAATCCGGTACGCTTTTTCTACCAAACTGTATCGCCAAACGCCTTTGGACAACCTGCTGTTTCGCATCCTCTATGTTTTGAAGTATATTTAATCTATCTTGAATCAGTTGTTGTGAAATACGGAATGCGAATTTCAAGAGGAGCATGTCCATGAAAGGCATCATCCTGGCGGGCGGTACCGGATCCCGCCTGTATCCGCTGACGAAAGTGACCAACAAGCATTTGCTGCCCGTCGGCAAATATCCGATGATCTACCACGCGATCGCCAGGCTGAAGGAAGCGGGCATCACGGATCAGTTGGTGGTGACCGGCAAGGAGCACATGGGGGATGTCGTCAACCTGCTCGGCAGCGGGCGGGAGTTCGGGGTGACGTTCACGTACAAGGTGCAGGACGAGGCCGGCGGCATCGCGCAAGCGCTGGGGTTGGCGGAACAGTTCGTCGGCGGCGACCGGATGGTGGTCGTGCTGGGGGACAACGTGTTTTCCGCCAGCATCGCGCCGTTTGTGGAACGGTTCCAGACCGAAGGGGCGGGTGCCATGATCCTGCTGCACGAGGTGCCGGATCCCGGGAGGTTCGGCGTGCCGGTGCTGGAAGGAGACCGGATCGTGGCCATCGAGGAAAAACCGCAGAATCCCAAGAGCACCTACGCAGTGACCGGCATATATATGTACGATGCCCGCGTGTTCGACATCATCCGGACCCTCAAACCTTCCGGGCGCGGTGAACTGGAAATCACCGACGTGAACAACGCGTATTTGCGTGCGGGCGAGCTGAGGCATGACATCCTGCCCGGGTGGTGGAGCGACGCCGGGACGCACGCGTCCTACCGAAGGGCGAACGAACTGGCCAAGGATCTGGAGCTAGATGAGGTGTTCGGCTGGCCGAAAAGCTGAAAGGAGGGCCGCGACGCGAGATGAAACTGGTGCCTTGCAGGTTGCCGGGCGTCCGGCTGATCGAGCCGGAGGTGTTTGAGGATCGCCGGGGCTTTTTCATGGAGGCTTACAATGAAGCCAAATTTGCGGAGTTGGGCATTCGCTGCCGGTTCGTGCAGGACAATCATTCGCTGTCGGCGGAGCGGGGCGTGCTCCGGGGGTTGCACTACCAATTGCCGCCGCGGGCCCAGGCCAAGCTGGTACGGGTGATTCGCGGCGAAATTTACGATGTTGTGGTCGATTTGCGGCGCGGTTCGCCGACGTTCGGCGCATGGGAAGGGTTCGTGCTGTCGGCGGAAAACAAGCGCCAACTGTTTGTGCCCCGCGGGTTTGCCCACGGGTTTTGCACGCTGGCGCCGAATACCGAAGTGATCTACAAGGTGGACGATTTCTACGCGCCGGAACTGGAGCGGGGCATCGCCTGGAACGATCCCGCCCTGGGCATTGCTTGGCCGGTCGAATCTCCCATTTTGTCGGACAGGGACCGTCGGCACCCGCCGCTGGCCGAAGCGGAATTCAACTTCACCTATTCAGGTGACGGGTCTTGATTCTGACCAAGAATAAGGAGTTGAAACGATAATTTTTCAACACTCCAGGATCGATTGTCCACTGAAAGACAGGCTGAAAACAAACGGTTGCGGAAGAGCGGGATGCGGTCAATGTCCGGCACCTCTCAAATCTCGCACGAATAAATTGTAGACTACATTGCAGAAGTAATAGCTCCAAATGCACCATGGTGCCTCGGACAAGATCCTGGAGGGTTATACATGGATATTCTGCTTGGAACCCATCATTTGGTTCATTTCGGGGGTTCGGAGCTGGTCATGTATGATTTGGCCAAGCATTTCCGTTCCACCGATCATAACGTCACCGTTGTGACCTTTTTATACGATTATCCTGTAAGAAAATTATTCGAGGAAGCACAAATTCGTGTCATTAATATTTTGCAGGGCAAACTCACGCAAACGGATTTTGATTTGATGTGGACCCAGCATTGGCCCGTGCTTTATGATCTGTTTTACAGGTGGAATGTGAATGTCCGCCACGCGGTGCACAGTTGCCTGTCTCCTTACGAACCGTTGGAGCGTCCGCCCCTGTTTGCGAACCATTTGTCGCTTTGTTTGGCCAACTCCAACGAGACAAGAGACAGGCTCATCGCCGGCAAAGTAAAGCCCGATCAGATCTATGTATTCGGAAACTGCGTGCCGGATGACTATTTTGAATATTATAAAGAAAACTTGACCGATTTAAAGCGCATTGCCGTGGTCTCCAATCATGTGCCAGAGGAAGTGAGAGCGGCCGCCAATCTGCTGAATGGCAGAGGTCTGAAAGTGGACATTTACGGGATAGGCCATCTGTTCCAGCATGTCACCAAGGACGTCCTCTTGGATTATGACGCCGTGATCACGATCGGAAGAACGGTTCAGCAGGCGATGGCACTGGGCATTCCGGTGTATTGCTATGATCGTTTCGGCGGACCGGGATGGCTGACCCATGAAAATTTCAAAAAGGCGGAGCATTTTAATTTTTCGGGTCGATGCACCAGACGAAAATTAAACGAACATCAGTTGGTCAGTGAAGTCATCAACCGCTACCCGGCGGCGTTACAGTCGAGAAAGCAATTGTATCATCATGCCGTTGACAACTATAGGCTGAGCAAAAACGTCAATCATGTATTGAAGCTTGTAGATCAGAAACCTCCGGTCGATAAAAAGAATATCATGGCATTGTATCCTTCCGTGCGGGAACGGAACGAAAATTACCTCCGAACGCTTGCCGAACGTAAACGCGAAGGATGAACGGTGCGAGCGGATATTTGTGTTTTCAAAAGTGGACGAGTATTACGCGCCGGTTTTGCAACTTCACGCATAAGGGTGACGGGCATTGAAACTGCTGGTGACGGGCGGCGCCGGATTTATCGGCAGCAATTTCGTGCACTACATGTTGCGCGAACATGCGGATGTGGAGATCGTCAATGTCGATCTGCTCACGTACGCGGGAAATCCGGACAATTTGCGGCCGGTGGCGGACGATCCGCGGCACCGCTTCGTGCGGGCGGACGTCGCCGACCGGGCGGCGATGGAGCCGCTGTTTGCGGAAGGGGTCGACGCGGTGGTGCATTTTGCGGCGGAATCCCATGTGGATCGCAGCATCGCGGACCCCGCCGTGTTCGTCCGGACGAACGTGCTGGGCACGCAGACGCTGCTCGATCTGGCGTTGCAATATCGGGACCGGGTCGGCAAATTCGTGCAGATTTCCACCGACGAAGTGTACGGCTCGCTCGGGGACACGGGCTATTTCTCCGAGACGTCGCCGCTCGCGCCGAACAGCCCGTATTCCGCCAGCAAGGCGGGAGCGGATCTGCTCGTTCGGGCCTATCACGAAACGTACGGTCTCAACGTCAACATCACCAGATGCTCCAACAACTACGGCCCCTATCAGTTTCCGGAAAAACTCGTTCCGCTCATGATCATGAACGCGCTGGAAGACAAGCCGCTTCCCTTGTACGGCGACGGCCTGAACGTGCGCGACTGGCTGCACGTGGAGGATCATTGCCGGGCCGTGGACTTGGTGCTTCGGAACGGGCGCCCCGGCGAAGTGTACAATATCGGCGGACACAACGAGCGCACGAACCTGGACGTGGTGCGGACGATTTTGCGTGAGCTGGGCAAGCCGGAGTCGCTCATCACCTTCGTGCCGGACCGGCCGGGCCACGACCGCCGTTACGCCATCGACGCCGCGAAGATCCGCAGGGAGCTGGGATGGGCGCCCCGGTACGACTTTGCCGCGGGCATCCGGGAGACGATCCGCTGGTATACGGCCAACCGGGAATGGCTGGAGCGGGTGAAGTCGGGCGCGTACCGGCAGGGGATTCGCGAGGCGTTTGGGGAGCCGGACGGGTGATCGGCCGGAAAGCATGGCCCATGTGGGGAGGTGAGGCGGATGCGCGTGCTGGTGACGGGAGCCGGCGGGCAACTGGGCCGGGAACTGTGCGAAACGGGAAAAGGCTGGACGGCGGGGGACGAACCCCTGGACATTGTCGGACTGGACCGCCGGCAACTGGATGTAACAGACCCGTCCGCGTGCCGGGAGGCGATCGCCGCCTATCGCCCGGACGCGGTCATTCACGCGGCCGCCTGGACCGCCGTCGACCGGGCGGAGGAGGAGCCGGACGAAGCGTTCCGCGTCAATGCGGCGGGCACGCGGAACATGGCCGTCGCGGCCCGGGAAGGCGGCGCGAAATTTTGTTACGTCAGCACCGATTACGTGTTTGACGGCCGGTCGTCGGTTCCCTACAGCGAGTACGATTTGCCGAATCCGCTGAACGTGTACGGCAAATCGAAACTGGCCGGGGAGCGGCTGACGCAGTCGCTGGCGGATCGCTGGTTCATCGTTCGCACGTCGTGGGTGTACGGGGCGTATGGCGCCAATTTCGTCAACACGATGCTTCGCCTCGGCGCGGAGCGGGAGACGGTGCGGGTGGTCCGGGACCAGATCGGATCGCCCACCTGGACGAGGGACTTGGCGGAGTTCCTGCTGAGGCTGGTCACCACCGAGGGGTACGGCATCTATCACGCGACGAACGCCGGGCATTGCTCCTGGTACGAATTCGCCAAGGCCATATTCGAGGAAAAAGGATTGCCTGCCACGGTCGTTCCCTGCACGACGGACGAGTTCCCGCGCCCCGCACCGCGCCCCGCCTACTCCGTGCTTGACCACGCGGCCATCCGGTACCATCGTCTGCCTGCCATGCGGCACTGGCGGGAGGCGCTCAGGGAGTTTTTGCATGGAAAAGGACATTGAGCGGATGTCTTCGGTACGGATGCCGTCCGTGGCCGTGTGCATCGTCACCTGGAACAGCGCCGAATGGATCGAAGACTGTCTCGCCTGCGTGGCCCGGCAGACGTGGCCGAACCTGCACGTCGTGGTCGTGGACAACGCGTCGCAGGACGACACCTTGCGGCACATCGAGCGATCGGGTGTGCCGGTCCGGCTCCTGCGCAACGAGCGGAATGAGGGCTTCGCCGCTGGACAGAACCGGGCGATTATGGCCACCGATGCCGACTACTGTCTGGTGCTCAATCCCGATGTGCGGTTGGCGCCGGATTATGTGGAGAAGCTGGTGCGGCGCATGGAAGAACGGCCGGACATCGGCAGCGCGGCGGGGTGCCTGGTGCTGAAGGCCGATCCATCCCTCGTCGATTCCGCCGGATTGGACATGCTCTGGACCCGGCGCGTGGTCGAGCGGGGCGCGGGGCGGCCGGCGGCGGCGTTCGGCGAGCCTACGGAGGTGTTCGGGGTTTCCGGCGCGGCGGCCATGTACGCGCGGCGGATGATTCGTGAGGTCGCGGTGGACGGGCAGTTCTTCGACGAGGACTTTTTTGCTTACAAAGAGGATGTGGACGTCGCCTGGCGGGCCCGGCGGCTGGGCTGGCGCGCCTGGTACGAACCGGCGGCCCGCGCGGAGCACGCGCGGGGCTGGGGGCGCCGGTCCGACCGCCGGCGCATTCCGCTTGTCGTCCGGCGGCATTCTTACAAGAACCGCTATCTGATGATCCTGAAAAACGAGTCGTTCGGTCCGGCTTGGTGGCTCCGGCTGCCCGGTCTGCTTGCCGTGGAATTGGCGTGGCACGCGTATTTGCTTGGGCGCGATCCCGCCGTGCTCGGCGCGTGGCCGCAACTGATCCGGCTCATTCCCCGCGCCTGGCGCAAGCGGCGCGCGCTGCGGCAAATGCTTCGGATGAAAGAACAACGGAAACATCTGCATCCGGGCGCAATTGAAGGCTCGACATCCGCCGAGGGGTGATTTCATGCGCATATCCGTCATCATACCGACCCTGAACGCGGCGGCTTGGCTGCCGGAGTTGTTGTCCCGGCTGCAGAAGCAAACGCTTCCCCCCGCGGAAATCATCGTGGTGGACTCTTCCTCGACGGACGGCACGCCGGAATTGGCGTCGTCCCGGGGAGTCCGCCTCATGTCCGTGGCGCGCGAAGAGTTTGACCATGGGGGCACGCGCAACCGGGCGGCCCGGGCGGCAACCGGCTATGTGCTCGCGTTCCTCACCCAGGACGCGTTGCCGATGGACGACACCTACCTGGCGGAACTGGTTAAGCCCTTTGCCGATCCGAATGTGGCGGCCGTCTGCGGGCGGCAGGTGCCCCGGCCCGACGCGGACATCCTGGACCGAACGGCGCGGGAATTCAATTATCCCCCGGAACCGGCGCGGAAGACGATGGCCGACGTATCGCGGTTCGGCATCAAGACGTTCTTTCTCAGCAACGTCTGCTCGGCGGTGCGCCGCGATGTGTTCGCGGAAGTGGGCGGTTTTCCGGAACCGGCCATTTTGAACGAGGACATGATCCTGACCGCCCGCTTCCTGTTGGCGGGTTATGCGGTGGTATACCAGCCGTCCGCGCGGGTGTGGCATTCGCACCGCTTCTCGCCGTGGAAGCAGTTTCGCCGGTATTTTGACATCGGCGTCTCGCTGCGCATGAACGATTGGCTGCTGCAGTACGCCAAGGCGGAGGGAGAGGGCGTTCGTCTGCTCCGCCATCAGTTGCGGGAACTGGCGCGCGCCCGCCGTTGGGGGGCGCTGCCGCGCTGGGGGCTGGAGACCGTTTGCAAATACGCCGGTTATCGACTTGGGTTGGCGTACCGGGCGCTGCCGCTCGCCGTCTGCAGACGAATGAGCTTGCACCGGACGTTCTGGCAGAGGGGCAAGCCGGGGGCGGCGGCCCTCGATGCCGGGGCGTCGGCGCATGCGGGGCGGTCCGTCGATGAATGACGGATCGCCGGTTTTTATTTGCGCATTTTTACATTGCTCATTTTTACATTTATAACGAAAAATTTTTGGGCCACTGCGATTCTGGAGTCCCGTCCGGGGAAAAACGCCGTACGTGTCTGTTTTCGCAAACTAGGCCGCTTCTGTCTGTGATCCCGCGAGGGGTGAACGGCATGCCTTCCCTGTCGTGATCTGCCCGTCTTTCCAGCATATAATGCGCCTGTCGCGCTCCTTTCATGCGCAAACTAAGGACCGGTCCCGGATCGGACAAGATCACGGAGATCGGGCGTCACCGGGATGGGCAAGGTCGCCCCTTCACGCCACCGTTCAAACCAGGGAGGTGCCTTCGATGGCAGGCAGAGGAAACGGCAGCCGCCGGCAACCGCTTGTGCCCGGCTGCAAACCGGCGCTGAACCGGATGAAATACGAAATCGCCGCGGAATTGGGCATGACCGGGGTGCTGGGAGCCGCGGGAGCGGGCGCGGCCGGGACGGACGCGGAATTTGCCGCGGAACTGGGACAAACGGCCGCGACGGCAGGATTCGCCGGCAGACGTCCTTATCTGGGGCACATCACCACGCGGGAGGCCGGCTTGCTGGGCGGAAACATCACGCGCCGGCTGATCGAACAAAGCGAAAATTCCAACGTCTTCCTGGCCGGGTCTCATTGACACTGCTCGACAGTTTCGGTATGATTCACCTTGAAGGTCTGCTTGACAACCTTTTCCGCTTGGAAAAGGTTCATTTTTTGTTGGGAGGAGAAGCCCATGACCGTGAAAGGGCGGCACTTGTTCACGTCCGAATCGGTGACGGAAGGTCATCCGGATAAGATATGCGACCAGATTTCGGACGCGGTGCTGGACGCGTTCCTGGAAGCGGACCCGTATGCGCGCGTCGCCTGCGAGGTGTCCGTGGCCACGGGTCTCGTGCTCGTCATCGGCGAGATCACCAGCAAGGCCGACTACATCGACATTCCGGCCATCGCCCGCCGCACGATTCGCGAAATCGGCTATACGCGGGCAAAATACGGCTTTGACGCCAGCACGTGCGCCGTGCTCACTTCGATCAACGAGCAGTCCCCCGACATCGCACAGGGCGTGAACGCCGCGCTGGAAAGCCGGGAGGGCAAGGATGTCTCGCGGGAAACCGAAGACATCGGCGCCGGCGATCAGGGGCTTATGTTCGGCTTCGCCACCAACGAAACGCCGGAATACATGCCGCTGCCGATTGCGCTGGCCCACCGTCTGTCGCGCCGCCTGGCCGAAGTCCGCAAAAACGGCACGATTCCGTATTTGCGTCCGGACGGCAAGACGCAGGTGACGATCGAATACGAGAACGGCAAGCCGGTGCGCGTCGACACGATCGTCGTCTCCACCCAGCACGCGGAGGAAGCCACGCTGGACCAAATCCAGCACGACGTGCGGGAGCACGTCATCAAGCCGGTCGTTTCGGAAGAATGGCTGGATGGACGGACGAAATATTTCATCAACCCGACGGGACGTTTCGTGATCGGCGGACCGCAGGGCGACGCCGGGCTGACCGGGCGCAAGATCATCGTCGACACGTACGGCGGGTACGCCCGTCACGGCGGAGGCGCCTTCTCCGGCAAGGATCCGACCAAAGTTGACCGTTCCGCCGCCTATGCCGCCCGCTACGTCGCGAAGAACATCGTGGCCGCCGGGCTGGCCGACAAATGCGAGATCCAGCTTGCTTACGCGATCGGCGTGGCCAATCCGGTGTCGATCAGCGTCGATACGTACGGCACGGGCAAGGTGAGCGAGGAAAAGCTGGTGGAACTGATCCGCGCTCATTTCGACCTGCGCCCCGCCGGCATCATCCGCATGCTCGACCTGCGCCGTCCGATTTACCGCCAGACGGCCGCCTACGGCCATTTCGGGCGCACCGACCTCGACTTGCCGTGGGAGCGTCTGGACAAGGTCGAAGCGTTGCGCAAAGACGCCTTGGGCTGAACCGGGAAGAGGCGGCGGTGGCCGCACCGGATCGGGCTGCGGTCGTCGAAGGCTGCGGGCAGCGTTAGGATATGCGTTTTTCCGCATGGTGAAACCGGTCCCTTGGACCGGTTTTTTCATTTGGCCGGAAAGTCGTGGACGGGAACCTGAGCGGGAAGTTTTGGCCGGCGAGCCGGCAAACGAAACGGGCAAGGAACGAAAGCCGCCCTTCCGTCCCTAAAAATCCCGTCCCCCGCAGCCGAAATATAAAGTACCAGAGTGTCCACGGTCGGGAGGGTTCCGCTTTGCGGCGTATCCGGATATTGTCAAAAATGCTTGTTTTCTTCCTGTTGTTTCAAATTCTTGCGACGCTTCAACCCGGTCCCGAAGCGGCGGAAGCCGCGGGCGCGGCCGGTCCCGAGGTCAAGAAGCTGGATCCGGCGCCGGGCACGGCCGTCGTGGCCAACCGGCAGTTGAAAATTACGTTTGATGAGGCGGTCCGGCGCGGAACGGGTGCGATTCGGATTGTAAATTACGACACGGATGCAACGGTTGCAACCTACGATATCGAGAAAGATTACGATCGGATCCAGTGGGAAAAACAGGACACGGTGGTCATCCGGCTGCAAAACGTGCAGGAGGGCGGCCACTATTATATTTCCATCGACGCGGGCGCCCTGTACGGCGTCAGCACGGGGGCGGCGTTCGGCGGATTGGGTCTGGACGCCGCGCATCGCGACGATTGGCATTTCAGCATCAAAACCATTGAGATCGGGAGTCAGGTTCCGGCCCCCGGAGAACGCAACGTCGACGCGGACGGCAAGATCACCCTCGGGTTTGCCCTGAACGGGGCTGCCGAAGTGCGCAAAGGCTCCGGCCTGATCCAGATCAAGCGAAGCAAGGACGACAGCGTGTTTCAGCTCATCCAGGCGACGTCTTCCGCGGTGCAGACGAGCGGCAACCGGGTGACGGTCACGCTGAACCGGCTGGAGTATGGCACAGACTATTATGTGCTGATTGACGAGGGAGCTTTTCTGGATGAAGCCGGAAACCCGTTCGCGGGCGTAAGCGGCAAATCGGCCTGGACGTTCGTCACCGAGCCGCAGTTCGACACGGTCAAACCCAAAGCGAAGTCCTATACGCCGGCCAACGGCGGGGTGCTGGGCAAGCTGGACGGGTCGCTGGTCATCGAATTTGACGAACCCGTCTACCCGGGCAGCGGCTCGCTGCAGATCGTGAAGGCGTCTGGGGGAACGGCGTTTTGCGCCATTCCCGTGCAGTCTTCCGCGGTGGTGTTCGACCAGGACAAAAAAACGGTGACGATCACGCCGGCCAACTCCCCCTGCCCGAAGTTCGAAAACAACACGACGTACCGGCTGCAGATCGGCAATCAGGCGATCCGGGACGCCACGGGGAACTATTTCGACGGCGTGACCTGGGCGTTCACCGTTCGCCAGGACACCGAGCCGCCCGTCATCCAGTCGTTCTCGCCGCAACCGAACGCCACGGGCGTGCCGGTCAGCACTTCCACGCTTACCGTTGCGTTCAACGAGGCGGTGACGGTGGCCTCGGGCGCGCAGGCGTCCCTGTACCCGCAAAGTTCGCCCGGCAACGCCATTCCGCTCACGCTGTCGGTGGACGCCAAAGATAACAAAAAGGTTCACCTGACCCTGCCCGCGGGCAAGACGCTCCAGGCGGGAACCAAATATGTCGTGAACATCGCGAACGGCGCCATCCAGGACCTGGCCGGCAACAAGTTTGGCGGCATTCTGAACACCTACCAGTGGACGTTCGAAACCGCGCGTCAGGGCGCGGTGCCGACGCTGACCAAGGCGGAGACGAACGGATCGGTCATCGTGCTGACGTTCAGTCTGACGCTGGACAGCACCAAGGTGCCTTATGCCGGGAACTTTTACGTAACGGTCAATGATACGTATCGCCCGGTGACGAAGGTGGAGATCAGCGGCCAGGAAGTGCGGCTTACGCTGCAATCGGGCGTGCTGGCCGGGCAAACGGTGAAGGTGTCGTACACCCCGGACGTAAATAACCCGAACCGCCGGATTCAGAGTGCCGACGGGGTTGAGGTCGCGGCGTTCAGCAACCGGCAGGTTACCAATACCGGGACCACGACCGCTCCCCGGCCGGTCAGCGGTTCGGTGTCGGGACGCTACGTGACGCTGACGTTCAACAAAACGCTGGAAACGGTCAGTGCGAACGCCCGGTCGCAGTTCACCGTCCGGTGGGCGGGCAGCGTGATGAGCATTTCGTCCCTTTCCGTCAGCGGTTCGACTTTGACGCTGGAACTGACTTCGGCCGGTTCCGCCAACGGTGCGGTATCCGTGTCGTACCAGCCGGGTAGCTATCCTCTGAAGGACAAAGACGGCAACGCGGTGCAGGCGTTCACCAATTTCTATGTGAGCAACGCCAACGACCGGACGCCGCCCCGGCTCGTCTCCGCGGCCGCGTCGGGCAACAAAATTGTGCTGACCTACGACGAGGGGCTGCACCCGGATCAGGTTCCGCCGACGTCCAGCTTTTCGGTGCTGGTGAACGGGTCGCCCGTGAGTGTGACGGCGGTGTCCCTGTCGAACCAGTCGGTGGAGTTGACGTTGGCGAGTTCGCTCACCAACGGCCAGACCGTGACGTTGACCTACGTGCCCTCCATTCCGTATCTGGCGGATGTGAGCGGCAACGCCGCCCCCGCCCTGTACAACTATACGATCACCGTCGGCTCGTCCGGCACCGCGAAAGTGACGGGCGCGTCGCTCAACGGCACCACGCTGACGCTGTATTACTCGGCCGCTCTCAGCGATGCCGTTGTGCCGCTGGCGGGGCAATACTACGTGAGGGCGGGCAGCACCCACATTCCCGTCGTGAGCGTGTCGGTGTCGGGGACGACGGTGCAGTTGACGCTTGCGTATGCGGCGCCGTCGGGGCAGAACGTTACGGTGACGTTTTATAACACGGGCAATGTGCTGAAGGACGCCCTGAACCAGACCGTCGAATCGTTTACGGAGTACCCGGTCACCGGTTCGGGAACCGGCGGCTCCATCGGCCTGGACTACGCCGAACTCGACGGCGAAGGGCTCAGGCTCAAGGCCAACGCGGTGACGGTGGCGTCGGGCCGCACCATTTCGGGTAAGCCCGCCCAGAAGTACACCGTGCAGGAAAGCAAGTTCACCGGCGCGTTTGAAGCGATTCGCAGCGGAGCGACCGGCGGCCGGCCGCGCGTGTCATTCCAGGTGCCGTCCACGGAGACCGGCGCCGTCGTCGCCGTGCCGGCGGTGGCGTGGGTGAACGCGGCCAGCCGCGTGTCCAACGGCGAGTTTCTGGTGGAATACGCTCCGTACCAGTTCGTTTTGCCGTTCCAGGCCATCGGGAACAGCAAGCTGACAAGCGCGTCGGGCGGTTCGCTGAGCGGTGCCGAGCTGGTCATCAAAGTGGAGACGGTGAGCGCCTCGCCGATTTCGTCGGCGATCAGCCGGCAAGGGGCCGTCGCCGTCGGAACGCCGGCCGCCTTCGCGGTATACCTCTCCGTGGGCGGTTACGAGACGGAGATGGCCGAACTGGATACGTATGTGACGCGTTCCATATCCATCAACGCCGGGGCGCTGAAACCCGCGGAGATGGTCGTGGTCCGGTACGACCAGGCCGCCGGCGAAGCGGTTCACGTGCCGACGAAGGTCATTCAGAGCGGAACGCGGTGGACGTTCCAGTTCCAGCACAAGGGGAATGGCGATTTCGCCGTCGCCTGGAAGCAAAACGCGTCGTTTGCGGACATGAAGACCCACTGGGCGCGGAGCGCCGTGTCGCTGCTGGCGGCCAAGTTCATCGTGGACGGTCGGGCGGGCAACCGTTATGAGCCGCAGCAGGCGGTGACGCGGGCCGATTTTGCAAAATTTATCGCCCGCGGTCTCGGGTTGGCCGGTGACCGGAACGAAGCGGCGAAATACCGGGATATCGGCGTGAACCACGCCTACGCTCCGTACATCGGCGCGGCCAGCAAGGCCGGCATCGTGCAAGGCGGCACGGACGGCCGCTTCCGTCCCAACGATCCGATCACCCGGGAAGAGATGGCCACGATGATGCTGCGCGCGATCAACTACACGAACCACCAGGTGTCCCAGTCGACGGCCGCGCTGAGCAAGTTCGCCGACCGGGGACAGATCAGCAGTTGGGCCCGGAGCGGCGTGGCGGCCAGCGTGAACGCGGGCATCATCAAGGGCGTTACCGCCACGCGGTTCGCGCCGAAGAAGAATGCCACCCGGGCGGAGGCGGCGGTGATGATCCAGCGATTGCTGACGTATGTGGAATTTTTGGAGAAATGACATTGGTGGCGAAAAACCCGCTGCAGGGTCCGGAAGCCGGACCCGCAGCGGTTTTTTTGTGCGTCGATCGGTTCCGTCAATTGCGGATGGCGGGGGCCCGCGGTTTTTCGCAGGGGTCGGGTTCCGCCGAACATCGGCCATGGTGACTCGAACAGGAAACTTTCTACCAATTTTTGATTTCGTGTAACTTTTCGCCCGCTCAGGAGTCTATTATTGAAGAAGGCATACATAGATTGAGAGAAAGTCTTCATCGGGATCTGAAAGACGGGAGAGAAACTGGATGAAACCTACCGGACGAGGACGCAAGTTGTTCATTGTCACGTTGGCCGGGACGATGGGGCTGACCGCTCCCGGTTTTTCGTCGGATTGGCTGGTCGGGCACACGCCGGCCGTCGAGGCGGCCGCGGCGCCCGCGGGTGCGCAGCAAACCGTTCAGTCGCTGATCAAGAAGGAAGAGACGTATGTCACATCGGGCGTCAAGCGATACCGCTATGCCTGGATCGGTGGCGTTGCACAGACCGAAAAGCCGGTGTACGTGCTGGAAATCGACCTGAGAAACCCCTATGTAAAGCTTGACGTGATGGGAGGAAAAGGCGGCAGCGTCACGAGCCGGCAGACGGTCGGCGCGATGGTTCGGGAAACCGGCGCCGTGGCCGGCGTCAACGGGGACGTATTTAACATGAAGGGAGAGGGGGCGCCAATCGGTCCGGAAATTCGGTCCGGCGAGCTGTACGCCAGTCCCTCCCGGATGCAGGGCATGTACGCTTTCGGGCTGACCGCGGGACGGAAGCCGGTCATTGACCGGTTTACGTTCACCGGCGCGGTGACGGCGGCCGACGGCGCGCAGTACGAGCTGGCCGGCGTCAACAAAGCCAGTTACCGCACCGAACCGGACAACGGCTACAGCCATTATAATGCGCTGTACCTGTACACGTCCGCCTGGACCGCATCGCAGCGGCCGTCGGACGCGTCAACGTCGCCGACCGAAGCGCTCGTGGTCGACGGCATCGTAACCGCCGTTTCTCCGGCCAAGAACACCCCCCTCGACATCACGGCCATTCCCGAGAACGGCTACATATTGCGCGGTCATCGGGATGCGGCGGACTTTATCCTGCAGCATCTGAAGGTCGGCGAACCCGTGTCCGTGTCCTACCAATTGGTGGCAAGCGACGGCACGATCTATCGGGATTCGGACTTCCAGATGCTCATCGGCGGTCACACGATCCTGGTTGAAAACGGGAAGGCGGCGGCGTTTTCCCGCGACATCAGCGGCGTCAGCGGAGCGTATAACCGGGCTCGTACGGCGGTCGCCTATTCCCGTGACGGCAACACCGTATGGCTGATCACCGTGGAACAGTCCGGCGGCATGACGCTCAAAGAGCTGCAGCAGGTGCTCGTAAAGCTGGGGGCCTGGAAGGCCGTCAACCTGGACGGCGGCGGCTCGACGACAATGATGGCCCGGCCGCTTGGCGAATTCGACGCCGTTTTGGTACATCCGGTTGCCGACGGGACGCAGCGGGCGGTGACCAACGGCATCGGGGTGTACACGACGGCGCCGAAGGGCGCGGTCAAAGGCGTAATTCCCGGCGGTCCGCAGACGCTGTTCATCGGGCAGAAAGCCGAATATACGCTCCGGGCCTATGACACCTATTACAATCCGCTCGAACCGGACGGCGTGGCGACGGAGTGGAGCCTGGACCAGCCGATCGGAACGCTGCAGGGCAACGTGCTCGTGCCGAACCGGGCCGGCACCGCGGAGCTGACCGTGCGGGCGGGCGACGCCAGCGCGAGCATCGGCCTGGAAGTGATCGGGGAGGCGCAGCTCCAGGCGTTGACGGTCAAGGCGGATGCGCGGCAGATCGGACCCGGTTCGACGGTCGCCTTGCCGGTGGAAGCGAAGCTCGCCGACGGCCGGACGCTGGCGGTGCCGGACGAGTCGGTGCAATGGGAGCTGATCGGCATTCGGGGCCGCGTGACGGATGGCCGGCTCCTGGTCGAAGGGGTCGACGAAAACGCCGACACGGTCTACGCGATCGCCCGTTACGACGGATACGGCACGGTGGCGGCGTTTACCCCCACGGCGGCCGGGCGGGTGCTCGAAGATTTCGAGAATATGACATACCCCGTGCTGTTTACCGGCCTGCCGGCGGAAACCTCGGGGATGGCGGGCGTCGAATCCGGGCTGTACGGGCGGGAAGCCGTGCTGTGGCTGGCGTATGACTTCACGGCCGGGACGGGCAACCGCTTTGCCTACGCGGTGCTCGGCGACGGGATCCCGCTGGCTGCGGCCGGCACGCCGTCCGGCGGACCCGATCCGGCGGCCCTCACGCTTGATGTGTGGGGCGACGGCAGCAACAACTGGCTGCGCGCCGAATTCCGGGACGCCTCCGGCCAGGTCAAGTACGTCACCTTGGCCGACCGGATCGACTGGTCGGGTTGGAAGACGATTCGTATCGATCTGCAAAGCGAAAAAGTGACCGCCGGCATGAAACTGACCCGGCTGTACGTCGTCCATCAGGAGAAAGGCCAGAATGGCCGGGCTCTGCAGGGCGAGATCGCCTTCGACAACCTGGTGTTGCAATACCCGCGGGACCGGAAGGACGTCGGGGAGGTCGTGCTGAAGCTGGGCAAGGCGGAAGCCGCCATCGGCGGCGAGACGGTCAAACTGGACGTCGCGCCGTTCCAGACGAACAACACGACGTTCGTGCCGCTTCGCTTCATTTCCGAGGCGCTCGGCGGCAAGGCGACTTGGGACAACCAACGGAAACGGGTCACGGTGCTTCGCGGCGGGAACATGGTGGAACTGCGGGCGGACAGTCCGGACATGATCGTAAACGGCGTGCGCATGAGCGCTCCCGCCTCGCCGCAACTGAAGAACGGCCGCGTCATGGTGCCCGTCCGGATCATCGCCGAGCAATTGGGCCTGAAGGTACACTGGGATCAACCGACAAAAACGGTGACCATTCGGCAGGACGCGGAATGATCCGAGAAAACCGGTTGACATCTTTACCCGTTTTTTGCCATCTTGTGATATGATGTTGACTGAGCAGGCCTGTCTTGCATGAAGGGGTCCGGCACCGGTGGGTCGAAGGGACCGGCGAGGCGCAAGGGAGTAATAGGAACCGTGGACTATCGGGCGGAACAAATCGACCGCATCATTCAACACGCGATCGAAGTGATCGAAGACAGCAAGGCCCAGGTGTTTTCCATCTACGAGGCGTTCCGCAGGGAACTGGCCCTGCTGGAAGAAGAGCTGGAAAGGGTCATGCAGGAAGTCGACGAAACGATCCGGAAAGTGGACCACCTGGAATGGCAGTACCGGATGGCGCGCATCCGGCTGACCGAAGTGTCCCGCGATTTTGTCCGGTTCACCGAAGAGGACATCAAGGCGGCCTATGAAAAAGCGACCCAGATCCAGCTTGATCTCATGGTCTACCGCGAAAAGGAGCAGTACCTCCGGTCCCGGCGTGACGAGCTGCAGCAGCGCATCCGGAACATCGAAAGATCGATCGAGCGCGCCGAGGCGATCGGTTCGCAGTTGAACGTCGTCACCGGCTATTTGTCCGGCGATCTGTCCCATGTGACGCGCATCCTCGAATCGGCCAAAAATCGCCAGCTCCTCGGCCTCAAGATCATTTTGGCCCAGGAGGAGGAGCGCAAGCGCGTGGCGCGCGAGATTCACGACGGTCCGGCGCAGTCCTTGGCCAACCTGGTGCTTCGGACGGAAATTGCCGAGCGCTTTCTCGAAAAGGACGACAAGACCAATCTGCGGACGGAACTGTCCGACCTCAAGAAGCAGATTCGCGAGGGACTGGAGGAAATCCGCAAGATCATTTTCCACTTGCGGCCGATGGCGCTGGACGACCTGGGACTGGTGCCGACGCTGCGCAAGTTCGTCCAGGATTTCGAAGAGCGCACCCGGATCCGGGCCACGTTCGAGATGGCCGGCAGGGAGAAACGGCTTCCCGGCGCGATGGAAGTGGCGATGTTCCGCCTGGCGCAGGAAGCGTTCACCAACGTTCAAAAGCATGCCCGGGCCACCTTCGTCTCGCTGCGGGTGGCCTTCACCGACGACGAGGTGCAGATGACCATCCGGGACAACGGCATCGGATTCCGGATGCAGGACGAAAGCGACGGCGACGGAGAAAAGACGCAGTCCAAATTCGGGCTCATGGGCATGAAGGAACGGGTGGAACTGCTGCAAGGCAGCATTCATTTTGACACCGCCCCTGGACAGGGCACGATTATCAACATCAGTCTCCCCCTCAAAGAGCCAGGAAAGGAGTAGATGGCGAAATGGATGCCTCGATGGATGTTGTTGCCTCGAAAGAACAGGGCAACCGTGTGATCACCGTGCTGCTTGCGGACGATCACAAGCTGTTCCGCGAAGGGCTGAAGCGCATTCTGAACATGGAGCCCGATCTGGAAGTGATCGGCGAATGCGCCGACGGCGCCCAGGTGCTGTCGTTCTGCGAACAGCGCAAGCCCGACGTTGTTCTGCTCGACATCAACATGCCCACGGAAAACGGCGTCGTGACGACGGAGAAACTGCGAGAACTTTGCCCCGACGTCAAGATCATCATTCTGTCGATTCATGACGATGAAAGTTACGTGTTTGAAACGCTGCGCAAAGGCGCTTCCGGCTATCTGCTCAAGGACATGGAGGCGGAATCGCTGATCGAGGCGATCCGGACCGTGGCCGAAGGGAACGCGTACATCCATCCCAAGGTGACCGGCAAGCTGATCAACCAATTGCGGCGGATGAACTGGCTGGACGGTACCCCCGGGGTCGCCGCCAGCCGCGAGGCGTCGGCGAAGCCCGTGCCGCCGGTGCACAATCCGTTGACCAAGCGCGAGATCGAAGTGCTGAAGCTGATGGCGCAAGGCAAGAGCAACAAGGTCATCGGCGAGCATTTGTTTATCAGCGAAAAAACCGTCAAGAATCATGTCAGCAGCATTCTGCAAAAAATGGAAGTGGAAGACCGCACGCAAGCGGTGATCTATTCCATCAAATACGGGTGGGTGACGATCTGATACGGAAATCGCCGATCGGCCGCGCCTGGCGATCCGCCAGACGCCTTGACGGGCGTTGCAACGGCTGTCGCCGCATTCAGCCTCGGCATCTTCAACGGAAATAACCCTGGCTTCTCCGACTGCTTCCGCCTTGGCAGCTCCGACGGGAGCAGCTTTTGGCGTCGGAACGGCTTCCCTTTTGCCGGCATATATTGTCGCAAAAGCGGCAAAAGGGAGGTGGCCGCCCTGGTTTCGGATTTGCTTTGGGTCATCGGTTGTTATGCGGCGGCTGCGGCAATGGTGCAATGGGCGGCGAAACGCCGGCGGCCCGCACCGGGGGTGCGCGTCGTGCTGGTGGCGGGCAACCATCAGTTGCAGATCGAGGGCTGCATCCGCGCCCTGTGGCGTTGGTCGCGGCATTCCGGCAAGCCGCTTCATATCGCGGTGGTGCTGGATCGTTCCGAAGACGAAACGGAGCGCATTGTGGAGCGGCTCGGCCGCCATGACGACACCCTGGTCTGGTGGCGTGTCGGCGTAGTGCGGCCGATCGGGCAAGCGACGCAAGCTATTCGTGGGAGCGATCACAACCATTACCAAGACGAAGGAGAAAACCATGCTGTCCAATCGAAAATCTGTGACGATCATGGTCACGTTGGTGGCAACCATCACACTGCTTATGACGGGCATGTGGCCGAACCCGCTTCCGGGCGCGGCGACGGCGGCTCTGGCGGCGCCGGCGGGAGCGTCGACATCTGAAGCGGGATCCGATCCGGCTTCCGGTCAGGCATCCAATGACCCTACGAGCGAAAATCCCGCCGACGATTCGGGCGTAGGACCGGGAGTTCCGTTCCCCGATCCGGCGAACGGGCCGGTGGAGGAAACGGAACCCGGCCAGACCGACGATTCGGGCGAAGCACCGAATCCGAATCCGAATCCGGCCCCGGCGAACGATTCCACCTCGCCATCGAATTCCGCCCCGGCAAACGGGACGGATTCCTCATTGCCCCGCGTGGACGAGCCGGCGAACCCGCAAGGGTTGCGGCCGGGCGAAGAAGTGCTGGTGTTGCGCCGGGATTCCAGTTTGCTATTACATAACGGCGCCGAATACCGCATGCCCCTGCCGACGACGGTGATCAAGGGCGTCACGTACGTGCCGGCCCGCGCCTTGGCCGATCGGGCGCGCATTGCCATTTCCTACGATGCCAAAACGAAAACGTACACTTTTACGCAGGGTAAAATTGAAGTTCGTTTGACTCCCGGCAAGGCCTCCTACACCGTGAACGGCGTCAAGCGGCAGGGTTCGCCGGCCATCGTGGAGAAAGGCACGCTCATGGTGCCCGTACGTCAATTCGTTCAACCTTTCGGCTTCACGATGATCGCCGATCCGAAGGGACGGGAAATCCGTCTCACCCGCATGGTGTTGCCGGTCGCCGCCTTCGCGTTGACGACGGATCACGTCCACGCGGGGGAAACCGAAGTCGGCTATGTGGATCAGGCGAGCCATCCGATCGGGCTGCGCATCGTCGATGAACGCTGGGAAGGCTGGCAAGAACGGTTTGACCAGCCGGGAACCTACGTCGTGACCCGATGGGTGCAGGACGAGACCGGTGCCTGGAGCGAGCCGTACTCCGTCACCGTTAATGTGTTGCCGCCGAATCAGCCGCCCCGGGCGTTTTTCACGACGGACAAGCTCACGTACAAAATGGGCGAATGGATCGAGTACCAGGATCTGAGCTCCGACGACGAAAATCGCATTGTGGAGACCGAGTGGATCGGCGCGGAAAACGGCTTTTTCGAACCGGGCGAGAAAACGGTCACCCTCCGCGTAACCGACGCGCACGGCCTGACCGCCGAATATACCCGCACCATCATCATTACGGACGAACTGCTGTATACGAAAGATCAGTTCCCGGTCGTTTACGGCAAGCCCGGTGACAAATATACGTTCAACGGCGCCTTTGTGCCGGAACTGCCGCAAGTTTCCTACACGATTCACGAGTACGGCCAGACGCTCATTCGCAGCAACAGTCCGGAGTCAATCGTGCAGGACGGCATTTACTACATGGACGAAGCGGCCGGCGAAATCCGGCTGATGCTCCACCATCACAACCGGACCCTGGGGTCCAAACGCATGTACGTGATCGTCACCAATCCGAACGAAATGCCGGCGAACGTGTATGTCGACCGTGTGGGCATCGGCGGACCCAGCTCGTATGTCACCACGTCCGGCAAAGTGGCCGTCGGCCGGTATTTGGAATCGCGTCTGGTTTATACGCCGTCGCGGCGAACGGAATTGCAGCCCGGCGAAAGCCGCATCATCATTCCCGAACTGAGTGAGAACCCGCTTCGTTCGGAACAGGTGATTACCCTGTTCGCGGATGTTCGCACGGATGCGGCCGTCCGGTTTACCATTGTGGTCGTGGGCGCCGATGACGACGTATTTGCGCGGTTGCCGGAATTGCCCGTGCTGGACTGGGACGGCAAGCATGTCCGCGGCACGTTTGAACGGCCCAGCCGGATCATTGTCGCCAATCAACTGGTCGGCGGGGAAATGGCGCGCATGGTGCTGGCCGACAAGGTGATCGACCCCCGGCTGAACGGCGTCGATCCGCTTACCGGTTCGGTGGTGGCCAATGACGGGAACTACGGCGTTTTGTACGTGGTGAAACTGAACCGCGTGATGCCCAACACCGGTATCGTGATCAACCCGCGCGGCGGCCACTATGGCGGGGCGTTCACGGTCAACGGCCAGGTGGTCTACGCGACGTCGAACAGCATTTTGCGGAATCCCAACGAAGCGGCCATCCTGTACAAAACCGGCTCCGAGGTGGAAAGCGTCGAAATCATTTTCACGCCTGCGCCTGGAAGTAATTTGCCGATCAATCTGCTGCTCATTCCGCTGACGCCGGTTGGCTCTTCCCCGGCGGACGGGGAAGGGACGGTACAGGGCCCGGGGGAGACGCCCGGCGCGCCTGAAGCTCCCGGCGTATAGTAGCGTATAGGTAATCGGCAATAGGCGAAATCGCGGAAATCGCGGAAATTGCCGGAAAAACCGCCCATCTCGGCCCTGGGAGGGCCGTTGGGCGGTAAGATCGACGGTAAAACCGTCGATTTTGCACGCTGGAGGTGCTTTCGGCG
>SPLK01000089.1_pt1 | contig 52912 bp, 50 predicted proteins | sample 2456111 | NCBI WGS metagenome assembly SPLK01 (sample SAMN11156906, study PRJNA527647) | hot springs metagenome | biome: Geothermal region; feature: Hot spring; material: tree branch in hot spring; isolation source: hot spring sediment rich in lignocellulosic material ... | reverse complement strand
GCGTTGAGTTGTTCATATCGGGATACCTCCTTTGTCGAGAGTTGGTTGGGGGGTGTCCCCTCTTTATAAGGATAATGCGGTTTTTGGAAAGTTTCAATACTTTTAGTTAACATTATCAAAGAAGGATATGGGGGTATGAAAATTGATTCCAACTTATATGAAGATTCTCAAGTATTTAGAAGATTTAATAATTACTGGAAGGCTCTCTGCTGGCGATAAATTACCTTCTGAAAATGATTTAGCTAAAATGTTTTCAACTACACGTGTAACTGTACGTAAAGCTTTAGATGAATTAGAAAAAAATGGAGTTATATCAAAGGTTCAGGGTGTCGGAACCTTTGTGACAGAAATTAATCTCATCGCGCGAAAAAGAGTGGGAGTACTTGTTAATAACAGACAAATTATGTATGGTATTGTCAAGTTTTTGTCATTTGTAGGTGTAAGAATTATTGCTTCTGATTTTAGTTCTTTCGGGTCTGAAGAAGCGATTTTAAAGGAGATTGTATCTAAAAATATTGACGGTTTAATAATGGAGCCTACCCAGGATTCTATAAAAAATCTAGTGCTAAATGATCTTATAGAAAAAGGTTTTCCTGTCGTTTTTGTGGATAGAAAAGTACCAATACATTCAAATGTTCCGGCAGTTTTAAGTGATAACTATTTAGGAGGAAAGTTGCTTGGTGAACATATGTATCAAAAGCATCATGTTAAAAAATCTATATTTGTAACAAGCGAAAGCATGACAGTTTCAAGTGTTTCTGAGAGATATAAAGGTATCTCAAACGGTTTGAAAAAGAAACCAGAAATTGTTTATATTGAAAAAATAGATGGAGATTTTAGCATTATTCCTAATATTGTAATGGAGAAAAACGTAGATTGTATATTTTTTTGTAATGATGTTCTTGCAGTTAGGGGATTATATTATCTAATCAAGGCTGGAATAAAAATTCCAGATGAAGTTAAAATTGCCGGATTTGATAATGAATTTGTGTCGAGGATGACTGAGCCAAAATTAACCACAGTTAAACAAAGTTTGAGCGAAATTGGTGAGGTTGCCGCTTCAGTTATGATAAGTAAGTTGAAAGGAGAAAGTATTGATTCAGATATTAAAATAAAAACGGAACTAGTTATACGTGATTCATGTGGATGCATAGGAGACAAAAAATAATTGTATATCATTAGATAAGGGGTTGATAATGTGAGAATATATGCATGTGAATTGCCGAATATTCCGTGGGAAAATAGGCCAAATGGTTCTTCTGAAGTATTGTGGAGATATTCAAAAAATCCTATAATAAATAGAAATCAAGCTAGGGGTTCAAATAGTATTTTTAATAGTGCAGTGGTTCCATTCAAAGAAAGTTTTGCTGGGGTGTTTAGGGTTGATGATAAAAATAGAGAGATGAATATTCGCCGTGGATTTAGTGATGATGGATTTAACTGGCGTATTGATGATGAACCAATAAATTTTATATCTCAAACTTACGATCCTATAGAGAGTGAATATAAATATGATCCGCGCGTAGTTTTTATAGAGGACAGGTATTGGATAACATGGTGTAATGGTTATCATGGCCCAACAATAGGAGTTGGCTATACGGTTGATTTTGAAAAATTTTATCAATTAGAGAATGCTTTTTTACCATTTAATAGAAATGGTGTTCTATTTCCGAGAAAAATAAATGGTAAATTTGCTATGTTAAGCAGGCCTTCAGATAATGGTCATACACCTTTCGGTGATATATTTTATAGTGAGAGTCCAGATATGATTCATTGGGGTATACATAGGCATGTTATGAGTAGGGGGTATTCCCCATGGCAGTCTTTAAAAATAGGTGCAGGTCCTGTTCCAATTGAAACAGATGAAGGGTGGTTATTATTTTATCATGGAGTATTGTTATCATGTAACGGATATGTCTATAGTTTTGGGGCAGCACTTTTAGACTTAGATAAACCTTGGAAGGTTATAAAGCGTTCAAAGAGCTATTTGTTATCACCTCAAGAAATATATGAATGTGTGGGTGATGTGCAAAATGTTGTCTTTCCTGTAGCTTGCTTAGTAGATGCTAAAACAGGAAAATTGGCAATATATTATGGTGCTGCTGATACAGTTGTGGCACTTGCATTTGGATATGTTCAAGAGATTGTTGATTGGCTAAAATATGAAAATTGAGAGGTGGCATTACATGAAAAGAAGTAAAGATTTTGAAGTTCGAAGATTGTACAGATTATTAGGCGAATTAGTACCATATTCTATGATTGAAAATTTTAATTTTAGTGGTTGGATCTATGAGGAAAAAAACATTGATTTACCATTCGCTTGGAATTACAATGGGATTAATCATGTGGTTTTCTCAAATAAGTTCAGTATTTTAAGAAAAAATGATTTCGAAGATGTTTATATCCAAGCATGGTTTGGTGGAGAGAGTTTAGTTTTAATTGACGAAGAAACCTACGGAGAAATTAACGCATACCATAAAGAATTGAATATAACACCATTCTGCGATGGTGAAGAACACAAGATAGAAGTTCAAACAGTTGCGCGCGGGCTTTTTGGGACACGTGAAGAAAGTGTTTTTAAGTATTCAAGGATAGTTGTTTACGACAATGAAATTCGAAAGGTTATATTTTTCGTAAAAAATGTCATTGATACTATAAAAGAAACAAATGATGAACCGCTTGTAAATGCTCTTGTAAATTTAGCGGATGAATTTCTTTCCAAATTGAATATCCCGCACGCAACGGAAAATTATATAAAGACTGTTAAAAGTGATCCAGCGATTGTTGAGCAGGTAAGTTCAGTTTGGTCACCTGCTGAATTTCCGTATTTTGAAAGCGTCTATGATAAAAAAGTAAAAGAAAACATTTTAAATGGTTTTGAAATTTTCAGAGAAAAACTGAAATCACTAAAGAAGTTATTTCCAAAGTTTGGTAAGGCTTATGTAGCTGGACATGCACATATAGACTATGCGTGGCTTTGGCCTGTTCACGAAACAAAAAGGAAGATAGTCAGAACATTTGCAAATGCTGTTCAATTGGCAAAAAAGTATAAAAACTTTGTTTATATTCAATCTTCTGCGCAAATGTACGAAGATTTAAAAAGTCTCTATCCAGAACTTTTTGAACAGATAAGACACTTAGTTAAGAATGGTCAATGGGAACCTGTTGGCGGTATGTGGGTTGAGTCTGATTGTAATGTACCTGGCGTGGAATCTTTAATCAGGCAGTTTTACTATGGTCAGAAGTTCTTTGAAAAAGAGTTTGGAAAAATAAGTAAAGTGGCGTGGTTACCCGATGTATTTGGTTTTTCTTGGGTTTTACCACAGATACTTAAACAATCGGGAATAGATTATTTTGTAACCACAAAACTAAATTGGAATGAAGCAAATGACTTTCCTTATGATATATGCAAGTGGAGAGGTATAGATGGCTCTGAGGTTATTTATTACAACTTTAAAAATTTTGAAGAAGGTTACAACGGTAGAATTAGTGCAAAATCGTTGATTAATACATTTTCTAATTTCAGGCAAAAAGAACTTACCGACAAGTTTTTCATTTCCTTTGGATACGGTGATGGTGGCGGTGGTCCTTCGGAAGAAATGTGCGAAAGTTATAATCCGTTAAATGAGATACCAGGAGTGCCCGAAGTTGAATATTCAACCACAGAAAGATTTTTCAGCGATTTGACGCAAGATTTGGCAAATGCTAAATTACCAATTTGGGATGGGGAGCTTTATCTTGAACTCCATAGAGGGACTCTGACTTCCCAAAGTAGGACAAAAATACTTCACAAAATCGCAGAAGATGAGCTAAGAACAACTGAAATATTGAACGCGTTGTTTTTGGGAGATAAACAAGCGCAAATCGACGAGCTTTGGAAGGTTTTGCTAAGAAACGAATTTCATGATATACTTCCAGGTTCTTCTATCAAAGAAGTTTACGAAGATACAGAAAAAGAGCTTAATTATGTTATAGAGCAATGTGATTTGATTCAAAAGTCATTCTTTGATGGTAATGATGAAATTATTACTATTTTCAATCCATCTTCTTTTAAGCAACGCATTTCATTTGAATACAACGATTGTATAAACCCAAACGATTGCGATAAATCTTTAAAAAAAATAAAAACTTACCGTGAAAATTATCTTTACACAAGTAAAGATAAATTAAAACCTTTCGAGCTGTTGTCTTTTAAAGTTCAAAAAGGGAATTCAGAATTCAATATAATTCAGAAATCTTTGGATGGTTACACAATTGAAAATGATTTAGTACTTGTAAACATTTATCCCGATGGTAGTATAAATATGTTCAACAAAGTTCTAAAAAAGTGGGCGTTTAATGAAAAAGGGAATATCTTAGTAACCGCCAAAGATATACCAGCTTATTGGGAAAATTGGGATATAGATTACAGAACGAGGAACCATTATATTGTTCTTAAAGCTGAAAAAATAAACATTGTTGAAGATAATGAGATAAGAAAAGTGTTGGAAATATTCTACGATTACGAGGGAAGTAGAATTTGGCAATACTTGATTCTTGAAAATGATTCCGATGAATTAAAAGTTGAAACCAGAATTGATTGGCATCATAGAAGAAGTATACTTAAGGTACTCTTCCCAACAAATGTTTTATCAAGGTATGCCAAATACGATATAGATGGTGGGTACATTCAAAGACCAACGCATGATAATACCAACTTTGAACAAGCGCGTTTTGAAGTGCTCGGTCACAGATGGATTGATGTTTCACAGTACGACCATGGTGTATGCATTATAAACAATGGAAAATACGGACATGTTGTGAAAGGTTCAACAATAGAAATGACTTTAGTTAAGGCAGGTATATATCCTGATTTCTTTGCTGACGAAGGAGAACAAAGTTTTAGTTATTCAATATACCTACACGGTTCTGAGGATGTAAAAGAATTCTACGCAAGAGCTGATAAATTGAATAAGAAAATAAAGGCCTTCAACGGTAAACCATTAACAAAAGGTTGGAATTTAAATATTTCATCTGATTCATTGCGTGTGTTGTCTTTAAGAAAAGTTGATGAAAAGATATACTTAAGGATTTTAGAGACCGTTGGGAGCAGTGGAACAGCAACGATAAAGTTAGAAGGAATCAATTTTAAAGAAGTGAAATTCGTAGATATTTTAGAGAATAAAATTTCTGAAGTTGAATTCAAAGAAGGCAAAATAGAATTGACTTATAAACCTTTTAAAATTTACACCATTGAATTTGTACTGTGAAATTCGATAAAACTACTGATTAAAAAAGCTGATGAGAATTTTCTCATCAGCTTTTTTACTTTTTATCGTTAGCTTGCAACTAATAATTCCAAGTTTTCAATATATTCAATTCGTTGTCTAATTGTACAAATTTTGCGTCTTTACCTTCAGCTATTCTGCCACAATCCAACCCTAAATCTTTACAAGCATTGTAAGAAGTCACTTTAGCGAGTTCTTGCAATGTGCATTTTGTGAATTTTTGGAATTTCTTTAATGCTTGTGAGAATCTTAAAGTGCTTCCAGCAATCGTTCCATTGCTCAATCTCGCAATACCATCAACAACCTTTACAGGTAAATCACCAAGTAGATAATCTCCATCTTTTAAACCTGTGGCTGATATACTATCTGTAACCAATATTATTTTATCTGCACCTTTGATTTTGTAGACTAAATCCACGAATTCTGGAGCGGAATGTATACCATCAGCTATAATCTCAACTATAAAATCAAAGTAAAAACCCGCACCTACCATATTCAAGTCTCTGTGATGCATTGGGCTCAGTGCGTTTGGAAAATGGGTTATTCTTTTATAGCCTTTCTCGTATGCCATTTTAGCTATCTCGAAGTTGGCATTTGAATGACCAAGTGAAATCCTTATCCCCTTTTCATTGCAACTATCAGCAAAATACAAAAAATTTTCTTTCTCAGGTGCTATTGTAATTATTCCAATTTTTTCTATCGGAATGTATTTTTCCAATTCACTGATGTTTTTCGGTGGATTGATTATATATTTTTCGTTATGTGCGCCTTTACGCTCTTCAGAGATGAAAGGTCCTTCAATGTGAAGCTTTAACCCATCTGGTAAATTATTACTTATATCATTTAATTTTTCCAAAGTACAAGTGACCGTCGTTGGAAAAAATAAGAAAACTCCTTCGAGTGCTTCGTATTCCTTAAACTTTTGAAAATCATTCGAAGAAGATGCTATTGTATCTATTCCCATTATTCCATGGATGTGTGGATCAACAAAGGCGGGCATAATTATAGAGTTGTAATGTGTTTTGTTTGAACGAACTATCTTTTCCACTTTTTTGTCAAACTCTATAGTACCAACGTATTCACCATCGACTGGATCAACGATGAGAACGTCTTCTAGAAGCATTTAATCACCTCGCAACACAACTGATTTAACAAGACCTTTAGGTTTGTCCGGATTAATGCCTTTTGCTAAAGCCTTTTTGAAGCCTAATATCTGGGCGTATAAACTTAGAAACTGTACTTCTAAAACAGATTTTTCCGTTATTGGCTCAAGCATGTGCACACTTGCACCTTTTCTTTTAAGTTCCTCAAATAAGTCTTTTTCGTATTTGCTACCATCTGAAAATATTGTTACGTGTGTTTTTTCAGTGAGTAGAGCTATAGGTCCATGTCTGTATTCGAGTGTTTCATAAAATTCTGTGTTTGTTAATGCCATTTCCTCGATTTTTAAAGCACTTTCTTTTGCAATGAAATATTTTTCGTTGTACCCAAGAAAAACGAAATGCTCTTTTGAATTAATTATTTCGTTAGTTGTCAATTTGTCATAAGTTTCTAAGAATTTTGATGGTTTGATTATTTTATTCTCTACGCCATATATACCGTTTAACAAAAATCTTAATATGACTGAAAAACTGCTTGTCATAACGATTGATTCTTCGTGAGCAAAGTCAAATTCGTATTTTTCATCGCATATACTTGTAAGAGGCGAGTGCTTTTCACAAGTTATACCTATTGTTTTCATTTTCGACTTTAAGATGTTTGCTACTTCAACAGTTTCCGTGGTTGTGCCTGTCCTGGATATAAGTATAGCTACATCGTATTTTTGGCTTACCCTTTCGAAGAGACCTTCTTTTACAAGAAATTCTCCCGAAGTAACTGCTTCCGCTTGAAAATCAAGATTATTTAGTACACTTTTCGTGATAAGTCCAATATTATACGAACTCCCGCAACCTATGAATATGTATTTCTTCCTTTTATCAAATTTTAAAGGCTCTATTTTGTCAACTTCCTCTACCAATTCTCCTACTCTAAATATTTCTTTGTAAGTATGGTAAGAGCTAAAATAATTATTTGACATAATCCAAATCCCTCCAAAGTTCACAAAAGTTCACATTGGTATAGACAATTTCCCAAGTATTGAGTTTCTTTTTGCACCTGTAACTGTTTCTTTATAGGTACTTCCTCTCAAAAATAGTTCACCAAGGAAAGCAATAGCGATTGCTTCGCGAAATTCTATGAGTTGTGGGCTTGGCAATGTAACTTCGTATCCAAGATTTCTTATGTCATTTACTAAAGTTTTATTGTATGCGCCTCCTCCGAAAATAATCAAATGATTTACTTTTGGTAGATGAATTTTAAGGTTTTCTGCAATTGTTTTAGCAGTGTACATAACAAGGGTTCTTACTATGTTTTTCTTTCCTTCATTTTGAAGAAAGTTTTCTATAGAATTTAAATTGTAAATTTCTCTTCCTGTTGTTTTTGGTGGAGTTCTTTCTATATAATTTTTTGATACATCTAATAACTTTTTTAGCAATTCGTCGATAACTTCGCCTTTAGAAGAGATTTCTCCATTTTTATCGTATCTTTCGTTGAAATACCTCTGACAAGCTTCGTCAATTAAGCAATTCCCAGGTCCGGTGTCAAATGCAACCAATTTTTCTTTCCCATTGATTGCAGTTACATTTGAAATCCCACCTATATTTACAACCGCTGTATTTTCATTTCTTAACATAAAATAGGCGTCAAAATAAGCGCTAATCGGTGCTCCTTGTCCACCAAGTGCCACATCTTTTGTTCTGAAGCTATGAATAACAGGCTTACCAAGAGATACAGCTAATACGTCAGCCTCTCCTATTTGGAGTGTTGAACTATGCTGTGGAAGGTGATAAATCGTCTGACCATGGTAAGATACTATATCGTAATCCCATTTCAGAGAATTTATCATCTCTGTATGAATTTGAGCTATTTCAAAGTTTAATTTTGTTATATACTCAACATTCGATGTATCATTCCTGTAAGCCCTTATTATTTTGTTCTGAAATTCATCTGAATACGGTATAGAGATAGCATCGATGATTTCGTAAATTATTTCATCTCCATCCATTACGAATTTTACATTTGCGATATCTAATCCATCAGCGGATGTACCAGACATAAGTCCCAATATTTTGTGTTCTTTCTTTTCTGTGAATTCATAAAATTCTTTCCAATTCCATATTTTTCTGAGTTTTTCCATATATTTTCTCCCTTTTATCGTTATTTTTTATTTACATTCCCATGAGTTGAGCAAATATAACGTTGTGTAAAATGGCTCTTATCCTTTGTATTCTATCTTCCCAACGTTTGTAAAATCCTTTGTTTGTTAAAAATACAACATGGAGTCCGTCTTTGTTAATCCATAAACTTGTGCCCGTAAAACCCGTATGACCAAACATCTTCTCGTTGCAAAAATCCCCACAACTTCCTCCCTTTACTGGAGCCATCCAACCTAAATGTCTTTTCATTGAAGGATCTGAAGGATCGGTTATTAACGTTTCAGTGAATAGTTTTACGACGTTTTTCGAAACATATTCACCGTTAAGTAGCTTATTAACAAATTCGTGAATGGCTCTGGCTGTACCAAAAAGTCCGGCATTACCACTCACACCACCAAGATAATAAGCAAGTTCATCGTCGGGTTCTCCTTTCAAACGCTTTCCTTCACGTTCACTTGTTGGTGCACATCTTTCCGCTGGCGGTTTGAAGAGCAAATCATCTATACCTAATAATTCATATATGTATTCATCAAAATTCTTTCCAGTTATAGACTCAACTATTCCCATGAGAGTTATAAAGTTTAAACACGAATACTGCATTTTACCTTTACATGTTGGCTGAATCATTAAAATTTCTCTTTTTAATTCTTCGCCTCTCAATATTCGCCATAATTCGCTGTAAGGTTGTATCCCGGAGGTGTGCGTTAACAATTCGAAAATTGTTACATTTGCCTTTTCACCTGGAACATTCAAAAATTCGCCAACTTTGTCATACAAAAAAAAATTTACCTTCTTCAAAAAGTCTCATTATCGCTGTTGTTGTTGCAATAACTTTGGTTAAACTTGCAAGATCGTACATTGTTTCTAAACTTGCTTCTTGCAAATCATCTATGGTCCCATAAGCTTTTTCGTAAAGAATATCCTCACCTAATCCAACTAGCAAATTAGCACCCGGATATATCTTTTCTTTTATACCTGTAATTATCACATTGTCTATCCTTTCTTTAAGTAAACTCGATATATATAGCTTATTTAACTGTGAACTCACTTTTAATCACCTCTTTAGAGAATCTCATGTAAAATTTAAACTTTTCCTTGGGGAAAATGGCACGCAAATTTGTGTCTTTCTTCTATGAGCATTGGTTTTTGTTCCCTACATATGGCTTGTGCAAAAGAACAGCGTGGATTAAATGGACAACCCGGTGGTGGGTTTATAGGACTTGGTGGTTCACCTTCTAACTTTACGTTTTTGAGTTTTCTATTTTCTGGATCCCAACTTGGTATTGAGTTCATAAGTGATATTGTGTAGGGGTGTACTGGGTTATTAAATAACTCTTCAGCGTCAGCTTCTTCGACCACATTACCAAGATACATAACGTAAATCCTATCACTAATATACTTTACAACGTCTAAATTATGCGAAATAAATAAATAACTCATATTGTAACTTTCCCTCAGTTTTATTAAAAGATTGATTATCTGATTTTGTACAGAAACATCTAATGCGGAAGTTGGTTCATCACAAACGATAAGCCTTGGTTTAAGAGCAATTGCTCGTGCAATTGCTATTCTTTGTCTTTGACCACCGCTGAATTCATGAGGATATCTTTCTAACATATTTGCATTAAGCCCAACTATTTCAAGTAGTTCTTTTATGTATTCTTTCTCTTCTTTTTTGTTTGTAAATACTTTATGTGCGCGGAGCGGTTCAGCAATTATTTCTCCTATACTCATTCTTGGGTCGAGTGAATCAAATGGATTCTGATAAATCATCTGAACATCACGTCTAAATTTTATTAGTGAATTGTCATGTTTTTTGGTTATATCATGTTCCCCTTCTTTGTTGAAGTATAATATCCTACCCGATGTAGGTTCGTGTATTTTAACTATTATTTTTGCCAACGTTGTTTTACCACACCCTGACTCTCCAACAATACCGATAACGTTGTTTTCCTCAATTGTTAAAGACGTTTCTTCAAGAGCTTTTACCCAACCTCTCACTTGCAAAAATACACCTGCTCTAATTGGGAAATACTTTTTAACTTTTTCAATTTTTAAGATAGTCATTTGTTGGTCACTCCTGTTAAATTTTCTGATTTACTTTCCGAATAAAGATGACACTTAACTGCTCGGTTGTCCATTTTAATTTCCATTGGTTCAACGTGTTCACATATATCCATTTTATACTTACATCTTGGATGGAATGGACAACCAGAAGGTATTTCGAAAGAATTTGGTACAAAGCCCGGTATGTACGGAAGAAGCCTACCTTTCTTGGCATCTTTTATTTTTGACTCTAGTAACCCTTGGGTATATGGATGAAGCGGATCCTTGAATATTTGATATACAGATGAACGTTCTACGATTTTTCCGGCGTACATAACGATTACTCTATCGGCGATTTCGGCAACCACGCCAAGGTCATGGGTTATAAATATCGTTGAAGTATTAAATTCTTCCTTTAATTCGTTTAATGTATTTAAAACTTGAGCTTGAATCGTGACATCGAGAGCTGTTGTTGGCTCATCAGCGATAACAATCTCTGGACTTGTTAATAGGGCTAAGGTTATCATGACCCTTTGAAGCATTCCACCACTCATTTGGTGTGGATACTCATTAAAGCGTTTCTCGGCTTCTGGAATGTGAACGCGTCTGAGAAAATTGATTGCAAGGTCACGAGCTTGAGCTTTTGATACGCTTAAGTGTTTTATAGCTACTTCTGTCAATTGGTAACCTATTGTATAAAGCGGGTCAAAAGATGCCATAGGTTCCTGAAATATCATAGCAATTTTTTTGCCACGTATTTTTTCAATTTCTTTTGTTTTCAAAATTTCAATACCATGAAATTTGATACTTCCATCTATAATTGCAGGTGGTGATTTTATAAGTCCCATAATTGTTTGGGCTGTAACACTCTTTCCACAGCCAGATTCTCCAACAATTGCCAACGTCTCGTGAGAATTTACGTTGAATGAAATATCATCAACAGCTTTGACAAGCCCATCGGGTGTTGGAAAGTAAACTTTCAAATTAGAGACTGTAAGAATTTCCTCCATTATATTACACACCTCTCAATTTCTTTTCTAAGTTATTGCTTTAAACTTTTTCTACTGTTCTGTAAGGATCTATAGCGTCTCTTAGCGCGTCGCCCACGAAATTAAACCCAAGAACGGATATCATTATGAATGCACCCGGAATTATAAGCCACGGATGGATAGCTATTTCAGTAAGAGATTGCGCGTCTTTTAAGAGTAATCCCCAACTTGTCATTGGCTCTTTTATTCCAAGCCCAAGAAAACTGATAGTACTTTCACCAAGTATCATACCTGGTATAGAGAGTGTGGAAACAACTATTAAATAGCTTGAAAGATTTGGTATTATGTGTTTTGTAATTATCTTAAAATCTTTTACACCACTTACCTTTGCGGCCGTGATAAATTCTTTCTCTTTCAAGCTAAGTGTCATGCCACGTACAACTCTTGCAACACCCATCCAACCGATAAGTGACAGAACAATCACTATTCCAAAATAAACCCAAGTACTTGGCCAGTTTGGAGGTAATATAACGGATAGAGCGAGCCATAGAGGAATTCTTGGGAAAGAGCGCAATATTTCAATGAATCTTTGTATCAGTATATCAATCCATCCACCGTAATATCCGGAGATAGCTCCAACTATAGCCCCGATTATAACACTTATCGCAGTTCCAATTAAACAAGCCGAAAGAGATACCTTACCACCAATTAAGACTCTTGAAAAGACATCTCTACCGAATTTATCCCCACCAAAAATAAGTAGCATGTTTTCTTGAGGGTCGGCGTCTATGCCAAATAGATGTATATTAGATTTCAAACCGAAGAAAGAATATTCTTCCCCACGGACAAAAAATTTTATCTTGTAAATCTTTGATTTATCTTCCGTGTAATTCAACAAGAATGTCACAGGATCGCGTTCTTTTTTTATTCCATATATAAACGGTCCAACGAATTTACCTTCATGAAAGAAGTGTAGCTTTGTTGGGGGAGCGTAAACAAACTTCGAATGTGTTGATTTGTAACTATATGGTGCGACGAAATCACTAAAGATGGTGATTATATAGAGAATAATTACAACCCATAAACCGAAAACTCCGAGCTTGTGTTTTTTGAATTGTGATATAACTCTTTTTGAAATCATAACGAATGCCTCCTAATTTCTAAGGTTCCTCCTAACTTATTCTTATTCTTGGATCGAGGAAAGCAAGGGTTATATCTGCTAATAGATTACCTATTTGAGTAATCAATGCTATAAACATCAAAAAAGACATAACGAGATATTGATCGTGATTTAACAGCGCATTGTAGAAAAACGGACCTATTGTTGGCAAATTTAAAACTATGGAAGCTATAATCGTGCCACTGAAGACATTTGGAAGTTCCATGCCAGCTATACTGACTAAAGGATTAATAGCATTTTTTATTGCGTGCTTTCTTACAACTCTCTCATCGAGTCCACGTGCTCTTAAAGCTGTAACAAAAGGTGCTCCGGCAACATCTAAAAGATTTGCCCTCATAACTCTGAATAATCCACCAACACCACTTACCCCAATAACAATTAGTGGTATCCAAAGATGTTTTAATAAATCTACGAATTTTGCCATAGACCACGGTGTACCAATAAAATCAGGTGAGAAAAGTCCACCAACAGCTGTGTACCCTGCGTTAAGTGCAAGATATATTAAAAGTAAAGCGAGGAAAAATTCAGGTATAGAAATGCTTACAAACGCAATGACTGTAAACGTATAATCAAGGAAACTATATGGGTTAAATGCAGAAAAAATTCCGAGTGGTATAGCAATAAGCCATTGCAGTGCAATTGTCAGAAGTGAAATTCCAACAGTCCAACCTAATCTTTCCCAGATAAGTTCAAAAACAGGTCTTTGATAAGAGAAGCTGTACCCAAAATCAGCCTTAGTTAAAATGTTTTTTATCCACATAAAATACCTGTAATATGCCGGTTTGTCTAGTGCAAGCTCTCTTTTAATTGCTTCTATTTGTTCTGGTGAAATCCTTGGATTTTCAAGGTACTGTGAAAGAAAGTCACCGGGCTGGAGCTCTGTGATAATAAAACATATGATAGATATAATAAACATTGTTGGAATCATTATAAGTAGTCTTCTTATAATAAAGTTTGTCATACTGTTCATACGTACTTTCCCCCAGTAAGTTAACAATTTTATCAATTCTTAGAATCTTTAGAAAAGGTGAGAGGGACAACCTCTCACCTGATGTAATATCTTTTATTTCTTTACTTTCTGAAAGTTGTCCAAACTGTAAATGTTGGTAATTCCTCGCTGCTTTGAACGACGTTTCCAATTGATTTATGCGCACCGAAGAAATTCATTTGCCTTGCAACGAATATAACGGGTAAGTACTTGTAGTAAAGTTCTTGCCATTCATCGTATAGTGTTTTTCTCTTCTTTGGATTCATTTCTATTTGAGCTTTTTCGAATATTTCCCAAATTCTCTTTTCCCAATCAAACATTTCAGAAAAGACAGGTGATGGCGGGTTTGTTTCCTTGTTCATTGTTGAATAGTGCCAATAATAAAGTTGTTGACCAGGTTGCCATATAGCTTTTCTTAATTGTGGGTCTGGTTGGTTTCCAAACGCTCTTATACCACACTCAAAATTACCTGCACCGAACATCTGGCCAACGACTGATGAATCAAGAATTTGAAGATTTGTCTTTACACCGATTTTTTGTAGTTCATCGCTGAATATGTAAGCTATTTGTTGATAATCCTTTGGTGAGTTTTGTACAAGTATGGTGAATTCAAACTTAGAACCATCCGGAAAATCTCTCAATCCGTCTTTATTCTTGTCAACAATTCCAAGTGAATCTAACAAACTGGCAGCCTTTTTTAAATCAAATGGTCTCATTAATTGCTCAATCTTTGGATTGTAGAAGGCTTTATTTGTTGGAAGTACCAATCCACCACCAGGGATGGCAAGGCCATTGTAAACCTCTTCGATAATCCTTCCCCTGTTTAGAGCGTATTCCATTGCTTCTCTGAATTCAAGTTTTCTGAATAATTCTTTGAGTTTAGGGTTTGCTGTATCAAAGTTAAAGGAAATATGCACTGGACTTGGTGTCGAACCAATAGGTTTGGAAGCGAATAGTATATACGGTGCGTTTCCAGAAACTTCTAATTGTTTCAACCTTGGATAATCAGAGGCTGAAACAGCTGTGTAATCAATCTCACCAGCTATGAATTTTGCGAGTCTTATTTCGGCGTCTTTTATAATCAAATATTCCAACTTGTCAAAATACGGAAGTTGATTGCCATATGGATCTTTCTTCCAAAAGTATGGATTTCTTTCCAATACGATTTTTTGGTCAACTATCACCTGTGAAAGTTTGTATGGGCCATTGACAACTATTTCACTTGGAGGAGTATTTGTAAGCCAAAGTTTATTAACTGATGCTAAATCGTTTTTGTTGATAAGGGGTTCAAGTTTATGCTTTGGATAAATATACACTGCTGTGAGGACAGTTAAAAATGCGCCATAAGGTGATGGTAAGTCTGCTCTTACAACTTTGTTGTTTATCTTTGTCCATTTTATAGGTTTGTTTACACCTTTTTCAGCTGGAATTGTGAATCTATCAACTGAATTGCCACGTGCATATTTGTTCATTACAAAATATTCCATTGTAAATATGACATCGTCTGCCGTTATAGGTTTACCATCTGACCAATAAGCATCTCTTAGATAAAACCACACTTGTTTCCCATCATTAGAAACAGTCCAGGACTTTGCGAGTGCGGGTCTGATTTCATTTGTTATTGGGTGATACTCTACAAGTGGTGACATCAATGGCCCCATGATAACTGAGTAAGCTGATGAATCTAATGAGCCATAGAGTAAAAAAGATTCAGGTGTTGATGGAAGAGCAAGCCTAAGTGTTCCTCCAACTTTTGGTTGAGCTGAAGATGTAAGCATTTTGTCTTCTACGAAGAAGTCAGTTGCAAATACTGAAAGCGCGATGAAAATCATTAAAAAGTACACAAGAAACTTTTTCATATTCATAACTTTCCCCCCTCAAAAGTTTGGTATATCAATTATATCAACTTTAAATATCTTTTCCAAAACATGAAAATCTTGGAAAAAAGAAGGATTTTAAAATTAAATGTCGTTATTTTGCTATATTTAATGTTATATCATAATAACGAAATATCGTAAAAAAAGGTTTTTGTTATATCATTAGTATACAAAAAATTTATTTTCGGATATTTCAATGTGGAGTGATTTTAATGCCTGTAGTTAGAGTACTTAATGGAATTGATGTTTTTGACGTAAAGTCTTTTGTTGGGAAAAAGCTAGGGGTTGTTACCAATTATTCTTCCGTAACAAAAGATTTGAGATTGCTTATAGATATTATGTTTCAAAGTAAGCTTGATGTAAAAGCCGTATACACTCCTGAACATGGTTTGTATGGTCAAGCTGATGGTGATTTAATTGCTGATTCTAATCACCCAAAATATGGTATTAAAATAGTTAGTTTGTATGGTGTTAGAGATATTGAAAGTGACCTAGACTGTTCTCTTTTTAGCGATATTGACTTGTTAATATACGATATACAAGATGTTGGACTAAGGTATTACACTTTCATCTATACGCTTGCTCAAATCTTAAAGGCTGCATCTTTATGTCAAAAAAAGGTTATAGTTTTAGATAGGTTTAATCCACTTGGAAGATTTGTCTTTGGACCACGAATTCCCAAATCACTTGATTCTATTGTTGGGGCATTTGAACTTCCTGTTAGATATGGGTTAACAACTGGTGAGCTTGCTTTGTATTATAAAAAGTACATGAATATAGATGTGGAAATTGAAATAGTAAAGTGTCGAGGATGGAATGGGCAAATGTTACACGAGACTGATTCGCTTTGGAATGTACCGTCTCCAAACCTTCCAACTTACAGTTCACTGCTTTGCTATGCTGGTATGTGCTTGTTTGAAGCAACGAACGTAAGCGTAGGTCGTGGAACAACTAAACCTTTTGAATACCTAGGCGCACCTTGGATTGATTCGGATGATATATACACTTTTTTAAAAGAAAGATTTCCAAATCTACGCTTTAGGAAGAGGGATTTTATTCCACAGTACAGAGAATACGCTCATCAAGTTTGCCATGGTTTGGAATTTTTCCCAAAGCCTGAAGATAATTTCTTTGAGGTCGCAGTAGCTTTGATTGATTATTTGAAAAATTATAAAGAATTTCACGTTAATGAGAGATTTATAGATAAGCTTTCAGGTGTTGAAAACTTTATGAAGAATAAAGAAGTTTTACTTAACTCAAATTATGAAGAATATTTCGATTTTGTTGATGAAATACTCTTGTATGGCCCTTTAAATTCTTTGAATGATTAAACGAAATTTAAAAAGGGGGATTTTATGAACTTATCTAAAAAATTATCCAAACCGGACGCTGGAAAATTGTTTATGATTGGACTTTACGGTACAGAACTTAACAATGAGAATATGAATGTTTTGAAAAGCATAGAACCTGGGGCTATCATTATATTTTCTAGGAATGTTGAAACTCCAGAAAAGCTATGGAAGTTCACGAATGATATTTCTAATTTTCTTGGGTACAAACCAATCTTTGCTGTTGATCAAGAAGGCGGGAATGTACTTAGATTGAAAGATGGTTTTTCGAATTTGCCAAGTCCAATGGCTTGTGCTGCAACAAACGAACCAGAATTGTTTTACAAAGGTGTTGGAGCGATGGCAAAGGAGATGAAAGCTGTAGGATTAGATTGGGATTTGGCGCCCGTTGTTGATGTAAACCGTAATCCATTTAATCCTGTTATTGGTATACGTTCATTTGGAGATGATTTAGAAAAAGTTATAGAGTTTGGTAATCTGTTTGTATCGGCTTGTGAAGAAAATGGTGTAAAAACTTGTCTTAAGCATTTTCCTGGTCTTGGTGATGTTATTATCGATCCACACTATTCTTTACCATTGGTTGACAAAAGTTATGAAAGACTTTTTAAAGAAGATATACCTGCTTTTACTAAAATTCGTTCTGATTCGTGGATGCCTACCCATGTAGCTTTTCCTAAGATTCAAAAAGAAATTTTACCTGCAACGCTTTCTAAAGAAATGCTCCGAAACATGGTTAGAAAAGAACTCAATTACAATGGTTTACTCGTGGCAGATGATTTACTGATGGGTGGGGTCAGTGAGGTTAGCATATTCGATAGGTTGAGATTATCGTTTATTGGAGGTATGGATTTATTGACAATTTGCCATGATCCGGAAACTCAGATAAGAGCATTCAATAAATTTTACGACTGGATAAATGAAAGCATCATCGAAGATGAAGAGATTTTAGAAAGGTTTAACGAAAGCTACGAAAGGGTTCAAAATTTCAAAGAAAAAATCGATGATATAAAAGTACCGCTAAGTGTTGTTAATTCAAGAGAACATCGAGAGATTATGAAAGAAATTTATGAAAAGTCAGTTACTCTTGTAAATAGCAAGAAAATTTATTTTCCCATCGAAAGGTTAGATTTAGTACTTACTATGGTGAATATACCAAATTCACCTGTGAACGAAAATGATTTGAAAAACGTACCGTTGGTTGCAAAAGAATTGTCGAAACTTTATAATGCAGAAGTTAAGATAATTACTCCTAAGACACATCTTGACATATACGATTTAAAAGACAAAAATATTATTGTTATAACATTAGACGCTTACAGAGATAAAAAATTGAGTGAATTTTTAATTGAACTCGACAAAATTTCGAAATTGCTACTCATAGCACTCAGAAATCCATACGATGCATTCTTAGTAGACGATTCTTTGGCTTCTTATGGTTCCTTGGAAGGCCAACAAAGAGCATTAATTGATGCTCTAGTTGGGAAAATTAACATAAGAGGTAAGTTACCGATTAAGAGAGTTAGTTTGGAGAACTTTGAAAGTGGGGTGAATTTGTGAATAAGCAAAATTTTGAGGTACTAGAAACAGAAAGGGTTAACCCAGAAACGGAAGATATCGATAAATTAAATACCTATGAGATACTGAAAAAAATAAACGAAGAAGATAAAAAAGTTGCATTAGCAGTTTCAAAAGTTCTTGATAAAATTTCAATAGTTGTAGATTACTGCGTTGATTCTATAAAGTCAGGTGGTAGGGTTATTTACGCAGGCGCTGGAACGAGCGGAAGGATTGGGTTCATAGATGCAGTGGAAGTTGTCCCGACATTTGGCGTTTCAAAAGATTTATTTATACCCCTCATTGCCGGTGGAGATGAAGCTTTAAAATCCTCAATCGAAGAGGTTGAAGATATGCCAGAGCTTGGAAGAAATGATGCGATGAAGGTGAAAGTAAATTCCAAGGATGTTGCAATTGGTATCACAGCAAGTGGCCGCACCCCTTACGTACGAGGAGTACTTGAATACGCTAAGCAACAGGGAAGCAAAACTGCATTGATATGTAATGTTAGTAATCCTTTATTAAAAGATTTTGCAGATGTCGTCATTTCGATTTTAACGGGTCCAGAAGTTATATCCGGTAGCACGAGGATGAAAGCTGGAACTTCTCAAAAAATGGTACTCAATATGATAAGTACAACAACAATGATTAAACTCGGAAAAGTTTACAAAAATTATATGGTTGATGTTTTGGTACTGAATGAAAAGCTCAGGGAACGTGCCATAAGAATTATAATACAAACTACAGGTGTAGATTACGAAACCGCAGCTCATTACTTAAAAGAATCTGACAATAAAACAAAGCTAGCTATATTGATGATATTGAGTGGGAAAGAAAGAGAAGAGTGTGAGAAAGTTTTAGAAAAATTTTGGAATCTCAAAGATGCTTTAGAATACCTCAAAAACATCAATGGAGGAGATGGTAAAAATGGAAAATAATGTAGTACCCTTGTACTACAAAATTTACACTGAATTGCGAAAGAGAATAATTAACAATTACTATTCAGATGGGAAACTTCCACCAGAGATGGATTTATGCAAAGAATTTAATGCAAGTAGGATAACAATTAGAAACGCTCTTGAACAGCTTAGAAGGGAAGGATTAATTTATAGAGAAAAGGGGAGTGGAACTTTTATTAAAAAGTTTGAGAGCGAAGAACAACTTACAAAGTTAACAGGTTTTACAGATGAAATGAAAGGTAAAAAGATAAGTTCGGTTGTTTTGGAAAATAAACTTGTCCCTGTACCAATTGAAGCTCAAGAAAGGTTCGAACTACCCGACGGCGCGCTTGTTATTTTGTTGAAGAGAATAAGATTGATAGACGATAAACCTATAGCCATTGAGTCAGCTTATCTTAATCCATCTATCGATCTTAGGCTATTAAATATTTTGCAAAAAGATATGTCAAAAGAATCACTTTACAGATATATTCAAAGTGAACTAAATATATCGCTTTCGTACGCCGAAGAAATACTGGAGATGACTCATGTATCAAAAGAAGAAGCCCATCTTCTTACAATAAAACCCGGTGATTGTGGAATTTTAAGAAAAAGGTACACCTACACTAGTGAGAATAAATGTATCGAATATGTGTTATCACTCTATCGCGGCGATGAGTATAAGTTTAGGGTTATCAGAAGGTAAGATTTAGTGTGATTGAGGTGAAATAATAAAATGAACATTTTAGGAATAGATGCCGGAGGAAGTAATTCACGCTTTTGTCTGTACAATTCTGATGATAAAAGACTAATATGTGATTTTAAATTCGAAGATGGATTGAATTTAACTTCAACAACTGTAAGTGAGCAAAAGCTTATCTTGAAAAAGGCTTTTAAAAAACTTGGTGAATTTGTGGATTTCAAAGAATATAGAATTGATAAAATCGTATGTTCAGTCTCCGGAGCAGGTGAAAAAGGAAGGAAGAATAAATTTGAGCAATTAGTCAAGAGCATTTTCAATTGTGAGAGTGTAATAGTTATGTCTGACATAGAGGCACTTAGGAGAATTCTAATTGAGGATAATGAAAGTAATGAAGAAAAAAAAGGAATAGTTGTTATCGCTGGAACAGGCAGTATAGCATTTTCACATAATGGGTATCGTATTGGTGGATGGGGACATTTATTTGACGATGAAGCAAGTGGTTTTTCCATAGGACTTAGGATAATTAAGAATTTTTTTAATTACATAGATGGCGTAGAACCATATGATATTATATTCGATTGGTTACTTGATTATTTTGGAATTAAAATCGATGACGTTGTAAAGATTACAAATATACAAAAAAACAAGAAATTTAAAGCAAAAATTGCTTCTATAACTAAATTTATGCCGTTAACACCATTGGTAAAGAAAATTATCGAAGAAGAGATTAATTTATTTACCGAAAAAATCAAGGTTCTTGCTGGAAAATCTGATACAAAAGTTATATACACCCACGGAGGAATGTTTGAAAATAGTTTTTACAGAGAAACTTTTGTCAAACAACTTTCTGACTATGAAGTTCATATAGAAACTTTGCAAGTTCATGTCGAACTTGCAAAGTTGTTAAGCGATTGATTAAAATTAATATAGCACACATCTAACTTTCCTTCCGTTAACATCTCGCATTTCAACAGGTTCTTTACACTGCGGTTTGGCATACTTACATCTTGGCTCAAAAGGACATCCAGGTGGTGGATTAATCAAGCTCGGTGGTTCACCAGAATCACTCAATTTTTCGACGGAATGTTTTTCAGGGTCTGGAGCTGCTTCTTTCAACAACATAGTGTAGGGATGCAACGGATTGTCTACAACTTCTTTTGCATTTCCTTCCTCAACTATCATACCAGCGTACATAACAATTATTCTATCGGAAATGTACTTTGCCGCAGCCAAATCGTGAGTTACGTGAATGAAAGAAATTTTGTATTCATTTTTCAATTTCAAAATCAAATTTAATATACCTGATTTTATAGATACATCGAGCATCGATGTAGGTTCATCGGCAAGGATAATTTTTGGTTTAGTTATTATCGCTCTTGCAAAGACAATCCTTTGTCTTTGTCCACCTGACAGTTCGTGTGGAAATTTTTCTAAGTATTGTTCCGGAGGAGTTAATTCTACATCTACCAATACGTTATTTATAACATTAATCTCATTTGGAATATTATAAATTTTAAGTGGTCTCGTTAAAACATGCTTTATTTTTTTAACAGGGTTAAGTGCGGAGAACGGGTCTTGAAATACCATTTGAACGTTTTCTCTGAATTTCAATTCTTCATCATATTTCATTTTTCTGTTTATTTCATTTCCAAACAACTTAATACTCCCAGATGTTGGTTCATATATCTTTGCAAGCACCCTTAAAAGAGTGGTTTTTCCACATCCACTTTCACCAACGATGGATACTATTTCATTTTCGTGCAAGTCTAAATCTACTCCTCGAAGAGCTTTTACTGTTATTAGTCTTATACCTTTTCTTATGTGAAATTCTTTCTTTAAATCTCGAACTTTCATTATCGGATTTTTTAATACAGATGACATGAAACCCACCTACCATCAACATTTCTCAATTCTGGTTTTTTTACGGAACACTTGTCAAATGCATAAGAGCAACGCTCTTTGAATGGGCAACCTTTAATTTTAAGCGATAAATCCAATGGGCGACCAGGGATACTTTTGTATTCATTCAAAGTTCTTGATATACTTGGCAAAGCTTCTATTAAACCTTTTGTATATGGATGAAGAGGTTTTAGATAAACATCTTTTGCTATTCCCAACTCAACTATTTCTCCAGCGTACATTATCGCAATTTTTGTTGCCATTTCGAATAACAATGAAATATCGTGTGTTATAAAAACTGTTGAGAATTTTTCTTTCTCTCTTAATTCTTCTATTTTTTGCAAAATCGATCTTTGCATAACGACATCTAACGCTGTTGTTGGCTCATCCATGAATACAACTTTCGGTGATAGCAACAAAGCCATTGCAATAACAACACGTTGCCTCATACCACCTGATAATTGGTGTGGATAGCTTTCCATACGGTCTGGACTTATACCAACAAGTTCAAGGTTTTTTCTGACTAGTTCGAAAGCTTGTTCTTTTGAATAACCGTGATTTTTGATAAGTACATCTGCCATTTGGTCTTTTATTTTCAATACTGGGTTGAGTGAGTTCATTGAACTTTGAGTCACAAGCGAGAATTTACTCCAGCGAAGCTTTTTTAAAGCTTTTTCATCCATTTCCATTATATCCACGCCATCTATGATTACCTTTCCTGATATTATTTTTCCTGGTTTTTTTAGTAATTTTAAAATTGCGAGAACAAGTGTAGATTTACCACACCCAGACTCACCTGCTATTCCAAAAAAATCATTATCTTCAACGACAAATGATACATCTCTTACCGCATGAATAAATTTATTTCTGAATTCGTAACCTGCGTTTAAATTTTTTATTTCTAACATCTCTTCACCTCGCAATTTCGACTATTTGCTTCTCAATCTTGGGTTTGTTACTTCATCTATAGAGAAACTGATAAGTGCAAACGCAGTTCCGATTAATACTATACACAGCCCTGGAGCAAGAACCCAGTACCACATACCATTAAGTAGTGCATTTGCATTTTGTGCCCAATAAAGCATTGTTCCCCAAGTAATTTTACTCACATCGCTTAATCCTAAGAATGACAGTGAGGCCTCTCCTATTATTGCGTAAAGTACTGAACTAAAGAAAATAGAAGCAATAAGAGAAAGCATATTTGGGAAAATTTCAGAAAAAATAATCCTTATATTCCTCTCACCTATAACTTTCGAAGCTACGACAAATTCTCTGTTTTTGAGAGATAACATCTGTGAGCGTATTATTCGCGCACCAGATCCCCAACTAGTAAAAGCTATTACCAAAATAACCATAAGAGGTCCTCTTATTCGCATGTAAGAACTAATGACAATCATCAACGGTAAACCAGGTATCACTAAGAAAATATCTGTTAAAGTAGACAGAATTCTATCTACTATTCCACCGTAATACCCAGAAACAAGACCTATGAAGGTGGCTATTCCAGTCATAATTAATCCTGTTGAAATACCTATCGTTAATGATAATCTTGCGCCGTAAAATACTTGCGATAATATATCTCTTCCCATTCTGTCCGTACCGAGTGGATGCTCACGTGATGGTGGTTGGTAAGGTAAGTTAACTGTCTGATTCGGTTTATACTTAGTCAAAAACGGTGCAAAAATAGCTATAAGTATAAAGATTATTATTATAGCAACTCCAAATTTCCACTTCAAATCTATCCCTCCAAGTAAACTAATGAAATATTCTTTATCCTCTGACTCTTGGGTCTAAGAAAGCGTAAGCAAAGTCCATAATTAAATTTGCTAACAACACCGACAGAGAAATGAAGAAAAATATCGCTTGAATAAGCGGAAAGTCCTGACTGAGAACAGCCCTGTAAAGTTGATAGCCAACCCCAGGGTAAGAATAAACAATTTCGGTAAGCAATGCACCACTAACCACAAAACCAAGTGAAATTCCAAAAGCAGTTATACTTGGCAGTATAGCATTTCTTGCAGCGTAATTTACCATGATATATTTCTCTTCGAGTCCTTTCGCTTCTGCGAGAAGTATATAATCTTCTGCAAGTACAGATACCATATTATTTCGCATTGTTAATATCCAACTTCCTAAGGATGCAACTATAAGTGTTAATCCAGGAAGTATAGCATGATAAATTACGCTGAAGAAAAATTTTATACCACTTAATTGCTCTTTTGTGGAGTACGCATTCGCAAGTGGGAACCAACCGAGTTTGTATCCAAAAAAGTACAAGAATAGCATAGCAAGCCAAAAATAAGGGACAGATCTTAACGATAGTGAGAAAATCAGAAGTCCCATACCAGATTTTTTATTCCTATTCCATCCTGCGTATATACCCAAGAAAGTACCGATTATAAAGCTCAAAACAGTTGAAATTCCGACAAGCCCTATTGTCCATGGGATTGAATTTCTTAATACTTCGCTTACCGGAACAGGATAATGAAGATAAGATATGCCGAAGCTCCCAGTAAATGTGTTTTTTAGATAAGTCACGTATTGCTTAAATATATTCGTTTCTTTGTCAACACCAAGGGCTATTCGCATAGCTTCAACAGCATTTTTTTCTATTTCTCCACCAAACCTAGACAACACACGTTCAGCTGGATCGCCAGGCATTAATCTTGGAAGGATAAAATTCAAAGTTAACGCGACAAAGAGTGTTAAAACAAAGAAAAAAAGACGATTAAAAATGTATTTCAAACTATCACCACCCAATTTTTTTCTTATTGATTAAATTCCCGTACCAAACCACGCAAAGTTTGGTACGGGAAGAGACAAAATATTATTTAACTGGTTCTAAATTCATAACTAAGAAAATTTTGTCCATTCCGGTGATTCTTGGTTCTACGTAAGGATTTGTTTCATTTGGCCAACCCTTGAAATTCTTTGTTGAGTAAATAAACCAAACAGGATTATAATAAAGTGGGACCGCCGGAACATTGTCAATAACGATCTTTTGAAGCCTTGACATAATAACCTTACGAGTATTAATATCGTTTGTTTCCTTTATCTTTGACAATAGTTCATCTGTTTCTTTGCTGATCCATCCACCTCTGTTGCTTCCTACAAATGCGTTTGAAGAATTGAGGAAGTTATCATAAAAGTTATACGGTGTTGCACCGTAATTAGCCCAGCTGAGTACGACATCAAAATTCTTATTTCTAATTCTTTGGAGGTACTCACCGTAATCAATTGGTGTAACCTTTAACTCCACTCCGTATTCTCTCATCTGTTGTGATAAAAGTTCGCAGACTGCTATCCAGTCAGTCCAACCAGCTGGAACTAACAATTCGTATGACAATTTATAATTCCCCTTTGCAAGAATGCCATCTTTGCCTTTCTTAAATCCTGCCTGTGCAAAGAAAGTCTCTGCTTTCTTAGGATCGTATTTCCACCAATCTTTTTTCAACCTTTCATCTATTAAATAAGAATACCCTTGTTTTATAACCGTTGGATTAGTTGGAACAGCGTAATTCGTCATGCCTATCTTAATAAGCATATCTGTGTTAATTGCGTACGCGAAGGCTTTTCTTAAAGTGGCATCTTTAAATGGATCTTTGCTGAGATTGAAGAATAAGAATACAGGATTACCTTCGGGGAACCAGAATTTTATATCTTTATTCGCTAACTTTTCAATTTGTGGATAATTTATACCTGCCCAGTCTACTTCACCATTTGCAACTGCAAGTTGAGCTGATTCGTTACCACTAAAGGCAGGAATCCTAATTTTATCTACTTTTATCTTTGAAGCGTTCCAATAATTTGGATTTTTCTTTAACAAAATAACCTGGTTAGAGAAATTATCGAGTAGATAAGCTCCTGTCCCTATTGGGTTTTCATTAGTAAATTTGGAAGGATCTTCAACCTTTTCCCAAATGTGCTTTGGAACAATATACACTCCGAATATGTTGTAAAGAATAAGCGTGTTTACAGTAGAGAATTTCATTTTTACCATATAATCATTAACTTTCGTTATCTCTGAAAGTCCTGCTTTCCAAACTCCAGGAGTATCTAAAGCTGGGAATTTTTTAAGAATTTCAAATGTGAAGATGACATCGTTTGCCGTGAAAGGAGCGCCATCGCTCCATTTCACATTTTCCCTTAGTTTTAGCGTGAGTTCTTTGTAACCGGCTCCCCACTTGTACTCAGTGGCAAGCCAAGGGATAAACTCACCAGTTTTTGTGTTACTGTAGAAAAGAGTTTCATAAATAAATCCTGCTGCTGTGTAACCCGTTCCACCAGCAAAGTATGGATTAAAGTTTCTCTGGAAAGGACCTGTAACAGAGATTATCATGGAAAGCTCACTGCCAAGAGAAATAGTTATAAGTAAAAAAAGAGCAAAAACAATAAACAGCTTTTTCATACTTAACACCTCCCAAGAAATGTGTAGTTAGTACCCATTAAATTGTAATAACATTCTAACATTTATAACATGGTATCTACGAGAGCGAATTAAGCCAAGTATTTTTAATAATAACTAATTAAAGTGTTTTTTTGCTTTTTTTTCTTTTATTAACTTATGATTATTTTGATTTTTGAATTTTGTCGTTTTAATGTAAAAGTCATGTTCGTTTTAAAAGTATAAAAAACAAAAAGGCTCCGAAATACTCATTCGGAGCCTTTTTGTTTTTTGATAAATACAATTTTAAAATATTAAAAAAGTTTGCTCAACTCTGAATAAATTTCATCAGTTATCAAATTCTTTACTTCAACAGCCTTTATATTTTCTTTAAGTTGGTCTAATGAGCTTACACCGAGTATAACGCTACTTACGTGTGGATTCCTCAAGCACCATGCAATTGAAAGTTGAGCCATTGTTACGCCTAAACCTTCCGCGATTTCTTTTATTCTTTTTAATTTTTGAAGTGTTTCTTCTTGGAATATACCTCTTTCTTCCATTGTTTTCTTTAGCCATGGCCATCTATCTAATCTAGAACCTTCTGGAATACCTTCGAGGTATTTACCACTTAACACACCTGAAGCAAGTGGACTCCAAATTGTTGTTCCGATACCATATTTTTCGTATATTGGAGCGTATTCTTCTTCAACACGTTTTTTAAATATTAAATTGTACTGTGGTTGTTCGACTACAGGTGGCATTGCGTTCATTTTTTCCGCAACTTTGCAAGCTTGCTCAATTTCTTCCGCACTCCATTCGCTCGTTCCCCAATAAAATGCAAGTCCACTTTTTAGTATTTGGTCCATTGTATAGACTACTTCTTCCATGGGGACTTCTGGGTCTGGTCTGTGACAGTAAAGTATATCTACATAATCAAGTTGCAATCTCTTCAATGAATTCCATGTACCTTCGAGTAAGTGTTTTCTCGAAAGCCCTTTCTGGTTTGGACCATCTCCACCCCAGAAGATTTTTGTTGAAATTACCAAGTCTTCTCTTCTGTATTCTTTAAGCACCATGCCAAGCATTGCTTCTGCTATACCGTTTGCATAAGCTTCAGCGGTATCGATAAAATTAATACCATTTTCTACTGCGTATCGGACAACTTGTTTTGTTGAATTTAAGTCGAGTTGATTGCAAAATGTAAGCCATGAACCAAGCGATACTTCGCTGATTTTTAAGCCCCATTTACCTACTTTTCTGTATTCCATAAAGCCCACCTCCTTCGTTTTGGTTCGTACTGCGAATTATTATACCACAAAACAAAAGGGAGTGCAATTGTCTAATTTAATTTTACGCACTCCCTTTTATAAAATAAAAACTCTTATTGTTCTTTTGTCAATTGTTCAAGAAGTTTTTGCTCAATTACTCTGTTTGGACCGAATTCATCTATTTGGAGATACCACATGAATGTTTCTACTATTGCCTGTAATGGTACCATACCTATTATTTCGCTTCCAACTACTGGTACACCGTATCTTTCTGCCTCTCTTTTGATTGTTTCGAATACTCTAAATATAGGAGATTTTTTGTAGTTAGTGAGGTTCATCGATACTTGAACTATTCCTTTTTCTTTGAGTTCTACTCCCATTGCTTTTACGTATCGATAACCACCACTAATGTGCCTTACTGCTTTTGCTATTTTGTCTGCAATCTCTATGTTGTTTGTCCCCAAATTGACGTTGAAAGCTATAAGGAATTCGCGAGCGCCAACTGCTGTGACACCTGCTGTTTCATGTACTTTATCTGGACCAAAATCTGGTTTCCACTTTGGGTCTTTTATTTTTTCGAAAAATCCTTCAAATTCACCTTTTCTTATTTCAGACAAGTTTTCCCTCTCAGGAGAAGTTGCGCTTCTTTCGTAAAGGTATACTGGTATGTTTAATTCTCTTCCGATTCTTTCGCCAAGTTTTTTTGACCATTCAACACATTCTTCCATCTTTGTGCCGACTAGTGGAACCAATGGTATAACGTCTGTTGCTCCCATTCTTGGATGTTCACCTTTATGGTATCTTAGATCGATTAGTTCTGATGCTTTTTTTGTCATATCAAATAAAGCTTCTAAAATTTCTTCAGGTTCCCCAACCAATGTAACAACTGACCTGTTATGATCTCTGTCCATCGACCAATCTAATACGCGCACTTTTTTATATTTATTTGCTTCCTCAATAATTTGTCTGACGATTTCTTCTCGTCTACCTTCGCTAAAATTTGGAACGCTCTCGATAAGTTTCATTTTAGCCCCTCCCATTTTAGAATGTTAGCAAATTATTTCTCTACTTTCCTTTTTATCATATACCATAGGTACAGGTCAAATTTGCCTATATGTTCCCCAAAGAGTTCTGCTACTTTTTTTAGCCGTTCTTCGTATTCTAGATATCTTTTTTTCGTCCATCCTTTTGGAAGCTCGTCTATTAACCCGTATTGTTTCATTATTCTTAGTACATGTTTGTCTAAAATGGCATAATTTGGGAAAGCGATATTTCTTAAAAAATGTGAACTTTCTTTCCACCCAAGACCTTTTATGTTATCAACAAAAAATTCTCTGGGGTCATCTTGCGATATGATTTCTCTTATTTTGCCAATTATCCATCTGTTTGAAACTATGTATTTTGCTCTTGCTTCTGGGTAACGATGTCCGACCTCTTTGAGTTTTTTGTAAAGTTCTTCTTCTGAAAGATAAGCAAAACCATTTCCTATTATTTTTTGAGCTTTTATACCACCTTGTGCACTCCAGTTTGCTGTGAGGATGCAAAAACTTAACTCTGAAAATAAATCTTCTTCCGTACCATTCTCTCTTAAATTCTCAAATTCTTCCCATCTTGTTTCAACAGCAGGCTTTGCTTCTTCTCGTATTTCGTTTAATTTTTCTATAAACTCTTTTATTTTTTCCATATAACAGGGTTCTCCTTTATTTTCTGATTTTTAGAATGTCTTTCCAAATATAAAGTAGAAATTTAGGTTAGTCGAAGGAATTGGAATTCCCCATCCTACTCTTATAAGTCCAAACATAGGTACAGTAAGTCCAAATTCTATACCAGCTGAACTGACAAGTTTATCTAACCTATACTCACTATCTACAAATCCTAAGTCGTAGAAGAGTGAGATATAGAACATTTGCTCAGGAGCCTTAAATCTAATTTCATTGTTGTTCAAGCCAATGACTGGACCTTTATCCGTTGATTTGACACCCCTTACTTGATTAATACCTGCAAGCTCATAAGTTATAGGTTCACCAGAAGTTTGGAATACCTGTCCTGCAACTAAGCGTGTAGCAAACGAAGCAGACGAACTAAGTGGGATGTGCAATGTTAATTCAGATAAATAACTAAGTGCGTCAGAACCATTTTCAGATAATGGGAAGTATTTTGTACCATAGATTGAGAACGAATAACCTTTCATAGGTACGTAAAGGTTATCAAGGGTTTCGTACAGATAATTTCCAGAAAGTGCTAATGTTTTTGTATTTGTAGATTCAGATGTATCAGTTGCTGATATTGTTACGTCGTTATAACTTGTTCCTATTCCAAATTGTCCAAGTGGAGTTTTAAGTGTGTTCACATTTACTGAGTAAGATAATTTTGATTCATTTCCATCGTTGGATGGATAATTTTTGTAAGTTAATGAGTTGCTGAAGATAATTGGCAATTCGAACGGTTTTCTTATCCCAGCGCTTAACGAAAGATCAGTTGTTGAAAGAGCTTTTTGTAATGAGACAGAGAAGTTTTCACCGTATCCAAATGGATTTGTTGTTGAGATAGAAAGTAGAGCGGCGATTCCGTCCCACCACGGCTTGTCTTTCACAGGTCCCCATGTAATTCCTCCGTTGAAATCAAACTTTTTGTCTTTTTCTGTTAGTTTTATAACGACATCAACCTTAGTGTTATCATTTTCAACAGGTTCTATACCTATATCAGCGTTTTTGAAGAAATTTAATTTTGTAAGTTCGATATAGGTATTTTGAAGTTCTGCGCGATTTAGAAAACTACCAGGTTTTATGCTTATGACATCGTCAAAAACATAATTTTTTGTTACGTCGTTTCCTGAAATTTTTACTTGTCCAACTTTGATTTCTGTTATCTTTATGTTAAGATATCCCTCTTCATCCATTCCTAAATTAAGATCAATAAAATAACCTTTACTATCGTATGTATTTTTTACTTGTTGAACTTTTGAAAGTATCTGGAAGTTTGTGTACGTTCCTTCAGTGGTATCACCTATTAACTCTTTTTGTGTGAAGAGTGTATTACCAACTGTTCTAATTCCTTTTATTTTTAAAGGTTGTTGTGTAATTGTGTTATCTGTAACTGTTATTAAAAGGGTTTTTGCTGGGAATTTGGATTGTGATTCTTCTACCGATAAATCTACAACTTTCACATATACGTATTTGGAGAGTGTTTGAAAAATCGTTTGAAGTACTTGCTGAGAAGGTACGTAATCTTTTTCGGAATCAAAAATTCTCTCAAACCAATTTTTCTTTTCATAATCTGCGTACTTTTTGAATGATACACTTTTAACTACATCTTTAAATGCATTTTTAAATTCTTCATCATTGCTTACAACGTTAAATTCAATGTTGTACAGTACGTATTCTTTTATTGAGAAGGTAACTTCATTGTCTTCTGAAATCGTGCCACTAACGTAAACAAAGCCAAAATCTTTATTTTGGCTTCTTGGAGTGGCAACCAAATATCCTTTGTTAGAGTATAAATCCGCTATTTTGTTTATGCTTTCCCAGAAATTTGAAAAGCTAAGCGGTTTTCCTTCCTTTAGTGTCACTTCTTTTTTTATTGTTTCAATGTCAATTATTCCAGGACCTTTAATATCGTAATTTACCTTTTTTACAGGTGGGTATTCCACTACATTTATATTCAATATTTTTTTGTTTTCGTCATTTTCTACGTTGTTTAGTTTGTATTGAATTTCTTCAAAATATCCCGTTTCATCGATAGAGCTTATTATATCGTTTATAGCATTTTCATTCACATCTTTTCCAATATAGTCTTTATAGTAACTTTCAAGATCTTGTTTGGTGACGTTGTTCAATCCTTCAAACTTTACATCTACGAGTACGAAAGAAAATGACAGAATCGAAATAACAAAAAGTAAAATCACTGAAAAAATGCTTTTTCTAATCATCTTTAGTCCCTCCTAAATATCAATGATTATGTTTTTATTGAATTTTCTAATTCTTCTATTAGTTCTTTTAGAACCATCATTTTTTGCGGAGAATCTATCTCTCCAAGATAAGTTTTAATGGATTCACTGGTTATAACATAGCATTCTTCGTTTAAACATCTTTCTATTTCCCAATTTACAGAACTGTTTAAAAGTAATGTAAAAAAAGTACCAATTAAATCTCCAACAGGTTGGCAGTCTATGTTTGATTTGTAAAAAAGTGCCTCAACTTTTGTACCTTTGCCTATTTCTGAGTTAATTTTCGTATATCCGCCTGTTAATTCAGTTGCTTGTTTCAAAAATGGTAAACCAAGCCCAACCCTTCTTATCTCCTTTTTTCGAGTTGTAACGAATGGGTCAAATATTTTTTCAAGTATTTCTGGTCTTATTCCACCTGCATCATCTTCTACAGAAAAATAAAATTTGTCATCTGTTTCTTTTATTGTTATTTTTACATTTTTTGCTTTTGCATTTATAGAGTTTTCAGCAATGTCGTGTATGTGGTCAGATATCGTAATCAATCCCAAATGGTCTTAAACCTCCTTTCTAAAATCATATCTATAACTTCTTGCGAATTTTTTGGTTTGTCCTCCATAAAGATTTTCCTTACGCCTACTTCATCTGGCAAATGTGCATCGGATGATGTGAGTGCGATATAACCATTTTTCTTCAGTTCCTCATAAGTTTCACGCTTTTTAACCTCAACCACGTTAGTCCCTTCCGGTAATAAACCAAGTTGATAAATAGCCCCAAATTTCCTATCAACATGTGCGAAAACTGGCAAACCGTGATTGGATAGTATTATTTCAATTGCGTCTTCTATAGTTAGATTAGTAGGGAAGCCAAGGTACTCATCGATTGTATCTACAAATTCTTCGTTTTCGTTTATAACTATTTGATATCCGAATTTTTCTGGGGCGTATGGAAATTTCGGAAGATTTTCTTCAACAATTTTTGAAACTTTTAAACAATGTTCTAATTCTGGAAAATAACCTAATATGTGTACATCCTCGACTGTGTGTATCTCTATTCCAGGAACAACTATTTTGTCTTTACATAAACTAATAAAAACCGCTACGTTTCGAGCGGAATTATGGTCAGTTATTGATATTACATCCAACTGTTTCTCACAAATTACGGAGGGGAGCATACTTATATCCCCGCACGGTGAAAGACAAGAATGAATATGTAAATCGGCTTTATATAATTTACCATTTGATACCAAGTTCGTATATTCTCCCTGCGGTTATATATGAATTTTCCTTCGATACAAATAAATTTATGTTTTCTTCTTTTGCTTTCTGAATAGTTTCGTCAGGAAATTCAAGATCTTCACAGAGAACTATGGCTTTGATACCTGTAAGTGACGCAACAGCAATAATATTCACATGACTTTGTACAGTTAACCATATTGAATTTTGTTGGGCGGATCTCATAACAATGCTAAGTAAATCGCCAACGTAACCATGTTCAATTTCATAATCGTTACAAAAATAAACGGTTTTTAAACCCAATGCATTTGCAATTTCAGAAATTTTCACACCCTATCCCTCCAAGATGTTTTTATTTGTTCTTGTTTTTATATTTAAACAGTTGTATTGAGTAACATCCCCACAAGTAATTCAGGTATTTTCATTCCAAACATAAGGGCATTCATAGCCATTGTAAGCATAAGTATTTGTTGTTGTAATTTTTCGGCTTCCAAAGGATCGTTTGTTGTTGAGAGCTTCCTGTATAACTCATCTATTTTTTGTTCTATCTTTGACTTTTTTAAATCGCTTTCAAAATCAATTGTATCAAATTGGTTATTTTGTTGTTCAGGTTTACCGTTTACTTGATTTTTTTCACCAGGGATGTACATTAATACTCTTGTTTTCCCTGCAACGGCAGCGAGGAATGAACCTCTCTTTTGCATATCGAGAAATATTCCCCCGGCTATTATAAAGCCGCCTTTTTCCATTGCTTGCTTTTTGAAATCCATATAATTGGCGAGTTCTTGACCAAGTACCCTGAGAACGCTTTTACTTGCAGGTGCACCTGAAGGTATTCCAGGTTCACCTGGATCAAGTTTGTAACCTAATGTTGGATTTACTATAACAGGCCCTTGCGAATTGTTAATACTAATGGTACTTGCCATAAACACCGCTCCTAACCCATATTTGTGGACAAGTTGGAGCTGAAATTGATTTTTTATTTAAATCTTTGCAAGTATCTTTAAAGCTTCTTTTATTATTTTCGAAACGTTGCTTATATTCGGACTTTCTTTGAGAACCTTGGAAACAGCATTTCTTGCTTGCGTTTTTGAGTAACCTAAAGATACAAGAGCTTCTATTGCTTCAAGCATCTCTTCATTTACTTCAACAACCTCGAATTCATCTTTTAGTTCTGTAATCATTCTTTCGGCTGTTTTTCTACCTATTCCTGGAATAGATGAAAGTTTTTCGACATCTCCAGTTGCGATTGCGTTTGATAAAAAATCAACAGTTGTTGATGAAAGAATTTTGATTGCTGTTTTTGGACCGAGTTTTGAAACTTTTATCAATTTTTCGAAAGTTTCTTTCTTTACTTTTGAATCAAATCCGTATATTGTCATATCTTCTTGAGACACGATAAGTTTTGTGTAAACTAAAATTTTATCCCCTTCGTTAAATTCGGAAAAACTTTCCGCATCTGTTATTATTCCGAATACTACTCCGTTAATTGAAACAAGTATTTTACCTTCGCTTCTACCTTTATATATGCCTTCTATTATTTCAATCATCGTTATCACCAACTGATGAATTAGCCAAATCTTCGTTTATTTTTAGTATTTCCTTTGTGTTTTTCCAAATTATATCATATATATCTATGTCAAGACCAAAAATTTCGTTTAACTGCTCGAAGACGTAATATACATAAATAGGTTCATTTCTCTTTCCACGATACTGTTGTGGAGGTAAGTAAGGACAATCTGTTTCTGTAACGACATTTTCCACACCTATTATTTTGACTACGTTTCTAAGTAAATCGTTCTTTGGATATGTTATTGGTCCACCGATTCCTATTTTAAAACCAAGTTTTACAAACTTTTTAGCCCAATTCTCATCTCCGCTGAACGCGTGAACAATTCCTCCATTTTCTGCACCTATGAGTTTTATTATTTCGTAGACATCTTCGTAAGCGTCTCTGATATGCAAAATTACAGGTTTACCAAGTTTATTTGCAAGCATTAACTGTTCTGCGAAGACTCTTTTTTGAGTATCTATAGGTGAGAAATTTCTAAAATAATCTAACCCAATTTCACCTATCGCTAAAACTTTCTTGTTTTTGAGTGCTAAATTTTCTAAGATTTCAATATAATCATTTGGAACATTTCCAGAATCGTGCGGATGTATTCCAAGAGCTAAAAATACGTTTGGCAAAATATTTGCTATCTTAATTGTGTCATTCAAGTCTTCAATACTTGTTGAGACGTTTAGTACGAATTTCATTTGTGTTACTCTTTTAAAGACATCATCTCTATCCTTTTCAAAGTGTTTCATATGCAAGTGTGCGTGAGTATCTATAAGATTTTGAAGTTTCTGATTTTCCGTTTTCATCTGTACATACCCTCCCTTTTATGTTATAATTATACCAGATTTTTGATGAAATTTGAATTTAATATATTTCGGGGGTGTGTTGGTTTGAGTAATAAGATAGGAAAACTCACGGTAATAGTTGGGCCAATGTATTCTGGAAAAACTACAGAACTTCTTAACTATGCTGAGATATATGAGCTTGGTCGGAAAAAAATACTTATACTTAAACCACAAATTGATACAAGGTACAGTAAAGATGATGTTGTAACACATAAATTTTTTAAAATGCCGGCACGAGCAATTAAAGATGTTCAAGAGATGGAAGAATATTATAAATCTTTAAATGAAAAGCCAGATGCAATTTTTATAGATGAAGTACATTTTTTTGATTCTTCACTTACAAAATTAGTAAAAGAAATAACTAAAGATGGCGTAGATGTTTACTGTGCGGGCTTGGATATGAATTATCTTTGGGATCCTTTTGAAACTACTGCAATGCTTATGGCTGTTGCTGACGAAGTTATTAAAAAAAGGGCCGTGTGCGAAGTTTGTGGGGAGTATAAAGGGACTTTGTCTTATAAGAAAAAGTCAAATGGTGGGATATTTGATGTTGGTGGTAAAGAAAAATACATTGCTGTATGTAAAGAATGTTATGAAGAATTAAAAAGTAAAGAGGAGGGAAAATTAATATGAGTAAGAAATTTATCACACTGTTTATGTTCGTACTTTTCGCTCTTTCAACATTTGTTTTAGCGTCGCAAATTATTATACTCCACACATCTAACATTTATGGAAATGTTTTGCCATATGATTATTTCAGCAATATGTATCAGCCAAAAGGTTTAGCTATTCTTAAGACATATGTTGACAATTTAAGAAGTTCAAATCCAGACACTATTTTAATAGATACAGGTAATTTGCTCTATGGTTCACCATTTGGTGATTATTCCAGTTTGCAAGAAGATAATCCTGTTATAAACGCTTTTAATCTTCTTAATTACGATGCATTTGTTCCGGGGACATTTGAGGTGAACTATTCTCCCGAAAGGCTTATAGGTGTTTTTAAAAATTTGAAAACAAGTGTTTTGGCTGCTAACTTGGCTAATGTATTTCCAAGTAACGTTGTAAGCTTCAAAGTGAAAACTATGAGTAACGGATTCAAGGTTGCAATGATCGGTGTTGTTGTTCCCTACGATTCACAAAAGTATGTTGATTATATAGAAAGTGTTAGGAATACGCTGAATACAGCAAAGAAAATGAATCCAGATTTGATTATTCTTGCAACAAGTGGTGGTATAACAAATGATCCAATCACTGGAAAACAAATAGCAATTAGAAGTGAGTTAAATATAGGTGATGAACTTGTAAGAGAATTTTCGAAAGATGTTGACATATTCTTGTTTGGTAATCAGGATTTCGTATATACAGGTTCAAAATCGAACAAGATATATTCTGTAACTGGCAGTGAAGCTAAGGGAGTTAATAAGATTACATTAAATGTAGAAAAAGATAAATCTTTTAAGATAAAAAGCGTAAAGATAGAAAGAGTTTTACTTTCAAATGTGGAACCATCTGAAATTGTCTTAAATCAAGTAAAAAAATTTGAAGGTGATTTTAATAAGTGGTTAGACGAAGTAATTGCGCAATCTAACATCTCTGTTGGATTTAACAAATACATGGCAATGTTAGATGATAATTTTGTAACAGAATTCGTTAATAAGTTGATAATTAATTACACAAATTCAAACCTAGGAATATGGAATGTATTTAATGCCAATTGTCCAGGTATACCACAAGGTGAAATTACAAGAAGAGATTTGTATTCACTTGTTGGAAAAACGACATCTGTAAAACTAGTTAAAATGACAGGCGCAGATATAAAGAATTACATTTTGACTTCAGCAAAACTTTTGAAATATAACGGTGTAAGAATTTTGTTTGATGAAAGTTTGACTAATAAACCTTGGCTTTATGATTTGTTTGAAAACATAAACTACAGCGTCGTTTTGAACGAGAATAAAATAAGAAGCATAAAATACCTGGGCAGAGATTTAGATGACAATTCAGAAGTAATTGTATCAGTACCATCTGTAAGAACATACGGTACCAATCCAATTTTAAGAGGAGAGGTAATTGAAGATTTTGAAATTCCTGTTCAGCAGATTATATTTGAGAATTTAAAAGGCAGAGTTATAGATGGTGCAATGGACTCGAATTACTCTGTTTACGTGAAACTTGAGTATGAAGTGAAACCTGGGGATACATTTAACCAAATCTTACAAAGACTTGCCGTGACAGATTCTGAGTTACTTGAGTTAAATCCAATAATAAAGAATATCAATCTAATAAGACCAGGTTGGAAACTTGTTTATTACAAGAAATACCTAAACTTAATACCACCAATCAGAGAATTCTTTGAAGTAAAATAAACTAAACCAAACAAAAAGGTGGCTTTTTTGAAGCCACCTTTTTTGTTTTGAGATTTATGATATAATTTTAGTAAAAAGTTGATAAATTAATTAAATACTTGTAGGTATATTTGGAGGTGTTTATAGTGAAGAAATTTTATATTACGACTCCTATTTATTATGTTAATGCTGAGCCACATATCGGTAGTTCCTATACTACTATCATAGGAGATATTTTAGCCAGATATAAGAGATTAATGGGCTATGAAGTGTTTTATTTGACGGGTACAGATGAACATGGGCAAAAAATAGCTCAAGCTGCGAGAGAAAAAGGACTCGAACCAAAAGAATTATGTGATACACTTGCAGAGAAGTTTAAAGAATTGTGGAAGGATCTCGGAATAACGAATGATTACTTCATTCGAACAACGGATGAAAATCATGAGAAAACAGTTCAATATTTTGTTTCTAAGATGATGGAAAACGGGGATATTTATAAAGGTATATATGAAGGTTGGTATTGTGTACCGTGTGAAACTTATTGGAACGAGGAAGAACTTGAACACGATGAACATGGTCATAACATCTGTCCTTCTTGTAAAAGAGAAGTTAACCTCATAAGAGAAGAAAATTATTTTTTCAGGTTATCGAAGTACAACGACGCATTGTTAAAACATTTCCAAGAAAATCCAGATTTTGTTGAGCCAGATTTCAGGCGCAATGAAATGCTTAAAATCCTCGAATCTGGATTGAAAGATTTGTCAATAACAAGAACAACGCTAAAGTGGGGTATACCGATGCCAAATGACCCAGAACATGTAATTTATGTCTGGGTTGATGCTTTGATAAATTATGTTTCAGCAATTGGTTATCCGAATGACATGGATAAATTTAACAAATGGTGGCCTGCGGATGTGCACCTTATAGGTAAAGAAATAAATAGATTCCACAGCCTCATTTGGCCTGCTATGCTTATGTCAGTTGGTTTACCATTGCCAAAGAAAGTATTTGCTCATGGATGGTTAACTGTAAACGGTCAAAAAATTAGTAAATCACTTGGCAACGCAATAGATCCAAGAGAGTACGTAAGAAAATATGGAAATGATGTTGTCAGATATTACCTTGTAAGGGACATAGTTTTTGGTAAAGATGGAGATTTTTCCGAAGAGAACCTAATTAAAAGACTCAATTCTGACCTTGCTAACGATTATGGAAACCTTTTACACAGAACACTTGCTATGATTCAGAAACATTTTGATTCTGTTATACCCGGTGTAGGTAATCTTGAAGAAATAGATAAGAAATTAATAGAAGACTATGATTTAGTGAAAAATAAATTTATAGAACTTATGGATTCTTACAAGATAACAGATGCACTTGAAGTATTATGGCAATTCATTTCGCAACTTAACAAATACTTTGATGAAACAAAACCTTGGGTACTAGCAAAAGAAGGGAATAAGGAAAGACTTGGCACGGTTCTAAGTCTTGTAACTGAGAGTATTTTCAAGGTAGCAACCCTTGTTTCACCAGTCATGCCAGATTCTTCATTGGAAGTTTATAAAAGGCTCTCAGTTAATGAAAAGTTTGATGAAAAATTCCTCTCTGGTTGGAATATAATTAAAGGAAATAAGATAATTCATGGCGAGCCTCTATTCAAAAAATTTGAGAAATCTGAGAGAAAAGAAGAAGAGAAGACTGATAAGAAACAGGAGGTAAAAGGTATGGACCAGAAAGTTACAGAAAAACAAGAAAATGTTGTTACTATGGAAGAATTAATAGATATTGATACATTCAAAAAAATTGATTTAAGAGTTGCTAAGGTAATTGAAGCGGAGAGAGTAGAAAAGTCAGAAAAGCTTGTAAAATTACAACTTGATCTTGGCGAACTTGGACATAGGCAAATTGTCGCTGGAATTGCGAAATACTACACACCAGAACAATTGGTTGGTAGGTTAATAGTAGTTGTCGCAAATCTCAAACCAGCAAAATTGATGGGGATTGAATCAAGAGGTATGCTCCTTGCTGCCAAAAAAGATGATAAGTTAACACTTTTAACGGTGTCTTCTGAAATAGAACCTGGAGCAAAGATTTCATAAAAGATTTCATAATATACTTATGAAATATTTGAAATTTAATTTAGTTGTTTAATTATTCGATTAACACAAGGAGGTTTTCGTAAGTGGATAAGAACTTTGAAAGTGAAATTAACAATGAAATAAAATCGAATGAACAAAATAACGTCTTTGAGCGCGTTCTTGAGGATGAGCTTGTAAAATCATATTTAAGCTATTCCATGAGCGTTATAATTGGTCGTGCCATTCCAGATGTCAGGGATGGTTTAAAACCTGTTCAAAGAAGAATTATTTATTCGATGTATGAACTAGGCTTATTCCACAATAAACCATTTAAAAAGACAGCACGTATTGTTGGTGAGGTTATGGGTAAATACCATCCTCACGGTGATTCTTCTATATATGAAGCGTTAGTTAGAATGGCACAACCATGGTTGATGAGATATTCATTAGTTGAAGGTCAAGGTAACTTTGGTTCTATTGACCGTGACCCACCAGCTGCTATGCGTTACACGGAAGCAAGATTACACAAAATAGCCGAAGAAATGGTCGAGGATATTGATAAACAAACAGTTAAAATGCTCGATAACTTCGATGGAAGTTTGCAAGAACCGGACGTATTACCGGCGAAGGTACCTAACCTTCTTTTGAATGGTGCTAGTGGAATTGCAGTTGGTATGGCCACGAACATACCAACTCATAATTTAAATGATGTAGTTGATGCCACGATTGCTTATATAAAGAATCGTGATATATCTGTGGAAGAGTTAATTGATATAATAAAAGGTCCTGATTTTCCAACAGGTGGAATAATAATAGGAAAATCTGGAATAAGGGAAATGTATATCACCGGTAAAGGTGGATTCACAATCAGAGGTAAAGCAGAAATAAAGCATGAAAAGAAGAAAAAAAGCATTATTATAACAGAAATACCTTACGGTATTAGTAAGGCGGAACTGATAAAACAAATCGCTGATTACTTGCAAGAAGAAGAAATACCCGTAAAAGATTTAAGAGATGAGAGCGACAAAGATGGTTTAAGAGTTGTTATTGAATTTCCAGAAGATGTGAAAGAAGAAGTTATACTGAATAATCTTTACCAAAAGACGAACTTGCAAACAAGATTTAATGCGAATTTCTTAGTCATAGATGGCGACAAGCAACCAAGGTTAATGAACCTAAAACAACTTATAGAAGCTTACGTTAAGCACAGATTTGAAGTAGTCAGGAAGCGAACTCAATATGCATATCAACAAGATTCTAAACGTGCGCATATAGTTGAAGGATTAATAAAGGCTTCTAAAGCCATAGATACTGTTGTAAGTATAATTCGAAGCTCAAAAGACTCTTCTGAAGCACTTTCACAACTTGTCGATATACTACAAATGAGCGAAGAGCAAGCAAAGGCTGTTCTTGACATGAGACTTGGAAGATTAACTAACTTAGAAACTCAAAACTTACAACAAGAATACAGAGACCTTCTAGTTAGACTTGAGAAAGAAAAAGAACTTCTTATGAACGACGATAAAGTATACGAAGTAATAATTGAGGAGCTTGAAGAAATTAAGAAAAAATATGGTGACCCAAGAAAAACTGAAATTACAGATCTCGAAGAGACCGCGACAAAATTTGATAAGAAAGATCTCATACCAAACAAGGATATCGTTATAACACTTACGAAAAAAGGGTTCCTAAAACTTATGGATATAGATGCTTTCAGAACTCAAAGGAGAAATGGGAAAGGTGTAATTGGAGCAAATTTAATGGAAGATGATATAATATCGCAAATAATTTACAGTAAACTCCATAGTAAGACACTATTTTTCACTTCTCTTGGTAAAGTGTACGAGATAGAAAATCTAGATATTGAAGAAAGCAACAGAGGAACCAAAGGTAAACCGATAAATAAATACATAAAACTTGAAAATGGAGAAAGAGTATTAGCTATGGTCGATATAACCGATTACGTTGGAGAACTATTCTTTGTAACCAAAAAAGGTGTTGTTAAACGTACAAGTCTTGAGGATTTTAAAAACATAACATCGAAAGGTATCAGAGCAATTACATTTAAAGACGGTGACGAACTTGTCTCTGTTTTAAGAATAAATTCCGAAAGTAACACTGTGCTTATTTCAACGAAGCTTGGTATGAGTATAAGATTTGGAATAGAAGAAGTCAGAACTATGGGAAGAAATGCTGCAGGTGTGAGGGGTATAAGATTACGTGAAGGTGATGAAGTTATATCATCAACTGTGCTTGAAAATGATAATGGTTATATTTTAACGATTACAGAAAACGGGTACGGAAAACTTACAGAAGTTAGTGATTACAGAAAACAATCAAGAGACGGTCTTGGAATTAAAAACATAGGTGAGATAGAAAAAACAGGTCCAATAGTAGGAGTAGCTTATGTAAATGGCGATGAAGAAATTGTGCTATTCACAAAAGATGGTGCAAGTATAAAGTTCAAGGTATCCGATATACCAACCAGGAGTAGAACTGCGCAGGGAGTAAAGGTTATGAATTTAGCTGATGGTGATATTGTTGCAGATTTCGCCGTAATTGGTGGTGAGGAATAATTTGTACAGAGAAATAGACCACAAGGCGGATTTATTTTACGAAATTGTGGCAGAAAATGTTGACGAGCTTTTAAGTGATATTGTAAAGATACTTCTTGAAAACAGCTCGGAAAAATATTCTGAAAATAAAAATATATTATTAATAGAATGTTTGAAAAATTTTACTAAAAAATGTTATAATATAGACGTAACTAATGTAAACACTAACAACGAATTTTTAGATTGGTTATTTGATACCGTGAATGAGATAATATCTCTTATTGATAGTGGATTTTATCCATTCAAAACTGAGCAAGGTTGTGTTTATTTTTGTGAAAGAAGAATAAATCTTGCCATAAAGGCTTTAACTTATCATAATCTCAGTATGAAATACCATGAAGGTAAATTATACGTTAGGATGGTGTTTGATGTATGAGGGAATTAACTGAAAGGCAGAAACTCATATATGATTTTATAAAAGACTATATGATAATGAAGGGGTATGCTCCATCAATACGTGAGATATCTCGTCATTTTAAAATGACACCACGCGGTGCGCAGTTACATCTTATCGCGCTTGAAAAAAAAGGTTACATAAAACGCGGTAAAGGTCCAAGGACTATTTCACTTTTGGATAGGAAGGAAAGTATAGTTGTTCCCGTGAAGGGGAAAATAGCAGCTGGGCAAGCTATCGAAATGTTTGAACAAATTGATGAAGAAATAGAAGTGCCATTGGCTATGCTTAAAGGTTATGGTGAGTATTTTGCTTTAAAAGTACAAGGTGATAGTATGATAAATGCTCACATTTTAGATGGTGATTATGTGGTAATAAAAAGACAGTATAGTGCGGAAAATAATTCCATAGTCGCAGCTGTTGTAGAAGATAAAATAACACTTAAAAGATTGGTATTAAAAGATGATCATATAGAACTGATTCCAGAAAACGATGCATACCAACCTATTGTATGTGAGCCAAAGAAAGTAAGAATCATCGGAAAAATGGTAGGACTTATAAGAATTTTTAGATAGATTAAAATTATGGAGGGCAGATTATGAAAAAATCATTATTAGAAAACGACATAATTAAATTTGAAATGCCTGAAGAAATTGACTTAGTGAACTCACAAGAGATTAAAAAAACTGTTTACGAGGAATCTATTGAAAAAGGGTATAAAAAAGTTATCCTTGACTTTTCTAAAACCAGATACATAGATAGTACAGGTCTTGGAATAATCGTTGCAATTCATAAGCAAACACTTATGAATGCAGGCGCTTTGGTTTTAATTAACTTTGATTCGAATATAAGAAACCTTTTAAAAATGACTTCGCTTGACAGAATATTCAATATCTTTGACAGCGAAAAAGAGGCAATTGAATTTCTAAATAAATAGAAACTCTTACATTAAAAATGGGAGGTATGTTTTATGTACGCATTTACTGAGCAATTTGGTGTTGTTGTAGTATCTCTCAATAGCGATGTTTCAATGCAGAATGCTGTTGCTATTCGCAACTGGGTTGTTGATAATTTAATAAAGAAAGGAAAAGCAAAGATTGTTTTTGACTTAACAAATGTTCCTTCAGTTGATAGTTTTGGACTTGGTACATTTGTCAGTCTCCACAAAACGGCTTTATCTTCTGGTGGGGCTATTGCGTTTGCTTGCGCGAATGAAAATGTAAAAAAATTGCTTTCTATGACTGCACTTGATAAGGTTATTAAAAATTATAATTCCGTTATGGAAGCGGTAAATAGTTTAAAATAAGTTGGTGATTGATTGATGAAGGTAGCAATAGGAAGTGACCATGCGGCTTTTGAACTCAAAGAAAAGGTTAAAGAGTACCTTAGAAACAAAGGAATAGAAGTTATAGACTGTGGTACATATTCAATAGAAAGTGTTGATTATCCTGATTACGCTAAGAAAGTTGCCGAAAAAGTGAAAAGCAAAGAATGTCACTTTGGAATATTGATGTGTGGTACAGGCATTGGAATGTCTATTGCTGCAAACAAAATAAAAGGAATAAGAGCAGCTCTGTGTCTATTCCCAGATATGGCGACTTATGCTCGAAAACACAACGATGCGAATGTTTTAGTTTTGCCAGGTCGTTTGATGGGTATAGAGCTAGCAAAGTGGACAGTTGATGCCTTTTTAGACTCTTCATTTGAAGGCGGAAGACATGAAAGAAGGGTAAAAAAGATTGAAGAACTTGAAGAGTGATATGTTTTTCTGTGCACAGTTGAATGATGCTTTCGTACCAAAAAAAGAGATAGACAACGGAAAATTTATAAGAAATCCAGAAAGGCCTTCAAGATTGAAACTTGTGTATGAATTTTTGAAAAAAAATTATCCGGAAGTTCAACCGTTGGGATTTTCGGAAAGTGTTCTTTACCTTGCTCATGAGGAAGATTACATTGAATATATTAAACGAAAGTCTTCAGAGGTAACCCAAGAATATATTCCAGAAGTATTTTTTGTTGATAAGATATTTGACACAGGTACACCTATTAATAAAGAAACCTACAAAGCGGCTTTTGGGGCGGTTGAGACAGTTTTAAGCGCATTAGAATATTCTTTATCGAATAAAGTGATTGTATATGCTCTTACAAGACCTCCAGGTCATCATGCTATGAAAAAGTATGGTGGTGGTTATTGTTACTTCAATAACGTGGCTATCGCTGCAAAATATCTTGAAGAAAAAGGTATGCGTGTCGCGATTTTAGATTTAGATTTTCATCATGGAAATGGGACTCAAGATATTTTTTACGACGATCCAAACGTCTTGTATGTTTCAATTCACGGTGATCCGAGACAATTTTATCCATGGTACAGCGGTTATGAAAACGAAATAGGTATTGGAAATGCTGAAGGTACAAACTTGAATATTCCACTTCCTGGAGGAACAACTTTTGAAGTATATAAAAAAGCTTTGGATTTGGCATATAATAAAATTCTTGACTATAAGCCAGACTTCTTTATACTTTCGTTAGGAACGGACACGCACATCAATGATCCTGTTGGACATTTTTCTCTTGTTGATAAGGACTATAAAGAAATAGGATTAAGAATATCTAAATTAATTGAAAAGATTGGTAATGGGATAATAGTACACGAAGGTGGTTACAATAGATTATCGAACCTTTCCGCGGTGAAAAATTTTCTTGAGGGATTGAAATAAGAATTAAGAAATAAGAACAAAGACAGGAGGTTTCACTATGTCCTTAAAAGAAAAAATTCTAAGTGATATGAAAGAAGCTATGAAAAATAAAGATGAACTTCGATTGAGAGTCTTAAGATCTATAAAAACTGCCATAGGTTACTTTGAAGTTGAGGGGGAGAAAAGAGAAGCTACAGACGAAGACATACAAAAGATTATACTTAAAGAAATCAAAAAAAGGCAAGAATCTATAGAAGCGTACAGACAAGCAGGAAGAGAAGACCTTGCAAATTCTGAGCAAGAAGAATTAAACGTGCTTCAAGAGTATGCTCCAAAAATGCTTTCGAAAGAAGAAATTCAAGAAATAGTTAAACAAATAATTCAAGAGCTTGGAGCAACAAAAAATGACTTCGGAAAAGTAATGAAAGAAGCAATGACAAGATTAAAAGGTTCCGCAGATGGGAAAATTGTTAATGAGGTTGTCAAGGAGATGCTTTCGTGAGTCTTTTGAAAAAAAATAAGATAAAAATTTACCCCATTTTTTTACCGAACGCTGGTTGCAGAACACGTTGCGTGTTCTGTAATCAGTATGTTATGACTGGTGAAAAAAACCCAAATTTGGAATTTATTGAGAATTTAAACATAGAAGAAAAAATTGATGAGATAGCTTTTTATGGTGGGACTTTTACTGGATTACCAAAAGAAACGATGATAAAACTTCTTTCTATAAAACCTGACATACCAAAAAGAATCTCTACAAGGCCGGATTGTATAAGCGATGAAATTATTCATCTGTTGAAACAAATGAATGTCAGAGTAATTGAACTAGGAATTGAAAGTCTTGATGACGAAGTACTCAACATTTCGAAACGTGGTTATAGCTCAAAAGACGCCATAAATGCAGTAAAGTTAATCAACAACCAATTTTTATTGATAGCCCATTTAATGGTTGGTTTGCCACAAGACAACAAAGAGAAAGACTTGGATACTATTAAAAATTTATTGAATATAGGTGTAAAAATTTTTAGAATTCATCCAACGATAGTTTTTAAAAATACCGAACTTGAGCGAATGTTCTTATCTGGGGAATACGAGCCGATAAGTTTAGAAGATGCTGTTGATATTGTAAGCGAGATGGTTATGTTGGTTGAAGCAAATGGTGGTCAAGTTGTCAGAATAGGTTATCACATACCTGAAAGTCAAAAAAAATTTATTGTTGCTGGACCATACCACCCGTCTTTTGGTGATATGGTAAGATCAAGAATAGTTAGAAAAATAATAGAAAAACTTGATGTTAAATCTGTAGAATACAATAAAAAGTATGAAGCTTGGTTCAATTCACATGGAAATAAATTTTTGAGTGTATATAGAAAAATTGTTGATGAAGATAGAATAACTTTCGATGGAATTGATTATAAAGTTGCGATTGAAAGATACCTAACCAGTAAATGAACTAACTAAACGTTGGGTTAGAAACAGAGGTGATAATGTGGAAATTAAGGAAATTGTATTTTGGAGTATTTTTTTAACAATAGCGATTTTACTGTTTACTGGTCAAGTGGTTTTGAACGTGCAAGAGAATGTTAAACCAAGTACTATATCTGAAAAAATCGAATATCTTCCAGATATAACCAAGAAAAATGAAAAAGCCATTTTGGTTTATGAAAACATAGGTTTTTCAGAAAAGCTTAGGGAATTATCCAAAAAAGGCATAACTTATGGGCTGGGTGAATACTCAGGTCCATCATTTAACGAAGATGCATTAAAAGATAGTGCTATTCAAATAGCATATCAAGAAATAATAAAAAAACTTGATGAAAGAAAAGAAAAAATTAAGCAATCAATTAACATGGAAGATAAAACTAAGCGGGAAGAATTATTAAAAATCATTGACGATATCTTCTCTCGACTCTATCAATTTATACCTGAAGATAATTCTCTTGCGATTATCTATAGAATTTGGAAAGAAGATAAAAAAGAAGTCTTATCATATTATGTTTTAGCTATATTTGATACTGAATATGCTTTTTCACTTATTAATTCAATCTTTCAAGACGAGATCTCAAAATTTGAAGAGTATGGTATAAAGTTTGAAAAGCTTTGGAGTTTGATGTATGAGGAAAGCAAGGAAAAGTGAGTAACAAAAAACTAAAATTGGCGGAGGCGGTGGGACTCGAACCCACAAGGGCTGTGAAGCCCACCGATTTTCGAGACCGGCTCCTTAGCCATTCGGACACGCCTCCGACCAAAGTGTTAAAATAAAATATTCAGAAATTTAGAAATTTTCAAAATGATTATAGCATAAGCTGTACATTTTTCAAGAGATGAGGCGATTCAATTATGGGTGAAAATATGGAAAATAAGGTTAAATTAATGGTTGTTGAGGACGATAAAAAACTTAGAAGGCTTCTTGAGATAGAACTCGAACATGTGGGGTACTCTGTAGTATCCTTTGAAAGTGGTCTTGATGCAATAGAAGAGTTTAAAAATGAAAACCCTGAGCTTGTAATACTCGACATCATGCTTCCAGATATGGATGGCTACGAAGTAGCACAAAACCTTAGGAAATTGAAACCAGATGTGCTTATACTAATGTTAACAGCTTTGGGGATGAAAAAAGACAAGCTCGCTGGATTTGAAGCTGGTGCGGATGATTATTTAACAAAACCTTTTGACAACGAAGAACTGTTAGCAAGGATAAAAGCATTACTTAGGAGAAAAAATATTTCGATTTCACAGCCTATAAAATTTGGAAGCCTTGAGATATACGAAAATCAAAGAACAGTAATTTACAACGGGAAAAACGTTGATTTAAGCAAAACTGAATTTGATTTATTGCTGTACTTGGCAAAAAATAAAGATAGAGTTGTTAGTAAAGAAGAGATACTCGATGCAGTTTGGGGAATAGATTACTACGGTTCCGACAATACTGTTGAAGTTTATGTCAATTACATTAGGAAAAAATTATCTCCGGAACTTATTAAAACAATACGTGGTGTTGGGTATAAATTGGTTGGTGAAAAAATTGAAACTAACGACTAAGCTCTCATTTTTTAACACATTAGCGACTATTATAATTGTTGGTACAGTACTTTTGGGAATATACAGGTATTTTACATTTGTTGCTACAAGAAACATAATAAACGATATGGGTAATGTTGAACGCTCTGTTGTAATCATGTATTCACCATTTGGACCACATTACGTTGTTACAAGATGGGATTTATATGTGGCAGAAACTGAAGAAAAATCAGTAATTAACGACCCATATGGTATAGGTTTTATAGATGCTGAAGGTTTTCAAAAAATTTCTGATAGGTATTTTTATTTTGTAAAATACAAAAATCTCGTTTTAGGAAGAGATGTAACATCAACTATGAAATTTCTTTATTCAATAAGAAGTATATTTATATTCGCGGTAGTTTTTATAGCTATCTCTGTGTTTATGTCAACTTATTTTCTTTCAAGAAGGAATGTAAAAGATTTAAAAGATTTTATATCTGAAATTGAAAAACTTGGTGGTACAGATTTAGCTTATAGAGTGCAAGTTAAACCAAAAAGTTTTGAAGTTGAAGAATTAGTTGAGAAGTTCAACGATTTAATGGAAAGAATAGAGCGGGAATATAAGGCACAAGAAACCTTTGTATCTGCTGTGTCACATGAGTTGAGAACACCTGTTGCGAATCTGCTTGGATACGTAAGTATGTTAAAACGTTGGGGAACTGATGATAAAGAAATACTCGAAGAAGCCATAGGAGCAATAGAAGAAAGTAGTAAAGAGATAAAAGAAATAATAGAGAATATGCTTTTACTTGCTAAGGTAAGTACCTTAATGCAAGAAAAGATTATTTTAGAAGATTTTGTGAGTGATATTATTACTCATCGATTTAAGGGGAAAAATGTAAGTGTTGAAGGCAGAGGAGTAATTGTTTCTAACAGAGAAGGGCTTGGAATAATATTAACAATACTGCTTAACAATGCTTTTACTCATGGTGCGCCACCTGTTGTGGTTAGTATTTCGAACGATAGAATAGATATCAAAAATCATGGTGAAAAAATTCCAGAAGAAGAGATTCATAAAATCTTTGACAGATTTTACAAAGGCAAAAACTCAAATGGTACGGGTCTTGGACTGTACATAGCGAAAGAAATTGCGATAAAACTTGGGTTGAAAATAGAAGTTGTAAGTAACGATGAATTTACCGTATTTTCAATAGTAAAGAATCGAGGTGATGAAAAATGAGAATAGAAGGCTTAGGTGGAATAGGCGTGAATCCTTATGTTTACCAAAATGCAAGTGTTAAAAGGTCGGAAGCAAATCCACAAATTCAGCAAGCGCAGGCACAAGTTCAGCAGTCAAGTGATATGATGCTTAAACTATTAGAGTTTGCGTTCTACAAGCAAAATGCGATGAACCTAAAACTTGTAAGAATCGCAGGCGAACTTTACCAAGGGAAGAATTTTGATGCATTAGCTTAAATTACTTGGATTACTTGAAAAAACAAAGCACCGTGTGGTTTAACCCACACGGTGCTTTTTTATTCATTGAAGGGTAATTATTTCAATAATCCTTTTTGCTTAAGAAAGTCTGTCAATATTTGGTCAAGTGTTGGTTCACCAATTTCCTGGAGTTCGTATCTTACTCTAACTGCTGGTTTGTTGATGTGCATAACTCTTCTAAGGTCAATAGGTGTTCCTATGATAACAACTTCCGCGTCTGATTTATTGATAGTCTCTTCAAGTTCTTTGATTTGTTTTTCGCCGTATCCCATTGCTGGAAGGATAACATCAAGGTGGCTGTATTTCTTGTATGTTTCAACAATTGAGCCAACTGCAAATGGTCTTGGGTCAATTATTTCTCTTGCTCCAAATCTCTTTGCGGCAACGTAACCTGCTCCGTACCTCATTTCACCGTGTGTTAGGGTTGGACCATCTTCGACAACAAGAACTTTTTTACCTCTAATCATTGCTGGGTCGTCGACAAATATTGGCGATGCTGCATCAACAACGATAGCATTTGGATTCCATTTGGCGATATTCTTTCTGACAGTTTCTATATCTTCTCTGTTAGCTGTTTCTTCTTTGTTTATTACTATAACATCTGCCATGAGTAAGTTTGCCATACCTGGATAATAGGAAATTTCATGACCTGGTCTGTGAGGATCAACAACAACAATTTGTAAATCGGACTTATAGAATGGGAAGTCGTTATTTCCACCATCCCAGAGAATTACATCTGGATTTTCAGCTTCAGCGGATCTTAAGATTGCTTCGTAATCTACACCGGCGTAAATAACACTCTTTCTGTCGATATGTGGTTCGTATTCTTCACGTTCTTCGATTGTACAGTTGTGTTTGTCCAAATCGGAGTAATCAGCAAATCTTTGGACTTTTTGTGCAACTAAATCACCGTATGGCATTGGATGTCTTATTGATATAACTTTTAAACCTTTACTTCTAAGTATGTCAAGTACTCTTCTCGTTGTTTGGCTCTTTCCACAACCTGTTCTAATTGCACAAACTGAGACAACTGGTTTTGTTGATTCAACAGTTGTCGCTTTTGGTCCCATAAGTTTGAAGTCTGCACCTGTTGCAAGCGCTATTGCTGCTCTTTCCATAACATATTGATGTGGCAAATCGCTATAGGCAAGAATAACTTCATCTACATCGTATTTCTTAACAAGTTCTGGAAGTTTTGCTTCGTCTTCGATAGGAATTCCATTTGGATAAAGTGGACCAGCAAGTTCAGCTGGATATACTCTCCCTGCTATATCTGGTATTTGTGTTGCTGTAAAAGCGACAACTTCGTAATCTTCGTTGTTTCTAAAGAATGTGTTGAAGTTGTGAAAATCTCTTCCGGCGGCTCCCAAAATAATAACTCTTCTCCTTCTTTTTTCCATCTCTTACACCTCCTAATGTTTATAACGTCAAGCAGTTTTGGCCTAAAATTTTACCTAGAATAATATACAACAACTTCTCTTACATTTCAATCTTTACAATATCTAGAAAATAAAAAGTAAGAATAATAACGATAAACATATCATTTTTTGCTTTAGTATGCTTAAGTATGGTAATTTTTGCATTTTTATGGAAACTATTCCAAAGTATTGTTTACTTTGAATAAATTTGTAGTATAATAATACTGGTTTGAAAATGCGGCTTTTCTGATTTAGAATACGAAGTTGAAACCACTAAAAAAAGGGAGGTAGAGTGTATGAGAAAAGTACTTACGGTTATTTTAGCAGCTTTGTTTGTCTTTTTAGCTTTTGCCCAAGCAAAGAAGATTACCATTTGGACATCTGAAGCACAAGTTCCTATTCTTAAGAAACTTGCAGATCAGTACAAAGCAAAATACGGTGTTCAAGTTGATGTAGTCCAAGTAAACTTCGGAGATATAAAATCCAAATTCTTAACAGCAGCTCCAGCAGGTGAAGGTCCAGATATCATCGTTGGTGCACATGACTGGGTTGGAGAACTTGTTGTAAACGGATTACTTGAACCAATTAACCTTCCAGAAAAAGAAAAGTACTTCCCAACACCTCTTCAAGGGTTCACATACAACGGAAAACTTTACGGTATACCATATGCATTTGACGGTCCAGCAATTATGTACAACAAAGACTACGTACAAAACCCACCAAAAACATGGGATGAATTAATCGCTCTTGCAAAGAAAATAGAAAAAGATTATGGTGGAGAAGTTAGAGGATTCATTTACGATTACAAGAACTTCTACTTCAGCTCATTTGCATTCTTTGGAATGGGTGGATACGTATTTGGAACAGATAAATCAGGTAAAGTTAACGTAAAAGATGTCGGACTTGCAAACGCTGGAGCAATCGAAGGTCTCAAACTTATAAAGAAACTTGTTGATGAAAAGATACTTACATCTGGTGACAACTACAACACAATGGATGGACTCTTCAAAGACGGCCAAGCAGCTATGATACTCAATGGCCCTTGGGCAGTTAAAGGGTACAAAGAAGCAGGTATCAACTTTGATGTAGCACCAATTCCAACACTTCCTGGTGGAAAAGCTCCAAAACCATTCTTTGGAGCACAAGGATTCATGGTTAGTGCTAAGAGCAAGAACAAATTGTTTGCACTTGACTTCTTAACAAAGTTCATCGCAACAAAAGATATTATGTACCAAATTTGGCAAGCAGACCCAAGATGTCCATCAAGAACAGATGTTAACGAACTTGTTATGCAAAAGGATCCACTTACAAAGAAATTTGCTGACTTCCTTGGAAAATACGGTCTCCCAATGCCAAATGTTCCAGAAATGGCAGCAGTTTGGGGCGCTATGGGCGATGCTCTCGCAAAGGCTCTTGATCAAGGCGTACCAGCTGAAAAAGCGCTTGCAGACGCAGTTGCTCAAATAAAAGCACAAATTAAATAAAGACTTACAATATCAGGGGCACGGGGGAATAATGCCCCGTGCTTTTTCTTAAGAGTATTTTTATTTACCTATAAGGAGTCAACTATGCAAAATTAAATT
>SPLK01000085.1_pt1 | contig 54445 bp, 48 predicted proteins | sample 2456111 | NCBI WGS metagenome assembly SPLK01 (sample SAMN11156906, study PRJNA527647) | hot springs metagenome | biome: Geothermal region; feature: Hot spring; material: tree branch in hot spring; isolation source: hot spring sediment rich in lignocellulosic material ... | reverse complement strand
CTGGTGGGTCAAATGAATTCCGGCGTTGACATGCCGCAATCGTTGCTGCTTGAATTGCATATCCTTTCGCAGAAAGAATTGCTATAGTTCTCATATCATTAGCAATTCTAACCAACAGAGCAGATGCAACTTTCATTGAGCTACTGACCTTCTCTAGGTTCATTGGTGGTACAGTTTCCATTACCTTACACAAAACCTGATATGCTTTTTTTATTCCGATTAGGTGAAGCTCTAACTCAGGTTTTAACTGTTGCTCAGCCATCAATTCTCCTTCATCTAGGGAAGTCAATTTGTTTTTATCTACTGACATGGGAACACCTTCTTTATTAAAACTCTCGTTTTTATAATCGGCTATTTCTTGCAACCTTTTTTATGCAAATGTAAAGCGCCGCATTGTCGCTTACAAACGTTGGGGAGGCGTGTTTCATGTAACAGATAAATAAGTTGACCGGGGGCAAAATCTGCTATGGGAGTCAAGCCGGTTGATCCTGCTCGAGCAAAGATTGGATTCGGCACTAACGGGACGAAGACCGCCGGGGAGGAATGCGAGGACGGCAAGTTGGAACTGATCCAGCAGGCCGCAGCGGGATCGCATTATGAACGTATGCCGGTAAAGCGGACAAATCCGGGTGGATGAAGAGTGTTTGCCTGGCTGATATCGTCGGCGTAGACCTTGTGATGGGGACAGTAACATGGCTGCATTTATCGGTGTTCAGGTCTGCGAGTACCGTGCTCCGCGTAAGAAAAGCGGAGCCTTTTCATTCAATTCCTCCTCCTCCTTTGTTCCTCCGTTGCATTGGCTTCCCGAACGCGCTTTTGATCCAAGTTGTCATCAGCAGCAGACAGGGGATCAGCAAAACGAAGAAACAGTTATAGACGAACGTATATTTTTCATCCCATTCACGGTTTTGAATTGAATTCTCATAGATGGACTGGGCCATGGCCGACAACAAAATCGTCAAAGCCAGAAAGTGCGACCACCGGTTATTGGGACGGAAAACCTGGCGCAGCGTTTCAGAAGCCCCGTAAACCAGCACCAACAGCTTGATAAAAATCAAAGTCAGCAAAATGACGGAAATGATGGAATGCATGTTGACGATCGACTCGCCGATCGACACTTCCTGCACGACCGTATAGATCGGGAAGGTGAGCCGGGACGCCCGTTCCACCCCCAATAGACCGATGATCATAGCCAGGATCATGCTGAACGAAACGGAAGCGGATAACACGCCAAGCAAAAAAGGGCGGCCCGCCCCTCGTTTAATCAGCGGAAACAGCATGGTGAGCGCAATGGTTTCCATGTAGGGAAAGCCGAGAAAGGAATGGTACAGCAGGATGTCTTCCGGGTCGGAATGGAAAACGGGCAAAAATCTTTCCCAATCCCAATCTTCTACCGTGGCCAGCAACAGCACCAGCCAGAACGGAAAAAACAAAAACGGCGTAATGAGCTGATTCACCCGTCCGATGGTTTCCGCTCCCTGCGCGACCGTGTAGCAGGCGACCGCCAAAAACATGATGTGAAACACGCTTTTCGGCGTCTTCGGCATAATCGTGCCATTCATAAAATTGGTCAAATTTAGCAGAACCCATCCGGCCAAGTTGCAGAAATAAACGAAGTACAGGAGGGAAACGAACGCTCCCGGAATGCGTCCCCACGCTTCCAGGGGAATCTGCACCAAACTGCGGCCCGGGTAATACCGAAAAAGCAGGATCCAGATCAAACCGACGAGCACGGCAAAACTTCCGCCCCAAAGGGGCATCAGCCAGGCATCCTGCCTTCCCTGTTCGACCAAACGCTGGGCTAATACGAACAGGGCGGTTCCGAAGATATAGTTGATCGTCAGCAAATAAAACTGGAAACGGGAAATCATGGCTTTCATCCTGTTCCTTCATAAAAAATGCGAATAACCCCAATTTCACCGATACCTGTTTTTCCCTCTGCCAAAACCGTTGCCGCATGGCGGCTGCGAATCCGCTCTGATTTCGCAGACATCTTATCCTTTTGATCTTTTTTTCAGGATTTGAATCGTTCCGGGCAGAGAATGGTTCAGCTTGGGCCGTGGCAGCCGGAACAGCACGTCTTTCCAGTCGGCGCCCTTGGCGGGGGTTGCGGGCGTCATGTAGGGAACGCCGAAGGACTTGAGCGAAACCAGATGGGCCACCAGAAACAGGGCGCCGCACAAGACGCCGAACAGCCCCATGAACCCGGCCAACATCAGAAACGTAAACCGGAGCAGGCGTTGGGCCATGCCGAAGCTGTAAACCGGAACGACAAAGTTGGTGATGCCGGTGATGGCCACGACAATGACGATCGCGGCGGAGATGAGACCGGCGTCCACCGCCGCCTGCCCCAGCACGATCGCTCCCACGATCGAAAGCGCCTGCCCGACCGCCCGGGGCATGCGAAGCCCCGCTTCCCGGATGATTTCAAACACGATTTCCATAAGCAACAGTTCGAAGAAGGCGGGCAGGGGCACCCCTTCCCGCTGGGCGGACAGGCTGATCAGAAGCTGGGTCGGGATCAGTTCCTGATGGAACGTCGTGGCCGCGACAAACAGGGAAGGGACGAACACGGCCGTAAAAAAGGAGATCAGCCGGATCCAGCGAATGAAGGTGGCAATGTCCGCCCGCTGATAATAGTCTTCGGGAGAATTGAAAAACTCGAAAAACGTCATCGGCGCCAGCAGAACGGTGGGGGTGCCGTCCACCATGACGCCCACCTTGCCGTCCAGAAGCTGCGCCGTCATCATATCGGGGCGCTCGGTGTTGGTCAACGTCGGAAAGGGCGACCAGGTTTTGTCCTGGATGAATTCTTCCACATACGCGCTTTCCAGCACGCTGTCGGTCCGGATGGCCGACAGCCGGTTTCGCATTTCCTTCACCAGCGATTCCGGGGCCAGATCTTGGATGTACACCATGAACAGAGTCGTCTGGGTTTGGGTGCCGACGGTCAACTTTTCGAACCGGAGATGGGGGTTGCGGATTCGTTTGCGCAGGAGCCCGACATTGGTCATGATGTTCTCCGTAAACCCGTCGTGCGGGCCGCGAACGGTCGCTTCCGAGTTCGGCTCGCCAATGGAACGTTGTTTGGGCTCGGCCACATTGATGAGCAAAACGCGCCCCCGAATGAAATCGATCAGGACGCAATGCCCCGACAGGAGGGCATTGACGGCCTGATCCCGCAGCTCTTCATAGGGATCGGAAAAGGAAAAAACGCGCAAAAAGCCGTTCTCGTCCGATTCCGATTGGGGCGGTTCCCCTTCGACGAACGCCTTTTTGATGAACGATTTCAATATGTATTCGTCAATCATTTTTTTATCGACCATCGATTCCAGATACACGCACTGCCCGGTTTGTTCGTCCTGAGCAAACAGGGACCGGCAGACCAAATCCGGGGGAGATCCAAGGACCGATTGAAGATCACGGAAAAAATCGTTGCGAAACCGTTGGTTTGGTCTTTTTCCCGCCATCTACGTCCCTCCGGATAAACAGATAAGATGAATCATTAGTCTTTCTTGCCTATCATATGGCTTTTTATTCCATTCCATAGGAGGGAAAGGGAAGTGAATTTCTGCGAGGTTACGGCGGAACACAGGTTCCCGGTGTCTCCGGAATGCGTTTACAACCCGGTTTGGCGGATGGGGGGAGCGATGCGCAACGGGTGCGGTGATTCGTTCGATTCATAAGCGGGAGCTCAACACATGGAAGAACATTTGACAACAGGTTCAGGCCTTTCCTGAAAAAACCGGAAGCAACACTTCATCCACCAGACGGATCAAATACGCTTGCGTGATTTCCTCATGTCGGATGATATTTTCAACCCGCAGAAGGTCGAAGGGCAGCCCCATTTGCAACTCGGTAAAGTCATGTGCGATTTCCCCGCGCCGCTTGGCATATTCCTCCACTTTTTTCATGATCTTCAGATTGCTTTCGCGAGCCTGCTCGAACCAGTCCCGGAATCGTTCATGATTCCGGGCAATTTCGGTCAGCACGGCGCCCAGCAGCTTCGGCCCGACGGCTTTGAAAAAACGTTGGTAGATGTTGACGACCGCGAGCAAATCGGCGCGCAGACTCCCCTGATCCTGAAACAGGTCGATCATCCTGCCCCCGAGCGCTTGGGCGGTCTTGTACAGGACCAGGGCATGCAGCAGATCAACGGGGGTTTCGTATCGACGGTAAATGACCGTCCGGCTGGTCCGCGCCCGTTTGGCGACGTGTTGAAAGGTCAGGTCGTCATATCCTGATGTTTCAATAATCTCATGCGCGGCGTCCAGAATTGCCTTTTCCAATTCTTCTCCCCGTCTGCGTTCCATCCTCATCCCGTTTTCCTCCTCGAAGGGTTCCGCCATTAGTATACCGCAATTAAGATACACATTGTACCTTATTCGAAAACGATGTATAATGAGATCGCCATTAAGGTACACTATGTATCTTAAAGAGGAGGAAGACATGGCCAAGAAAACCGAAGGAAAACTGTCCAAGGATCTGATCCGCATCGCATTGGTGCTGGTGTTTGGAGCGGTCGCTCCCATGCTGGACACCACCATGGTGAATATAGCCGTCAATTATTTCAGCCGGGATTTTCAAGCATCGCTGGAAACGGTGCAGTGGGTCGTAACCGGTTATGTCCTGGCCATGGGAATCGCCGTTCCCTTCTCCGGCTGGCTGATTCAGCGGTTTGAGGGAAAAGCCGTATATTTCATCGCGGAACTGCTGTTCTTGATCAGCTCCCTGCTGGCGGGGGTGGCGTGGAGTATCGAAAGCCTGATCGGGTTCCGCATTGTCCAAGGGTTCGCCGCGGGATTGATCATTCCCCTGCTCACCACCCTGCTCGTTCAAGCCGCGGGGCAGGATCAAATGGGGAGATTGATGGCCATTGTGGGCTTGCCCATTATTCTCGGCCCCATCCTTGGCCCGATCATGGGCGGTCTGATCGTGGAGTATCTCTCGTGGCGCTGGATTTTCTTCGTCAATGTCCCGATCGGGCTCGTCGCCCTGGTTCTCATTCACATGAAAATGCCGCAATTTCCGGCCTCCAACAAACGCGCCGCGCTGGACTGGATCGGCATTTTGCTGTTGGGCGGACTCTCTGCAAGCTTCATATACGGAATCACGCGAGGGACGAACGGCCACGGATTTGGGCAAGCGCCCGCGGTCGGATTTATCGCGCTGGGCGTCGTCCTGACGGTCGCCTATGTCGTCTACGCCCTTCTCCGTCACGAAAACGTGATTGTGCCTCTCACCCTGTTCCGTTTCAAAAGCTTCACCGGGTCCATCGTCGCCTTGTTTCTGGCCGGAACCGGGACAAACGGAGCCATGCTGCTGCTGCCTTTGTTTTTTCAAAATGTCCGGCACGACTCCGTCATTTTCGCCGCTCTTGCGCTCATACCGCAAGGGGTGGGCATGATGCTCGCCAGACCCGTGATCGGGACGCTGACCGACAAGATCGGGGCCCGGATGGTCGTATTGGCGGCCACGGCGATCACGTTCGCGGGAACGATCCCGTTCGCCTTCTTTTCGCCGGAAGTTCCATATTGGGTGATCGGTTTGGTGCTGTTCATTCGGGGAATCGGGGTCGGCGGGATCACGATTCCGGTGATGACGGATTCCTATACGGGGCTCACCGGACACCAGGTAGCGCAAGCGAGCGTTGCCACACGCGTTGTTCAAAATGTCGGGGGAGCCTTTGGTTCCGCCGTTCTGGCAACGGTTGTGGCCCATCAGTTGCGGCAAGCCGTTTCCGGCCCCGCGCATGCGGCTGCCGCTTATCATGCCGGTTTTCTGGTTGCCTCCGTGTTAACGGCGGCGATGGTGATTCCCGCCTTGCTCTTGACGAATAAAGCGAAGGGAGGAGCGCGCAAGCAAGCGGAGTCCTTTGAACGGGGGTAAGGAGCGAAACGGGCCCCGGGGCCGTGACCGGCCGGCGAAGTCACGGGGAACCTTCCACATACCGGACAAGATGTTCTTTCACGAATCAGGGTGAGCTGGCAATTCAAACACCAGACGCCGGTCTTTCCCCCAATGGACAGGTATTCCGCGTATCGGTCCGCATTACCGGGAGAAAGCGGCCCGACATGAAATTTCCGCTCATTCCGGTTTCCGACGGCGTCGGCGAGGTCGTCGCGCTCGGGGAAGGCACGACGCGGTTTCAGGTGGGGGACCGGGTATGCGCCACGTTCTCGCAGCGCTGGATTTCCGGCGATCCGACAAAGGAATGGCTGGACGGCTTGCTGGGTGGTCCGTTGGACGGCATGCTTGCGGAATATTTTGTTTTGCATGAAGACGGCCTGGTCCGCGTGCCGGAGCATCTGACGAATGCGGAAGCCGCCGCGCTCCCTTGCGCCGGCGTCACCGCCTGGCAGGCGGTGGTCACCGAGGGCAGGGTGAAGGCCGGTGACGTCGTCGTCGTGCAGGGGACCGGCGGCGTTTCCCTGTTCGCGCTGCAATTCGCCAAGCTGCACGGCGCCAGCGTGATCGTCACGTCAAGCAGCGACGAAAAGCCGGAGCGGGCCAGGCGGCTCGGCGCCGATTACGGCATCAATTACCGAAAAACGCCCGAATGGGATCAGGCCGTGCTGGAATGGACGAACGGGAGGGGGGCCGATCATGTCGTCGACGTAGGCGGCGCCTCCACGCTGAACCGTTCGATTTCCGCCTGCCGTTTCGGGGGACGCGTCAGTCTGATCGGTCTGTTGTCGGGGGCGGAAGTGAAGGACTTCCTACTTGTACCCGCGTTCCAGAAGCGAATCCGGCTGCAAGGCATTAACGTCGGCAACCGCGACATGTTTGAAGCTATGAACCGGGCCATCGCGACGAGCGGGCTGCGACCGGTGATCGACCGCACGTTCCCGTTCGAACAATCCGTTGAGGCGCTACGGTACTTGGCGAAGGGCGTCCACTTCGGCAAAGTTTGTATCGTGTTTTAAGACGGACGAACGAAAATCATTCGGCCAACAGGCGGCGGGATTCGGCCGCGGCCTGTTTCGCGCTGGCCATGGCGGTTCGCGGATTTCCGAACACGAATTGTCAGGGAGCCGCGGCGATGGAAGGCGCGTCTTCGGCAACGCCGTTGGCGGGGCGCTCAAGCGGGCGAGGCGTCGCCCGCTTGCTTCAGCAAGTTCTGCTTTTTCCAGCCGCCGAACCGGTAGTACAGTGCGTTGAGCAGCGCGGCGGCTGCGAAGCTGATCGGGAAGCTCCACCAGATCGCGTTGAAGCCGTACAGGTTGCCAAGCACGGCGGCGAGCGGGATGCGGACGATCATCAGGGCGATGAAGGTCACGACGAGCGGCACCATGACGGCGCCCGACGAGCGGACGACGCCGGCCATGACGTTGAAGATGCCGAAGATGATGAAGGACCAGAGCGTCAAATTGTTGATGTGCATGCCGAGGTCGATCGCTTTGCCTTCCGCCGGCAGGAACAAGGCGAGGGCTTCGCGGTTAAACAGATACAGGACGATGACGAGCGCACCGGTCAGCAGCACGTTGAAGCCGATGCCGACCCAGGTGATGCGGGAGACGCGATTCCAGAGTCCCGCCCCGATGTTTTGCGCGGCCATCGAGGTGACCGCGCCGCCGATGGCCAGGGCCGGCATTTGCACATAGCTCGAAATCTGGTTGGCGATGCCGAACGCCGCGGTCGCTTCGGAGCCGTAGGCGTTGACGATATGAATGAGCAGCAGGTTGCTGAGCGACACGACGACCATGTTGAGACCCATCGGCAGTCCTTTTTGGATCAGGACCTTAATGATTTGCCCATTCATGCGCAGCAGGTGAAGTTCGTCCCGCGTCAGCCGCAGGAAATAGCGTTTGGCGTACAAATACGAAACCAATAGGACGAGGCCGACCGATTGGGCGATCAACGTGGCGGTCGCGGAGCCGGCAATGCCCATTCGCGGAAACGGGCCGTAACCTTGAATCAGCAGCGGGTTCAGCCCGACGTCGAGCACGGCGGACAACAGCAGAAAATAAAACGGCGTTTTGGCGTCGCCGGCGCCGCGCAGCACGGCCATGATGAGGTTGAAGCCGAACATGAACGGCGTGCCCGCGAACATGATGCGCGTATAGGTGTCCGCCATCGCCATGGCATCCGCCGGCGTATTGAGCAGCCTGAGGATGTGCGGCGAGAACGCGACGCCGACTGCGCCGGTGATGACGGACAACACCAGGAAGAAGCTGGTGCTGGTCCCGACCACCTTCTTGGCTTCGGAGATGCGCTGCGCGCCCAGGTTTTGTCCGATCAGGATCACCGCCGCCATCGAAATGCCGAAGATGGCGCTGATCAGGAAAAACATGAGAAGGTTGGCGTTGGACGTCGCTGCCAAGGCGGTCTCGCCGAGCAGTTGGCCGACCCAAATCGCGTTAATGGAACCGTTCAACGTCTGCAGTACGTTGCCGAGCAAAATCGGCAGTGAAAAGAGAAACAGCGTTTTGGCGATCGGCCCTTCCGTCAGGACGGGCTGGGCCGTCTTGGAGAGAGCGGATGGCATCGTTCGTTTGGTCTCCTCTTCCCCGTGGGCGAACGTGTTTTGTTTGCCATTATACACCCGGGTCGAGGAAAATGGAAATGGCCCCGTCCGTCACCATAGGGGACCTGCGCGGGACGAATCGAAAAAAAAGCCGGTGACACGCTTTTGCAAGCAGGTCACCGGCTTTCTTGTGTCCACGGGGCCGTTTCATCCCCGAACAAACAGGCAGGTGAGGGCATTGACGCCCCGAAAATGCGGTGCTATAATCATAATCACTAAAAATTTATTTAATTATTATACCACAAAAATTTCTGTTTGTCAATAGTCGAGAATCATTTTTTTGTGCGCGAGGGATGCCCATGGACCACTTGCCTCGACTGTTCGGCACCTTGAGCCTATCCGCCCGGGAACGGCACATGACCGAATTGCTGGAGCTGAACGAGAAAATAAAACGATACGGGTTGACGCTCGCCCCCGACGACATCCGGCAGCTCATGGCCGCGCGAGATCGGTTTCTGCGCCATTACGGGCGGTTGGAGCTGGGATTCGAAGCGACGAAACAATTGATCGAGGTGTTTTCCGAATCCCCGTATATTACCCGGGAAAATTTCGCGTCCACGCTGCACGAGCTGCATGAAATCTTTTATGACCTCAAAAATGAAACCGAAGACCGAATCGGCGATGCCAAGCTCATCGGGATCATGAAGGATTGCTTCGACGTCGAATGCGGCGGCGCCCTGGAACTGTTAAGGGACAAAATGGAGGAATTTGCGGCGGAATTCCGGATCGAAGCGATGCGGGACGAACTCCGCGGCGAAGGAGGCGATGAAGCGTGAAGTCCGGCAAGGCGGACCATCCCGCAAGCGAACGGGGGACCCTGGTCTCCCGCGGCGGATTCGATCCGTCGAAGTTGAAACGCAACCCATACACCCTGTCGCTCTTGAACGAAGGACAGCGCGCGGGGCTTTTGGATCAACGGGAAGTTTCCCGCGTCCAATATGGGTTTTTCCTCCTCTTGCAGGACCTGATCCGGCGGTACACGCAGGGCGAAAGCTCTTCCGTCGCTTCCGAAACGGCGGAACGATTGCTCGCCTCCGCCATGTACGCGGTGGATGCGTATTTGTGGAGCCTGGAAAATCCCGCGAAGGCGATCGACAACCTGAAATCGACCGATATCCGGACGCTGCACGCCAAAGGAATTGAGTACGTTCGTCAGTGTTTTGAAGAGACGAAACGCCTCTACCGGGAAGTCAGGAAGCACAAGCTGGACGTCCCGGTGGACGCCTACAACATGACAATCGAGGAATCGCTGCCCGTTTTTCTTCAAAAGTACGACATCCTTTTCGACGGGCACAATACGATGGCCGGCATCGATTATCCGCTCGCGGTCGACGACATGCGTCTGCAAGGCGTGTTTTACATCCTGCAGTATCTGGAGCGGCTGCGGATGGAAGACCGGTTTTGCCGCCAATGGGAGCGGGAAGATTTGCTTCGCCTCCTGGAGAACTTTGGCCGCGCCTGCAAATTCGATTACCGGATCGAGCTATTCAACATTTTTGAACTGGTATTCCATCATGCGTTGTTTTCCGTTCTGTCGGTCGGGGACGCCCGCCGGATTCGGATTTCCCCGGTTCAGTTTGAAAAACTGGAACGGATGTTCACCGGTGCGGAGGACGCCGCGGTCGGCGCGATGCTGGACGGGGCCGTCCGCCGGCTGCTGGAACAGTTGCCGCCCCAAGATCCCGGGTTGGAGGATTACATGCGACAATGCATGCGCGGTCTCGTGCGTCGCATCGTCAACGCCGCGGAACACCGGGAACTCAAGGCGGTCATTATGGCGGACAGGGAAGACGTCCGACACGCCGTTTTTTCGCTGAAAACGGGCGAGAGTATGAGCGACGTCCTGCTGCGCAAACTGCTCGACGCCATCCGGGACAGCGAGTCGACGGCGGACAAAATCCGGCTCATTCGGCGTCACGTTTTCTCCTTGCACGATTACCTCGATTTGCTGGAGAGCGACTGCCTGTACGGGAACGAATACGAGGCGCTGTATGACACGTTCGGCGACATGGAACTGGCGATTCTGTGCAAAATCGTGTTTTACGAACCGTTGCGAAACGGCGCGGATCTTCCGGACATCCTCCGGGAGCGGGAAGAAGAGGATCGTGAATGGCAGCACCGTTTGCTCGGCTATTTGAAACGGATGGACGCTTCGCGGATCCGGGCGATCGACGCCTGGATCGGCCGCATTGATTATGAAGAGATCCGTTTGCATTGAGGCCGGCTACACAATCGCCAAGTGCCGCAGTTTGTCCGGATTGACGACGGCAACCAACGCCGCGATGCGGAGATTGCGCTGGCAATAAAACGAGCCTTCCATTATATTGGGTTAGGGATGGAAATTAAAAGCCGGAGCTCAGAGGAGTGATCGTGTTTGGAGAAAAACGTCTCGCAAAGTGCCCTTTTGGCATACTCGATCTTGTCGTGGATCTTTGCGGCTTGCGTCACGGCGCAATTCGTGCTGGCCGGTTTGGCGACGTTCTCGGATCCCGCATATTGGCGGAGCCATGTCCAGTTCGTGCATATGTTTGAGATTTTGCCCCTGCTCGCGGTCATCATCGCCTGGATCGGCAACATCCGCGGGGGACTGCGGTGGTGGCCCGTTGGCCTGCTCATTCTCATGGTACTTCAATATGTGACGGGCGATATGGTGCTTGGCCCGGTGGTCGCGGCGTTGCATCCGGCGATTGCGGCTTTGCTGTTTCTGATCGCTGTGCATGTGGCGGCGAAAGCGACCGACAAATTCCGGAGAGCCCGGCGCCACGGTCCGGGCGGCGACCACGCGGGTTGACGATCCGGGATTCGGCGGAGCCCGGATGCGGCCGTTTGGTGAAAAGGGCGATTTGTTCGCCCTTTTCGCAATTCTTCGGCAACGGCCAAGGCGTCGTACGCAATCAACAGCACTGACCCGGGTGCCAGCCATATCGCGGCCGTTCCGAACGACAGATGGTTGACCACCAGCAGGCCGGGGACCAACCGTCCGTCAATACGGCCAAACGAGAAGCTGCCTCCCGATGGAGAATAACGGCATCCCGCCCGTGTCAACCTAAACGCTGGTGGACGGCTTTCGTGCCGGATTCCGACGCCGGGAAGCAAACCGAAGCAAACGCCTTGACATATACAATACAGGGGTATACTATAAAAAACAAGGGGGTGAAGAGGCTGGAAACCATCCATCATCATGCTGCCGAGGGACACAACCCTTCCGGAGAGCACAGGAAAAGCCACCACTCCGAAAAAGTCAAAGCGGATCTCATCACGCGGCTGAATCGCATTGAGGGGCAGATCCGCGGCATCAAAGGCATGATCGAGAAGGATACGTATTGCGATCACGTGCTGAATCAAATATCCGCCGTACAGTCGGCGCTGAACGGCGTGGGCAAGCTGCTTTTGGCCGGACACCTGAGAAGTTGCGTGGTGGAGCGGATTCAGGAGGGCGATCTCGACGTCATCGACGAACTGCTCACCACCGTGAACAAGTTACTAAAATAAGCGAAGGGAGAACGGAACATGCAAAACGTGACGTTGAAGGTAAAGGGCATGTCCTGCGGGCATTGCGTGAACGCGGTGGAGAATGCGTTGAAACAGGTGGGAGCCAAAGGTTCGGTTGACCTGGCCAACGGCTTGGTGACCATTGAATATGACGAAACCAAGGTGACGCTGGATCAATTGAAACAGGCCATTGAAGATCAGGGGTACGACGTGGTTTGAGCGGTTTTTGTGATGGTTTAATACCTTACGGGGGTATGCTTTTTCGAGGTGCTGCGGATGAACACGAACCAGTCCCGGGACATGAAACAGGTTCAGATGCACATCACCGGCATGACCTGCGCCGCGTGCGCCAACCGGATTGAAAAAGGGCTGAACCGGCTGCCCGGCGTCACAAGGGCCAACGTGAACTTCGCGTTGGAAACGGCGCATGTGGAATATTCGCCTTCGGCCGTTTCCGTGGAAGACATCATTCGCAAGGTCGAGCAACTGGGATACCGGGCGGTCCCGAAAGAAGACCGGGAGGAGGCGAAAGACCGCCGGCGGCAGGAAATTGACCGGCAAAAACGCCGGTTCATCCTCTCGGCCGTTCTTTCCTTTCCGTTGTTGTGGTCGATGGCCGGCCATTTCTCGTTTACGTCTTTCCTTTGGGTGCCCTCGTGGTTGATGAACCCGTGGGTCCAGCTTGCGCTGGCCACCCCGGTGCAGTTTGTCATCGGCAAGCCGTTTTATGTCGGGGCCTACAAGGCGTTGCGCAACCGAAGCGCCAACATGGACGTGCTTGTCGCGCTCGGCACCTCGGCCGCTTATTTTTACAGCTTTTATCTGACCGTCCAATGGGCCGGTTCGGCCGAGCGGCATCATGCCCCGGCCCTGTACTACGAAACGAGCGCCATTCTGATTACCCTGATCATCCTCGGAAAACTGTTGGAAGCGCTGGCCAAGGGGCGGACCTCCGAAGCGATCAAAACGCTCATGGGGCTGCGTGCCAAAACGGCCCTGGTGATCCGGGACGGTCAGGAAATCCGGATCCCCGCCGACGAAGTGGTTGCGGGAGACATCGTCTTGGTCAAGCCGGGTGAAAAAGTTCCGGTGGACGGGGTCGTGGTGGAAGGCGACTCTTCGGTGGATGAGTCGATGTTGACCGGGGAAAGCATGCCGGTGGAAAAACGCCCGGGCGACACCGTGATCGGCGCGACGGTCAATCAAAACGGAATCCTCAAGGTAAGAGCGACGAAGGTCGGCAAGGAAACGGCGCTGGCGCAAATCATCAAGGTTGTGGAAGAAGCGCAAGGTTCCCGGGCGCCGATTCAGCGGGTGGCCGATGTCATTTCGGGCATCTTCGTTCCGGTCGTTGTCGGCATCGCGCTGGTGACGTTCCTGATCTGGTACGTTTGGGCGTCGCCGGGCGATTTTGCCGGAGCGTTGCAAAAGGCGATCGCCGTCCTCGTCATCGCGTGTCCGTGCGCGCTCGGTCTGGCGACCCCGACATCCGTCATGGCGGGATCGGGCCGCGCGGCCGAACTCGGCATTTTGTTCAAAGGCGGCGAACATTTGGAGCTGACCCATCGCATCGACACGATCGTGCTCGACAAAACCGGCACGATTACGAAAGGCAAGCCGGAACTGACGGACGTGATCGCCGCGATGCCGGATGAGACCCGGTTTTTGCGCCTGGTCGGCGCCGCCGAGAAACCTTCCGAACATCCCCTCGCCGAGGCGATCGTAGCGGGCATTGCCGCCAAAGGGATCGAACTGCCCCAGGCCGACGAATTCGAAGCGATTCCCGGGCACGGAATCCGCGCCGTCGTGGAAGGAAAGGAAGTGCTCGCGGGCACCCGCAGACTGATGGCCCGGTACGGGGTGCCGGCGGACGAGGCGCTGGCGGCCATGGAGCCGTTGGAGGAGGCGGGGAAAACCGCCATCCTGATCGCCGTCGACCGCCGATACGCCGGTATGGTCGCGGTGGCCGACTCGATCAAGGAAACTTCCCGGGAAGCGGTGTCGCGCTTAAAACAAATGGGCCTCGAAGTCGTCATGATCACCGGAGACAATGAGCGGACGGCGAAGGCTATCGCGCGGCAGGCCGGCATCGACCGCGTGTTGGCGGCAGTGTTGCCGGAAGGGAAAGCGGAGGAAGTGAAGAAACTGCAGGCCCAGGGCAGAAAGGTGGCGATGGTCGGCGACGGGATCAACGATGCGCCTGCCCTGGCGACGGCGGACATCGGGATGGCCATCGGCACCGGAACGGATGTGGCGATGGAAGCGGCGGACGTGACCCTCATGCGCGGCGACCTGAACAGCATTCCCGACGCGATTGTCATGAGCCGCAAAACGATGACCAACATCCGGCAGAATTTGTTCTGGGCGCTCGCCTACAACTCGCTCGGCATCCCGGTCGCCGCCGCAGGGTTCCTGGCGCCGTGGGTGGCCGGCGCCGCGATGGCGCTGAGTTCCGTTTCGGTCGTGCTGAACGCCTTGCGTTTGCAGCGGGTGAAGGTGTGAGGCGTTTTCCTTGTGTCCATGGGTCCTTTTCCATATTGTAACGCAAAAAGGAAACGGCCGTTTCCTTTTTTTGTCGTTTTTCGGGTCAAGGCACCGGCATGACGGATTCCGACGGGTTTCAGAGGCGTGTTGATGCGGGAGAATGCGTTATAATGGACTTGCATTTCGGGCCTGGTTTTGGAAACGCCCGGATTTCAAAGCGCGGGCAACCCGCGAAGTTGGAGGGAGTAAGGACATGCAGGTTTTTGCCGAATATCTGGCCGGCATCCGCAACCCGGATCACCTCGACCGGCTGGCGGAAATCTTCACGTGGGTGGTCGAAACCTTCCCGCAACTGGAACCGCAAATCAAGTGGAACACGCCCATGTTCACCGATCACGGCACCTTTATCATCGCTTTTTCCGCGGCGAAGCAGCATGTCAGCGTGTCCCCCGAAGAGAAGACCATGGAAGTTTTTGCCGATGACATCGCCCGCGCCGGTTACACCTTTACGAAGGGCCTGTTTCGGATTCCGTGGGACAAGCCGGTAAATTACGATTTGCTGGCGGACATCATTGCGTTTAACATTCGGGACAAGGCCGACTGTACGACGTTCTGGCGAAAGTAAAAGGGACGCAACCGGGTACGGGGACGGTCCGGGTGATGTTTATCGTTTTTTTATTTTCTCCTGGTAAGTTTCGTTCATGGAAGGTTCCATCGAAGAAACCGAAAGGGAGATGACGGAAGTGGAAATGTACCTGTTGCAGACCCTTCGGGTCCAAAAACGGTTCAAGGGGCATACGGCCGTCGACGAAGTGTCGCTCGCCGTGCGGGAAGGAACGGTCTACGGCCTGCTCGGCCCGAACGGCGCCGGCAAGACGACGCTGCTCAAAATGATCGCGGGGCTGCTTCGCCCGACGGGCGGGCACATTCTTTACGACGGGAAGCCGTGGACCCGGAAAAGCCTCGAACAGATCGGATCGCTGATTGAAGCGCCCGCGCTGTACGGCAATCTGACCGCGAGGGAAAACCTCAGGGTGCACACGTTGATGCTGGGGCTGCCCGAAAGCCGCATCGACGAGGTGCTGCAGGCGGTCGATCTTGCGCATACGGGCCGGAAACGCGCCTCGCAGTTCTCGCTGGGGATGAAGCAACGGCTCGGCATCGCGATAGCGCTCCTGAAACGGCCCCGGCTGCTCATCCTCGATGAACCGACCAACGGGCTGGACCCGATCGGCATCCAGGAGCTTCGGGACTTGATCCGCTCGTTTCCCGCGCAGGGCATCACGGTGCTGTTGTCCAGCCATGCGCTGCACGAAGTCGAGCAGATCGCGGACGATATCGGCATCATTGCCGGCGGAAAGCTGCGGTACCAGAACCGGCTGGACGGGCAGACCGATCTGGAATCCCTGTTCATGGAAGTGGTTCGGGAAACGGACAGGGGGGTGCGCACGGAATGATGCGGATGATCGCCTCCGAGCGGCTGAAATATAAACGCAGTTTCGCGAGAAGACTGGCGATCGCCGCTCCGTTGTTTTTCGTGCTGTACGGAGCCGTGATCCGCTTCCTGTTGCCCGACCGGTCGAGCCTGCCCTGGGATTTGTTGCTCAGCATGATTTTCAACTGGTGGCCGGTGTTGTTCGTTCCGATGGGGACCGCCCTGCTGTGCACCCTGGCGGAACTGCGGGAGAGGAAGGCGGGGAATTACCGCGGTCTCCGTTCCCGCAACATCAGCATGCCGAAGCTTTGGGTCGGCAAGATCCTGGTGATCGGCTACTACATGCTGGCGTCATCCGTCGTGTTGATCTTCGCGGCGATTGCGGCCGGACTGCTCACGGCCGGGGGGAATGTTCCGCTGGCGTCCATCGCCGGATCGAGCCTGCTCATCTGGCTGGTCTCCCTCGGCCTTATTCCGGTTCACCTGTTCGCGGCCGCCCGCTTCGGCGCCTTCGGGGGACTCGCCTCGGGGATCGCGGGGATCGTCGCCGGCGTGCTCGCCGCCGACCGGCCGTTCTGGATCGCCGTCCCGTGGAGTTGGCCGATCCGGCTGATGTCCCCGATGATCGGCGTCCATCCGAACGGGGTCCGGCTGGATTCGGGAGACCCGCTGCTCGATCCTTCCGTCATTCCGGCAGGGATTGCGGCGTCGCTCCTGTTTCTGGTTGCAGGCTCTGTGCTGACCGCGTACTGGTTCGCCCGAAGAGAGGTGCGGTAACGATGACCTTGCTGCGCCTCATGCGCGCCGATTGGCTGAAGACGAGACGGACGCCCGTCCGCTGGGCGGTCATCGTCATGCCCGCCGGATACGCGCTGCTGATCCTTTGGTATTTCTCGAGGTTCCGCGTGACGCCGGAACTTCCGCTGCGGATCTACAGCGCCTTTTTCGAAGGCTGGGGCGTGTTTCTGCCGCTCGCCGCCGGCCTGCTCGCCGGTCTGTTGAGCCTGCAGGAGGAACAGGCGGGCCGTTTCGGCGCTTTGCTCGGTTCCACCGTGCCCAGGTCCGCCCTGTATGCCGCCAAATTGTTGTTGCTGATCGCCATTACCGCCGGAAGCGTGCTTATGTCCCTGGCGATCCTCGTGCCCGGCATGCAGGCGGGACTGGGCATCGAAGCGGCGCAGGCCGGGATGTTTTGGGAAGGCGCGTGGCTCGCGGTGGCCGGGGCGCTGCCGCAGTTGGCGCTGCACCTGTGGCTCAGCCTCGCCTGCGGACTGGGCGCCAGCGTCGGCGTCGGCGGCGCTGGCCTGCTCATGGCGGCGATCATCGGGGCGACGAACGTCGGCGATCCGATCTGGCCGGCGGTGCCCTGGGCGTGGCCCGTACGGTTGGCGTTGCACCCGCTGGTCCCCGTTGCGCCGGCCGATGGGCTTTTGCCCGCCTGCCTGGCGTTCGCCGTCCTTGCCGTACTCGGCACGGCGTGGTTTTGCCGCTGGGAGGGACCCGGGCGGGATTCGTAACGGCGGCGGAAAGTCTTCATGACATGGAAGATCGGTGGGGGATCGGCATGAGCCGCATTCTGGTGATCGACGACGAAAAGGATCTGGTCGCCCTGCTGCGGGAAGAACTGCAGGCGAGAGGGCATGAGGTGCTCGTCGCTTACGACGGCGAGGAAGGCGTGCGACTGGCCCGGAAACAGCCGGATCTCATCATTCTCGATATCATGATGCCGAACCTGGACGGTTTCGGGGTGTGCCGGGCGATTCGCGACGAAGTGCTGTGCCCGATCATTTTTTTGAGTGCAAAGCAATCGGAGGCGGACCGGCTCAGGGGCTTCTCGCTGGGCGGGGACGATTATGTGCTCAAGCCCTTCAGCCTGCGCGAGCTGATGGCCCGGATCGAAGCCAACCTGCGCCGGGAGCGTCGGGCCCAGTATCTCAACGCGGAACGCAAGCGTACCCGGTTGTACTTCGGTCCAGTGGCCCTGGATCTGAAGGAGCGGTCGGTGACGATCCACGGAAAGCCCGTTCCGCTGACCCGGCGGGAATACGACGTGGTCGAACTGCTCGCGATGCACAGCGGCCAGGTGTTCTCCCGCGACCAGATTTACGAGCGGGTATGGGGGTATGATGCCGAAGGGGACTCGTCCACCGTCGTGGAACACGTAAAAAAGATCCGCGCCAAAATGGCCGCCGTCGACCCGTCCACCGAGTACATCGCCACGGTGTGGGGAATCGGCTACAAGTGGAACAAAATCTAGCGCCAAAGGAGCGTGCCGCGTGAAAGACCGCTCGCTGAAATCCCAGGTTCGGATCACCATCGTCCTGATCGTGGTTTCCAGCCTGCTGGCCACGCTGGCGACCTATGCGGCGGGCGCCGCGTTGTTTTATTTTTTGCAGTACAAGCGCATTTTCCCCGCCAATTATTACGAATCCCGGCTGCCGGACATCGAGGCGTACATTCGGGCGCAGGGCGCGGAGCTGCTGAAGCCGGGCGCCCGGGAGGCGCTGGAGCGGGTGATCCCGCTGGAAGGAATGGACTACCAGGTGGTCAACGCCGCCGGGGAGCGGTTGTACGGGTCGGTGTCCGAACCCGGGGTCGGGGAACGGGGAGAGTGGATTCAGCGCCTGAACACGACGTTCCCGGCCAAGGGCAGATTTGTCCGGATGGTGCCGATCGTGGACGATCAGGGCCGTCTGGCCGGCGCCGTGCAGCTCGCCTACGAACTGAAGGTGACGGCCGCGGATGGCGGCGGCCGGTTCTGGATCGCGGCACTGTTTGCCGCCATGGTCGCGGCGCCGTTTGTCTACTTCGTGCTGGCCATTCTGATCTTCACCAGGCGGTTCGCCGGCCGCGTGAACCGGCCCCTGCAGATGCTCATGGAAGCGGCCCATCAGATCAAGCGCAAAAATCTCGATTTCGAGCTCCCCTACCGCAGCGACAATGAACTCGGACGGCTGTGCGCCGCCTTCTCCGAAATGCGGGACGAGCTGAAACGCTCCCTGTTCGCCCAGTGGAAAATGGAAGAAGAGCGGCGCCGCATGACCGAAGCCCTGGCGCATGACCTGAAAACGCCGCTGTCCCTCATTCTGGGGTACACGGAAGCGCTGCTCGACGATGCCGGGACGGCCCCTTCGGAGAAGCGGGTCCGTTATCTTGGCATCATCCGGGAAAACGCGGAAAAAAGCGCCGAGCGTGTCCGGCAAATGCTGTACGTTTCCGAGCTGGAAAGCTTTGATTCCGGCCCGAATCCGGTTCCGCTTCGCATCGGCTCGTTCATCCGCCGGAAGTTGTCCCACTATGACCTGCAGGCGCATCAAAAAAACATTCGCATCGAGACGGAGATTCACGGCGAACCCGAAGCGACGGTCCGGTTCGACGCGGAGATGGTGGAGCGGATTCTGGACAACGTGATCACCAACAGCCTCGAGCACACGCCGCCCGGCGGACGCATCCGGGTTGCCGTGCGCGTGCAGCCTGACCGGGTATCCTACGCAATCTGCAATACCGGGCCGCCATTCAGCAAGAAGGACCTGGAGCACCTGTTCCAAAGATTTTATCGCGGCGAGGAAGCCCGCGGCGGGAAGGGCGGCCATGCCGGACTTGGACTGTACATCGTGCGGCAACTCACGGCAAAAATGGGCGGCACGGTCCGGGCTTACAATTCCGAAGCCGGGGAAGCGTGCATCGCCTTCGAGCATCCCCTTCATGCGGGATAGACCGGTTGGATGAAACGCGCGGGAGGAGCCCGATCCGTGGATGCCGTGCGCAACCCGTTGAACCCTGACCTTCCCTGTCAGGGTTTTTGTTATATAATGAACTCAAATTTTGGAACAGGGGAGGGACGCCCGGGATGGTCAGCGCCAGGATCCGTGCGGCAACAAGTACGAACTGGTCCATCGGATGAATTAATGCGGCCGGCCTCCGTCGGCCGGATGATCCAGAAGCTTTCGGATGTCATCGGGAGCCAAAACGTACGCGTTCCCGCAAAGGCGGCACGTCATTTCCAGGGATTCGTTGTTTTCGCAGGCTGCGGTCAGCTCGTTCCTTCCCAACGCATACAGCATGGGCAGCATCATCTCTTTGGAGCAGCCGCAATAGACTTTTACCGGCATCGTTTCCAAGATCTCAATATCGTCAAACAATAGGGAAGGAACCTGACGTAACGCCTCGCCATTGAACGCTGACGACGAAATGGAGGGCAAGCGTTGCGCGGCTTCCCGGATGTGCGCCAGAAGCTCTCCCGGCGCGCCGGGAAGCAGTTGCGCCAGGACGCCCGTGCTCGTCCTGACCCGGCCGTCATCCGTATCGTCGAAATGAAGCGCAAAATGGGTTGGCGTCTGCTCGCTTTGTTGAAAATAATGCGACAGGTCGTCGGCGATGTTTCGGAAAGGCATATCCGTAATTCCCGTGACGCTCCGGTACATCCCCACATCCTTTACGATCTGGATAAAACCCGCTTCCCCGATAAATTGCGGGATTGACAGCCCGTCCAGGCTTTCGGGGGGCGCCTTCAGCAGGTCGTCGCTTGCGTAACCGCGCACGTTACCTTGCGCATCCACATCGGCAAACAGTTTGTATGGGGGATGACTCACCTTGATTTTCAGACTGAGACGTTGATGTTCTTTCAAGGTTCCCGCCAGCAGGCTTGCAGCCGATACGGTCAAGCCGAGGACGCGCCGCAGCAGTCGGCTCCTGACGGCCGGCCGATGGCAGACGGTTCGGATCAGGTCCGTATTGTGCACAAAGAAAATGCGGGCTTGTTTGGAATAGGCCAGCGTTTTGATCAACACGTTTTCCATTTCATGATACTCCTTCCCCGGTTGGAAATGATCGGTGAGATCGATTATAAAACCTGACCTTGCGTCAGGTTCAAGACGAAATGTTCTCTGGCCGGATACGGATGGGGAGGAAACGGTTTGTGACGGAGAGAGGCTGGAAAATCGGCGAGACGGCCAGACGGGTCGGACTGACCGTCCGTACGCTGCATCACTATGATCGGATCGGGCTGTTATCCCCTTCCCAATATACGGAATCGGGACACCGGCTGTATTCCCCCGCCGATCTGAAGAAGCTCCAGCAAATTGTGGCGCTGAAACAACTCGGATTCCGTTTGAAGGAGATTAAAACCATCCTGCGCCATTCGGACGATGATCCCGGGAAGATGCTGCAAATGCAACTGTCCCGCATTGACAAGCAGATTCAGGCGTTGATCGGCTTGCGGCGCCGGTTGCTGCAAATTTACGAGCAATACCGCTTGGGGAAGATGGGATCCGGCGAGCAGTTGCTGACGGTCATGCGAATGATGAAGATGATGCAAAGCCCGCATTTTACGGTCAGGCAAATCCGGGATTTGCGAGAGCGGTATTCCGCTCTGGAAAACGGGGTCTCCATTTATGCGGAGGGTCAACGGATTCTGGCCCAATTCCGCGAATGCCGTTTGAGGGGGAAACCGCCGGAGGATCCCGATGTTCTGGCGTTGGCCCGGCGTTGGAAGAAGGAAATGGACGCCCTGGCCTTGACGGATCCGCAGCTTGTCCGATCCGCGGAACGCTATTACCGGGAAAATCCCGACGAGGCGTGGTATCACGGGATGGACGGGGACCTTTACGGTTATCTGAAGAAGGCATTGTCGCTGATCTGAGATCAAGTGCCGGGGGTGACCGCCATGATTGAACTGCATCCGCTGTCGAAAACGGAATTTCCGCTGGTGGTGGACTGGGTCAACGCGCACCGCACCGCCCAAGGAGAAATCTGGCATCAGGTGGTCATGACGATCGGGAGGGACCGGTGGCTGCAAGCGCGGAGCCTGAAAGAGAATCACCATCTGCCGCTGCTGTTCTCGGTGAAAGCCCGAAAGTGCGAAACTTGATCGTGAAACGACGAAGGGCGCCCGACGGGCGCCCTTCGCGCGCGAGTCAGTTTTGCTCGGTGTACCGTTTGAAATTGTCCAGGATGGCTTGCCAGCCGGCTTGCTGGTACTCGAGGGGGTAAGTGCCTTCGGCGTCGAACGTTTCCACCACCTTCGTTTCGTTCCCTTGCGGGGTGAAGGTGATGTTGACTTTTCTTCCGTCATCGAGGGTGTAGGCGATTTCCTCATGCTCCTTCACGACATCGTAAGTGGCCGCGAAATCAAAGCCGGCGCTGCCGTTTTTCGCTTCCATTCGCACCACCAATTTGCCGCCCGGCCGCAAATCGTTCTTCGCGGACGGCGCATGCCAGTCTTCCGAAGCAAAACTCCATTTTGTGATGTGCTCCGGCTCGTTCCAGTACGTCCAGACTTTTTCCACCGGGGCTTTGACGAGCGCCTGCACCGTAATTCTTGCCGGATGAATCGTTTCCAATTCTTGCCGGATGAACCGTTTCCATTGTGAAAGCTCCTCTCGATTCGTTTTGAATGGGGTTTCATTCCTATAGACGGAGCAGGACGTCGGAATTCATCGAGGAATTCGTTCGGGCAGTCCGAATCGGGCAAATAATGCTGGGTAGGAGGTCAGATCAGGTTTCAAATTTTCGAACAACTGCATCGCGCTTGCGGAACCGTTCATCACGACCTCCCGGGTTGGCGAGCGATTTCACGTTCACCAAGATCTTATCACGGCCTTCCAGCGGGATCCAGGCATTTCTTGCGAGGGTTATATGATCCGTTAAACACCGTCATCGGGCAAACGAATTATTGCACCATTTCAAACAGTTTCTCCATAAAAACCGTAATGACAAAAGGACGATGATTGGCGACACAGAACCATAATCCGTACCCCGCCAACGACACCGCTCCGAAAACGGCGGCGTCCCGGTATAATTTTCGCCGAAGCAATGCCACCAACGGGAGCACGATCAGGGGCACCAGCACGAGGTGAAGAATCAGCATCGCAAACTCAGCCTCCTTTTGAGCCACTTCCCGCGCGGCGTTTGAACCACGTGGTCACCAGCAACAACAAGGGGATCAGCAGCACAAAGAGACTGTCGTAGACGAAGGCATATTTTTCGTTCCATTCCCCGTTTTGAACCGGATTTTCATAAATGGACAAGGCGGCGCCCGACATCAGGATCGTCAACCCCAGAAAGTGCGGCCAGCGGGTGCGGGGATGAAAGGCTTGCCGCAGGGATTCGAAAGCTCCGTACACCAGCACCAGCAGCTTGATAAAAATCAAAATCAGCAAAATGACGGAGATCACCGAATGGATGTTGACAATCACCTCGCCGATCGACACTTCCTGTTCGACCGTATACACCGGAAAGCTGAGCCGGGCCGCCCGTTCCACGCCCACTATTCCGATGATCATGAACAGGGTCAGACTGAGTGTAAGGGAAGCGGCCACAATTCCCAGCAAAAAAGGGCGGCCTCCCCCCTTTCGGACCAGCGGAAACAGCATCATAAGCGCAATGGTTTCCATATAGGGGTAGCCGAAAAGTACATGATACAGCAGGAGGGATTTCGGATCGGCATGGAAGGCGGGAAGGAACCTTTCCCAGTCCCAGTTATTTACTGTCGCCAGCAACAGCACCAGCCAGAACGGGAAAAACAAAAACGGCGTGATGAGCTGATTCAATCGTCCGATGGTTTCCGCTCCATGCGCGACCGTGTAGCAGGCGACCACCAAAAACATGACGTGAAACACGCTTCTCGGCGTCTCCGGCATAATCGTGCCATTCATAAAATCGCTTAAATTGCGCAGGATCCATCCGGCCAAGTTGCTGAAAAAGACAAAGTACAGGAGGGAAACGACCGCTCCCGGAATGCGTCCCCACGCTTCCAGCGGAATTTGCACCAGGCTGCGGCCCGGGTAATACCGGAAAAGCAGGATCCAGAACAAGGCGACAAGGATGCCGTAGCTTCCGGCCCACAAGGGCATCAGCCAGGCATCGTGTTCCCCTTGTCGGATCAGACGCTGGGCCAATACGAAAAAGGTGGTTCCGAGGATATAGTTGACCGTAATGAGAAAAAACTGGAAACGGGAAATCATGGGCCTCATCCTGTTCCTTCATAAGGTTGTACCATGGCGCCCGTACCCAGGAACCGGGTGTCCATCTCAATCCTGACTTTCGCCTGCTTGGCCGCCTGGTCGATGTCCGGAACATCGGGCATATATTTTTGCAACAAGTCCCGGATTCTGAGCAGATCCCACCCCAGATGCCGTGTCTGCTCATAAAAAGTGTAGGCTTCGTCTTCCATGACTTGGTTCAGTCTGCTCTCGAGTTTTTCCACTTCATCCCGGGTTTTCGGGATGAACTCGGTTGCCGTCGAGGCGGACAGGGCGATGTCCAGGTGGATGCGAACGACCGGCTGGCCGGATTCCTGGGAAACCTTGCGCCTAATGCGTTCCGGTCTGATTTCCACGGTAATCGCTTTTCCGTCCAGCTCAAACCGTCGCACGTGGTGTCCCCGGCCGCCGTTCAGCAAATGGTACCAGACCAGTTGTTCATCTTTCAGCTTGCCAACCATGCGGTAATTCCGAATGACCGCCCCTTCTTCGATCGTAAAGTTATTTCGATTGGTATCGATATTCGCCGTTCTTTTTCCGCTCTCGGCCGCATTGGTTTCCCCCAAATTGGTGAGCAACGGCAAGACGATCGTATCCGACCGCTCCATCCGTTCAATCACATCTTTGACGTCGATATGATCTCCCACCAGAAGCGAGTTCCGGCTGAGCAGCTTGACCCTGGATTCAATCGCGTTGGCCGGCACGTCTTCCAGAGGCGTGGAGGTTTTCATGGCCTGGGAGATCGAACCGTCGACAATCAGGATCGGGACGGACGATCGTTTGTTCGGTTGCATTTCAATGAAGTTGACGATTTCATGCAGGTCGCGTTGGGCGGTTTGCCGGGAAACGAGCAGGACTTTGAGATGGGCGATAAACAAATTTCGCGACAGCAATTTGTAAATGGTGGACCGAATTTCCCCGAAGGTCGATCCGCTGATTTCGTAGGTGAAGACGGGGGCCTGTTCGCCGCCCGGCGGTCCCTTGGGAGAAGTGCCGCTGCGCGGGTTAATGATCTGATAATAGACGATTTTTTTGCCGCTGCCCGGATCCGTGTCTACCCCCATCATGCTGACCAGCGCCAGCTCGTTCATCTCCGTCTTGTCCCAGCAGGCCGCAAGCAAAACCGCAACCATCACCAGGATGAACATCCCCGCTGCGTATCGGAAGACCATGGACGCGCCTCCCTCTTAACCATTTGTGTTCTTTTTCAGGTTCCGGATATAGCCGGGCAAAATGTGGTTCAGAAAGGGCCGGGGCACCCGGAACAGCACGTCTTTCCAGTTGGCGCCCTTGGCGGGGGCCGCGGGCGTCATGTAGGGAACGCCGAAGGACTTGAGCGAAACCAGATGGGCCGTCAGTAACAAGGCCCCGCATAAGACGCCGAACAGCCCCATGAACCCGGCCAGCATCAGAAACGTAAACCGGAGCAGGCGTTGGGAGATGCCGAAGCTGTAGATTGGAACGACAAAGTTGGAGATGCCGGTGATGGCCACGACAATGACGATCGCGGCGGAGATGAGACCGGCGTCCACCGCCGCCTGCCCCAGCACGATCGCTCCCACGATCGAAAGCGCCTGCCCGACCGCCCGGGGCATGCGAAGCCCCGCTTCCCGGATGATTTCAAACACGATTTCCATGAGCAACACTTCAAAGAAGACGGGCAGGGGCACCCCTTCCCGCTGGGCGGACAGACTGATCAGAAGCTGGGTCGGGATCAGTTCCTGATGGAACGTCGTGGCCGCGACGTACAGGGAAGGGACGAACACGGCCGTAAAAAAGCAGATCAGCCGGATCCAGCGAATGAAGGTGGCGATGTCCGCCCGCTGATAATAGTCTTCGGGAGAACTGAAAAACTCGAAAAACGTCATCGGCGCCAGCAGGACGTTGGGCGTGCCGTCCACCATGACGCCCACCTTGCCGTCCAGAAGCTGCGCCGTCATCACGTCGGGCCGCTCGGTGTTGGTCAACGTCGGAAAGGGCGACCAGGTTTTATCCTGGATGAATTCTTCCACATACGCGCTTTCCAGCACGCTGTCGGTCCGGATGGCCGACAGCCGGTTTCGCATTTCCTTCACCAGCGATTCCGGGGCCAGGTTTTGGATGTACACCATGAACAGGGTCGTTTGGGTTTGGGTGCCGACGGTTATCTTTTCAAACCGGAGATGGGAGTTGCGGATGCGTTTGCGCAGGAGCGCGACGTTGGTCATGATGTTCTCCGTAAACCCGTCGTGCGGGCCGCGAATGGTCGACTCGGCGTTCGGTTCTTCAATGGAACGTTGCCGGGGGTCGTTCACATTGATGAGCAAAACGCGCCCCCGAATGAAATCGATCAGGACGCAATGCCCCGACAGGAGGGCATTGACAGCCTGATCCCGCAGCTCTTCATAGGGATCGGAAAAGGAAAAAACGCGCAAAAAGCCGTTCTCGTCCGATTCCGATTGGGGCGGTTCCCCTTCGGCGAACGTATTTTTGACGAACGATTCCAGTATGTATTCATCGATCGTCTTTTTGTCGACCATCGATTCCAGATACACGCACTGCCCGGTCTGTTCGTCCTGAGCAAACAGGGACCGGCAGACCAAATCCGGGGGAGATCCAAGGGCAGCTTGAAGATCACGGAAAAAATCGTTGTGAAACCGTTGGGTTGTTCTTCTCCTTGCCATCGGCGACCCTCCGGATGCATCGCTTCCTCATCTCCCTCTTCTTTTTTCCTGAAGGGCGGAATTTTATTCTGATGTTGGCTTGCGGTCGGAAGGGAAGGAAACGGCTGGATCGTGACCCTGTTCCAATTAGTTATAATTGATTAATCACAAATAAATATCATAAAATGGAGGTCGGGGCGAGAAAGGGGGGCGCCTGTGGAGAGGGAATTGCTCATTCTCGGTTTGCTGAAGGCGCAAAGTCAGCATGGCTATCAAATCAACGAGTTCATTGAAAAAAATTTGGGCCGCGTGTCCAACATGAAAAAGGCCACGGCTTACGCGATCCTGAAGCGTCTGGAACAGGAAGGATGCGCGACATCGTCCCCCGGCCGGGAGGGCAATCGTCCGACAAAACGGGTTTACTCCATCACGGAGAAGGGAGAGAAGCGGTTCGAAAAACTGCTTCGCGAGGTGCTGGCCTCAAGCGGCGGAACGATTCCCGCCGAGGAGATCGGCATCCTGTTCATCGATCATCTCCCGGTGCGGGACGCCTTGGCGTGTTTGAACGCGCGGCTGGCGAAACTGGAACGGTTGTTGGAGACGTACCGGAGCGTGCCGAAGCACCGCAACGCGCTGGGGATGGATCTGGCGATCGCCCGGCGCATTCGGATGGCCGAGGCCGACCGGGACTGGTTGAAGGAAACGATCGCCCTGTGGGAGAAACGGGCCGAATCCGAACCGAACTCGCATAACGCCGTCCGCCATCCTGACGGCGCGATGAAAAAAGAGGAAACGTGAGTCAAGGAGGGCAAACCGCGGTGGCAAGAGCGAAATCGTCACATTTCTGGGCGCTGCTGTTGTTTTCCGTCGGCGTCTTTATGGCGCAACTGGACAACGGGATCATCAGTTCGGCGCTGACGACCATCAATCGTCATTTTGACGTGACGGAGAACTGGGGCGCCTGGGGCATCACCATTTACACGTTGGGCCTGGCGATCAGTCTCCCGATCGTGGGCAAGCTTTCCGACCGGTACGGCAGGAAAAAGCTGTTTATCATTGAAATTGTTCTGTTCGGCGCAGGCTCCTTGTTTGTGGCGCTCAGCCCGACCTTCGGCCTGTATCTGGCGGCGAGATTTTTGCAGGCGCTGGGCGGCGGCGGAATCTTCATTATCGGCAACTCGCACATCCTGAGCACGGTGGAGCCGGAAAAGCAGGCGAAATATTTGGGCCTCCTCGGCGCGATGAACGGGGTCGCCGCGGTACTGGGCCCCAACATCGGCTCGTTTTTGCTGGATCTGACGGGAAATTGGCACGTTCTGTTCCTGATCAACGTGCCGATCGCCATTGGGCTGGTCATCCTGGGATGGACGAAACTGCAGGAGTCCTCCGATCCGAGTCCCGGACGTCTCGACATGGCCGGAATTGTCGTCCTGTCCTTCGCCGTGCTGTCGCTGATGTACGGCCTGACGAACATTGACGTCGACTTCTGGGCCAGCTTCCGGGAACTTGAAGTGTCCGGCTTTATCGGCGCGGCCGTCGTCCTGTTCGTCCTTCTGTTCGCTTACGAATCGGCGTTGGAGCGAAAACAAAACGGCGACCCGATTTTGCCGTTGCATTTGATCCGGCAGCCCCGGTACCTGATGGTGCTGATCATCGGCGCGTTGTCCGGCGGAACGCTGGCGGCCATGATCTTCATTCCGGGCTTCGTCGAAAACGTGCTGGGCATTCCGGCGGAAAAGTCGGGTTACTGGATGACGCCGCTGGCACTGGCATCCGGCGTGGGCGCCGGGATGGGCGGGGCGCTGGTCGCCAAACGGGGTCCCGTGTTTGCGGTGCTGCTGTCCGGCATCATTGCCGCGGCGGGGTTTGCGTTGATCCCGCTTTGGACGGATACGAAATGGCAATTTGTGATTGCCAGCATCGTGGCCGGCATCGGCATGGGGATCATTCTGGGCGCGCCTCTGAACATTCTGGCGACCGAAGGATTGCGGGCCAACAAGGGCACCGCGCTGGCTTCCCTGTCCCTGCTCCGCCAGGTGGGCATGACGATTGCGCCGACCATTTATGCGGGCTTCCTGGCGCGCGGCTACAACCGCATGGGGGAACTGTTCCGAACGGAATTTCCGGGCATCTTGCAGGACCGCGTGGCGCGGGCCAATTTGTCGGAGGAGGCGCTTGCCGAATTGGCCGAAACGGGAAGGCGGATGGCTTCCGGAGCGGGGACCGTCTCCCCCGGCGACCTCAACGCGGCGATCCAATCGATTCAGGATCCCGCGCTAAAGGAAGTGGTCATGAACAGCGTGGCCGAAGTTACCCAAATGGCGGCGAAAAATGGCTACGGGGGGATCTACTGGACGGCGGCCGCGATTTGCATGCTCATTATACTGGGTTCCCTCGTGCTCATTCCGTTGCGCAGGAACGCGGCCGAAGCCAAAATTCAACCGGAACTGTCTTCCGGCCCGTGACGCCGGATTGCGCCGTGAGACCGGGACCCCGTCGGGGGTCCTTTTTTTGTGGTTCAAATCGGGTATGCCTGTACCTGTTGCACGCGGTCATCTTGTTTTCGTTCTTTACTTCTTTCTTAGACAGGAGTAATATTTCGTGTATAAAAATTTCATAAAGCAGATTTCCATCTTGACGCTGAATTTCCGGACCGGAAAGCGGGGGAACCAATTGGTGAAGCGGCTTTGGGCGAAAGCCGGAGCGGGCTTCATCCGGGGTGAATCCCGAAGCGCCGGGCGCACGGCGGCCGCGTTTCGGGTAGGGCGTCTCTCACCGCCCGAATCCGTCAGCTAACCTCGTAAGCGGATGGGAGAGAGGATGGTGGACTTGTGATCGCGCGACGACCACAGGGGCCGATGCCGCTGTGGTTTTCTGTTTGCGCGTAGAAACCGGAAAAATGGAAATCTTATCGTCAAGGTTTGATCGCGTGCCCATGTTGTTCAGGTTGTTCCGCAGGATGCATGCGTCAGAGGTGACCGTCGGATGATGTCCCTGAAAAGGCTGTTGATCGGGAGACCGTTGAAATCCACGGAATTGGCCGGGCAGAAACTGAACAAGACGAAGGCGCTGGCCCTTCTTTCATCGGATGCGTTATCATCCGTTGCTTATGCTCCGGAACAGATTTTGCTCGTATTGTTGACGGTCGGCACCGCCGCCTTCCGGTATTCCCTCCCGATAGGCGCGGGCGTACTGGTGCTGCTGCTGGCCCTGATGTTGTCCTATCGCCAGATTATCCTGGCCTATCCGCAAGGCGGCGGAGCCTATGTCGTATCCAAGGAGAATCTGGGCTTGTACCCCGGCCTGCTGGCCGGGGGTTCCTTGTTGGTGGACTATGTGTTGACGGTGGCCGTCGGCGTTTCGGCGGGAACGGATGCCATCACGTCCGCTTTTCCGGCGTTGCACGACTACAGGGTGGCCACTGCTGTCTCGCTGGTCGTGGTGTTAACCGTCATTAACTTGCGGGGGGTTCGGGAATCCGCCTCCATTTTGGCCTATCCTGCGTATTTGTTTGTGTTGGCGATGCTTGTCCTGATCGGCGCGGGCCTTTACCGGGCCGCGACCGGGGAGCTTCCGCAGTCGGCGGCGGGGCCCGTCGGCGCGCCGGTGGCCGGCGTCAGCCTGTTTTTGCTGTTGCGGGCGTTTGCTTCGGGATGCTCCGCGTTGACCGGGATCGAGGCCATTTCGAATTCGGTCACGAACTTCGCGGATCCCGCTCCCCGGAATGCGGTGAAAACGTTGACGACGTTGGGTGTCCTGCTGGCCGTTTTGTTTTCGGGCGCCGTGTATCTGGCCTGGCAGTACGGGATTGTCCCGAGGCCCGAGGCGACCGTTCTCTCCCAGATTGCCGAACAGACCTTCGGCCGGAACCTGGTGTACTATTTTGTTCAGGGCACGACCGCGTTGATCCTGATCCTGGCCGCAAATGCCGGTTTTTCGGCTTTTCCGCTGCTTGCCGTCAACCTGGCCAGGGACAAATTTGTCCCGCGCATGTTCACCAACCGGGGGGACCGGTTAAATTATTCGAACGGCATCGTTTTTCTCGGGGTTTTGTCCATTGCCCTGATCGTGGCCTTTGGCGGAAGAACCGAACATCTGATTCCGCTGTACGCCATCGGGGTGTTCATTCCCTACACCCTTTCCCAGGCCGGCATGACCGTCAAATGGTTCCGGGAGAAACCGAGGGGCTGGATGGCGAAACTGCTGGTCAACGCCGCGGGCGCCCTGATCTGTCTGATCGTCACCGGCATGTTTTTCTTGACCAAATTCCGGCAAGTCTGGCCGGTGCTCGTGTTCCTGCCGCTGATCATCGGGGTGTTCCGGCAAATTCGCAACCATTACGACGCGGTGGGCGAACAGTTGCGGATATCCGCCGCCGAGCCCCCCGCGCCGATCGCGGGCAACGTATTCATTGTGCCGGTGTCCGGCATTACGCACGTGGTCCAAAATTCCATCAACTACGCCCGGTCCCTTCATGCCGACCAGATCATCGCCGTTTATGTCACCTTCGACCGGGAGGATGAAACGCGTTTCGCCGAAAAATGGCGCGAGCGGATGCCCGGCGTCCGGCTGGTGACGCTGTATTCTCCGTACCGCAGCATTATTCATCCGTTGAGCAAGTTCATCGACATGGTGCATCACAAGGCGAGTCATTCGCATTACCAGATCACGGTCGTCATTCCGCAATTCATTCCGAAGAAAGGCTGGCACAACTTTTTGCACAACCAAACCAGTTTGCTGCTCCGCACGTACCTGCTGTACCGGAAAGACGTCATTGTGACGACCGTGCCGTATCATCTAAAGAAATAGGAAAAACGAAAGAGACCGCTGCGGACGGCTTCCGCCCGGCGGTCTCTTGCAAGGATGCGGCGGCCACGGGATTCAGGTGGCGACTTCCTGTGCCTGATCGACGGACGCCTCTTCCGCGGCTTCCGTTTTGGGGACGAAGGCCCCCCGGAGCAGGGCGTCCGTCAGCTCTTCGATCGACAGACAAAACGTGATTTCGCCGATCCGGAGACGGAACTTTCGGATGTCGGGATCGAACACGACGACGTCGTTTCCGATGGCGTACGCTTCCACCGCGCGGTTTTCCTGTTCCGCCCGCCGTTTGATGCCGTACAGGAGCGCGAACAGTTCGCCCCAGACCGGCAAGTACGGTTTGCGCTTGTACGCGTGCAGGCATCGGATGATCTCGGCTGTCACCAAGCGCAGCTCACCTCACGAGCGAGTATAACGCATTTCGCTTCCCGGCGTAAGGATGGCGGCTGTATGAGCTTCCTGCTTTTGGCGCATCCTATGGGAAAAACATCCTATGGGAAAAGCATCCTGTGGGAAAAAGGCAGGAATCGAACATGCTGGACCGGAAATACGCGTGCGAAGTGCTCGGTTTGCCGGAAGATGCGACGCGGCAGCAAATTGAAGACCGGTTTTTCGTGCTCGTGAAAAAATACAAAGGCCTGGACCCGGACGAGCAGCCGTCGGCGAACGAACCGCCTTTTGCCAAGATCAACGAGGCGTACCGCTTTCTGATCGGGTACAAGCCGCTGCGGCCGGTGAAGTTCCGGGAACTGAACTGGCGGGAGAAATGGCGGCATCTGCGGGAGCACTATACGGCGGAAATCGTCACGGGTCTTGTGGCCGTGCTGGTGGTGCTGGCGATGGTGGCGGGCGTGGCCGAATTTTTCTCGGCTTTGCGGGCAAGCGGCTTTAACCCCGGCGACCCGGCGTCGCCCGGGGTGACCGCCGAAGTTCCGGATCCGGCGGACGGCCGGTGAACGGGCGCGGCCGGCGCCGCCGCCAGGGTGGCGTCCGGCGCCCCGCCGCGCGGCGCGCGATCAGAATCCGCCGCAGGAGTCGGGATGGCCGTGGTGCTTTTTTCGTTCTTTCATTTGTTCGCGCATCCGGTCGTCCCCCGGGATTTCGGCGACGACCTTCACCCGGGGCGGCCGGTGGCCGTTGCCGGGCGATGCATGGTTGCGGGTTTGGTCGGACATGGGCTCACCTCCGCGGGAAAGGGGCTGGCGCGGCACGAGGCCGCGCGAATCAGTGGAGGCGCGGCGGTTGCGGTTCCGGTGTTGCCGGACCAGGGCCATCGGCCGGAACGGCCGGACGCCGCGGCGCCTGGGGCCGTGTCCGCCCGGCGAGGGAAGGCGCCAGAAGTCCTTCGAAATACGCGTCTTGCTCTTCGGGCGCCACGAACCCCAGCTCCACGCCGACCGCCTTCGCCAGAAACGGATCGAGCGCACACAGGTCCGAGCGGTCGATGTCCGCCAGGCTTTTTTTGCCGAGGGAGTAGCAGACGAGCTCCATCTCTTTCACCGACGCGTTCAAAAAGTTGACCAGATGGCCGGCGCTGCGGTCCACATCCAGCTTGTCGGTCATTTTTGCGTTGTAGACCACCAGGCTCGTCGGCGGCTCGAAGGGGGCCGTCTTGGCAAGCTGGTCGCCGACCAGCGCCATCACGGCGGCCGTGCCGATATAGACGGCATCCGCGCCGAGGGCCATCGCCTTCAGGCAATCGCCCGGCGTCACCAGTCCGCCCGCGGCGATCAGGCTCACCTTGCCGGACGCCCCCTGGGCGGCGAGGAACCGGGCGGCGCGGGACACGGCGTAGATCGTCGGCAGGCCGAGGTCGTCCTCGAGAATCGGGGCCGCCGCGTGCGTGCCCCCTTCGGCGCCGTCGACCGTGATGAAATCGACGTCCGCCTCAAGCGCGATGCGCAGTTCGCGCTCCAGATGGTGGGTGGCCGCGATTTTCAGGCCGACGGGCACGCCCGTTTCCTCTTTCAGCCGGCGCACCAGTTGAATGAACTGTTCCTTCGTGTCGACGCCGGGCAGGCGGGAATGGATGACCGCGTCCTCCCCTTCCGGGATGCCGAACGTTTCGCGGTACTCCGGCCCGATGTTTTCGGCGCGCGTGCGCTGCGGGCTCGATCCTTGCGCCCCTTGCCCGAGCTGGATTTCGATCGCGTCCAGCCGCGAATATTTTTCCCGGTCGTTCAGCCATCCGCCGCGGTTGTACTGCCCGATCAGCAGGCTTGCCGCTTCCCGTTCCTCTTCCAGCAGGCCCGCCTCGCCGGTGTTCGTCGCCGTGCCGACCCGCGAAGCCGCCTTGGCCAGGGCGATTTTCGCGTTTTTGCTGAGCGCGCCGCCGAAGGACATCGCCGCGATCATGATCGGAATCTCGATGCGGAGCGGTTTTTTCGCGCGTGGCCCGATCGTGACGGACGTCTTGATCGATTCGCTGTCCGGCGTGGGAAACCGGTGCAGATGAACCGGGTTGAACAGCAGCTTGTCCCACGGCGAAAACCGCATATGGCTGCCCAGCGGCCGTCCGGGCGGACGGCCGTTTTTGGTGCGCATGACGATTTCCATCAGTTGGATCGGTCCGACTTTCTTGGCCACCGGGATCATCTCAAACAGGTTTTCCGTATACGAATCCCGCGCCATCCGTTCGATCGCCTTGTCCACCGCTTCGTTGGCGACGCGGCGCATGAGGTTGCTGATCCAATGAAACATGGCATTCACCCGTTCGGTTCGAATTGGAGAATCGGTTCCATTTTTCCCGGCGACCGGTTTCTTATGCGATGGGGGGCTTTATGGTAGAATTTGTTGTTGAATGTGGAAATGGACGCAAAACCAGCGCTTCGCGGAAAAAGGAAGCCCGTGCGAAAGGGGAGCGGCTATGCGCCTGCTATGGGTGGAAGACGAACTCGCCTTTGCGCAGGAAGGCGCCGAATTTCTGGGCCGGGAAGGGTTCGCCGTGTCCGTCGTCCCGACCGCGCAAGCGGCGTGGGAGCTGTTGCGCACCGAACCGGTCGACCTGGTGCTCCTGGACTGGATGCTGCCCGACGAATCCGGGATCGAGCTGTGCCGGCGCATCCAGCGGCGGTGGGGGACGCCGGTCATCATGCTGACGGCCCGATCGGACGAGACGGACAAAGTCGCCGCCCTGGAAAGCGGGGCCGACGACTACCTGGCCAAGCCGTTCAGCCTGCGCGAACTGGCGGCGCGCATCCGGGCGGTTATGCGGCGGCTGGGCCGGGAGGGGGAACGGCGGCGGCCGGAAGCGGAATCCGTGCTCCGGCGGGGCGATCTTACCATCGACCTGGAGCGGCTGACCGTGTACCGGGGCCGGGAGGAGATCCGCCTGACGCCGACCGAATTTCGGCTGCTCGGCGTGCTGGCGGGCCGTCCCGGCCGGGTATACACCCGCTCGCAACTGATGGACGCGGCGCTCGGGGAGACGTACGTCGGGCTTGACCGCACGGTGGATTCCCATATCCGCAACTTGCGCAAAAAATTGGGCGACTGTCCGGACCGTCCCCGATACATCCTCACCGTTCACGGGGTCGGGTACAAATTCGCGGAAGGTTAGTGTACGTTTCAGGCGGTAACGAGCGGATCGCAAGAAACCTGGCGGCGGTGCTGCGCAAAGGGCCGCGGAAGTCCGACGGGACGGACGGGGGAGGAGAACGGTGGCTGATGTAAGGCAGGATATCGGAAGGATGGCAACGTTTGGCCAAACGGTCGGCGCCGGCGCGAGCGGCAGGGCCCGGCGTCCCGGAACGGCCGGGTGGCGGGGCCTGTTCTGGAGTGGCATTGCCTTGGTCGCGCTGTTTGCGGTCATTGCCGCCGCGGCCGCGCTGGTCGTCGACGCGCGGTTGCGCCAGCGGCAGGAAGCGGCCATGGCGCAGTATTGGGACGCTTTTTTGCATTCGCAGTTCCGGCTGCGGCAGGATTGGCCGGCGGTGGCCGAAGCGGCGCGGGACCAGACGGATGCCCTCCGGCTCTCCATGGGCGGCGATCTGGCGCTCACGATTTGGAACGACCGGGGGGAACCGGTGTTCCTAAGCGGCCATGTCGAACTGCCCGGCGGAGCGGGCGGGCACACGGGCGGAATGGCGGACGCCGCCGGGGCGGGAGGGACGTCCCTGCCTGCCCGCGCGGCCGCCGGCGAACGCCGGGCCATCGTGCACGAAGGTCGCGTGGTCGGGACGTTTGCGGTGCGTTACGATCCCCCTCCCGGCCTTTCGGCGGCCTTTGCGGGCGTCATGGCGGCCGTCGCGATGTCGGGTGCAGCCGCGGTGGCCGTCTGGACAAGGGCGGGACGGCGGGCGGAGGCCCGCTTCCGCGACGATCTGGCGGCACGGCTGGAGGCCGTGCTTCATGGCGGCGAGGGGGCCGGCGGGCCTGACGGATTCGTTCAGCCGGACGTTCCCGGTGCCCCGTCCGCGCCGAAGTTGTCCGATCCCCGCCTGGAAGGGTTGCTCGGACAGGTGGAGAGGCGGCTCCGCCAACTGGAGCGGACGCGCAAGACGATGGTCGCCGATATCGCCCATGAACTCCGCACACCGCTGGCCACCGTGCGGGCGCGGCTGGAAAACGCCCTGGCGGACGCCAGGTCCCTGCCGCCGGAGACGGTAGCCGTCATGCATGACGAATTGTCCCGCATGTCGCGATTGGTGCACGATCTCAACCAGCTCGCGCTGGCCGAATCCGGCCATCTGCCGTTGACCCGGAGCTGGTTTTCCCTGCGGGAACTGGTGGAGCGGCTGGCGGAAGCGATTCGTCCGGCCGCGGAAGAGGCCGGCGTCACGCTGACGCTGGAACCGGAAGGGGCTCCGGCACCGCTGCTCCTGTACGCCGATCGGACGCGTCTGGAGCAGGTGTTGCTCAACTTGCTCGATAACGCCGTGCGCCATGCCCGTTCCCGCGTTGTCGTCCGCTGCGGCGCCGACGAAGGTCAGGTTCGCGTTACCGTGCAGGACGACGGACCGGGAATGGAGGAGGAAGAACTCGCCCGAGTGTTCGACCGGTTTTACCGCGGGAGGCGTTCCGCCGATCCGGCCGGCACCCCGGGTCTGGGGCTCGGGCTGGCCATTGCGAAAGAGGCGGTGACGGCGCACGGGGGCCGCGTGACGGCGGACAGCCGATGGAACGAGGGCACGACGTTCACCGTCACGCTGCCGACGTTCCGCGAATGAGACCCGTTCCATCCGTCTGCACCGTTTCTGCACATGCTCTCCATAAAAAATGCACAACGCGCGTTTATACTGGGGGCAAAAGCGGACAAGGCGGTGGAAGGCATTGATCGAAGCCGTGGACGTGTGCAAAACCTTCGGAAGCGGTCCGGCGGCGACCCGCGCCCTGCGGGACGTTTGTCTGACGATTGAGGCGGGCGAAGTGGTTGCCATCATGGGACCTTCGGGATGCGGCAAGTCGACGCTGTTGCACGTGCTCGCCGGCATCGAGCGCCCGGACAAGGGGGAGGTGCGGATCGACGGCGTCCCGCTGCACCGTTTGCCGGAGCGGGATCGGTCCCGCTTCCGGCTGGAGCGGATGGGATTTGTGTTTCAGCAATATCACCTGATCCCGGTCCTGACGGCGCTGGAAAACGTCGTCCTGCCGCTGGTCGGGCGCGGCGTTTCCTCCGCGGAAGCGCGGGAACGCGCCCGTGCCGCGCTGGAGCTGGTGGGACTTGGCGATCAGGCGCGGCGCTATCCGGCCGAACTGTCGGGCGGGCAAAACCAGCGGATCGCGATCGCCCGCGCCATCGTCGGCGACCCTATCGTGATCTGGGCCGACGAGCCGACCGGGGCGTTGGACAGCGACACCGCGCGGCAGACGATCGGGCTGCTTCGCAGCATCAACGAGCGGCGCGGCACCACCATCGTGATGGTCACCCACGACCGGGACGTCGCGGCCCAGGCCGGCCGGATCCTGCGCATGGAGAACGGGCGCGTGACGGGCGAAAGGGGCGTCGCCCATGCTTAGGTCGCGTCTCGTCTGGCGTCTGGCGCGGATGCAGCTTGGCCGGCAAAAGGGACAGACACTGCTCGCCGTCCTCGGCGGCAGCGTGGGCGCGATCCTGGTCATCGCCTCCGTCGTCTTTTTCCAGTCGTTTGATTACAGCGGCCGGCGATGGGTGCAGGCGCATATCGGCCCCGTGGACTGGGAACTGAGGCCCTCATCCGGCGAATTGTCCTTCGCGCCGGAGCGGATCGGAGAGATCACCGGCCATCACGCCTTCGCCAGCCGTCAACTCGTGGCGTTGCCGGCGGTTGTCCAGGCCGTTACGGCGTATCGTCTGAGCGAACGGGAGGAGCCGTTGGCCGCGGAAGGAAATTTGTTGGCCCTCGGGCTGGCATCTTCGTTCTCGCAGGGGTCAGACGCCGATGCATTGGAAACGTCCGGCGGGCGGCCGGCAAGCGATCCGTTCCGGGACTGGCGCGCGGCGCTGCCGGACGACATGGCGATCGTATCCAAATCGGCCGCGCGGCGGCTCGGGCTTCGGCCGGGCGATGTGCTGGCGCTGGAGGATCCGCGGGGGCAGAGGCACCGGTTCAAGGTGCTCAACGTCATCGAGGAGAAGGGCATTGCCGGATATCGCGGCCGTCAAGGCGCCACGGGCACCCTGCTGGTGTCGGAAGCGGCGGCGCGGCGCCTGGCGGGCCTGCCCGACGGGCATTTCAACGTCATCTTCGTCGCGGACGGCCGGACGTACGCAAACGATCTGCATTTTCCGCTCGCGCTGCCGGACGTCATGGTGGACGAAATTAAACGGGAAGCGCTGGAAACGGTGCGGGCATGGAAATGGCGCTACGGGTTCACGTTTTTCCTGGCCAGCGCCATCGCCGCGGCCACCGGCCTGTTGCTCATGCGGCACCTGTTGACGATGCTCGCCAACCTGCGGCGCGAAAGTTTCGCCGTGCTGCGGGCGCTCGGGTTGGGCAGCCGGCAGGTGGGGCTGCTGTTCTTCGCGGAGGCGACGTTGCTGAACGCCGCTTGTACGGTCAGCGGCGTCCTGGCGGGGAGCGCGCTCGGGTACGGCATCGTGCACGTATTTCGGAAGCCTTTCGCGGAGACGGTGCAACTGTTTGCGGGCAAGCAAATCCCGATCGTGCCGCATCTGTCCGTCCGGGGGGTGCTCATCGCCGCGGCGGCGCTGTTCGTGTTGTCGACCGTCGTCGCCGCGTTTGCCGCGCGGGCGGCCGCCCGGCTGCCGATCGTGCAGACGCTGCGCGGCGCCGCGGACTTGCCGGATCTGGCGGCGTCCCGGCGGAGGCGGGCTGGCGCCGTTGTTTCCGTCGGCGTTTCGGCGCTGGTGCTCGGGTCGTACGTGTACATGCTGATCAGCGGCGCGGGCGCCGACCTGCTGGGCACGGTTTCGCAAACCGTCACCCCGCAGTCGGCCGCCGTCGCGCTGCTCTGGATCGCCGCCGCGCCGGCGGCATTGCACCTCATCTTTACCTTTGCTCCCGTCGCGGAAAAAAACGTCGGCGCCGTCGCCCGCGTTTTCGGCATCGGCCCGCTGCCGCGGCGCCTGGCGTTCCGGTACCCGTCGCTCCACAAACGGCGCACGCTGACCGTGGCCGTCCTGTTCAGCCTCGTGTTTGCGCTGCTGACGGCGACGCTCACCGTCGGTTCGACCCTGTTGCGCCACAGCGCGAACCAGGCGAGGGATCAAACCGCCATCGGCTATGCGGCCTTTGTTCCCTACGCCAACGCAAGAGAAAAGGCGCACATCGAACAGGTGCTGGAACGCGACCGGACGCTCCGGGAACACGTCGTTTACGCGACGGCCGTGGAACCGTACCGCCTCCAACTGGAAGCGCCCGGCCAGATCGGCGGCACGGGCGCGGCTTTCAGCATCGTCGTGCCGGGCGAAGCGTACCTCAAGGGCGCCCGGGTGCCGCTGGCGGCTCGCCTGCCGGGACTTGCCAGTGACGATGAAGCCTGGCGGATGGTACTGGAGTCGGACGATGCGATCATCCTGGAGGAAAAATTCATGTACGCCGCTTCCGAATGGCCCGATTCGTACAGTCCCTCCGGCCGGCCCCTTCAGCCGCTGCGGCCGGGGGACACGTTGACGGTGCGGGTGTACGCCAAGCGATCACCGGAGATCTCGGCACCGGAACTCACCGACATCCGGGCGGAAGGTTTGGAGGAAGCCGCCGAACGGCTGCGTCTGCTGGAACGGGAACGGATCCGGGCGGCGGAACCGCAGGTCGTGGCCACGCGAACGCTGCGCATCGTCGGATTCGCGCGGACGGACCCCGGCATTGAATTTTACAACCTGATGTACGCGCCGCCGTCCTTTGCGGAAGCGTTCCGCCATGAGGGCTTCCAGTGGCCGAACACGCCGGCCATGGGCTACGTCCTGCTCGATCTGGACGTGACCGACCCCGTGCGGGTGCAGGATGTGCGCGAGCGGTTCCTGCTGGCCGGTCTGGCGGCGCCGACCGTTCCCGCCGTGGCGAAGATGGCCGAACATGCGATGAATCGCCACCTGTTCGTCGTGTATGTCGCGTTCATGGCTTCGTCCGCGCTGATCGGCCTGGCCGGTCTGGCGATCGTCCAATACCGCGCCGTGCGGGAAAGGGCCCGCCAAATGGCGATGCTGCGCTGCATCGGCATCGGCAGGCGGCAGATCGCGCACATGTATGTGCTGGAGGGGGCGTGGATCGGCTGGACCGGACTCGTTGTCGGCGCCCTGACGGGCGTTTCGGGCGGTTATCTGTTGCTGTCGGCGGTGCGGGCGCTGCAATCGCCGCTTGAACCGGACCTGGCGATCCGCTATCCGTTCGGGGCCATCGCCCTTTGGCTGGTTGTCGCCATGGCGGCCGCGCTGCTGCTCAATTTGGCGCCGGCGTATCTCAGCACCCGGCAGGTTCCGGGCGAGGCGATTCGCGCGGCGGAGTAGATCGGCCCGTGCCGGTCATCGCGACCAAACCGGGATTTTTTTCGCCGTTCGTCATCCAATCAACCGGTTCGCGGGTTCCCCCCGCGGTGGAGCGGGCGGCGCTCATCCGTTGCCCGCCTTCGCGGAAGGGTGGAACATGACGCCCAGTTCCGCGATCCTGTCCGCGACGCGCCGATCCGCATCCGCGCCGGCGGGCACGGACTCGGCGGCATACGGGGCCAGCCCGGGATGGCGGCCGACCATGACGGCGTGAAGGGCGTGCCGGAACATGCCGATGTCGTTGGCGTCGTTGCCGAAGCAGACGTAGGATCGTTCCGGCACGCCGAGCCGTTGCAGGCCGCGCCATTTGTCAATGCCCGGCGGATTGACGTCGAACGCGTCTTCCTCGCGATGCCAGTGCACCGCGACGTTCAGCCCGGCGATCCGCTCCGCCAGAAGCTCCATCCGGTCCGCCGCCACCACCAGCATTTTGACGATCCGCCCCGACGCCCGCAGTTCCTCCGCGGACAGGCGCCGGGCCAGGCCCAGCGCGTCGATGCGTTGCAGAACCGGGTGGTCGTTCACGGGGCCGGCGAACGCGTAATCCCATTCGCCGTCCAGGAGAACCGACGCCCGATGTTCCCGGATCCATTCCCGGATCCGGTCCAACTGTTCGGGCGTGAACGTCTCCGCGTGCACCACGTTTCCGTTTGTCGCAATCAGCGAGCCGTTGCCGCCGATCAGGGGCAGATGACGGAAGCGTCCGTCCAGCACCGGCACCATGTCCCGCACGGGGCGGGCCGACGCGAAAATCACCTCGTGTCCCGCCGCGATCAACCGGTCCAGGCTTTGCCCGATCCGTCCGGGAACCCGCCGTCCGTCAAAACAGATCGTCCCGTCCAGATCAAACACAAACCGCACCGTTTTTCTCCTTCCCGCGTTCCTTTCCGAAATTTCTCTCCATTTTCACACAAATGTCGACGCCAGGTCAACAAACGTTCACGCTTCCCCCGCGCTCAGGCGATTACAAGCGTCGGCACCGGGATTATAATGAAAGATAAATGTTATGTGATTTCATTCACAAATTGTTCAAGGTTAAGGTTTACGGCCCGTTTCGCTCGCCGGTACAACGTTGCACAAAAGGGCAAAGGGGTTGTTCGGAGGTTTTGCGCAACCGTTGCGGGGCGATGCCGGGTTCATCTCATCTCGCTGCGTTGGGGGGACTTCACGGATGGATGTGACGGAACTGGCACGGCTTCAATTTGCGCTCACCACGGTGTTCCATTTCTTCTGCGTGCCGATTTCCATCGGACTGTCGTTTCTGGTGGCCGTCATGGAGACGCTGTACGTCGTCCAAAAGGACGACCGGTACAAACGGATGGCGAAGTATTGGGGCACGTTCCTGGTGATCAATTTCGCCGTCGGCGTGGTCACCGGCATTTTGCAGGAATTCCAGTTCGGCATGAACTGGTCGAACTTCTCCCGCTTTGTGGGGGATGTGTTCGGAGCGCCGCTGGCCATCGAGGCGTTGCTGGCGTTTTTCCTCGAGTCCACGTTTATCGGCCTGTGGCTGTTCGGCTGGAACCGGCTGCCGAAAGGGGTTCACCTGGCCGCGATCTGGCTGGTGTCGATCGGGACGATGCTTTCCGCCCTGTGGATTTTGGCGGCGAACTCGTTCATGCAGCGTCCGGTCGGTTACGCCATCCGGAACGGAAGAGCCGAGCTGACGGATTTGGGCGCCTTGCTGACCAACGGGCAGTTGCTGTGGGAATATCCGCACACGCTGTTTGCCGCGCTGGCGACCGGCGCGTTTCTGGTGGCGGGAATCAGCGCCTGGAAATTGCTGAAGAAACAGGACGTTCCGTTCTTCCGGACCTCTTTCCGGATCGCGATCGCGGTCGCGCTGGTTTCTTCTTTCTCCATCGCCCTGTTCGGTCACGGACAGGCCAAGTATCTGGTCCGGACGCAGCCGATGAAGATGGCGGCAAGCGAAGGATTGTGGGAAACGAGCGAAGATCCGGCCCCCTGGACGGTCATCGCCGCCATCGATCCGAAACATCAGCGAAACGATTTCGAACTGAAAATTCCGTATTTGCTCAGTTACCTGTCGTACGGAAAGTTCTCCGGATCTCTGAAAGGCATGAAGGATTTGCAGGCGGAATATGAACAACTCTACGGACCGGGCCATTACATTCCGCCAGTTCGCACCACGTTCTGGAGTTTTCGCCTCATGATCGCGGCGGGGGTGGCGATGATCCTGCTGGCGGCCTACGGGACCTGGCTGGCGTTCCGCAAAAAGGCGGAACATGCCCGTCCTGTCTTTCTGAAGACGATGCTCGCGGCCATCGCGTTGCCGTTCATCGGCAACACGGCGGGCTGGATCATGACCGAGGTCGGACGTCAGCCCTGGACGGTATTCGGGCTGCTGACGACGGAAGACGCCGTGTCTCCGGGAGTCGGCGCCGGCGAAGTGCTGTTTACGCTGCTGGCGTTTTCCGCGGTTTACCTGACCGTACTCGGGGTCATGGCCTACCTGTTCGTGCGCACGGCGCGCAAAGGACCGTCGCCGGAAGAGGCGGTCGATCCGTTCCACCCCTCGTCCGGCGAATCGATCGATCCGTATGGAAGGGAGGGGACCGGCCGTGTTGTCGCTCAATGAAGTGTGGTTTTTGCTGATCGCGGTGCTGTTTGTCGGGTTCTTTTTCCTGGAGGGATTCGATTTCGGCGTCGGGATGTCGGTGAAGCTGCTGGCCCGGAAGGAGGTCGAAAGGCGCGTCCTCATCAATACGATCGGACCGTTCTGGGACGCCAACGAAGTATGGCTCATCACCGCGGCGGGGGCGATGTTCGCGGCGTTCCCCCACTGGTATTCGACCATGTTCAGCGGCTATTACATCCCGCTCGCGCTCGTGCTGCTCGCCCTGATCGGGCGCGGCGTGGCCTTTGAATTCCGGAGCAAGCTGGAACGGGCCGCATGGAAGAAAGCGTGGGACTGGGCCATCTTCATCGGCAGCGTCATGCCGCCCCTCATGTTCGGCATGATGCTGGCGGCCAGCGTCAAGGGGGTGCCGGTCGGCGGCGACATGGAAATGGACGCCGGATTCACCGATGTCGTCAACGGATACACCGTTTGGGCGGGAGTGACCGTCACCGCGCTTTGCTGGTGGCATGGCCTGACGTTTGTCGGGTTGCGGACCGAGGGGGACTTGCGGGAACGGGCTCACCGCATGGCGTGGCGGCTGCTGCCCGTCCTCGCGGTGTTGCTCGCCGGCCATCTGGCGTGGACGGTCGCCGCCACCGATCTGTTTGCCCGAAGAGGCGTCCTGATGACCGCGATGACGGTTGCGGGGGCGGGCGCGCTGGCGGCGGCGGGCTGGTTCGTCCGGCGCGGGCGGGACGGCTGGGCGTTTTCCCTGTCCGGGGCCCTGGTGATCGTGACCGTCGCCGCGCTGTTTGCCGGGTTGTTCCCGCGGGTGATGGTCAGCAGCATCGACCGCGCGTACGACCTGACGCTGCACAATGCGGCCGCCAGTCCGACAACGCTCAAGGCGATGACGATGGTGACCGCGGCGCTGTTGCCCTTCGTGCTGGGGTACATGATCTGGAGTTACATCGTGTTCCGCAAACGGGTGAGCGAAAAGGAGCATCTGGAGTATTGAGGGTCAAGGAATGGCTGAAGCTCGAAGGGTTCAAATCCGCCGCGGCGCTTGTCAGCCTGCTGTCGTTGGTTCAGGGGGCGGCCGTCGTCCTGCAGGCGACCGGCCTGGCGCGGGCGATCAGCGAGCTGTTTGCCGACGGCGGTCCGTCCCGGGAGTCGGGCGCCGCACTATTGGCGTTCCTGCTCGCTTCGGCCGTCCGGCAGGGAGCGGCCTGGCTGCAAAGGCGCCTTGCCGGACGGTTTGCCGCCGATACCGCCGAGCGGTGGCGCGCCCGTCTGCTGGCCGCGATATTCAACCGGGGACCGAACGAAGCCGCCGCCGCGGGCAGCGGCAGGCTGGTGACCCTGGCGCTCGAAGGCGTGGACAAGTTCCGGCGCTACCTGGAACTGTCCATTCCGCGGACGACGGACATGGCGCTGGTCACGTTGCCGACGCTGGCGGCCGTTACTCTGCTGGACGCGGTTTCCGGCCTGATCCTGGGGGCGGCGTTGCCGATCTTGATCGGCTTCTTCATCCTGTTCGGACTGGCGGCGCGCAGGATGGCGCAATCGCAATGGCAGACGTACCGGACGCTGGCCCACCATTTCACCGATGCGTTGCGCGGGCTGGAAACGCTGCACCACCTCGGCCGCAGCGGCGCCCATGCGACGACGGTTTGGCGCGTGAGCGACCGGTATCGTGCCGCCACGATGCGCACGTTGCGCGTCGCTTTTTTGTCTTCCTTCGCGTTGGACTTTTTCGCCATGCTGTCGGTCGCTGCGGTTGCGGTGGGGCTCGGCCTGCGGCTGGTCAACGGCGGCGTCGGCCTGGAAACCGCGCTGGCCGTGCTCATTTTGGCGCCGGAATTTTTTGTTCCCGTGCGGAATTTGGGAGCGGACTATCATGCCACCCAGGACGGGAAGGAAGCGTGGGCGAGCATCCGCGAGTGGGTGGAGCGGGACGGCAGTGAATGGGCGGAGCGTTTGGAGGAGCGTTTGAAGGAGCGTTTGGAGGAGCGGAACAGCGGCGAACGGATAGAGCGGGACGGTAACGAAGGGGTGGAGCGGAATGGTAAGGCGGGAGGCGGTGAAAACGGCCGGGATCGGACGGGGGACGGCAGGAAAGGTCCGGCGGCCGCGGCCTTCCGGCATAATGCGTCCGCGCCCGCTTCGCCCGTTCTGCGGCTGCGCGACGTCCGGGTCGTGGGCGAGGAAGGTCGGCCGCTGCTGAAGGGGATATCGGCGGAGGTCGGCGCGGGCGTGCGGCGCCTGGGGATCGCCGGCGCCAGCGGCGCCGGCAAATCGACGCTGCTCGACGTCATCGCCGGGTTTACCTTGCCGGATGCCGGCGAAGTGTGGGCCGGCGGACTTCGGCTGGACCGGGAGAACGCGGAGCCGTGGCGGCGCCGAATCGCCTATATTCCCCAGCATCCGCATCTGTTCAGCCTCACGTTGGCGGACAACGTGCGCTTTTATGAACCGGACGCTTCCTTGGAGGAGGCGGAGGCCGCCCTCCGCGCGGTCCGGCTGGAATCGCTGGTCCGCCGGTTGCCCGATGGCGTCCGTGAACGGGTCGGCGAAGGCGGCCGGCCGCTCAGCGGCGGCCAGACCCAGCGCGTGGCGCTGGCCCGGGCGCTTCTCGGCGGGCGTCCGTGGCTGCTGCTGGACGAACCGACTTCCCATCTCGACCCGGAAACGGAGCTGGAGATCAAGGAGACGATTTTGACGCTTCCGGGCGATCGCCTGCTGGTGGTGGCCACGCACCGGGTGCACTGGATGCCCCACATGGACCTGATCTGGGTGCTGGACAAGGGGGAACTGGTGGAGTCGGGCACGCACGACGAGCTGATGGCGCGCCGGAATGTGTATTACCGTCTGTTCACGGGACAGGAAGAGGAGGCGGCGACATGAGCACGGGCCAAAAGGAACGCGACGAAAGGGTGGGACGCGACGAAGGGTTGCAGCGGGACGAAGGAGTGGAGCGGGAAAAAGGGGTGGAGCGGGGCGAACGAGTTGAACAGTCAAAAGGGATTCAACGAGACGAAGGAGTGGAACGGGCCGAAGCGATGAAACGAGACGCCGGAGCGGAACGGGAAAAAGGGATGGAACAAGGCGACGGGGAGGGACGCAATACCCGTCACGGTGTTGGCCGGGGGGATCTCTGGCTGTTTCCCTTTTTCCGGGATTACGGGTGGCGGTTCGGGGCGGCGACGGTCACGGGCGTGCTGGCCGCCGTCTGTGCCGCCTCCCTCATGCTGATGTCCGGCTATCTGATTTCCCGCGCCGCGCTCCGGCCGGAAAACATCCTGATGCTCTATGTGCCGATCGTGCTCGTTCGCACGCTCGGACTTGGCAAGGCCGTGCTGCAATACCTGGAACGCCTGATCGGCCATGACGCGGCGCTGCGCGCCGTGTCCGACATGCGCGTGCGGCTTTACCGGACGCTGGAACCGCAGGCGCCGTTTCTCGCCGCCCGTTATCGCTCCGGCGACCTGCTCGGCCTGCTGGCCGACGACATCGAGCAGTGGCAGAACGTCTATTTGCGCACGGTGCTGCCGACGTTGACGGCGGTGTTCGTCTATGCGGCGGCGATGGCGGCGCTGGGCCGCTTTGACGGGACGTTCGCCCTGTGGATGGCGCTGTACGTCGGCTTCCTGCTGTTTGTCGCGCCGGCCGTCGTTCTGGTGCGCGCGCGGCGCCGCCGCGCGTACAAGCGGGCGCGTGCCGAAGCGTACCGGGAACTGACCGACGCCGTGTTCGGCATGCGGGACTGGGTGCTGAGCGGGCGCGTCGGCCGGCTGTTGGCGTCGCTCGGGCAACGCGCGGCGGACATGCGACGATTGGACGAAGCCCTGCAACGGGAGCAATGGACGCGCCAGGCGCTGCTACAATGGGCCGCCGTCGGCGCCGCGGCGCTGCTGGCCTGGCGTGCCGGCCTTCTCGCGGAATCCGGGCGCATGGCCGGCGTCTGGATCGCCTCCTTCGTGCTCGTCGCCCTGCCGCTCCTGGAGGTGGTTGTCCGCGTGGCCGACGCCTGGGATCATGTCCCGGCGCACGAAGAATCCCTCCGGCGGTTGCGGGACGTGGAACGAAACGCGGGGGGAGTGGCGCCATCCAGGGAGCTTTCCGGGGAACACGCCGAGGAACCTTCCGAAGGCGGTTCCGACGCGTCTTTCATGGGGGAGGCCTGGCCGCCCGCCGCGGCTCCCGAAGCGTCCGGCGCGTCCTTCCCGATTCCAGGCCTTGTGCACCTGAGCCTCAAAAGGGTAAGTTTCCGTTACCCTGGATCGGAGGAGCGCAGCGTGGACGGCGTCACGCTGGACATCCCTCCGGGCGGGCGCGTCGCGCTGCTCGGGCGAAGCGGTTCCGGCAAGACGACGCTGCTTCATCTCATGCAGGGGACACTGCGGCCGGAGGAAGGGGACATCATGGTCAACGGCCGGCCGCTCAGTATGTGGGGGAACGTTCCCCGCCGTCTGTTCGCGGTGCTGAACCAGCGTCCGCACCTGTTTGACACGACGGTGGCCAACAATGTGCGCATCGGCCGTCCCGACGCCTCCGACCGGGAGGTGCTGGACGCGCTCGCGGCGGTGGGACTCGGCCCGTTGATCGAATCGCTGCCAAAGGGGGCGAACACGCCCGTGCGCGAGGCGGGCGCGCGGTTTTCCGGCGGGGAACGCCGCCGGATGGCGTTGGCGCGGATCCTGTTGCAGAACCGTCCGGTCGTGCTGCTGGACGAACCGACGGCCGGCCTGGACCCGCAAACGGAACAGGCGCTGATCGCCACCGTGTTCCGTGTGCTGGACGGGAAAACGATCGTCTGGGTCACCCATCGGTTGGCGGGCATGGAGCAGGTGGACGAAATCGTTTTTCTGGAGCGGGGACGCGTATCGATGCGGGGAACGCACGAGGAGCTCATGGCGCGGGAGCCGCGCTATCGCCGGCTGTACGCGTTGGACCGGCCGTCGGTGCCGCGGGTGCCCGTCGTCTGACCGGCGGCCGTCGCCCTTTTTGTCGCCCTTTTTGTAGTCACCCTTTTTTCATTTTTTGCTATACGCCAACGCCGGTCGGCATGCATAGAATGATGCAGGACGAATGCCGATTGTTCCGGGCGGGGCTTTTTTTTTATGATAAGAACAACCGGTGCGGCATGAACTGCGGTCCACTCTAATATACATGCTAAAACCAGATAGATTCCGGGAACAAGGGGTTGCCGGCCGTGACGAAGCCCAGACTGTTTATCGGCTGTTCCAGGGAAGCGATCCCGTACGCCCGCGCCGTGCACGAGCAACTCGGGCGATACGCTCAGGTGCGGCCGTGGTTCGCCGACGCCTTCACCCCGAACGAATACCCCATGGAGTCCCTGGAAAAGTGCCTGGACAGCAGCGATTTCGCCGTGTTCATCTTCGCACCGGACGACGTGGTACTCCTGCGCGGCAACTATTACTTCCAGCCCCGGGACAATACCCTGTTTGAAATGGGACTGTTCTGGGGGAAATTGCGGCGCGACCGGGTATTCTGTCTCGTGCCGGAGAAGGTGGAAGCACGCGACGACCTTGTAATCGGGGAAAGGGTGAGCGAGTTTCACCTGTTGTCCGATTTGCAGGGACTTTCCGTCCTGCGTTATGAATCGGTGGACGAGGAGGGAAATTACGCGGCTGCCGTAACTGTGGCTTGCGGCAAGATCATCGACGCCATCCAAAAGAAAGGACTGTTTGTGGACCCCCGCCGTGCCCTCGAAGACATGAAAACGGTCCTTTCGCGCAAGATGGGCATACTTCGTTTTCTGTGGGAATATATCCAGAATGTTACGATTTCGGCTGAAACGGAGAAATTCAACGCGATCTGCGAAGCGATCCGCAATTCGCTCGCCGTTCCGACTTCCTTGCGGGTAACCGGAGCCGCGTTGTGGCGGCGGTTGGACTCCGGCAGGATCGTTCAGACGGGAGGCAACGTCGGCAAGGGTCGGGATATCGAGCCCCGTCCGCCGGGCGAGGGGGACAAACCGAGCCTGGTGGCGGAGACGTTCGAAAAAGGGGAATGGAACTTTTACGAGCGCCGGGAAATCGGCATGATGCTGTATATCCTGAGTTACCCTGTAAACGAGGGGTTCGTCCTGACCGTACACATGTCGGCCGACGAGTCGGTGTCGCAGGATCAACTGTGCGACATCGTCCGGCTGAATGAAGATTTGCTTCAAACCGTACATCATCTGCTGGGAGGATCTGCATGAAAAACGCAAAACTGTGTCGTCATCGCTCCGTGTCGGGCATTGTCGTCCGTCGGGACTCCGCCCGAGGCGTCTGGATCGGCCGCAAGACCGCGGTCAGACCTCCCGTCGCCGGCGGAGAACCGGTCTTTATCGGACCGGCCCTGGACGGCAGCGACAAGGAATTCATCAAAATCATCGGAGGGAAGGTGGATCGTCGAAGATCGACGTTTATGTAACGTTTTGGAGGATCCATCGCCCGTCCTGCGACGGGCGATTTCGGAGCCTGCGGCCGGTTCGTCCCGTCGCAGGCTTTTCAAACGGAAGCCGCCGTTGCGCGCTTCAGGTGCCGAGGCCGGCAAGCCAGTTCGCCAGGTTGGCCAGCTCTTCCTCCGAGAGCCGTCCTTTAAACGGCGGCATGCCGTTGCCGCCTAGCTCGATCCGTTCGTAAATCATTTCCTTGCTCATCGTGGTGCCGATCTTGTCGAGCGCCGGGCCCAACCCGCCCTGCAGCCGGTCGCCGTGGCACGCCAGGCAGTTCGCCTTGTAAACCGCCTGGGCCGCAGCTTCATCGACCGGCTGGTCCGGCACGACAATCGGCGGCCCTTGCGGCTCCTCCCCGGCCTCCTCCCTGGGCGGCAGGCCGAAAAAGATCAGTCCGATGCCGACGGCAAAGGCCAGGCAGACGAGCCCGGCCATGATCCATTTGTACATAAAAAAGCCCTCCCCCGCGGTGCCCGGTTTGTGCTTTCAGGTACGTGCTTTCATCTCCTATTTTGGCCGCTGTCGCCAAAAGGATACGTCCGGATCACCGCGGGGAGGGTTTTGTTTTTTCCCGGCGTCAGAATTATTGGTTCAATTTGTCCCGGGTCGTCCACAGGCCGGCGGAAGGCGTGCTGATGAAGTAGATTTCCTCGCCGTCCGGCATGCGGTTGAACCCGTTTTGCAGCTTGTCGATCGGGTAACGCGCCAGCGCTTCCTCAATGTCCATGTAGTTGTAATGAACGGACTCGATTTCTTCTTTGGAGAGGTGGCCCGGCGCGTACGTGATGCGGAACCGGCCTTCCGACGAGCCGTGAATGAGGTGGGCGGTGGCGTGGGCAAGATCCTGCAGCTCTTCATTTTTCCGCCATGCCTCCATCACGCGGGGCGTACCGGCGTATCCATATTTGCGGATGATCCGGTCGACCTCCTCCTGCTCGCCGAACCGCTTCAGGCCGGGCGCGATGATGAGCAGCTCCCCGCCGTCGGCCATCGCCTTGCGGGTGCGGTAAACCGCCTTGTTGGCCACCCACGTGCTGAAAAACTCGTCGCCCTGCATGACGGCGACCACTTTTTTGAGCGGCGGCACGATCGTGATGTTTTCGTCCCGGGACTGCTTGGCGGCCAGCAGGTACGTGTCGAGGTCGTCCCCGCAGTAAAAGCCGCTGTGCACCAGCTCGTCCCGTTCGTTGTACCGCATCACGACCTGGATGTACACGTCCGGCAGATGGCGCAGGAACTCGGATTCCGCCTTGTTGAAGCAGTGGCGGACCGGCGTGATCAGCGTGCCCAGGTTGTTTTCGATGCCGTAGCAGGCGGAGGCCAGGTGGGAGGCGCAGATCGTGTCTTTGCCGCCCAGGCCGATGAAATAGTTTTTGTTGTGATTGGCGAAGCCGAGCACTTCGTGCGGCACCACGTGGCCGATGTTGACGATGATGTCCCACGGTTCTTCCAGGACGAGGCGGTTCAGGCTGACCGGAATGTCCCAGTCGGCGGCGCCGCCGCTGACCGCCTTGACGTAGGCCGCGGGGATGGTGCCGACGGTTTTGCAGCCGTTGCGCCAGTCGTGAACGAGAATGCGCTCTTCCGGAATGTCGCCGAACATCCACCGGTTCTGCTCCGGCGTGTGCGGCACGTGCTGCCCCAGTGTGGGGATCACGTACACGTCCGCGCCGACCTCATCGGCGAAAAAGTGGTACAGGATGTTGGTGATCCAACCCGCGCCGGAATGGGCCCGCGTAATGTCCGGCGGCAGCAGGAGCACCTTGCGCGGCTTGGCGCAAATCCGTTCCAGGCATTCCCGGCCGCTTTGCCGGACAAGCTCTTTCATGCGTTCCCGCGAAATTTCGGGCGATTTTTCAAAAAACCACGCCATGACACGTTCCCCTTCTTTTGATGTGAAATGGGATGATGTGATGCGATAATGAATGTGATTTGATGAATGTGATTGATGAATGTGATTGATGGATGCTTGTTGACGATGGTTGACGCTTTTTCACGCCGGCGGATACGATCGGGTCAATCCTGGAAATAGTCCGGAAACCGCTCGCGCAAAAGCGGGATTTCCTCGTCCAGGTTGCCGAGGTGACGTTCCAGCAGTTGCGCCGCGCCCGCCTCGTCCCGTCGCCGCAGGCAATCGAACAGTTCGCGGTGTTCCTCCGTCAGATGAGCGGTCAGTTTCAGCTCTTTCATGGCCAAATAGCGGAAGCGGTTCAGATGCCCCCGCATGTGATACACCACTTCCAGCAGCGTTCCGTTTCCCGCCATTTGCAGCACGCAACGGTGGAACGCTTCATCCAGCCTGAGAAATTCCGCCACGTCCTGCCGCTCGGCCGCTTCGCGCTGTTCCTGCAAGAGGGCGGCGATGCGTCGTTCCGCGGCGAGATGCCGTTCGGTGCGCTCCCACCGTCGCGCCGCCTCCCGGAACGCCGGGCCTTCCAGACACAGGCGCACGAAGGCGGTTTCCTTCACCTTCGAGGCGGAAATGAGCGCCACCTTGCGGGTGCGCTGCGGCAACACTTCGACGAGCCGTTCCGCGATCAGCAGCCGGAAGGCGTCGCGGATCGGGGTGCGGCTGATGCGCAGCGAGACGGCGAGCTCGTTCTCCTGGATCGTCTGTCCAGGTTTCAATTCCAGGGTGATGATCCGGTCGCGCAACGCCTCGTAGGCCCGTTCGCCCAGATTTTTGGAGGGCGAGGCGAGCGGCAATACGTTCATCCGGTTCACCGTCCTTTTGCCGTCCATATTTTTCTGTCTTTTTCAGTATACCTGTATACATGTATACATGTCCAGCGATCGGCTGAGCGACTGCCGGGGGCGGTCAGTCTTTTTTCTCGTACAAAAAGAACACATAGTCCGTCGGCACGCCGGGATGGCCCATCTGTCGCAGCATGGCCGTCATGTTGCCGCGATGGTACGTGCCGTGGTTGACGACATGCTGCACGATCTCGGCATACCGGGCGCGGAGCGTGCGTACTGGGGATGCGGATAGGCGGTGACGGCTTCCAGGTCGACCGTGTTCAAAAAGTTCCGGTACCGTTCGGCCATGTCACGGAACCGCGCCTCCAGGTCCGGCAGCCGCATCTCCCGGGCTTCCTCCAGGATGCGGCGGCCGGCCGCGGGGATTTCTTCGAACCGGCCGGTCATGGCCAGCAGCCAGGTGTTGTCCGTCCGGTACATGTGCACCAGCGTGTCGAACACGGACGGGAACACGCTTTGCAATTCCCGGCGGGAGACCTCTTCCGGCAGATCGCTCAGGTGGCGGAACACCCGTTCATTCGCCCATACGTGGTAATCGTATAGTTGCAAGGCCCAGTGCTTCATGTTCCGGTCCTCCTCGCGCTTTTTGTTTCTCGTCGCTTTGGATCCTCATTATTGAAAACCTCTCACAACCGTCCGCATGGATGCGGTTTTTGTCCGGTTTGGTCCCGATACAGGCCATTATCCGAAACGGGCCCATATCCGGCCCATGAACTGGCACAGTCCCATTATCCGACTCAGTCCCATTATCGGCCCATTATCCGACAAAGGCCCATTATCCGACAAAGGCCCATTACCCGGAACAGGACCATTATAAGGGAACTTCGCTGCCACAAACGGTCAGTGAAGTTGCCGGGTGTCCGGGGGATGGTCGGAAGTTGCTGAGAAGCAGCCGGGAGTTGTCGGAAAGGGGCTCGGGAGTTGGCTGAGGGCAACCGGGAGTTGCCGGGATGCGGCCGGAACTTTGACCGGGAGGCAGCCGGGAGTTGGGTCCGCCGAATGGGCCAACTCAGAGCATCCGATAATGGGCCGCCAGTTCCTCGGCAATCTCCGCCAGCCGCTCCCGCAACAGCGGAGGATCCAGCACGCGGAGCGATTTCCCGTACGGCAAAAGAAAATAAGGCACGTACGTGCGGATCGCCGTTTCGTCGAACCGGAACCAGGCTTCATGTTCGCTACGGTCTGTCAGCGTGTACGCGAACGGCCACTGGAGGCAAAGATCGCGGATGGCTCGCGAAGTTCCTTGCAGGTGCACGGTGACGCAGGCGTCGTTTTTTTCAGGCAAAATGCGACTCAGGAAAAATTGCCGGGCGGAAAACTCGGGCGGCCGTTGAAACGTCTCCTCCGTCCGTTGCAACGTCCGGATGCGGTCCGCTCGAAAGCTGCGAATGTCTCCGCGTTTATGGCAGTATGCAATCACATACCACCGGTTTTTCCAGTACACCAACCCGTAAGGATCAATGCGGCGGATGTTCACGGTTGCGGCGCCCGGTTTCTGGTATTCGATCTGCAGGGTGCGGCTGTCCGCCACTGACGTTTCCAGTTCCCGGATGAACGCCGCCAGCGTCTCGTCGGCCGGCTGCATAATGACATCGAAGCCCGCAGCGTGGCGACGGATGTCGTCGCGTTGCTCATCGTTTGCGAACCGCTCCAGTTTGGTGACGGCCCGGTTGAGCGCGTCACCGTACGGATATCCCGCCTCCCGGGCGAACTTGGCCGCATGGATGAGCGCTCTTTGCTCGTCCGGGGCAAAAAACAGCGGTGCCTCGGTGAACGACGCGGGCAAACGGTATCCGCTGCGATGGCCCGACTCGGCCAGTACCGGAACCCCGCTGGCGCATAGCGCATCGATGTACCGGTATACGGTGCGGACGCTGATTTCCAGCGCCTCGGCCAGTTGCCGGGCCGTCATCCGTTTGCCGCTTCGCAGCAACCAAAGGATGGAAAGCAGGTTGTCGGCTTTGGACATGGGGTCCCGTCCTTTTCCGGCTTTTTCCCGTCTTTTTTTGTGGGCCTGTCAACTTTATGGATCTTGTGACCTGCAGGCTTTGTGCTCCGGGACTTCATCATCTCCGAAAAGATCTCATCATGTTCGGAAACTCTCTTTCCTCACAGACTTTGTCTGGAGGTTTATCCACCGATCTCCCCGCTGGGAAGTCCCATTGTGCTCGAGATGGACGGATTTTCCGTCGATTTTCTTGCTAGGGGTCCCGTCTGCGTCTGAGATCGGCGGTTTTTCCGTCGATTTTCTCGCTGGGGTGCCCGTTTGCGTCTGAGATCGACGGTTTTTCCGTCGATCTTCCCGCTGGGGTACCCGTTTGCGTCCGAGATC
>SPLK01000084.1_pt1 | contig 54731 bp, 44 predicted proteins | sample 2456111 | NCBI WGS metagenome assembly SPLK01 (sample SAMN11156906, study PRJNA527647) | hot springs metagenome | biome: Geothermal region; feature: Hot spring; material: tree branch in hot spring; isolation source: hot spring sediment rich in lignocellulosic material ... | reverse complement strand
CTTTTTGCGAACTTAATTATACGTCATCGTGTTGGCGACCGCGATGTTAGATCGATTACTGCATCATTCTATCATTTTCAATCTAAAGGGGGAAGCTATCGATTACGGGAAAAAAGACTCCAACAAGAAGAAAACAGAAGGATCCATGAAATCCTTCTGGGGAATTTTAAACCGGCGATTTTGGGGAAAAATTCATCGGCCTTGACATAGACTCCTTCAGCGCTACTCGGCAAGACCAATTATCCATAAATATATATTAAGGGGGAAATTTACATTAAATTCTCGAATTATGATTTCACATATTGATTCCCTGTAAAAGAGACTCCTCAGGGGGTCTTTTTTTTCGGAAGGTTCTTTTCGTATAGATTGTTGCTATTTTGACCAAACTATTGAGAGGTGATAAAATACATCTCCCACAAGAGGTTTAGAATGTGGAAAGACGTTTATGCTGTTACCTAAACACGAGTAAGTCAAGCTTTTGTGTGAGGTATAAAAACAGCCATTTCATCAAAGAAACGGCTGTATTCCTTATTCCATTAGTACTCCCTTTAATGGAAGATTAATTACTATTGTTTGTAGCAAGATTAAGTATTTCTTGATAAAGTTCGTTCCAATCATGATAATATTCTTTTACTTCATTTGGATTAATAAGAATTCTTTCTGCTGACTCGTATTTGCCTTCAAATTCAAATAACTGGTCAATATCCATACGATAAAAGACTTGATAGCCTATTTTAGGATAAGGACTACTTTCATCCCATTTTGGGTTTTCACTGTGGTCAACTACAATATGACCTAAAAGAAAACAACTTCCTGTAACGTAACCCTCTTCATACGCTTCACGCTTTATACATTCTTCAGGAGTTTCTCCATTCTCAATATGACCGCCAGGAAAGTCCCACCCTCTATGGTTTAGATTAACTAAAAGTAACTTACCATCTTTAAAACAAAATCCGTGAACGCTTGTAATTAAATTTCTTGGAGGAAGTTGTGCATCAGGCTTCCAAGTTAATTTTACTTTTGCGTCTCCCCACTTAACAACTTTTGTTATCATGTTCCCGTCCACTTCAATTGAATACCGATTTTCTATATTCCGCAATCCTGCCGGTTCGCTGAATAAATATCTGTAACTATTATACCATAAAAAGTAAATTTTTCCTTGTTATATTCAAAAGCAACAATGTCTATGAAAAGAGTCTTTCGAAAAAGACTTGGTTGTTTTCAAAGATTTTCGAGTATTATATAAAGTACGAACAAATGGAGTTGTCTAAGTCGTATTTTGATCTGATTGACTTTTATCATTTTCAATTTCAAAAATATCAATAAATCCTTTTGGAGAACTTGCTCAAGAACCTAAACAAATTAGATAGGGTTCTTTCTTATTGCTGAAAAATTTTGGAAAAAGTCCATAGTTGTGTGTAAATTTTCCCTCGGTTAGAATGCCCGTTTGAAGTGGAAGATAGAAAATTTCGCGTCTTTGAGAGGCTGCGACAGACGCTTTTTAGACGGTTCGTTTTTTTGAGATTCCTTTTTACACAATTTTACGGACTTAACTAAATTCTAAATTTTATTCCAATTGTGTCAAAACGGTTGATTAAGAATAAAATAAAAGAAAACCAAATTTCTAAAGTGTGACGGCTGGTGCAAAAAGGTTTCCTTTCACTACATTCAGAAGTTAACTTTAAGGAATTTTTTCTGAGTTTCCATGAATTGATGATCCTTTTCATCACGTGGAAGTTGATTTCTTAATGATTTGCCAAAGACTATTCGAAAATGAGGTTATGAACGGATCGTAATTTTATTCAAATATCGACGAAGATCTAGCAAACTTTATGAAACCAATTTTATCTGATAATAAACCACTACTAAACAATTTAGATGTAGTTGGAAGGGGAATACAAATTGCCATTCAGGAGAGATGAAAATGACGGAAAATCGACTATTTAATGAGGTCCTGAAAGAACGGTTTTTAAACCAGTTTAACGAAATGACACAACAAAATTACAGACGTATTTTTTTGATTGTCGAAACATACGAATCGGATTTAAAGAAAGACATTTGTTTCTTTACGATCGAAGAAATAAAAACGGTGCTATTCAGCTTTGAGGCGCGGAATCGGGGAACCGTTGAAAGTTACGCCCGCATCATTAGCAGTTATTTGAATTGGTGTGTCGAACAGAAATTTATTGAAAAGAACGTTCTTGCTGACTTCAAGCCGAACGATTTCGATGAATTCGTTATGCCCGTCGAATTTATCACCGAACGAACCTTGCGGAGGATCGAAGACTTCTGTGAGAATTACCAAGACGCTGTTATCCTTCGCTTGCTGTTTATTGGTGCGGGCGGCAAGCGTTTAAGTGAAATCAGGAATCTGAAGAAGCAAGATGTTGACTTCAAAAACAAGCGAATTCGTCTAATAAATTCGCTTAAAGAAGATAACAGCGGGTTCCCTGTCCGTTATACGGCACGATGGATTGATGTTGACGATCGTACGTTGCAGCTGATCGACGGCGCCATAAACCAAAAACAATATACCAAACGTAACGGTAATATTGTTTTTGATATTCGTGTCAAGCCATTCGTTGATCTTGTTAAAAACGATTACGTTATCCGCCCATCGATTACGAACGTGGAAAGTTATTCCGCTCCGGTGGATAAATATGTGATTTATCGGAGAATTCAGATGATTGAAGACACCTATGGTTTAAAGAATTTCAATTCTAAATTTATCCAACGGAGCGGAATGTTGTATTATGCCAGCAACATTATGATGGATGACCAATTAACAAACATTGACATCAAAATTGTTGCCGAGCGATTCGGCATTAGATATTCCAATAACATTAAGAGTTTCTTGACAATGGAAAATATAAGAAGTTTATATCCTAAAAAATGAAAGGAGAGATAGTTTTTTATTATTTATTTAAGTGGAACATTTTACTATGTGGTCATATCATTATTTACTGATTACTGTTAGAGTCCAAACCCATTTTGTCCGAAATTAAATCGGAGTCCTTATGAATATGGGACTCAGGCTGCCCAAATGGGCTTTTTCCCTCCTTTGACGGAGAGCGCTTCAAATGGCGATCTCCTGAAAGGGAATGGATACCGCAACGAAAAATACGAAAATTTCCCCGATCTTTTGGCACGGATCAAATGAACACTTATTCTTCTTGCAATAACAGATGCCAGTAATGCTCGATTCGTTTGAATGTGTCGTCAGCACGCTGGGCAACAAAATCTCTTGCCAATTGGTAATCCGCATCCTTTGGTGAGATGCCTTTCGTAACAAATGAAAGCAGTTGTTCTTTCGCTTTCACCAGCACCGCAGACAAATCTTCTTTATTCTGAATGCTCCCAAACATTTCCTGATAATTTTTGATGATTGATTCAATTTCTACTTGTGTATAAACCGTTTTTCCAAGTTTATTCGTCATGGACAGCTCACGGCTTTGTTCGTATGGAAGAGGAGCATTCAGCGGTCTGATTTTGGCCCGTGCCGCGATAAATCTTTCTTCTACCGATTGATGATTCATTGCTATTTTCGTATTGTGGCGGACATAATCTTGAATCAGTTGATCAAATCCAGCTTTTACGTCGCCGCTTAAAAACGCATCACTGAAGTATTGGAGTGCAGCCGTCGAAGAAGCCAATTCAAGATGGGCCTCATAAGAATGCTGCTGTTCTTTACTAATTCCAAAAAGGTTAATCCCTGGATATGGCGCTAAACTATCCACTCCGTCCGTGATGTGTTGTAAGATGGATTCTACTTTTTTTACTTCTTCATTATTTAGCGAATCAAAGTATTTGGATTCATATAAATATTGGCTGAACACAAGCCATTGATCCCGTGGCCGATAAGAAAAAATATCAGAAGGGTCAGCGTTTTCTACGTGAAAAAACTTTTCCATCGGTATGGCCATCATGCCTTGAACTTGTTTGATTTCGTCCGAAATCGTAAGTTTATAGGCTTGTCCATTTCGGATGACTTCCACTTGTTGTCCGGCCAATGGATTTTTGATTTCATGTACGGACGGCATTTTGGCTTTATTTCGAGCGACCATTGCGCCGATATATCCGAGATCAATTTTCACGGTCAGGTCCTCCTAAATCTAAAAAGTAATGGTTCCACCCCATTTGCATAGGGGATCGGATCATCTTCCGCAAAAGAATCCTGCACATGGAATATTCAACCGCCTGCATATTGTGGGGCTTGAATTTTGGGTTGATCGCTTCCCATTTTCAGCCCTTCGGTTTGTGCTTTGCCGTTCGGTTCTTCAGGAAAATGCACCCTTTATTGTCATCCGATCATTGAATTCATGTTTGGAGCGGAAAGTCATTCATCCGCATAGCTTTTTTTCGCGCTTCCACCGTCATCAATGTAAAAATGAAAGGACCATTTGGCGAGCATGCTTTACCTGATTTTCAAAATTGTATTCGTTTCATGGACTTCCCTAAAAACAGCATTCAATATTATTATCGGTTTTTTGATATATAGTTGAATGATTATGACCGTATCAAAAGGCAGCCCAGGGTTTTTTCGGCCATTTGATCCCGGCTGTCAGCAAAAAAGCGTTTGAGCGAGGAAAAGCGGTATTATGGAAGAGGGGATTTGAGAAGAAGATACTCACAAGCCCAGCCCATCCGTCAAAGATGGCATTGATCCGGATGAAATTATCCGATTCTTGCAGCTGGGATGCGGCCTGCTTCCTAAGAAAAAGCACCGGGAAAGACAATTCCCAGTGCTTTTTTGTTCATGAACCACCGCGGTGAGCTGCGTCAATTTCAATGAAAGCGCCTCGGATCACGGCCAATGGGCTTCGTGCCGTCGGCTTCCGCCCTTCCTTCTGCTTCCCGCCGCCGCACATGCCGCATTCACCTTCTCGACGCGAACCGTACGGCCCGGCTGATCAAGGCCGGCAATACCGATACATGGCCTTCCCCTTCGAATTCCTTGAATTCCACGTGCAAGCCGCAGCCGGCGAGGGGGGACAAGCGTTCCGCCAGCTCCCTCGCATTGGCATTGATGCGGCTTGGATGGCTCTTCTCCAGTTCTCCTGCCGCCAGCAACAGATCGATATTCAGCGTTTCCCGTTCCAAGCGGGACACGAATTGCCGCTCCGCTTCGCGCAGAGGCCGTTCGTTCCAATGAATGGACGGGCTTCCCGCGATATACGTCCGGAAGGCGGCCGGCCTGGTGAAAAGCACATGCAGCGCAAAAAGTCCCCCTAGGGAATGGCCGAAGAGCGTCCGCCTTCCGCTGTCGATGGGGATCTCGGATTCGATCTCCGGCTTCAATTCCTCTTCAATAAATGCCAAGAAAGCTTCCGCTCCGCCCAGTTCCGGCCATGCGGCGCCGTCGGGTCCGGGAGGCAGTTCGGCGGCGGGTACCGGCAACGTAAAATCATAGAAGCGGGCGGGCGCAAACGGCATTTCCGTCGGATAACCGATGCCGACGACCACAGCGGGAAAGACCCCCGTCTTTTCGGGCCGGCGCGCCTGCACCCGCACCGCCTCCACCATCGTTCCGAACACGGCATTGGCATCCAGCAAGTAGATGACCGGAAATCCCGAGGGGGGCGGATCGCCGTCAGGTTTGGCCAAAAAGATCCGATATTCCCGCTTCCCATCGCGGGAGTACATCACGCGCTGTTCCGTACCCGGTATCGTCACTTCCCGGATGCCAACCTCCCCGCCTCGCCTTCCGGTCTGTTCCATTTTTTTGCCAGCCACCGCTCATTCCTCCTCGAAATCTTTTTTGGGATGATGATTGCGGACATTCCGTAGCCTCAAAAAATTCGTTAACTCTCCGTTTCGTCGGCATACAGCCATCTTACCGCTTCGGGGAATCGTAAGGAAAAAAGCTGCGGTGATGCGGCGCTCCCTCTTCGAGCACAAACCGCAATCTTTCACGTGGCAATCCGTTATTCAGCAATAGGGGCATAGGCTTCTTTCGTTCTTGCCGCCATCTCTTGCTGGATGCTCCGCTTCCCGATTCCTTCCAGGCTTCCCACATCCAAATAAACTTTCAGTCCGGGATCGGCGTTTTTCGCCCGCATAAAATCGATGAAGCCTTCGTACCAAAACGATCCGGATATGGAACAATTTTTCCGAACACGTCGGGGTACAAATAAGCGGCATAAATGGAAATCAGTCCGCCGAGGGAGGCCCCGATTATTCCCGTCTGCTCCCGGCGGCCGTCCGTCTTGTATTTTCGGTCGATGTAGGGTTTTAATTTTTCCACAAGAAATGAAAGGTAATGGGAACCCTGTCCGCCAAAATCGGGATATGGATGGGAGAGCGCCTTTGCATGCCACGGCGTATATTCATCCAACCGGTTTTTCGGTTCGATGCCGACCAGTATAAGCTCTCCCAGTGTTCCCCGGGCGAACTTGTGTTCCAACCGCGCCAAGGAACGGTTTTGGCTTGGATCGTAAAAATAAGCCGCCGTCCTGGACATAAACTACCGGGAATCCCGTTTTGCTCGTTTCATAAGAAGGAGGGAGATAGATGAAGAGTTCCCTTTCTTCCAAGGATTCCGTCAACAATCTTCCGTTCATTTCGCTCGCCTCCTCGAACCCTTCGTCATGCCTGGTCGATGACCGTGAGCCGTTGGGCGGCGGGGATCCTCGGCTGTGCGGACGGAATTTTGGCCGGGTATCCGATTTGAAGATTGCCGACTGCCCTTTCCCCGGGCCGAATCCCCATGGCTTCGCGGAAGATGGGGTCGTGCAGCCATCCGTGGGTTTTCCATACCATGCCGATTCCCCTTTCCCACGCCAGCAGACTGAAGTTGTGGATCACGCAGCAAGTCGCCGCATAATCCTCTTCCCGGACGACCGGATTCGGATCTTCCCTCATCAGGACGGTCAAAATCATCGGAATGGCCATGATTTTATCGTAAAATTTCTGTCCAGCCTCTTTCTTTTTGCCCGGATCCGCTTCCTTGTCCGCATTGATTTTCCGTACCGCCTCGGCGATCTTTCGCCGTCCTTCGCCGTAAGTGAGAATAAACCGCCACAGCTGGGTCATGCGATGATTGGGCACCCAAACGGCGTCCTCCAGCAGTTCCATCACGAGTTCGGGAGGTACGGGACGGTCCTCGAAAACATGAATCGAACGCCGTTCCCGCAACAATCGGCCAAGTTCCATAACCATCCTCCATTTCATCTTTTGGAAAAGGTCTCTTTCTTCCTACACGCGCGTTTTAAACAGCAGGTACACGAAATATGGGATGCCGATGATGGAAATGACGACCCCGACGGGCAATTCGGCCGGGGAAAAGACGGTCTTGGCGATAAAATCGGCGGCGATGACCAACAGCATCCCGATGGTTCCGCTTACGGGAATCGCCCGATCATGATGGATGCCGACCAAACGTTTGGCGATATGGGGGGCGATCAATCCGACAAAACCGATGTTCCCGGACACGGATACGCATGCGCTCACGATGCCGATGCTGCTGAAAAGCAGGATGTTTTTTTCCTTTTCCGTGGCGACGCCCAAGCCTTTCGCCCGGTCTTCCCCCAATTGAAGCAGATCAAGAACCGGCGATTTCCGGATGATGATCGGAACGAAAAGGACAAGCCACGGCAGCATCGCAGCGATATACGGCCAATTGGCGTTCCAAATGGTTCCCGTGAGCCATACCGTCGCCATTTCGAAATCCTGGGGGTTCATTTTCAGGGATAAGTACAAAGACAAGGCCCCGAGCCCGGAGCCTGCGGCGATGCCGACCAGGATCAGGCGTTGGGGATCCAGTCGCCCGTTCCGCCAGGAAAAAAAATAAATCAGGGCGGCGGCTCCCAATCCGCCGATCCACCCGAACAACGGCATCGCCAAAATGGCCAGCCATCCGCTTCCCGTTAACCGTCCTTCAAAGAAAAACATAAAGACGACGATTGCGGCGCCCGCTCCCGCATTAATGCCCAAAATCCCGGGGTCGGCCAGATCGTTTCTGCTGATTCCTTGGATCCCGGCCCCGAGCCCGAACCCGACGAGGGCGGCAGCGACGATGCGGGGCAGCCGGAAATCGAAAATGACCAAATCGTGTTCCGGAACGGGATCGATCCGCAACAAGGTTTTCAGCACGTCTGTGACCGTCAGGTCAAAAACGCCGTTCGTCAGGCTGATGTAAATGGCGGCGAGCACCATCCCGAAACAGACGAGCAGGACGGTCCAATAGCGTACCGCCGAACTTTTAGGCATCTTTCCCCCCTCCTCTTTTGTAGATTAAATAGAGGAAGAAAGGGACCCCGATCAAAGACGTGACGACCCCGACCGGCGTCTCGAAGGGATAGTTCAAGAAACGGCTGAGGATATCGGCAAGGGCCAAAAAAACGGCTCCGAGAACGCCGGCGCAAGGAATGATCCACCGGTAATCGGCGCCAACCAAGAATCGGGTGATATGGGGGATGATCAGGCCCACGAATCCGATATTGCCGGCCAAAGCGACGGAGATGCCGGTCAAAAGGACGACGCTGGCGACGGCCATCGCCTTGACCATCTTCGTCCGCTGCCCCAAGCCCACGGACACTTCCTCGCCTAGCGAGAGGATCGTGATCGATCTGGAAATCATGAGGGCGAGGGCGATACCAACCAGCGCAAAAGGCACCGCGAGTTTGATCAGGCCGGGGTCCATCTGGTGAAGCCGGGCATTGTACCAAAAACTCACGTTTTGGGACACTTGAAAATAGGAGGCCATGGCGGCTGAAACGCTGCTCAGGAACGTTCCGATAATGGTGCCGATGATCGCCATGCGGACCGGGGACATCCCGTTCGGCAGGAGCGACGCGAGCCCGAAGACGATGCCCACGGCGAAGAGCGAGCCAATCAGCGAATACAGGATCATGGCCAAGGAAGAGGCCTCCGGCTGGACGATCATACAAAGGGTTATGGCGAAAACCGAGCCGTCGGAGACCCCCATGATCGAAGGGGATGCAAGATAGTTCCTGGTCATTCCTTGCATGATGGCCCCCGAGATGGCCAGGAACGCTCCGATCAAAAGCGCGCCGGCCGCCCTCGGCAGCCGGGAATGCATCACGATTTGATGGTTCACGTTGTCCGGATCAAAATGGAAAACCGCATGCCAAACGGTCAGCGCATCGATATTTTTTGCCCCATAGAGAATGGAGGCGATGACGGCGGCCGCCATGGCGAACGGAGCAAGCCAAAGGATGAGGGCCGGCGACGAAATCTTTGCTCCCATTGTGCTGCCCGCCCCGTTTTTTATTCGTTGCCCAGTTTCTCCACGGCAGCTTTCAAGAAGTGGATTTTACTCCATGCCGTACCGCCTTGTGCGAGGGGATCCACCACATTGACAAACACCTTATTGTTTTTGACCGCATTGATGCTCTGCCAAATCGGATTCTTTTGCAAGTTTTCCAGTGCGTTCGGCTGATCCTTGTTCTCGTCTTCCGAAAACTGCACAAAGATATAATCCGGATTCATTTCGCTGAATTTTTCCAAAGAGATCATTTCCTGGGCCTTTGCCTGTTTGATCTCTTGAGGCGCCGTCAGTCCCAGATCCATGTACAGCGAGGGGTTGAAAAATACGTCTTCCGGATAGATCATGATATTGCCGTTTCTGATACGGACGATGACGACTTTTTTATCCTTCAGCCGGTCGCCCAGCTTCGCTTTCGCCTCCGCCAAATCATCCTTATACTGTTGCAGCGCTTGCTCCGCGGCGTCTTGTTTGCCTGTCAGTTCCGCAAGAAGGCGCAGGTTCGCTTCCCAGTTGGTCGAAATATGGGAAACGGGAATGGTCGGAGCAATTTTTTCCAATTTCCCGATCACATCCGGCGGGAATTTCGTCGTGGCAAAGATGACATCCGGTTTCAGCTTCAGGATGGTTTCCATGTTCGGCTGCGCCTTTTCACCGATGGATACGGTGGAACCTGTAATTTCTTTAAACATATCCGGGAACTTGCCGCCGACCGTGATGCCGCCGAGGGGTTTGACCCCTAGCACAAGGGCGTCTTCCATCGTCTCCATGCTGCCGGTGATCACGATTCTTTCCGCTTTTGCGGGAACGGTATATGTTTTTCCAAGGTAATCGATGGTCCTTGTTTCATTTTCGTCCGCTTTCTTTTCTTGACCGGCGGCGTTGCCGTTTTCCGCCGATTTCTCCGGTGCGGAGGATGATTTCGCGCCGCAGGCTGTCAAAAGCAGAATGAGCAAAACAAGAAGACTAAAATGAAACCATTTCCTTTTCATGATCGGTTTCAGGTCCTCCTCCTAATCTATGATTATGATAATGATTATCATTTTCGATTATAAGGCTGATTCTCCTTTTTGACCATGGACGGTATCCGGAATTCATTTTGGACAATTTCCAGAAAAAGAAGGAGGTGACGGCCATGGTCAAAAGCGTATCAAATTTCATTTTGGACGATCTCCGGACCGTTCGCTGAAGTCTTCTTGTTCCAAAATCATTTTGGACAATCTTCAGAAAAGAGCTTTAGGGATTCGTCGATGATCCGGTCATGGGCGCAGGCCGAATATTCCACCCATGGATCCGAAGGGATCAAATACACCCGGTTGTTCCGGACCGCCTTCAATTCCTGCCAAGGCATGGAATATTGCAGCGTCTTCCAATAGGCCAGCGTTTCATCCTCCTGCCGGACCAACAGGAGCAAGCGGTCGGGATCCCATTCGGCCAACTGTTCGACGGAGACCAGCCGGTCATAGACGGCACGGTCACAACCATAGGCGGGCGTGAAGGGCAAATCGCGGAAAAATACTTCCGACATGCTGCGATTGCAGTAAACGAACAAATTTTGTTTTGAGATCCGGACAATGAGGAATCTGTCATCCTTCACCGCGGGTTTTAACCGCGCTCTGGCCAGCTTCACCTTCCGGTCATAGGTTTGCAGCCAATGCTCCGCTTCCTTCGTTTCGCCCAAAAATTCGGCGGTCAATAGCAATTGCTCCCGCCAATTTTTTTCCCACGGAACGTAAAAAACGGGGCCGGCCTGTTCCAGCCGTTCCTTCTCTTCGGCATCCAACTCATCCGTGCTGATCACCACATCCGGGCGGGCATGGAGGAGGGTTTCGATATTGGATTCCCAATGCAGATTTCGGCGGTAAGCGCTGAGATGCACGGCAATATCCGTGCGGTACAGCTTATAGTAATAGGGCGTCCATTTCGGGTGAAGCGGCGCGGCGTAGGGAATCATCTTGAGGGCGAGCAGCTGTCCGATCACCGGGGTTCGGTAGGCCGCGATTTTCCGGCGGCGTCTTTTCATGTAAACCGTCGGCGCGATTCCCACTTTCTTCTTGAATTTGCGGCTGAAATAAAATTCATCGTGGTAACCGACCTGATGGGCGATGTCACGGAGCCGGGCATTCGGCTGCGCCATGAGTTCTTTCGCCTTGTTGAGCCGCAGCTCGGTCAAATAATCGATGGCGCTGATCCCGTACGTTTTTTTAAACAGATCGACAAAATACTTAGGGCTGATTTTCGCGATGCGGGCCAGCTGCTCAATCGTCAAGTTCTCGTTGAAATAACGCTCCATGTAGTTTTTCGCCGCCTCCAGCGTTGTTTGTGATTCCCCGGAAAGAAGGCTGTGGCTCTTCATGGCACGATAGAGCAATTCCTGGAAAATGAGCTGGCTGCGAAAGCGTTCCAGTCCGTCTCCGCTGTGCCAATGGCGGAAAACCTCCTCACACAAGGAAACAAGTTGGTCATCGGGGGTGATCGCTCCCTTCAACGGAAATGAATCTTCTCTTTCCATGTTTTGCACGCGTTCGCATCCTTGATCCGTCGCCCGAAACACGTCGAATTTGAAAAGAAAGATCTTCAGTTCCCCCGGATCGTCTGCCTCGGCCCCGTAACTCCCGCCGGGCGGGCATATATAAACGGCGCCCTGGTGCAGCCGGTATTCATCTTTGCCCAGCATCAACCGTCCCCGTCCCTTCTCCACGACGAAAAGGACATGGGAAGCGGCGAGCTGCTGCCCGATCCGCCAATTGCCGTCACCTTTTATGCATTCCAAATCCCGAAGCCGAAACAAGAATTCGTCCGGTGAAATTGCAACGATTTTCGGTTTGGCCCCTTCATGGCGAAACATCTGTTCCACCGTCCTTCGTTATTTCTGCTTCCGTCCGATGCAAGCAAGCCCTTCCACTTTCGTTGAAAAGGTTTTTGGGAACGTTTGGTAGTGTGGCAGGGGAAATACGATCCACTCGTTTGAAAGAAAGATCCAATAATTGATAATGATTATCATTATTATATAAGAGTATCCCGTTGGAAAGCAATTTTGAAGTACAGTCATGAATCGAAGATGCGCTTTCCACAACACATTCGAATCTATGAAAAATCACACCGTCGCCGCCCAGTCGCAAGTTAGGGACAGCTGATCCGGAAAAGGCAACGGGCGGCGAATGGGAAAGCAGCCCTTCTTCAGCCAGAAAAATAAAACAGGCAATCATTCCCATGCGGATGATTGCCTGGAACCATCGGCTAAAAAATAGAGAGGTTTCGTGGTTCTCCGTCTCCCGAACGCAATCCGGGGCAAGTTTACCTGATTCGTTTCGTTTTCGCCTTGCCCAAAGTCATGAGGACGGCAGCAAGAAGATACAGCGGGTGAAAAGAACCGAACAGCTGCCAAGCGCCATTCTGTCCGAGCAAATAAAGCCCGAAGGAGATGGCGCAAACAAAAGCGGCGAACATCAGCCATGGCTTTTTCATGACTTGGGTGGTTGGGTAGTCGTCAACCTGCCCTGATGCGACACCAATTGAAGGTAGGAGTGCTTAGCACGTTGGTACTACTGGGTAGTCGCAAGCTCTCACTTCAAACTTCGTCAGAAGTTAAGTGGGAGCAGTTGACTCTCCGCTTTCGGGTGGTACAATCTTGATAGAATGGGGAGGGGAGGGAGAATCGATGCCATTGAATGACTGGTTTCAAAAGGGGATGACCTACGAACAGTACGTCGGGCAAATGAAGCAGAACAGGGAGGAAATGCTGTCCATCCAGGAACGTTTTTCCTTGCGCCCGGAAGACAAGGAAAGGCTGGAAACATTGCGGGAAAAAGGGCTCCGGGCGATTGTTCTGACGGAAGACTGGTGCGGCGATGCGATGGTCAACAATCCGATCCTCATGAAGATCGCCGAAGCCGCCGGAATCGAAGTGCGGTTTTTGCTGCGGGACGAAAATCTGGAACTCATGGATCAATATTTAACAAACGGAAAGTCGCGGGCGATCCCGATCTACATCTTCCTCGACCGGGAAGGGAAGGAATACGCCGTTTGGGGTTCCCGGGCGCCGGAAGTTCAGCGATTTGTCGACGAGGAGAGGGCGAAATTGCCCCCGAAGGATGCGCCGGATTTCCCCGAAAAACAGAAAGCGATGTACGGCAAAATGCGGGAAAAATTTTTGCGGGATGAACAGGTATGGCGGCACATCGCGGACAGTATCATCGCGCGAATCCGTCAATGATTTTCGAAAGGAAGCCGTCCATCGGACGGCTGTTGCTCGGACGCTTTTGTCGTCCGCGAATCGATCATTTTTTGAAAGGAAGGGGTCTTTATGGATTCCATTGTTTTAAACAACGGGGTGCGCATGCCCCAATTGGGGTTCGGCGTCTGGAAAATACCGGACGATCAGGTTACACAGGTCCTTGAAAAAGCCTTCGAAATCGGCTACCGTTCCGTGGACACCGCGCGGATCTACAAGAATGAAGAAGGAGTGGGCCGGGCCGTCGCCGAAAGCGGCATCCCCCGGGAAGAGCTGTTCATTACGACGAAGGTCTGGAACAGCGACCAGGGGTACGAAAACACGTTAAAGGCCTTCGAAGCGAGTTTGCAGCGATTGGGCCTGGACTATGTGGATCTTTATCTGATCCATTGGCCGACGCCCAAATACGATCAATATGTGGAAACCTACAAAGCCTTGGAAAAACTCTATAAAGACGGCCGGGTGCGGGCGATCGGCGTCAGCAATTTCGACATTGACCATCTGGAAAGGATTTTGAACGAATGCGAAGTGGTGCCGGCGGTAAACCAGGTGGAATGCCATCCCTACCTGCAGCAAAAAGAGCTGAAGGCGTTCTGCAAAAAGCACGGCATCGCCGTCGAAGCCTACAGCCCGCTGATGAACGGAAAAGACGCGTTACAGGATGAAGTGATCCTGAAGATCGCGAAAAAATATGGAAAGACTCCCGCTCAAGTGATCCTCCGCTGGCATTTGCAGGAGGGCGTGATCGCCATCCCGAGGACCGTAACCCCGTCGCGGATGGAAGAAAACTTCCGGGTGTTCGATTTCGAATTAAGCGAGGAAGACATGAAGGAAATCGCCGCATTGGACCGGAACGTCCGGGTGAATGCGGTGCCGAGCGAATTTAACGTGCGATGAAGAAAGGACCGGATGCGGCTTGCCCGTGTCCGGTTTTACGTTTTCCCATGGCGTGGAAAATGAGCGTCAGGATGAAACGGGGGAGGCTCTTGTCCTTTCATTCTCCCTTTTCAGGCGACCTTTACTCAGGTCCTTTTGTCCTGCTGTTGGTGGCCATCTTCAGAAGTCGTACCGTACGGCCGACCGGGATTAGGGTCCTTACAATCCATTTATGCACCTGCCCAATATTCTGCCATAGCCTTTGGGTGCTTAGGACTTCGTCTTGTTGTTCAGACTCGTCCGGCTTTCACAGCCTCCGATCGGGTTCGTGTACCTCCGGTCGAGGGTTTGCTCCGGCTTCCTTAGGACTCCGCCTCACGACGGACACCCTTGCCATCAGCCAACGGCAGGCGCTCACCAGCCTCCGTTCGGGACTTTCCCCTTTAGCAAAGCACCCATGCCGTTCGCACAAAAATTAGGCAATCATCCGCATTCGAATGACTGCCCGGAACCATGATCGGATAAAAAAGTTTGTGAAGCCAACCGTTCTCATTATTGATGAAATGGGGTGCTTAGTTACATTTTCTGTTTCTTGAGCAAGAACATGAGCTGAAAGAAAAAACGAAGTAAAAATAAAAGTCAGTGCGAATTAGGATTTAAAAGGAAGGGTCTTCCGTCTCATTGATTGAGGAAGCAGCCGATGGGTTTGCTGAAAATAGCTATTCCGCCGAAAGTCAGCCCAACCGTTAGATACTCTGCAGGCTGGTGGGCAATCGGTCACGGGACAATCGGACGATACTTATTGCCGGTTCCGGGCATCCAAAAAAAGCCCGTCCGCCGGCATGAATCTTTGCAGGGCGGACGGACATAGACATAAAACGGTTTTCACCCGGCGGCACACTTGCCGTTTGTGTAAAAAAACGGACGGCGCATAGCCGTAAAACGGTTCTTTTTTATAAATTCTTGAGTTCCCTGACCCCGTTTCTTGGGCTTCGCCGGATGCGGCAGCCCCTTGATCCGGACGGCCCTGAAAATAATTGGCGGAGACGGGGAAATTTTATGCGGGCCGCTTGATGGAATAGGCGGAAATTTACCGGCTTTTTTCCCGGCAGGCCGCGGGAGCAGGGGAGGCCTCCCGCCTCCCTCGGGGTCGGGCCCCCCTAAAGCGCCTTTTGGATTTCCCGCCGGTAGTATTGGACGGACAGGAATCCGAAGATCGAATACAGGGCGGAGTACAGTCCCATCACGAGCAGCATCGGCGTCCACAATTCCGTCCCGAAGAAAAACCAGCCGGACCGGACGGCAAAATAGCCGTGGGAGATGCCGAGGAGCAAGGGGATGCCGAAATTGAACAGCTGTTTCCGCCGGATCCCCCCTAAGAGATCTTCCGGTGTGAAACCGAGTTTTCGTAAAACGGTGTAGATCCCCTTTTCGTCTTCGCATTCGCCCATCTGTTTAAAGTAAAGGATGCAGCCGGATGTGATCAGGAAGGTCAAGCCCAAAAAGCCGACGATAAACATGGAGAGGCCGTAAGTCCTTTTATTGTTTTTAATCATTTCGAACTTAGAGAAGGCGGGTTTGGCGAATTCTTCGGCCAGAAATAAGCGGTTGGCTTCATCCGTCAATGCCTCATCCTTAATGTGAATGCCGATATGGACCGTTCCTTCCTTCTGGATCTTCGGGTCCATATCCTTGGCTAACCGTTGGAACACCTGCTCGTCGACGATCACGACGGGCATGCCCCCGTTGGTGAAATAATAGGACACGAGGAATTCCTTTTTCAGCCCCAAGTAGTTTTGCCGGATTTCCGCGCTTTTCCCCTTTAATGTGAGAGGACCCGAGGTTTTCAAAGGCATAAATTTTTTCAGGGCGTCATGGTAGCCGGAAAGATAAGCTTCATCGGGGGAAAGATCGCCGAAATCCGCGTCCTTTTCGCTGATGACGGGAAGGGGCGTGCTTTTTGGATCGAAATTTAACTGATCCAGCTTCCCTTTTAAAATGGGCTGAATATTTGCGCTTACCATTATGGTCTCGATCACCGTTTCCTCATAAGGGATATGTTTTCGATCCAACGCCTTTTTAAACTGTTCCGCATCCTTCCGGTCCGTTAAGGCAAAATCGGCGGCCACATACTGCCCGGCGCTCTTTTCCGTAGAGTAGTAGGAGATATAGCTTAAGGACAAAAGGCCGACGGCAAGGGCGGAAACGGTGGTGATGATCGTCAGGGACAGGGCGTTCGACTTCATCCGGAACATGATGGACGACAGCGACATCACTTCCCGGATAGTTAAATAGCCGCCCTTCGTTTTCCGGTAAAGATAGAAGAGAAAGCTGACCGTCCCCTTGTAAAACAAATAGGTGCCGAAAATGACGGAAGCGAGGATGAAAATCATGGCTTTGAAGAGTTCGTCGATCGTCGCAAATTCGCCGCTGAACAGTTTCGCCGAAACATAATACCCCAAGAGGATAAGGGCGGCGCCCAAGATCCCGATCACTAGCTGCAAAAGGGACATTCTTTTCCCTTCGACGGCGGAAGCGGCGGTAAATAACGAAAGAATGCTCAGTCTCTTGATGAACCAGTATTCCATCGCCATGATCAGCAGGAAGACCGCGCCAAAAACGGCCAAGGTCTGCCGGAAGGCTTCCTGCGAAAAGGTCAGGTCGGCGACGGCGCGGACGCCGGTGAGTTTGAACAGGATCATCGTCAAAAATTTGGAACCGGCGAACCCGATGAAGATTCCGGCAAACAGCGAGAGAAAATAAAGGATGAAATTTTCGATGCAAAGCAGGCGGAAGACGTTGCCTTTGGTCATTCCGATCAATTGGAACAGGCCGATTTCTTTGCTGCGCCTTTTGATGAAAATATGGTTGGCGTATAACAGGAACACGCCGACGATGACGATCAGCAAGACGGATGCCGCCCGGAATGCGGCCGCACCCTTAACCGATCCTTTCGCCGGGTCCATTTCCGGGTCATATTGCAAAGTGACGAAGGCGAAATAAAGGGAGACGGTGAAAATGAGCGCAAATACGTACAGGTAATAGTTTCGGAAATTTTTTTTCAGGCTGCGCAAAATGATCCGGTTAATGCTCATATTGGACACCGCCCAACACACCCTGGGTTTTCATGATGTCCTTCAGGAAGGACTGCCTCGTTTCATTCCCTTTCACCAGCTGGGTGTAAATTTGGCCGTCTTTGATGAAGATGACCCGTTCCGAGAAACTGGCCGCCACCGGGTCGTGGGTGACCATCACGATGGTGGCGTTTCTTTTCCGGTTCAATTCCTGGAGCTTGTTCAAAAGATCGGAGGCAGACTTGGAGTCGAGTGCCCCGGTCGGCTCGTCGGCGAAGATCACGCTCGGGTTATGGATGAAGGCCCGGGCGGCTGAAGTCCGCTGCTTTTCCCCGCCGGAGATTTCATTCGGATATTTGTCCCTGAGTTCAAAAATGCCCAATTCCGCGGCCAATTCCCGGAATCTTTCTTCCGCTTCCCGTTTCGGGGTTTTGGTGATGGTTAAAGGCAACAGGATGTTTTCCTTCACGGTCAGCGTATCCAGCAAATGATATTCCTGGAAAATGAAGCCCAAATGCCGTTTGCGGAATTCGGCCAGCTCTTTTTCCTTCATTCCGACAATGTCCCGGCCCCCGATCGTGATCGTTCCCCCGTTGGCCCGGTCAATGGAGGAAAGGACGTTCAGCAAGGTGGTTTTCCCCGATCCCGAGGGGCCCATGATGCTGAGGAATTCCCCTTTGCGCACTTGGATGTCCAGCCCTTTTAAAACTTCCTGCCGATTGAATTTGTTTCCGTAGCTTTTATAAATTTTTTTCGCTTCGAGAATGTACATCTTTCTCCCTCCTTGCAATTCCATCGTACCGGCTTTTATTCCCTTTTTCCTTCGATTCGGCGAACAAAAAGGAAAAGCATGTGACATTTTTGTCACATGCCTGCAAGGCGGACGAATTCGTTTTTTTTCGGGAAGGTCAAGATGAACGTCGTCCCTTCCCCGGGCTTTGATTTCACGTCGATCCGGATATGCAGAAAATCCGCCGCTTTTTTGGCCAGATACAGCCCCATTCCCGTCGCGCCGCTGTTTTGGTGGTCCTTTGCCGACGTGAAGCCCTTGTCGAAGATCCGGGGCAGGTCCCTCGGATCGATGCCGCGGCCGAAATCGGTGATTTCCAACCGGACATGTTCCCCTTTTTTATCGCTTTTGATGAGGATATCCGCGGATTCGCTGTATTTCACGGCGTTCGTCAAGATCTGCCGGAGGATGAAGGAAAGCCATTTCCCGTCGGTCAACACGTCTTCCGCTTCCAGGCTGACGTCGAAACCGATCCCTTTGCTGATGCACCAGGACCGCAGGGCTTTAATTTCCTGGAAAATGACCGGCTCCAGCGCCACCTGTTCGATGAACACGTCGTTTTCCATGGTGGCAATCCGCTTTTGATGGAGCTGTTTGTCCAGCAAAAGATGGATGCGCAGCCATTCGTAGGTCAGCTGATCCCGAAGCGTCTCGTCCGCCACCCGGTCGATCATCAGATGCATCGCGGAAAGGGGGGTTTTCATCTCGTGGATCCATGACAGCAGCTCGTCTTTTTCCTGTTCCAGGGAAAGCCGGTTTTTTGCGAGTTTCCGTCTATAATCGTCCAAAAGGCTTTGCATTTTCTCCGACACGATTTTTTCAAAGGGGCTTTCCCCTTCGGGGACGGACGCGTAATCCAGATCGCCTTCCCGTTCCTCCAGATTCCGGTAAAATTCCGTTTCCTTCCGGTAACGGAAGGCGAGAAAAAGGAGAAATAAGATGGAAGACAAAAACACCATATAGAGGATGGAATCGAAGGGAACCGCGGCATCCAGATAGGCGATGAAGAGAAAAAACGACTCGACAAAGAGAAAAAACAGGATCCAGCTCGCCCGTTCGAGGAAAAACTTCCTAATCATGGGCTTCCGCCTCTTCCGTCGCCATGTAGCCCTGTCCCACCTTCGTTTCGATATAGGCCCCCAGCCCCAGTTCATCCAGCCGCTTCCTCAAGCGGTTCACATTCACCGTCAGCGTGTTGTCGCTGACGAACCGTTCGTCGTCCCACAGGCTTTTGATCAGTTCCGTGCGGCTGACGATTTGGTTTTTTCTTTCCAGCAGGTGTTTCAGGATCAGCATCTCGTTTTTCGTCAGCTCGACCGTCCCTTTTTGGTTGGTGACGGTGTTTTTCGCAAAATCGACGGCCGCTCCCCGCCATGTTCTCAGCCCGCCCGGTTCCGCGCTGTAATTGTATGCCCGCCGGAGGATGGCCTGGATTTTGGCGATGAGCACGTCAAAATGGAACGGCTTTTGGATGTAATCGTCCGCCCCGAGCTGCATCGACATGACCATTTCCGCCGGGTGGTCCCGGGAGGATAAAAAGAGGATCGGCACGTTGGAGTGGGAGCGGATCATCCGGCACCAATAGAAGCCGTCGAATTTCGGCAGCTGGATATCGATGATCACGAGGTCCGGTTTGATTTCGGAAAACTCCTCCATGACGCGGCCGAAATCCCGGATCCCCCGGACATCGTACGACCATTGGGACAACCGTTCCTTGATTTCCTGAAACAATGTGGCGTCATCTTCGATGAGCAGAATTTTGAACACGGAGGATCACCACGGCTTTTCCGTTGTTACCGTTAATTATAATACAAATCAGGGCGTTTCAGTTGGAAATATTTGCGGCGGGGTGCGGCCTTTCCGCCGGTTTTTTAGGCCGCCGGCAGCTTTTCAATGCCGTCCCGGCGGCAGGGGATATGTTTCTCGTAAAATCCTTCCCGGGAATCGGCCCATTCTTTCGGACGGTGATCCGGCGTTTCCAATGTTTCTCCGATTTCCTCGGGAGCCCGGGGATTTTGCCGGGATTTTTGTTCCCGAAGGAAATGCCGGATTTGGAAAAGTTGCGGTCCGGAATTAAAATAAGAAAAGACACCCGATCACGGAGGAAAATCTGCATTGATGAAAGGAGCGTTTGTTGATGGATAAAAAGCCGGAGAAGGATCCCCGATTTGCCGTCGCCGAAAGGGAAGCGGTCATCGGCTGCGTTTTGGCCGTCATCAATTTTGCCTGGTGGTACGGATTCGCCTATGGCCTTGGTTCGGAAAAACCGGAAGATTATACGTATATCCTCGGGTTCCCGGCCTGGTTTTTCTTCAGCTCTATCCTCGGCTTTCTCGTGATGCTTGTTTTCGTCTTCATTACGGTGAAGTTTTTGTTAAAGGACGTGCCGCTGGATGACCGGGATGATGAAAACGGGGGGGCAAAATCCGCATGAAATGGAATGTGATCATTCCCCTGCTCTTGTTCATGGCCGTCGTCTTTTGCGCCGGCGTCTGGTCGAATCGGAAAACGGATGAATCGAAAGGGTTCATCAGCAGCTATTTTATCGGCAACCGGGATTTTGGCGGTTTGCTCCTAGCGATGACGATGGTCGCGACATACGGCAGCGCCTCCAGTTTTTTGGGCGGTCCCGGGGCGGCTTATTCGATCGGGCTGGGCTGGGTTTTGCTGGCCATGATCCAAGTGGTAACCGGATATTTTGTCCTTTTGGTATTGGGAAAAAAGTTCGCCATCGTTGCCCGGAGATATCATGCCGTCACGCTGGTCGATTTTTTGAAGGAAAGGTACCGGAGCAAAACGGTCGTTTTCTTGGCGGCTTTCAGCATCATCGTCTTCCTCTTTTCTTCCATGGCCGCCCAATGGATCGGCGGGGCCTATCTGATCCAGTCGCTGACCGGGTTATCTTATCTGGCATCCTTGTTTATTTTTACGTTATCGGTTTTGGTCTATGTGGTTGTCGGGGGATATCGCGCCGTCGTCATTACCGACGCGATTCAGGGGTTCGTCATGGTGGGCGGGACCTTGACCCTGCTGATCGCGGTGATCGTCGTCGGGGGCGGCCTGCCGAATCTTTTTGAGGAACTGGTTTCCATCAATCCGAATTTGGTTACTCCCTTCGGCCAGGACGGCCAATTGACGCCTTTATATGTCTCCTCCTATTGGATTCTTGTCGGCGTCGGGGTCGTCGGCCTGCCGCAAATCGCGGTGAGGGCGATGGCCTACCGGGACGCCAAGGCGATGCACAGGGCGATCCTGATCGGGACTGCCGTGGTGGGGTTCATCATGCTGGGCATGCATTTGATCGGCGTTTTTGCAAGGCCTATCATGCCGGGGATCGAAGTGGCGGATCAAGTGATTCCGCTGGTGGCCCTCGAGATCCTTCCCCCCTGGGTTGCGGGGGTGGCGTTGTCCGCCCCGCTGGCGGCGATCATGTCCACCGTCGATTCATTGCTGATTTTGGTCAGTTCAACCGTGGTTAAAGATGTGTATATCAATTATGTGAATCCCGATGCCGGCTCGGATTTTATTAAAAAATTCAGCATGGCCGTGACCGGGGTCATCGGTGCCGTCACCTTCCTCATTGCGGTCAGTCCGCCGGATCTGATCATCTTTTTGAACCTGTTTGCCTTCGGCGGGCTTGAAGCGGCCTTTATCTGGCCCATCGTGTTGGGGCTCTATTGGAAATATGCCAATAAGACCGGCGCCATCGCCGCGATGATTGCCGGCATGGGCTCCTATATCGCCATCCATTTTTATAATCAAAGCCATCCGGCGCTGTTCGGCGTCCATACCGTGACCGTTCCCGTGTTCCTGTCGCTTGTGGCCTTCATCCTGTTCAGCCTGTTGACGAAGGGGGAGGCCTATCAATTCCCGGAAAAAAATATCCATAAGGTTTGAAGGGAAAGGGATGGCATCGGACCGTGCGGAATCGCCGCATGCCGGCTTCGGCGGGCTTGAAACGCCCTTCCGCTGAAGGGACGGGCAGCTCCTTCAAACGATGCGGAATACCTAGCGCCGGTGATCGGCATGCCCCGGCAAGATCCGGAACAGGAATCCCGGCCGGCAAACGGGATTCATTTTGGGAAAAGGAAAAAACCGCAAGGCGGACCTTGCGGTTTCCGTTGATCCGGGATTAATTTTTGCCGGCGGGATCGTAACCGACGACCGTCCAAATCCCCGTCGGGTCCTGCCTGACGAGGCGCTTCAAATAGACCTTTTCGATCGGGCTTTTGTCGCTTAGGACGCTGACGACCGCCAATTTTCCGTCATTATGGATCATTTTGAAATCTTCGATCCCGATAGGCCCGTCTCCGCTGATGCCTTCCGGGGAAATTTCCAGGTTGACAAACACTTGGGCGGTATAAACCGGATCCAGTTTCCACGGCATGCTCCCGGCGTCGACGCCCTTTTGGGTATTTTCTTCGATTTTCAAGTCGTATGGGACTTTCACCTGCGGTTCCCACGTTTTCCCTTCCGCGACGGGCATGAAAAATTTCCAGCCGGTGACCGCCTCCGTCAAAGTGCCCAAATCTTCCAAAGAAACGTTGCCGATGACGGCGTACTCAAATCCGTCCTTTTGCCAGCGGATGGAGCGGAGATCCGTGTTGCCTGCGTAGACATTTCCGCCGCTTAGGATGCCTTCCGCTTCATAGAGGGGAGACTGGATCTCGGCGACGCTGCCGTCAACTTCTCCCAGCATGGCCGATGGGGAGGGAGTGAATTTTCTTTCGACCTTCCCCTGGATGAAGGCGGCTTTTTTTCCATCCTTGGCGTAGTAAATCTTCAACAGTTTCCGTTCCGGGACGACGGCGATTCCTTCCTGCATGAATCCTTCCGGGAGGGCGCCGGGCAGCGGCGGAGCGAACCCGGCGACGGATGCCGCTTCTTTCCAATCGTTGACGGCCAGTTCCGCATCCTCATCAACCGCTTCATAGGCCGCCGGGGCTTGATAGGCGAGCAGATCTTCAGGAATGGCGTCATAAAAATCCAGTTCGGCGTAAGTAACCGTATAGCGGACGGCGTTTTGCGCCGCCGTTTCTTTTTGCACGGGGAGCTTCGTTTTTTTGTCGACCCATATTTTGTACGGAAGTCCGGACCGGGGCGTCACTTCCAAAACCTCCGCCGTTCTGCCGTGGATCTTCGCTTCGCCGGCCCGGCGGACGTCCAAAGCGTTTTCCGCCTCGTCGATTTCCTTGCCGATTTCAAAGATGAAACGGTAACTGTCGGGAAAAGGGGAAAACAGGTAGATCCGTTTTTGATCCGGGCGGATTTGCCATTTCCTTTTGCCGTTGTTGACGGTGATGATATTCGCATTGGCGCCTTCCAAGCCTTTCACGTAATAGCGCCCCTTTTTGTCCGCCCATACTTCCAGTTTTGCCTGGGTCACCGTTTCGCCGGCGGAGTTGGCGGATTTGATTTCCAGGATTCCCCGGTAGGCCTTTATGTCCTGATAGGCTTCGGCCATGGCGCTGACCATGTTTTTTTCCTTGAACGGAAACAAGATGCCGGCCGTCAGGAAGAGGAGGGCGGCCGCCGCGGCCAGTACGGCCATTCGCATCCGGCTTTTCATGTTTTTCCGGCTTTTCGGCGCCAGCTTTTCCGTGACGTATCCGATCAGTCTCCTTTCGAAGCCCGCTTCGGGCATGGCCGGTTCTTTCAAGGTGCGGACGAGCTTTACCGCGGAGAAAAGATCCTTCAATTCTTCCGATTCCGTCGTATATTCATTTTCCGCAGGTTTCCGTTCCTCATTTAGGCGATCGATAAAATCGGATAATCTTTCTTCGCTGCTAACCATCGGCTTCCCCCCGGCTTTCCGTTTTCGGCTTAAGGATTTCGGCCAGTTTTTGCAAGGCGCGGTGTTGGATCACACGGATGTTTCCCTCCTGCTTGTTTAAGATTTCGGCGGTTTCGGCAACGGAATACCCTTTCAGGATCCTCAATTCGACGACCATCCGCTCTTCCTTTTTCAGTTGGTCAAGGGCCTGTTCGATCACGAGCCGCTGGGCGCTTCGCTCCGAGGAGTCGGCCACCGCCGCCTCCGACGGGTTGATCGCGTCGATGCCGATGTTTTTCCCCCGGAGCTTTTGTTTCCGCCATTGATCGCGCATCAAATTCAGCGCCACCGTTTTTAAAAAGGGAATCTGTTTTTCCGGGCGGACATTTTTTGTTTGCATAAAACGGATGGCCTTCACGTAGGTTTCCTGGGTCAGTTCTTTCGCTTCTTCACGGTTTTGGACTCTATAGTAAATAAACCGGTAGATCGTTTTCCAAGTCGATTGACAAATGCTTTCGATGAAACCGGGATCGACATCATCCGGGTTTTGCGAATTTTTAAATCCCACCAAGGGTGCGCACCTTCTTTCCGGGACGGCTGTTCAATATATATCAACGTTTGACGGTTCCCGCCGTTACAAAAGAATTTCTTTTATTTTTGCCCAAAGGCAAAGGAAGCTTATCCCTTTCTCCCGGCCCTTAGAAAAAACAGGGGGAGGCATCGAGTGCGCGGAGCTGCCCCGGTCTCCCTGCGGCTCCTTGAAGGGGAAGATCCAAAAAGGAATGCCGATCCGTCCGGTCCGTTCAAGGGCGAGAAGTTCCGTCACCGGGGGAGATGCAAAAGCGGAAAGCGGGGATCCGGCCCGGAGGCCTCAACGGTGACGGCGGCCGGGAAGATCCGGAGAATGGATGAATTCCCGTGCCGTCAAAGGCGGTTTCAAAAATGGACGAGGACGCACCCCTCTTTTTTCGGAAAAGGTGAGGCAGGCTTTTTGGGAGGATCACCCGCACCGGTTTCGTCGGAGGAGGAAAACAGAAAGCAGCCGGGGCCGAAGGGGAGAATCCGAAGCCGAAAGGAAGGAGAAAATGGAGGATATCCGGCGGGAAGGCAAATGGACGTTGAGGAGAAAAAAGTCTTAAAAGGGCGGCCGGATGTCCGCTCCGGGGGGAAGCCATGTGCGAAACGTCCTCCTCAAGGGAAAGGATGAAGCCCGGGGGGATGGAAAAAGAGGATTCTCCGGATGGCCTTGAATCACATCCTTCTGAAAATGAATTTGGCGGGGAATCCTGCGCCCGTCCCTCAACGGGCCGGGGGAGGCTGATCCCCTTGTTTGACGGCGGGAGGGAAGGGGGAGCCGCCCCTCCCGCCGGTGAAGGGATTTTATCCCCTCAATTCCTGTTCGATGGCCCGTCCCGCTTGCCTGCCCGTAAACAGGCAGCCGCCCAGGAAGGTGCCTTCGAGCGACCGGTAGCCGTGCATCCCGCCTCCACCGAAGCCGGCGGCCTCTCCTGCGGCATACAAGCCTTTCACCGGGCGCCCGTCTTTCCCCAACACCCTCCCGGACAGATCCGTCTGCAGGCCGCCGAGGGTCTTGCGGGTCAGGATATGCAGACGGACGGCGATGAGCGGCCCGTTTTTCGGATCGAGGATTTTATGGGGCTTGGCCACCCTTGCCAGCCTGTCGCCCATATAGTGGCGGGCGTTGCGGAGAGCGGCGATCTGCAGATCTTTCGTGAACTTGTTGTCCATTTCCCGGTCCCGGGCCAAAATCTGCCGCTTGATCTCCCGGTAATCGAGCAGGCCCGTTCCGGTCAGGCGGTTCATGCCGTCGACGAGTTTTTCCAGGGAATCGGCAACGATGAAATCTTCCCCCTTTTCCATGAAGGCCTTCACCGGCGGGGTCGGTCCGGGGAGGACGCGCCGCAAGGCCTTGCGGATGCTTTTTTCCGTCAGATCCGGGTTCTGTTCCGAACCGGATAAGGCAAACTCCTTTTCGATGATCTTTTCCGTCAGGATAAACCAGGAATAATCGAATCCGGTCGCCAGTATCGCTTTCAGCGTCCCCAACGTGTCGAATCCGGGCAGGCAAGGAACGGGAAGCCTGTTGCCCGCCGCGTCCAGCCAAAGGGAGGAAGGACCGGGCAAAATCCGGATTCCGTGATGGGGCCAGACCGGGTTCCAATTCCGGATCCCCTCCGTATAATGCCACATCCGGTCTTTGTTGACGATCCGGGCGCCGGCCCTTTCGGCGATGGAGAGCATGCGCCCGTCCACATGTTTGGGAACGCCGGAAAGGAAGGATTCCGGCGGGTTACCGAGCCGTGCCGGCCAATTTTTCCGGACCAGGTCAAAATTTCCTCCGATTCCGCCGCTGGCGAGAAGGACGATATCGGAAAAGAATTCGAATTCGCCGATTGCCGTCCGGGATGTCGCCTCGCCCCGGGGCCGGCCGTCGGGCTCGAGAACGGAACCCTTTACCCCCGCGGCCGCACCGTTTCGCATGATGATTTCATCGACCCGGTGGCGAGGCCGGTAATCGACGAGCCCCGCTTTTACGGCCTCCCGGACCCGGTCGGCGAAGGGCTTCACGAGTCCCGGGCCCGTGCCCCAAGTGATATGGAAGCGGGGCACGGAATTCCCGTGGCCGTCGGCGAGATGGCCTCCCCGTTCCGCCCAGCCGACGATCGGGAAGAAACGGACGCCGAGGGAGCGGAGCCACGCCCTTTTTTCCCCCGCGGCGAAATCCACATAGGCTTCCGCCCATTTGATCGCCCAATAATCCTCATCTCCGGTCCGGTCGAATCCGGCGCTGCCGAGCCAATCCTGCCAGGCCAGGTCCCGGGAATCTTTAATGCCCAGCCGCCGCTGCTCCGGGGAATCGACGAGGAAAAGCCCGCCGAAAGACCACCAGGCCTGTCCGCCGAAGTTCGTCTCCGGCTCCTGATCGAGCAAAAGCACCCTCCTTTTCCCGTTCAATAGTTCGGTCATGGCGACGAGGCCGGCCAGCCCCGCGCCGACGACGATCGCATCGTATTTCATCATCCCATCCCCCTTCGTTCGCTTCCGATTTTTCCGCGCAAACTGTCCGATTTACCCCCTATTATAAAAAAGAAAATGGAAATCGGGGAGCGAATGTTCAGAAAAAACCGGCATCGTCCCCCTTTATCCGTGTCCCGGTGCGGCGGGGCCCGCACCTGCCGGGAATTCCGATTTTATTATATTGATATATTATTTATCGCAAATAAAGTTTCGCAAGTTTCCATTATTCCAAATATTTTTATGTTGTTTATTATTGGAATTACTGAGATTCTTTAAATAATCTTTGAAAATAATTTCCATTACCAAAAAACTTTTTGACAATAATATTGAAAAAGCTTTATGATAAATGGTATATGGAAGGAGGAAAGAGTATTGCAGAGGTATACTAGGAAGCAAATTGTAGAAAGCGTGCCTCAAACCGGATTTTTCGGCCACCCGAAAGGTTTGTTCACCCTGTTTTTCACCGAGTTCTGGGAAAGATTCTCCTATTACGGCATGCGGGCCATTCTCGTATATTACATGTATTACGAAGTTTCCAAAGGCGGGCTCGGCCTCGATGAAAACGTGGCGTTGGCCATCATGTCCATATACGGTTCTTTGGTTTATATGTCGGGAATTTTGGGCGGCTGGATCGCCGACCGGGTCACCGGAACATCCAATGCCGTATTTTACGGCGGCGTATTGATCATGTTCGGCCATATTGCCCTGGCTGTTCCCGGCGATGTTGCCTTTTTCTTCTTGTCGATGGTCTTGATCGTCATCGGGACCGGACTGCTGAAACCGAACGTTTCAAGTGTCGTCGGAGAAATGTACGACGAAATGGATGCCCGGCGCGATGCGGGATTCAGCATCTTTTACATGGGCATCAATATGGGGGCCTTTTTATCGCCGTTGGTCGTGTCCTTTTTCAGCGACCGTTACGACTTCCATGCCGGTTTTGGGGTAGCGGCTGTCGGAATGTTTATCGGACTGATCATGTTTGTATTGACGAGAAAGAAAAATCTTGGTCTGGCGGGAACCCAGGTCCACAATCCGCTGAGTGCGGAAGAGAAAAAGAATTTTTTGAAAATATTCATAGTTTCGGCTATTATTTTAGCGATTATCCTGCCCTTGTCCATTTCCCGAAACTGGTTGACGATCGAACGTTTTGTCGCCCTTGTCGGGCTGCTTGGCATCCTTATTCCGATCGCCTATTTCGTGGTGATGTACCGCAGCCCGAAGACAAAACCGGTGGAACGTTCCCGGCTGCTGGCCTATGTTCCGCTGTTTATTGCCTCCGTTATGTTTTGGGCGATCCAGGAACAGGGATCGACGGTATTGGCCAATTTCGCCGACCAGCGGACCCAATTGGATATTTGGGGCATCCGGATCAATCCGGCCTGGTTCCAATCGTTGAATCCTTTGTTCATCATTACGCTGGCCCCCGTATTTGCCTGGTTATGGGTGAAGATGGGTGAACGCCAGCCTTCCATTCCGAAAAAATTTGCCCTCGCCCTGGTATTTGCCGGCTTGTCCTTCCTGGTCATCATCGTGCCGGGCTACATCGCGGGAGAAGGCGCGCTGGTGAATCCGATGTGGCTCGTCTTGAGCTATCTGATCGTCGTATTCGGGGAACTTTGCCTGTCCCCGGTGGGGCTGTCCGCGACGACGAAACTGGCTCCCGAGGCGTTTCAGGCGCAAACGATGAGCCTCTGGTTTTTGTCGAACGCGGCTGCGCAGGCGATCAACGCCCAATTGGCGAAATTTTACACGGAGGCGTCGGAAATGGTTTATTTCGGGACGATCGGCCTGGTTTCCATCGTCCTCGGGATTCTGATGTTCCTCATTTCCCCCGCCATTCAGGAAAAAATGCAAGGAATAAAATAATGTCCTGGATTCCGCTGCCTGAACAAGCGACTGGTTTGTTCAGGCAGCTTTTTCTTGGCCGGATGCCGGCGCCTTTTTGGCCGGGGGCATTTTTCCGGACGGCAATATGTGACGCCGCTGTCCATCAGGCATCCCGTTTTTTGGTTGCGGGCACCTGACGTCCGCAGCGAAGGGGAACGTCAAGCCCCGGCGCTTCGATTGCCGCCGGGAAGGAGGGCGGCCCGGTTTTGCCGCCAAAGGTTTGGGATAAAAAGTTTCGGCTGACGTTCATCCGCTCCGTTTGAACCGGAAAGAAACCCGGAGATGAGGGAAGGCGGCGCGGGCCGGATTCTTGCCCCCTCCGTCGCTTAAGAAGTCCCCGCGGATCCCGTCCCTTCCCATGGGGGCAAGGTCTTCCGCAGCGGCTTATCTTTCCGGTAGCCGAGGGCGTATTCCGCCTGCAGGAGGGTATGGATTTCCCTCGTCCCTTCGTAAATGACCGGCGCCTTCGAATTGCGCAAGTACCGTTCCACCGGGTATTCGTTGGCGTAGCCGTAGGCGCCGTGGATCTGCACCGCGTCATCGGCGGCCTTGTTGGCAAAATCGCAGGCGATCCATTTGGCGAGGGAGACTTCCCTCGTCGTCCGCCTCCCCAAATTTTTCAGATAGCCCGCCCTATAGACGAGCAGACGGCTGATTTGCAGGCCCGCCTCCATATGGGCGATCATTTGCTGGACCAGTTGGTGGCGGCCGATTTCCTTGCCGAAGGTCTTCCGTTCCCGGCAATATTTGACGCAGGCTTCCAGGCAGGCTTGAATGAGCCCGGCCGCGCCGGCGGCCACGGTGAAACGGCCATTGTCCAGGGCGGACATGGCGATTTTGAACCCTTCCCCCTCTTCGCCGAGCAAATTTTCCGCCGGGACTTTCACGTTGTCGAAAAATAATTCGCCCGTATTGCCGGCCCGTATCCCCAATTTTCCTTTGATCGCCCGGGAGGAAAATCCCGGGAAGGTCCTTTCCACGATGAAAGCGGAGATGCCGCGATGTTTTTTCTCTTTATCCGTATAGGCGAAAACGATGAAGTGGTCGGCGATGTCGCACAGGGAGATCCAGGTTTTTTGCCCGCTTAAGACGTAATGGTCCCCTTTGCGGACGGCCGTCGTTTGAATGGCGGCCACATCGGAACCCGCGTTCGGTTCCGTCAGGGCATAGGCCCCGATCTTCTCTCCTCTGGCTTGGGGAACCAAATATTTTTGTTTTTGCTCTTCCGTTCCCCATTGAAGGAGCGTCAAGCTGTTCAGGCCGGTATGGACGGAAACGGCGGTGCGGATGGCCGTATCGCCCCGTTCCAATTCCTCGCAGACGATGGCCAGGGAATTGTAATCCATTCCCATCCCCCCGTATTTTTCCGGGATGCAGACGCCCATCAGATTCAATTCGGCCAGGCGCTTCAGGACGTTCCGGTCAAACTGCCCCCTTTCATCCCATTCCTTGATGTAAGGGATGATTTCCCTGTCGACGAATTTCCGCACCGTTTCCCTCAACATTTCCTGTTCCGGCGTGAAATCAAATTTCATCACGGATTTTCCCTCCCCGATTTTTCCGGAGGCCTGAAACGAAGGGCGCTAAAGTTTGCGAAAGGGGAAGCCCGTGTTCCGCCTCCGGATCCGTTATGTTTTTATCTATAATTCGTGAAACCGCTTTCCGTTTCCTTTTTTTGCTTCGGATTTTGCCGGCCGGGATGCCTTATGGAAAAGGAAACGGTCCCGGCGTTGAAGGCGGGCATTCAACAAAGACGGGCATTGTCCTTCGGGAAAACGCGGCAGGCGCGCCGGGGATTTCGAACTTGACGATCCTTTCATGAAAATTTTATGATGATGAAAAACGAAATAATAATCAGATCATTCCTAAACATGGACGGATGCCGCGAACCGGGGCGCCGGGGCAGCGGATAGCGGAAAAGAAAGCGGCCGATGGGGATCCGGCAGCCGGGATTTCCCTTATGGGAACTGCAGGAAAAGGCCGGGGGATTTTTGCAGGCGGCGGCATATGCCTCGGCGGTTTCGCTTTCCTTCCTGGAGAAGCCGTTTGGCCGGTATCCGGGGTTCCGGTTCCTTCCGTTCATGAGGGATGATGACCGAGCGGATTTGGCTGCGGCCCAAAATGAACCCAATGAACTTCGGTGGCCGGCCTTTCCGGACCGCCGGCGGCGGAAAAATGGGCGGCCAACCGGACGACGATCATCGGGGGATCGCCGTCCGCCGATTCCATAGGAGGGGACGCGATTCTCGATTCGCCTTCGGTCATTTCATCGATGGCCGTCAATCGATTTTCTAGGATAGAGGTGGCCGTTTTTCCGAAAGCGCTTCACTCAACCCTGGCATTTTTCGGGATTCTCGCCGGCTGCGCCTTCCTTTTTGGGTGTCTTTATCTCCAACGGTTTCACCCGAGGACATTGAACTCAAAACAGGGAGGGAGTTCATTCCGGCACCGCCCGGGGCGGCGGAGGACCAGGCGGATCAGCGGAAGCTGACGATTCGGTTGGACGATCGGTCTTCCAAGCCGTCATTTGACGAATTTATACGGTTTACGTTAATAACCCGCCAAGCTGCAGGTTCTTAACCGTGGATTACCCGAAGAATGCCGGCTTGCACTTGGGATCGGATTCGCGCACGGTCCGGGAGGCAACGAAAGAATTAATGGATCATGCCCATCTTCCGCAAATCGATGCGTGCCATCTTTCCGATGGGACGGGTTTTATGTATACCGGGCGGATATTTCCGTTCCCGATCGACTATTATGCGGTGAACCAGGAAGACGGGCGGCCAGGCAATTTTTCCGTGATTTTTCTTATATTTGAGCTGGTCGAAGATGTATTTGGTGCGAAATCCCGCATAAACAAACCGCATTTTCCCGGCGGCGATTTGCAATTTTTTCCGTTTGAGCCCGGGCCCGCCCGGACAAAAAACAGCGAAGGTCCCGATCCGGAGGGCTCGGGCGGCGGCGCCGAATCGCATTGACTTTTGCCTTCACTTATAATACAATCACTATAAATTAAAAAGGCGGATAAACTGCGGAGTCTGTCTTCAACGTCCGGATGCGCGGACGGCCGGGAACTGGGCAGCGGCCAGTTTAATCATGGGGGAATGATTACACTGGCCTTTTTATTATTCTTTGTGAAGGAAGGGAGCGGGCTTTTTCCGGATCGGCAAATGCCGGGGCTCCCCGTTCGGGCGCGGCCTCCGCTTTTCCGGCCCGCCGGGTCGGGGGAGCCAAAAAGAATTCCTTTTGGGGATGGACCCCCATTGGAAATGGAATTTTCCGGGCCCGATGAATAAATTGGAAAAGGGAGCGGAATTTGCGACCTTCCGGTTGTTCATGCCAAAACTACTTACGGATGAGAGGGATTGCAGTGGAATTTACGGCAGACGTGATTAAAACATTGCCCCCGTATCTGTTTTCGATCTTTGAAAAAAGAAAAGAAGAATTGAAGAAGAAGGGCGTGGATGTCATCGATTTCGGCATCGGTTCGCCCGACCTTCCCCCTCCTGCCTTTGTCATTGACCGGTTGAAAAGGGAATTGGACAATCCGGCGAACTACGCCTATTCCCCCTATATCGGGATCAAGGAGTTCCGGCAGGCGGTGGCCGACTTTTATAAAAGGGAATACGGCGTGGACTTGGATCCGGATACGGAAGTATTGACGCTGATCGGATCCAAGGAAGGGATCGTCCATCTGTTGCAGGCCGTTGTCAATCCGGGGGAAACGGTCCTCGTTCCCGATCCCGGGTTCCAGGCTTATTGGAAGGCCGTCCATCTCGTCAAAGGCGAAGGGTACAATTATCCTTTGAACGAAAAGAACGGCTATCAGCCGGAATTTGAAAACATCCCGGAGGATGTGTACAAAAGGACGAAATTCATGTTTTTGAACTACCCGAGCAATCCGACGGCGGCCACGACGACCTTGGACGTATTTGAAGAAGCGGTCCGCCTCGCCAAAAAATACCGGTTCATCGTGAGCAATGATTCCGCCTATTCCTTTATTACCTTCACCGATGAAGTCCAGCCGAGCATCCTGCAGGCGAAAGGGGCGAAGGAAGTCGCCGTGGAATTCGGTTCCCTTTCGAAGATTTACAATATGGCCGGCATGCGGATCGGGTACATCGTCGGCAACAAGGACATCATCAAGGCGCTCGCGACTTTGAAAAGCAACGTGGACACCTGCCAATTTATCCCGATCCAGCAGGCGGCGGCGACGGCGCTGAACAGCGACCGTCAATTTGTCGCCGAATTGAACCGGATTTACAAGGAACGCAGGGATGCGATGGTGGAAGGATTGAAGGCGATCGGCATCGACATCCGGCCGCCGGAAGCCACCTTTTATATATGGGCGCCCGTCAAGGCGGGATATACGACGGAACAGTTCACCGCAAAACTGATGGAAGAAGCGGGGATCATCGTCACGCCGGGAACCGCCTTCGGCCCTGCCGGGGAAGGTTATTTCCGCATCTCCTTGACGAAGCCGGTGGAAAAAATCCGGGAAGCCATCGAACGCCTGAAACGGCTCGATTGGCAGGATTAACCCGACCGGTGACGGAAAGGATGCGTCCGGCATCGTCCCTTGGGGCGGACCCGCCGCCGGGTAAAACCGGCTGGCGCTGGAAAAGCGGCTCGGCTCCCGGGGCTTCCCCGGGGACCGGGAGCGGGAGGATCTTCGCGAGGCAGGGATGATTTTCAGGCCCTTGGACGGCTCAAAGGAAGGTCCGGCCTTTCCGAACCGGCGAAAAGGAAGGCCGGCCGCCCATTGGCAAGATGCGACGCCATCCCGCCCCGGGCGCCGGATGTTGCCGGGGCGGAAAGGATCTTTGCTGCCGGAACCCGTTAAAATCCGGCGGAGAAAACGGCCTTGTTCCGGAAAAGCCCGCTCCTTGGTTTTCCTTCCCCCGAACCGGCGAACCGGCACGCGCAAAACCGCAGCGAACGCCGTTAACGAAGGGACCGTCAAGGAAGAACGGCCAAAATTTACGGAAAATTTTAATAAGTCAATCCTCTTTATCACCCGCTTTTTCCGCGGCATTTTGCAAGACCGCCCGGTACGGGAGGAGCGGTTGTCCGGAAACGGGCAGGGACGGCGTCTTTCCCGAAACGGGCCGCGGACTTTCCGGACGGAGCACCACGGGTTCGCCTCCTTTCGCCTGTTCCGTCCGTATCCCTTCTGTTGTAAGCGATTACAAACGAGGCGTGGATCCCGCTTGGCGCATTTCAAAAAACTGCCCGGGTCATTTTTTTCCGTTTCCGTGAATCGAATAGCTTCAGGGGCATATAAAGATGAATGGAAACTTTTTCAAGAGAAAGGAGAATCGGCAATGAAGGCGTTGAATTATATTAACGGTGCGTGGTGCGAATCGAAAAGCGGCATGACGGCTCCGGTCATCAATCCCGCCGACGGGAAAACGATCGGCCACGTCACCCTGTCGACGGAGGAAGACGTGCGCCAGGCCGTCCGGGCGGCCAAAGCGGCGCAAAAAGAATGGGCCCTCGTGCCTGCTCCCCAGCGGGCGGAAGTCCTGTATAAAGTCGGCTTCCTGCTGAAGGAAAAAAAGGAACGGCTGGCTCGGATCCTGACGATGGAAATGGGGAAGGTGATCGAAGAAGCCCGCGGCGAAGTCCAGGAAGGCATCGACATGGCCTTTTACATGGCCGGGGAAGGGCGGCGCCTCTTCGGCGAAACCACCCCGTCGGAATTGAAGGACAAGTTCGCCATGAGCGTGCGGGTCCCCGTCGGCGTCGTCGGCATCATCACGCCGTGGAATTTTCCGATCGCCATCGCCACGTGGAAATCCTTCCCCGCCATTGTCGCCGGCAACGCGGTCGTGTGGAAGCCCGCGTCGGAAACCCCGCTGATGGCCCAGGAATTGGCGAAAATTTTTGAAGAGGCCGGCCTGCCGAAAGGGGTGTTCAACGTCGTAAACGGGACCGGGCCGACCGTCGGCAGCGCCCTCGTCGAACATCCCGACGTCCGGGCCATCTCCTTCACCGGCTCCAATGAGGTCGGCAGGGGCATCGCGGAAAAATGCGGCCGCCTCTTGAAAAAAGTCTCCCTTGAGATGGGCGGCAAAAATGCGGTCATCGTCATGGACGATGCCGATCTTTCCCTCGCCGTCGAGGGGATACTCTGGAGCGCTTTCGGCACGTCCGGACAAAGATGCACTTCCTGCAGCCGGGTCATCGTCCACGAGAAGGTGAAAGAAGAATTGGAAGATCGCTTGCTGGAGGCGATGAAAACGCTGAAGGTCGGCAACGGCTTGGATGAAACGGTCAAGGTGGGGCCGGTGATCAACGAAGCCGCTTTAAAGAAGATTCACGAATACGTGCAAATCGGCAAGGCGGAAGGGGCGAGGCTGTTGGCCGGCGGCGAGATCCTCGCGGAAGGGGAACTGGCCAAGGGCTTTTACTACGCGCCGACTTTGTTTACCGACGTGAAGCCGGACATGCGCATCGCCAAAGAGGAGATCTTCGGACCGGTCCTTTCCGTCATGCGCGCGGGGAGCCTGGAAGAAGCCATCGCGATCAATAATGCCGTCGATTACGGATTGTCGAGCGCCATCTTCACCCGAGACGTCAATCGGGCCTTCCGGGCGATGCGGGACTTGGATACGGGGATCGTCTATATCAATGCCGGAACGACGGGGGCGGAAATCCACCTCCCCTTCGGCGGCACGAAAGGCACCGGAAACGGGCACCGCGATTCCGGAACGGCCTCCCTGGATGTGTTCACCGAGTGGAGGAGCGTCTACGTCGATTTCAGCGGGAAATTGCAGCGGGCGCAGATTGATATCGATCCGGAAAGCGGCCGGGAGGAAAATCCCGGATCGGCGCAAGGGGATGCCGGCATTGGGAAGGAAGGGGGAAAGGCATGAACTATTTGGTGCTCGGTTCCGGTCTGATGGGGAAGGAAGCCGCCCGCGACCTCGTCAACAGCAGCGGGACAAACCGCGTCACCCTGGCGGATGTGGATGAAGGGAAGGCCCTTTCCGCGGCGGAACAAATCGGTTCGGAAAAACTTGAAGCGAGGCAAATCGACGCGGGGGATGAGAAGCGGCTGCAAAAACTGATGGAGGAGCATGATGTCGTCCTCAACGCGCTGTATTACGCCTTTAACGAAACCGTGGCGAAAGCGGCGATCCGCGCGGGCGTCCATTCCGTCGATTTGGGCGGCCATATCGGCCATATTACCGACCGGGTGTTGGATTTGGACGAAGAGGCGAAAAAAGCAGGAGTGACGATCATCCCGGATCTGGGGGTGGCCCCGGGCATGATCAATATTTTAACGGGGTACGGGGCAAGCAAATTGGACGAAGTCAAGTCGGTCAAACTGTACGTCGGGGGCATCCCGCTCCGGCCCGAACCGCCCCTCGGTTACAACCATGTGTTTTCATTGGAAGGCCTGTTCGACCATTATACCGACCCGTCGCTGATCATCCGCGGCGGGCAAAAGCGGGAGATCCCTTCCCTTTCCGAAATCGAAACGGTCTATTTCGAGAAATTCGGCCCCTTGGAAGCCTTCCACACTTCCGGCGGCACGTCGACCCTGTCCCGTTCCTTCCCGTCGCTGGACTGCCTGGAATATAAAACGGTCCGCTACCCCGGTCATGCGGAAAAATTCCGGCTGCTCGTGGATTTGAATTTGACGAGGAAGGATTATGAAGTGAAGGTGGGAAAGATGCGGGTGAAACCGCGGGACGTGCTCCTCGCCGTATTAAAACCGCTCCTCGATTTGAAGGATAAGGAGGATGTGGTCTTGCTGAAGGTCCTCGTCGGCGGCAGAAAAAACGGCCGGAACATCCGGTATGAATACGAATCGGTAATCTATAAGGACGGGGAAAACAATGTGACCGCGATGGCGAGAACGACCGCCGGCACCCTGTCGTCGGTCGCCCAGATGATCGGCGGCGGGATCATCCGGAAACGGGGGGTTTATCCTCCCGAACAAATCGTGCCGGGGGACGTTTATCTGGAGGAAATGGCCAAAAGGGGCGTGATCATAAACGAACAGGAATATCCGATCGGGCCGGAAACCGAACCCGCCCTTGATCGTGCGTGATCGTAAAAGCAAAGGAATATCTTTCCGCATGGATGGACGTTCCCGCGAAAAAACCGTTCCCGCAAGAGACGCCGGGAGCGGTTTTCGCTTTTTTTTGGCGCGGCCATGCCCGCTGAAAAGATTTTTCCGTTCGCCGGCGCAAAGTTTCTTCACACCGGAACCCGTTCCTCCCGGAAGGCGGGGCCGCCCGCCTGATATTCGGGCCGCCGTCTTTTCCGCCCTGCGTTTCCCGGACGGACCGGTCCGTTTTTCCCAGGTTCCTGCCGGAAGAACCGGCAAAAGGGCGTCAGGATTTCCGGCCCCTTCCTTCTTTTTCGATCCTTTCCCGCTTTTTTTCTTCCCATTCTTCCGCCAGCATGCCGTAGACGACCAAATCGACGTAATGGTCGTACAGCCATTCCGCCTGCCTTAAGCAGCCTTCCCGTTGGAACCCGAGCCTTTCCGGGATCGCCCGGCTTTTTTTGTTTCCCGTGGCCGCCCGGATTTCCACCCGGTTCAGTTTCAGTTCGCGAAAGGCGAAATCGGTCAGCGCCGCAACGGCCCTCGTCATGATCCCTTTGCCTTGGAAAGACTCGCCGAGCCAATAGCCGATGGAAGTGGTCCTGTTATACCAGTCGAAATAATTGTAACTGATGATTCCGGCGATCTCACCCTTGTACAGGATGCAGGCCGTTAAACTCTTTTTCCTTGAAAATTCTTCCTCCGCCGACCGGATAAAAGCAACCGTATCATCCAGCCTTCTGGTCGAATCCAGCCATGGCAGCCATTCCCGCAGGTAATCCCGCGATTGATCGATCAAAGCGAAAATTGGTTTGGCATCCCGCTTTTCCGGGGAACGCAAGAGAATTTCCTCATCCACACGCAAACGAAACACGGCCTCTCCTCCGTTTCGCAAATCGCCTTGCCGTTTTCTCGGAATATTTTCATCCATTATAGCGAAATTCCAAGGGAATTCCAATATTCCTTTTTGCGGCGAAAAATCTTTCGGCGGATGGCCGGCCGGGGCAAGGTGATGGAAATCACACGATGATCTTCGCCGGAGGGATATAATAAGGGAGGCATGGTTTTTTTGGGAGCCGCCGGGTTTCGGAAAATTTGCGGCAGTTTCGCCTTTTTTCCCCCGCAAGGGGCAGGGAAGCCCGGATTTCCTGCCGGAAAGGCGGGCGCCGGATTGCCGGTCCTTGGGGCCGGGAAAAGAAAGAGGATTCAAAGGGCCGCGAAAACGAAAAACGCGCCGCTTCCGCGAATTTCTCCGATGGCCTGAACGAAGAAGGAATGAAAAGGCGGGAGGAACCGATAAGGATGAAAGGGGGAGCCCCTTCCTTTCGGTTTTCCCGCAGAGAAGGAAAGGAGGGGAAAGGAATGGATCCGATCTACCGTTTGCTCGTCTTTGTCCATGTGTTTTCCGCCATTTTAGGGATGGGGCCGGGGTTCTATTTGACCGCCTTGGCAAAATCGGCAAAAAACATGACGGAGCTGCGCCATGCGTTCGCCTTGAGGCATAAGTTGCACGTTTATGTGATGATCGGCGGCACCTTGCTCCTCGTTACGGGCCTTTCCATGGGATTTTTGAATCGAGGTTTGTTCCGCGCCGGCTGGTATTGGACGAGCTTAGCCCTTTATCTGATTGCCCTGGCGATGGGCCCCTTCGTCTTGAGCCCGAGGACAAAACCGATCAAACGCTTGCTGGCCTCTCACAAAGGGGAGGAAATTCCTGAGGAATACGAAAAATTGGCCAAATCCCTGTTTCGTGCGGAATACCTGGAAAATTTCATATTCCTTGTCATCATTGCCTTAATGATCGCAAAACCCTTTTAGCTCCCTTTCGCTGAAGCGGCGCTTCCGGACGGCGGGCAAGATCCGGGCGCCCGCCCGCCGGAGGGGGCGGGGCAGGATCCATATTTTTGAAAAAGTGAATAAAAATTCAAGTTTCATTCAATTTCCCATTTGCCAGTGAATAAAAAGTAGACTAATATAAAAGTAAATATCAAGATATGACATTTTATGCGGGTTTTTTACAAAAAACGTTTCTTTTCGACCCGGCAAGCGGAAAATTTGTTTTTCCGAATAAATGTCTGAATATTCTTTAATTTATTAGAACCTGCAGGCTTATTTCATGAAATTGAGGAGATGACCCGATGGACAAGCGTATGGATTTTCCCCAGATCTACGCGGATTTTTACGCCAAGTTTCCCATCGCCTACCTGGTCACGGACCGGGAAAGATGGATATATGCCAACGAACGGGCCGTTCAGCTGTTGAAGGAAGAAAGCGTTGCCGATTTGATCGATAAACCCGTATATCAATGTTTGCCTGGCGCGTGCGAACTGTTTTCCGGGAATCCGGTCGATTTTCCTTTGGAATTCCGGGAGAAGTGGCTATCGAAAAACGGGGAATCGATTTATTTGAAATTTACAGGGATACCGTTGGTGGAAAATCCGAATTATATCCAATTCTTCGTGAATGAGATCAAGCGGATGGAGGAAGAGTTTCCCGATTTGCTGGAAGAAATGGCGGCTTGGCTTGCCCACGAGATCCTTAACCCCTTGACATCCGTCAAAGGCTTCTTGGAACTCATGCAGCGGCCCGATGGCGAAAACAGGGAGATGTACATAAACATCGCCAAAAAAGAAATCGAACAGATCGAACAGATCGTTTCCCAATTTATCCTGTTGAGAAGGCCCATTCAAAACAAGGCGCTGACCGATTTGAATCGACTGATGAATGAAACGGTTTCCCAGCTGTCGGGTCAAGGCTATTTCGAAAAGGTACATATTGCCGTTTCCGCCATCGGGCCAGTAGAATTTTACTGTGAAGGCTCATTGATCAAAGAAGTGTTCCGGAATTTGCTGATGAATGCCATCGAAGCCAAGGCGACCAAAATCTCCGTGCAAATTTCCGCGAAGGAAAAGGGGATCGACATAAAAATCGCCGACAACGGAAACGGAGGCGCCAAATCCGGGTGGAAAAAACCGGGGGGCTCCTTGAACGGCCGCAAAAGGAGAAAGGGCGGGTTCGAATCGCTCATCATCAACCGGATCATCACCGGCCACGACGGAAAAATTTTTTTTCACAAGGAAAAGGAAGCGGGCAGCATCGTCCATATCCAGCTTCCCCATACCTTTCCGCCGGAAAATCTCCCCGGGGAAAGGAAGGAATGATCCGGAGAAACCAATCGGCGGCCTTCTTCCGACGGAAATATTCGGAAGGAGGATTCCGGCGGCTCAGAGGAACAAACCCGGAAACCGGATAATGGGGCCGGATCCGGGACGGATGTTGGCCGGGAAATGGGGACGGAAACAGGGGCTCTTTCCGGAGTGCCCCGCGTGTCCGTTTTCCGGAAGGAACGAAAGGCATTCAAATAGGGGGAAGATCGGAGGCTGTCCGGCGAAAGGAAGGAATCGGCATGGGGCCTCTTTTTTTTCGTCCAATTTTGCACGGTTTTTCTGTGGGGGATTTGGACTTCTAATTTCCCCGGGGGAACGTTACCATGGAAATAGGAACCGGCTTCATCCGTCATTCCTCGCAAAAGGGGGGCGAAAGGCATTTGTATCTGGACAAACGCAGCAGCGCCGTTTTGTTGTTTCTTGCCAACCGTAATGATTATGTGTCCATCCGGGAACTGGAAAGAACCTTCCGGATCTCCAGGAGGACGATCTATTACGACTTGGGGAAAATCAACGCTTGGCTGCGGAAGAACGATTTGCAGCCCATTCAATACATCCGCTCCCACGGGTATTTTTTAACGGATGAGGCAAGGAAGGCTGTTCCGCAGAAACTGGCCCATTTAAAACAATGGGAATATGAATATACTCCGGACGAACGGATCGGCTGGCTGGCTTTTTATTTGTTCATTGAGGAACATCCGCTCTTTCTTGATGATCTGTCCAAGAAAACGAGGGTCAGCCGGAATACGACCATCGACGATTTGAAAAAGTTGAAAAAGGAACTGCAAACCTTTTCATTGTCGCTCCGATTTCACCGGCAAAAAGGGTATTTCATCCACGGCGATGAGAACGAAAAACGGAAGGCGATCGTCTATTTCACTTCCAAAATCATCCCGCCCGGCCAGGAATGGCAGGCATTTATCGCCAATGTCCGGGATTTGTTCCAAAAAAACGCCCGTGCGAAAGACGGGTTTTTGAAAGAGTTGGAAGAGATCATTTCCATCCTGAACGAATACGAGCGGGAAATCGGGATCCAGTTCGCCGATGAGGCCCTGCATCATTTGGCTCTGCGTCTTTGGCTCTTCGGGAAGCGGGTCGTCAAAGGCAACCAGGTGACGATGGATCCGGTGGAGAAGGAAATCATCCGCCAGACGAAGGAATTCCAGTTTGCCAAAAAAAATATTATCGGGAAAATCTCGTCCATTTTTCCCGCTTCCTTTTCCGATGACGAAATCTGCTACGTGACCACCCATTTATTGAGCGCAAAAATCCAGCAAACCAACCGGGACGGGGACAATGCCGACATCCGGCCGTTGAAAGTGGTCGCCCGGAAGATGGTCACCGACTTCCAGTCCGCCGCCTGCGTCACCTTTTCCGACCGGAATGAGGTGGAAAAAAATCTCCTCATCCATTTGAAGCCGGCCTATTACCGGATCAAATACGGCATTAAGGCGGAGAATCCCCTGGCGGAACAAATCAAAAGCGAATACAAGGAGATTTTCTTGATCACGAAAAAGGTGATCCATCATTTTGAAACGCTGGTCGGGAAAAAGGTGGAGGACGATGAGACGGCGCTGATTGCCCTCCATTTTGGCGGCTGGCTGCAAAAGGAAGGCCTGAAACCGCCGAAACGGAAAAAAGCGCTCATCGTCTGCCCGAGCGGAATCGGCACCTCGACCATTTTAAAACATCAGCTGGAAGGGCTGTTTTCCACGGTCGATTTTGTCGAGACGCTGTCGGTCAGGGATTTTGAGAAAAGGAGCCTGGAGGACATCGATTTCACGATCTCGACGGTCCCGATCCGCCGGGAGGGGCACATCATCATTCCGGTTCATCCGATCCTGACGGACGTCGACAAGGAACGGCTTTTGAAAAAGGTGCATTCCCTGTCCGAAGACGCCGGGAAAATGACGAAATATTCGGCGGAGGCGATCGTGGAGATCGTCAAGCAGCACGCGGCCATTGAAGATGAAGAACGTTTGTTGGCCGCGATCAGGGAATATTTATATCGGCCGGAAGTATCCGCAGGCAAGGGGAAGAAGCCGGGACTGATGGATCTGTTGCAGCTCCCCTTGATCCAGGTCCGTGAAACCTGTTCCGACTGGAAACAGGCGGTGGAAACGGCCTCCCTCCCCCTTTTGCAGAACGGCTACATCGATTCCGGCTATATCCGGGCGATGATCCGGTACATCGAGACGTACGGTCCCTACCCGATTATTTCCCCGAAGGTCGCCTTGCCCCACGGAAAACCGGAGGACGGGGTGCAAAAAACGGGGATAAGCCTGCTTGTCCTGAAACGGCCCGTCTCCTTTTCTCGGGAAGAAAGGCACCGGGTGCAGCTGATCTTCGTCTTGGCGTCGGTGGATCAGGAAACCCATCTGTTTGCCCTATCCCAGCTGTCGGAGGTTTTATCCGATCCGCAAACGGTTGAAAAACTGACAGAAAGTAGCGCTCCCGAGGGGGTATGGGAGCTTCTGCGGGAGCGAATTCATGAGACATCACATGAGACATCAATGGAAAAGGGGATTTCGTATTCATGAAATTTTTAGAGGAAAACATCGTGTCCCTTCATGCGAAAGCTGCGACACCCGTTGAAGCCATCGTCCAGGCCGGAAGCCTCTTGCAAAAACAGGGCTATGTTTCCGGAGCCTACGTCGATGCGATGATCAACTCTTACCGCAAAAACGGGCCATATTTCGTCCTGGCACCGCAAATCGCGTTGCCCCACGCCCGCCCCGAAGACGGGGTCTATGAAGCGTCGGTATCGATGGTTCAATTGGCGGAGCCGGTTTCCTTCGGGAATTCCGCCAATGATCCGGTACGGCTCGTTTTTGCCTTGGGAGCATCCAACAGCGAGGAACATTTGGCTGTGCTGAAAAAATTGATGAATTTGCTGAGCGATCGGAAAAGGGTGGAATCTTTAATAGCTGCTAGCAGCTATAAAGATATAGAAACTTTGATCCGGAAAGGAGGGGAAGAGGGATGAAAATTCTTTGCGTCTGCGGTTTGGGCCAAGGCTCAAGCCTGATCCTGCGGATGAATGTGGAAAATGTTTTGCGGGGCATGGGTGTTCAGGCGGATGTGGAACATACCGATGTTTCCAGCGCATCCAGCACGAAAGCCGATTACATCGTAACCAACCGGGAATTGGCGGAAAGTTTGACCAACGCTTCCGCGAAAATCATTATCGTTAACAATTATTTTGACGTGGAAGAAATCAAAAAGGCCCTTAAAGAAAATTTATCGTAAGGGGAAAAGAAGATAGGGGGTTGAAAGGAAATGGAAGTCATTAAATGGATCGCCGACAACGTTTTCGGCACACCGGCAATCTTGTTGGGATTTATTGTTCTTTTAGGTCTTTTGCTGCAAAAGAAAACCTTGAGCCAAGTGATCAGCGGAACGTTCAAGGCGGTGATCGGCTTTCTGATCATCAGTGCAGGGGCCAATGTCATTGTCGGCTCCCTCGGCGTTTTCGAACCGCTGTGGAAGGAAGTATTCGGCTTGAAGGCGCAAAACTTGTCCGGGTTTCTCGGCCAGGACAAATTTAATGCGGAATTTGGAAGCGCTGTAACCTTGGCGATGACTTTGGGCTTTTTGATCAACGTGCTCCTCGCCCGGTTTACGAAATTGAAATACATTTATTTGACCGGCCACATGATGTTTTGGACGACGACGATCTTTGCGGGCATCATCGTTCATGAAGCCGGGGACGTTCCCTATTGGAAACTGGTCATCGTCCTGTCGCTGATCATGGGCCTGTACTGGACGATCCAGCCGGCCTTGACCCAGCCGTTCATGAGAAAAATCACGGGCAATGACAACATCGCCCTCGGCCACACTTCGGCTTCCGTATCTTTATTGGCGGCCATTTTGGGGAAATACTTGGGAAATAAAGAGAATGATTCGGAAAAGATCAAACTCCCCAAAGGTCTGGAATTCCTGCGGGATTCCAATGTTATCACCGCTCTGACGATGGGGGCCTTATTCGTCATCGGCGCAGCGATCGTTCTATTTAAAGACACGCCGGGAGCCCGGGAATTGGTTGCCAGCGCGGGGAATCAAAACTTCATCGTCTACGCCATCGTCCAATCCTTTACTTTTGCGGGCGGTATCGCCGTTGTCCTGATGGGTGTCCGCATGTTCATCGGAGAAATCGTGCCCGCATTCAACGGGATCGCCACGAAACTCGTTCCCGGGGCCAAGCCTGCCCTCGATTGCCCGATCGTCTATCCCTACGCTCCCAACGCGGTCATTTTGGGATTTGTCGGGGCTTTTGCCGGGGCGCTTCTTTGGCTCGTCGTTCTGGGGAACACCGTCGCCTACGTTTTCGTTCCGACGATGATCGTCCTCTTTTTCCACGGGGCGACCGCCGGCGTGTTCGGAAACGCAACGGGCGGCGTCCGCGGGGCGCTCATCGGCGGGTTTATCACCTCGACCGTCGTCGCCTGGGGCCAATTTATCATGGTCCGTTATCTGATTACCAGCACCATCCCGGATACGGCCATGTGGGCGGCGGATTCCGACATGTTTATCATCGGTCCGCTTATCAAACTGCTGGCGGGCGTGCTGTTCTAGAAAAAATGTTTCGGTTGAAAGGTCAGGACGAATTTTCCTGGCCTCTTCCTATTCTTGGCATCCATCTTCGTAATGAAGCGAGCTGCATGGAAAACCGGTTCAAGAGGTGAACGCAATTGTCCTTCATTCGCACGCTGCACGGCGATATCGATCCGAAACAGCTGGGCTTTACCTATTCCCACGAGCATATCGTCTGCCGCCCGCCTTACTGGGCGGAAAAGGGGGAAGACGACCTCCTGTTGGATGATAAGGAAAAATCTTTGCAAGATGTGCTGGATTTTGCCAAACACGGAGGACGGTCGATCGTGGACGCCACCGCCGTCGATTACGGCAGGGACGTGGAGGCGGTGAGCGAAATCGCCAAAAAGGCCGGTGTTCACGTCATCGGAACGGCCGGATTCAACAAAAGCTTTTTATGGGAAGCGAAGCTGCCCGAGAAGCTGAAACCGGCCGTCGGGAATTACGAGACTTATTACGAATGGATCGACCGGGCCTCCATCCATCAATTGGCCGAATTTGTCATCAAGGAAGTGGAGGAAGGTCTGGAGGGGACGCCGTATAAAGCCGGCCAGGTGAAGTTCGGCACCGGCTACAACCGGATTACCCCGCTGGAAGAAAAGACGATCCGGGCCGTGGCCAGGGCCCACCATGAAACGAAGGCCCCGATCCACTCCCATACGGAAGCGGGGACGATGGCCCTCGAACAAATCGAAATTTTAAAGAGCGAAGGGGTGGATCTGTCCTTCGTCAGCTTCGGCCATATGGACCGGAATCCCGATCCGTACTACCACGAACAAATCGCCAAAACCGGTGCGTTCCTGAGTTTCGACGGCATCGGCAAGATCAAATACGGCCCGGAAAGCACGCGGATCCGCTGCATTTTGGAACTCGTCAAAAAAGGATATGAAAACCAGATCCTGATCAGCGGCGATACGGCGAGAAAATCCTATTACAAACATTACGATTACGGACTGGGCCTGGCGTACATCATTGCCAAATGGGTGCCCCGCTTCATCGATGAAGCGGACCGGGCCGGCTTCGACGGGGAGCGGTTAGTCCGGTTGTTTTTCGTGGAAAATCCTGCCCGCTGTTTCGCGTTTAAGAAATGAACCGGCCTTTTTTTAGCGGCGGCGGAAAAATCGGAAAAATGGCCGTCCCATTCCGAACCATGACCCGGATCGGGGAAGGAGGGAAGACATGATGAACCGAAGATACGCCTATGAAAATTCCTTTGAGGTGAAAGAGAAGATCGATGAGGTCAAGATCGCCATTCTCCCCATCGGGGCCGTCGAAGCCCACGGACCCCATCTCCCCCTTGCCACGGACAATATTTTGGCGGAACGGCTTTCCGAGCGGCTGGCGGAAAAGGTCGGCGCCTTCGTCCTGCCCACCTTGCCTTACGGGCAAGTCTGGAGTTTGCGGGATTTTCCGGGGAGCATCACCGTATCCAATGAATCGCTGATCCGTTTTCTCGTCGATATCGGATCCAGCCTTTACAACCAGGGATTCCGCATATGGGCGATGGTCAACGCCCACCTCGGGAACCAGACGGCGTTGAAGGAAGCCGCCCGGATCCTTTACGACCGGCATCCCGATTTTAAAATCTTCTACTTTTTTTATCCGGGGATGAATACGGTGGCCAAAGGGATCCGGGAGACGGAAGCCGTCCATTCCACCTATTTCCACGCCTGCGAGCTGGAGACGTCGATCATGCTCTATCTGGCCGAAGAGTTTACCGATATGGAGAAGGCGATTCGCGACATTCCGCAAATTCCGGAGGCGGCGGATTACACCCCGACACCCTGGCAGGAATTTACGAAAACGGCCGTTTTGGGGGATGCGACGCTGGCGACAAAGGAAAAGGGGGAAGTGATCGTGGAAACCGCGCTGGAACGAATGGCCGATATATTGAGGAGAGCGAAAGATGAACTTGTTTGAGCTGGAAAGATTTGAAGAACGGCTGTTGGTGAACGTACTGGCGGAAGACGAAAAGAACGCGGCGGCCGTGTTGGAAGCCGGGGATGGGTATGTCGTTCCCGGGATCGCCGCGGCCGATTTTCCGGAAATCGACGGGGCCGTCGAGCGGGTGCTTTCCTTGAAAAAGGCCGCTCCCGCCGTCAGCGTCGGCCTCGGGGGCGGCGGAAGCTTCCGCGAATGGGAGCGGGTTTTGAAAATCGCCGAGCGGGCCCGCCCGGAACATATTAACCAGCCCTTTGAAAAAGCGCCCTTCGTTCAAGGCTATTTGGCGGCCGAAGGGATACATCCGGTCATCAACGCCCTCGTTTCCCCGACGGGCGAAATCGGCAAAGTCCGCCTGGCGACAGGGATGGAAATGGAAGCGGAGCGGTTTTTGGATCTGGCGGCCGCCCTGGGGATCGTTTCGGTCAAAGTGATGCCGGTGAACGGGCTGGCTCATCTGGAGGAGCTTGTCTTCATCGCCGAAGCGGCGGCAAAGCGGGGCATCAGGGGGATCGAGCCGGCGGGCGGAATTAAATCCGAACATTTGCCCGTCTTGTATCAGGCGCTGAAAAAGACGAAAATCGAATTGATCATGCCCCATATTTTCGGCGATGTTCTCGCCGGAAAAGGAAGGTCGGATCCGGCGAAGGTCGAAAACCTGTTCCGTCTGTTGAAAAGGAGGTAAGACGATGATCGATCAATATTATGCAAAGGTCCAGGAAAGGCTGGAACTCATTTTAAAAAATGAACGGGAAAAGATGGAAGAAGCGGCGGCGAAGGTGGCCGATTCGATCGAAAAAGGGGGAATCGTCCACCTGTTCGGCTGCGGCCATTCCCATATTTTAACCGAAGAAGTGTTTTACCGCGCCGGCGGGCTTGTTCCCGTGAACCCGGTGCTCCACGAGCCGCTCATGCTGCACGAGGGGGCCGTCCTGTCATCCCGGCTGGAAAGAAAAAATGACTACGCGAAAAATTTCATGAAGGACGTGGATATCCGGCCGGAGGACGTGTTCTTTGTCCTTTCCACCTCGGGAAGGAATCCGGTGCCCATCGACGCGGCTTACCTCGCAAAAGAAAAGGGCGCCTATGTGATTGCCGTGACTTCCAAAGCCTATTCCGACAGCCAGCCGTCGCGGCACGTGAGCGGAAAAAGGCTGTATGAAGCGGCCGATCTGGTGATCGACAACCATTCCGTCATCGGCGATGCGGTATTGACCCATGAAAAGGTGGCCGTGCCCTTCACTCCGACTTCGACCCTCACCGGCGTTTTTATCCTGAACGCCGTCTTTGCGGGGGCGATCGCCCGCATGGCCGAGGACGGGTTCGATGTCCCGGTCTTCTTGAGCGGGAACCTGGAAGGGGCGGACCAACACAACAACGCCCTCATCGAAAAGTACAAGGACAGGATTCCTTTATTGACGAAAGGTTTATAGAAAAGGCGCCCCGCCCGGATGCCTGCCGCAAGGCCCGCGCGAAGGGGCCGCCGGGGAAAAACGGGTTCCCTTTCCTTTCCCTTCCTTTGGCGGAACGGACCATGTAAAATATTGTTAAAGTTCCTGCTTTCATGTAACATATAGTATTGACATGCAAATCAAGGAAGTGGAGTGGAAGACATGGAAAAGGTTTTGATTTTCGGCCATAAAAATCCGGATACGGACTCCATTTGTTCGGCGATTGCCTATGCGGCATTGAAAAGGGAGCTCGGCATGAACGCGGAAGCGGTCCGCCTCGGCGAGGTGAACGGGGAAACCCAGTATGCCCTCGACTATTTCCGCATGGACGCGCCCCGGCTTGTGAAGAGGGTAACCGACGAAACGAAAACGGTCATTTTGGTGGACCATAATGAACGTCAGCAAAGCGCGGACGACATCGCGGAAGCGAAGATTTTGGAAGTGATCGACCATCACCGGATCGCCAACTTTGAAACGGCCGATCCCCTTTATTACCGGGCGGAACCTGTCGGCTGCACGGCCACGATCTTGAAAAAATTGTACAAGGAACATAACATCCCGATCAAAAAGGAGATTGCCGGGCTTTTGGTGTCCGCCATCATCTCCGATTCCCTCCTGTTCAAATCTCCCACCTGCACGGAGGAGGATGTTCAAGCCGCCCGGGAATTGGCGGAAATCGCGGGGATCGATTTGGAAAGTTACGGCATGGCCATGCTGAAGGCCGGCGCCAACGTCGGCGGCAAGTCGGCCGAGGAACTCATTTCCTTGGATGCGAAGGAATTCCACATGGGCGGTTATCATGTGGAAATCGCCCAGGTAAATACGGTCGATCCGAATGAGGTGCTCGCCAAAAAGGCGGAGCTCGAAAAAGCGATCGAATCGGTCATCGAGCGGAAGGGGCTGGATTTGTTCCTCTTCGTCATCACCGACATTTTGAACAGCGATTCGATCGGCATCGCCCTCGGCAAGGAACAGAAGGCGGCCGGGGAAGCCTTCGCCGCCGAGGTGGAAAACAACACCCTCTTCATGAAAGGCGTCGTATCGAGGAAGAAGCAAGTCGTGCCGGTTTTGACGAACGCCTTTGAAAAAAGAAAGAAATCATAACGCCGAAAAGGGGTGATCCGAATGGTACGGATCACCCCTTTGTTTTCTCCGGGATGGCGCGGGCAGCCGGCATCCCGTTCCCGCTTTTTCCCGGCCGGTTGTTGCCTTTGCCGCTCGTTGTCCGCCCGGTCTTTTGGTTTCAGGCATGGGTGAGGAGGATGGGTATGCCGGACGGATCACGGACGAGATGGCCGCCGGGAACCGGTTCGGCCTCGATCCCTTCGCCGGCCAAGGCCCGGAGGGCATGATGACATGAATCGGCATCCGGATATCGGATCGTGTAATGTTTCAGGCCGAAACTGTTTTCGGGAGGCTGCTTGGCGCCCTTCCCCATCCAAAGGTTAAAACCGATGTGATGATGATACCCTCCCGCGGAAACGAACTGTCCTTGAAACATGGCCTTCATTTGCGGCGAAAATTGGATTTCAAACCCTAAAATCCCGGCATAAAAATGTTCCGCCGCTTCCAGATCGGCGACATGCAGGTGGATATGGCCCATCTTCGTCCCTTCGGGCATCCCTGTCCACGGGGTGCCCTTTCCTTCCGACAAAACGCTTTTCACATCCAAGGGCAAAGTCGCCGACAGAATATAGCCTTCTTCATCCCGCTGCCACGTATCGCGGGGGCGGTCGGCATAGATTTCGATCCCGTTCCCGTCCGGATCCGACAAATAAATCGCCTCGCTGAAAAGATGGTCGGAGGCCCCGGTCAGCGGATATCCGGCGGCCAGCAGATGGGCCAGGGCGGCGCCCAAATGATTCCTCCCGGGCAAGAGGAGGGCGAAATGGTAAAGACCGGTCGTGCGCGGCGGTTTTTTCTCGCCGTTTTTCAATTCCTCCAAGTAGAGCAGCGGGTCTTTCCCGTCGGCGGAAAGGACGGCGGTGTTCCCTTCCCGCCGGATCGTCCGCAATCCGATGATTTTTTCATAAAAGGGGATGGAGACGCCGAAATCTTTGACTTTCATACAAACGGGACCTAAATGCACGCGCGGATCTATCGCCATAAAAATCGTTCTTCCTTTCCTTAGATTGGGCACTAAAGTTACTTTTCGTAAGTAATTATAATTTTTAAATTAACAAAGGTCAAAAGACATGCACCAAAAAATTTCGTTTCGCGGGAAGCCGCAATTTACGCACGATTCCTCACCATCATTGCAAAAAACAAATTCGTTCCGCAGGGAGGGGATTTGATCCGGTTCGTGGACAATGGGGGCCTGCGGACGGCCGGAAAAACTCCGGCGAAATGGAAACGCTTCCTTTGGAAAAATGTATGAAATCAGGATCAAAAGCGTTGAAAAGGATTTTGGTTAAGCGTTAAAATGTTTACCAAGCGAAAATTTTGCCCGTTACTCCAACGAAAACGGAAGATTGGAAGATTTTACGGGCAAGATGCATCGATGGGTTGCAGAGAGGGAGAGGACGAATGCCGGATAATGTATTGGCCGCTTTCGGACTGACTCTGTTTGCCGGATTGTCCACCGGGATCGGAAGCGTGCTCGCTTTTTTTACGAAAACGACGAACACGAAGTTTTTATCGTTTTCCCTCGGTTTTTCCGCCGGTGTGATGATTTACGTCTCGATGATCGAGATCTTTTTTAAGGCGCAGGAGTCTTTGGTGGAAGCCGTCGGGACGGTGGAAGGCAGCTGGCTTACGGTTTTGGGCTTTTTCGGGGGAATGGTTTTGATCGCGCTGATCGACCGGTTTATTCCGACCCAGCGGAATCCCCATGAGATTAAAAAGGTGGAAGAAATGGATGCCGGTCCCGCCCAAAATGCCGAACTTCTGAAAATGGGGCTTTTCGCCGCCCTCGCCATCGGGATTCACAATTTTCCGGAAGGCATCGCCACCTTCGCCTCTTCTTTGCAGGATCCCAGGCTGGGAATCATGATTGCCGTTGCCGTGGCGATCCATAATATTCCCGAGGGAATTGCCGTCTCCGTTCCCGTTTATTACTCCACGGGCGACCGGAAAAAGGCGTTTAAGCTCTCCTTTTTTTCCGGTTTGGCGGAACCTGTGGGCGCCCTATGCGCTTACCTGATTTTCATGCCCTTTTTGAACGGGATATTTTTCGGAATTCTCTTTGCCGCCGTCGCGGGGATCATGGTATTCATTTCCCTCGACGAACTGCTGCCGGCGGCGAAAAAATACGATGAGGCCCATATATCGATTTATGGATTGATGGGCGGGATGGCGGTCATGGCCGTCAGTCTGCTCCTGTTTATATAACCTGCGTATCGACGGAATCGTTTGGAATTCCATTCGCCGTCAGTCTGCTTTTGTTTATCTAACCCCCAGGCCGACGCTTTGATCGGCGGAAGGGCGGCCTGTCTTATTCGGACACCGGCATTTCGCTTTGGGCGCGGGTTCAGGCCGCCTTGCCCTTGCCCGGATGAAAACTTCGGTGTTCCGGTGAAAAAACGGGAAGGGAAGCTGCCGTTTTGGCGCTTCCCTTCTTAATTTTTGACTTCCGCCTTTTTCTTCAGCGCTGCGGTTTTCCCGCCGTATGGACGAAGGACGGGAGCGAAACGCGCCGGAGGTGCGCCGCGGCCGGGCGGAACGGCCTTCCGCAGCCTTTGCTGAAGCCGAAAGAGACGGGATGCAAGATCCGGCCGGAGCCGTTCGCCAAAGGGCGGGGCTTGCCGTCATTCATTGGATAAGCGGAACTTCTCCAGCAGCCGGAAAAACAGGCTGATCAAAATGGCGATGATCGTCGCCAGACCCATCCCCTTCAATGCCACCGAGCCGATATGGATCGTCGCGCCGCTGATCCCGATGGCCAGGACGATGCAAGTTAAAATTAAATTTTGCGAGCGGCTGTAGTCCACCTTCGATTCGACGAGCATCCGGATCCCGCTCACGCCGATGATGCCGAAGAGGAGCAAGGATATGCCGCCCATCACCGGCTGGGGAATGCTCGAGATCAAAGCGGCGAGTTTTCCGAAGAAGGACAGGAAGATGGCGATGACCGCCGCGCCGCCGATCACCCAGGTGGAATACACGCGGGTGATCGCCAGCACCCCGATATTTTCCCCGTATGTCGTGTTCGGCGTCGAGCCGACAAAGCTGGACAGGATCGTGGACAATCCGTTCCCCATCAGGGAGCGGTCCAGGCCGGGATCCTTCGCCAGATCCTTCTTGACGATATTCCCTGTGACCAGCAGGTGGCCGATGTGTTCAGGGATGAGAACGAGGGCCGCCGGCAGGATGACCAGGATGTCGGACCAATGGAATTTCATCCGGTAAAATTCCGGCAGGGAAAACCAGGGCGCTTCCTTGACGCTGGACAGGTCGACCATTCCGAATGCCGCCGCGATCACATACCCGCTGACGATTCCGATCAGTATGGGGATGATCTTAAGAAACCCGCGCAACGTGACCCAGCATACGATCGTGATGCCGAGGGTCAGCAAGGATACGGCCACCGTCTCGAAATCCGGGGTCCAGCCGGCCGGGGCATCATCCGGTTTGATTAATCCGGCCATTTGGGCGGCCACCGGCACAAGCTCGAGGCCGATAACCGCGACGATCGCTCCCATGGCGGCCGGGGGAAAAATCACATCCAGCCAGGCGGTGCCTGCGATTTTGATAATCAACGAGATCAGGACGAGGACGACGCCGACGGCCAAAAACCCGCCCAACGCGTAGCTGTATCCCTCCCCGCCGCTGTAGTTCCCCAGCACGACGAACACGGGGGAAATAAAGGCGAAGCTCGATCCGAGATAGGCGGGGATCTTTCCTTTCGTGATGAAGATGTAGAGCAGCGTGCCGATTCCGTTCATCAGCAAAATCGTCGCCGGATCCACCCGAAAGAGGATGGGAACCAGTACCGTCGAACCGAACATGGCAAACAGGTGCTGCAAACTTAAAGGAAGGCTTTTCCAGAATGGAAGGCGTTCGTGAACTTGAATTTCTCTTTCCACTTGCAATCTCCCCTCTCCATTTTTCAAGTCTTCCCTTTAAAAACAGCTCGGAAGAGACCGGGGGACGGCACAAAAAAACACCCTGCCTGTTTCAGGCAAGGTGTTTGCCGCTTGTGAAGTGCGCAAACGCCCCTCTACATGCATTTGCCATGTATGATCTCTTACCTTGCCAGCCTCACAGGACTGTTTTTAAAGGTAGAATGTTCACTTTTCTTAGTCATTATGGCAACTATTTTTTCATTTGTCAATAAATTTTTTCGTCGAGCTTTTTGCGATGCTGGCGATTTTGGGGTTTACGACGCCAAATTTCCTTGCTTGATATACGGATTTCCGTAAAGAGGTCCTTTTAATCGGCTTAAATCCAACATGTTTCTCCTGCTTCCCGAAAAAGGCATGAGCCACCCGTTATCCACAATTTGCATTCGTGGATTTTTTCCTTTCCAACTTATCCACTTGTGGATATTGGTTTGCGCCGCCTTAACAAGGCTTCGGATGCGATCACCCTGCTTTTCTTTGACCCGGCCGAAAGCCATCGCCAGCATGACGCAAAGAGCAAGCCCGGAGCGCACCTTCATTTTTTTCATGCCCCGGATCGTATGGTTCTCAAATCCGAACGATACGTCCAGTCGGCTGTTTATCCGTTCAGCCGCGGTTTTTGGCATAAATCCGTTCCCATTTGTAACCAGCCCGGTCCATGGGTGTAAAGATCCGCCGATCTTCGGGAAGGGATATCCTTATCCCGCTGGCAATGGGGCATGTCGCCTGTCCGGCACAGGTGGGCGGGACATAATTTTTGTACGCCCTGCATGGGTGCGACGCTATAGGGTGAAAGTCCCGAACGGGGGCTGGCGAGCGCCTACCGTTAGCTGAAGGCAAGGGTGTCCGCCGTGAGGCGGAATCTGAAGGAAGCTGGAGGCAAACACTCGACCTGAGGGACACGAACCCAATCGGAGGCCGTCACAGTCGGACGAGTCTGCGAAACAAGACGAAGTCCCAAGCCGCCAAGGACTGTGGAGGTATATTGGGCAGGTGCATGAGTGGAAAGTGTCCACCCTTATCCGGGGAGGCCTGTACGGAACGCGTTCTGACGATGGTAACCAGAACCGAAAGGTTCTGTTGAACGTACAGGAGTCAGCAGAGGCCATAGTACTGGAGTAAGGGACGCCTGAAACAGGAAGGGCCGAACGTCAACTCAGGGGTGAAGCAGACTCTTTCGAGAGCTGTGCGTGGAAGCAGAATTCCCCCTTGGGAACTCGATTGAGGAAAGATGGGTGAAGCCCGGAGAGCCTCAGTCAGAGGGCTGAGCACAGACCGGCAAGAGCTGAATCTCATCCCGCGGAAAGCTCCGTCAAGGTTGACGAACCGCCTAGTGCGGACCCGCATGCTAGGTGGTGTGAGGGGATGGGGGTTAGCCGCCCCCTCTTACTCGATTGAGCGTATTCCGGGCTTTTTCAAAGCCTCCGCATACCTTTTCTCTTCCCGTTCCCGTTTTTCGGACATTGGCAATGGACATTGCCTTTGTAATTGTAGGTGGGGTTCCTTTAATTGGCGGGTGCTTTCCCCGTCTTTCCACGAATTCCGAATGTCAATAACC
>SPLK01000079.1_pt1 | contig 56436 bp, 47 predicted proteins | sample 2456111 | NCBI WGS metagenome assembly SPLK01 (sample SAMN11156906, study PRJNA527647) | hot springs metagenome | biome: Geothermal region; feature: Hot spring; material: tree branch in hot spring; isolation source: hot spring sediment rich in lignocellulosic material ... | reverse complement strand
ATGACGCTGTTTTCGGGGAGTTTTTGTTTCTGGAACTGTAAAAGTCGGGAAAGAAATCGGAGCCCACGTGTCTTATTTTTTGAATTGTTTCTAAACCCCAACAAATAGAATAGAGCCAAAAAGAGGCGGCTTCCGGAAAGATTTCACGGGCTTTCCGGAAGCCGCCTTTGCCTCTTCTAAATTGTAAAAGCGCCCGGTTTGATTTTATCCTTCAAAAAGTCCCTGACCAGCTCCAGATAAGCCTCGTTTTGTTCGATATGCGGAGAATGGCCGCTGTTTTCAAAGATGACCAGGGTGGAATTTTCGATTTCCTTGGCAATATCTTCGGAAGCGACGGGAGGCGTGATCCAATCGTGGCGGCCGACGGTCACGAGAACGGGGATCTTAATGGTATGCAGTTTCCCGGTTACATCATAGCTTTTTTTATTTACGCTGAACGCGTAATTATGGGTTTCGTAGTGGAAATACATCGATTGGAGTCTTTCCTTCGCCTTTTCTTCGTCCCATTCCACCGTATACAGCGGCTGGATGGCTTTGTACATTTCTTTGAATTCCTCATTGGAACGGACTTGGCCGGAAAACAGGCGGTTGAGCATCTCCTCGTTGATCCCCGGCAAACGGCTTTCCAAGGCCTTTTTCATGGACAGGTCGTCGTAATTTTGGCTCGGCGCGGTATCCCGTAAAACGATGCGGGATAAATGCTCCTGGTGGCGGATGGCGTACTCCAGCGTAAGAAAACCTCCGTAGGAACCGCCGATCATGATGATTTTATCCGCTCCCAATTGCTTCCGGATTTCGTCAATATCCGAAACCCATTGTTCATGGGTGAAAGGCGGTTTCGTTTCCGACCGGCCCGACCCCCGCATGTCGAAGAAGACAAGCCTGTATTCATCGCCGAGCGGCGAAAATGCTTGAATATCGCTTCGGCAATCCCCCATCCCGGGGCCCCCGTGGATAAAGAAGATGGTTTCTCCGTTCTCATTTCCGTGGATTTCGTAATAGATTTTGCAGCCGTTGACGGTAATGTACATGTTGATCCTCCTCTGTGCGGCGAAAAAATCGATTTTCCCCGTTATATTTCCAAATGTAGCTGTCCGAAAAAAGGGAACCTCTTCATTCGTTCGGGACAAGGACCGGATCCGTCCTTTCCGGCCGGATTCGTCCGCCGTTTCCGAACGAACGCTCCTGTCACGGATATCGGTTTCCCCGGCTGAATGTCCCGGCGATGCGCGAATCAACGTTTATATCGCGGATCCAGCGCGTCCCGCATGCCGTCGCCCAAAAAGTTGTACGCCAATACGACAAGGGTGATGGCGGCGCCGGGCACGAAACCTAAAGATGGATTCGTCCAAATGTATTGCTGGGCGTTTTGCAGCATATTTCCCCACGTGGGCGTCGGGGGCTGTATGCCCAGTCCCAAGTAGCTGATCGCGCTTTCCGTCAAGATGGAGCCGGCAATCGATAAGGTGCCGGACACGATGATCGTCGGATAAATTTGCGGGAGTATGTGCCGAAACAGCGTCCAAAAGGAAGATGCCCCCGCCACGACGGAAGCCTCGACAAATTCTTGGGCCTTCCATTTGAGGGTTTCCCCGTAAACGATCCTGGCGATCTCCATCCACGAAGTGAGCGCGATGACGAGCACGACCATGACGGGGCTATTGCCGAGCACGGTTAAAGCGATCAATGCCAGGAAAAAGTTCGGGATGGCCATCATCGCTTCAATGATTCGCATGAGCAAAGCCTCCAGCCAGCCGCCGAAGTAGCCGGCCACCGCTCCGATGAACGATCCGACAAAAATCGTGCAAAGCATGGCAAAAAATCCGACCAAAAGCGTGATCCTGCCCCCGTGCAGCAACCGGCTGAGGACGTCCCGGCCGAGTTCATCCGTCCCGAGGGGGTGTTTGGCGGAAAATCCGGACAATACATGTTGAGGATCGATTTTTTCCGGATGAATGGTCCAAAAAAAGGGCCCGATGAAAACGGCGATGTGCACGAAGACGAGAAAAAGGAGGGATATGAATGCGATTTTGTTTTTGAAAAGGCGGAGAGCGAAATGGTTTTTCAACCTTGTCTTCCCGCCCGCCCTTTCCGGTTCTTCCTTTTTCTTTAACGCGATGGCTGTCATATTTTCACCTCCCGCAAGCGGCGGAAAATTCATCATGGAAAAAGGGAAGTACCCGTCTGTTTTTTCGCTCCGGTGACCGCGAGGAACATGTTTTTCTCGCCGTCCGGGCGCATCACCGGCAGGCTCATGCGGCGATGCCCTGTTTCCCGGATCAATAATTTTTTACCCGGGGATCGATTTTGGAATATAGGATGTCCACGAGGAAGTTGGTCACAACCACGATGACGGTCACGACCACCGTAACCCCCATGATCAGGTTGTAATCTCTCCCCTCGGCGGCTTCAATGATCAGGCGTCCCATTCCGGGCCAGCCGAAGACGGTTTCCGTAATGACCGCCCCTCCCAGCAAGCGGGGGATTAATACGCCGATGACCGAGACCACCGGAATGAGGGCATTCCGCAGGGCGTGTACGGCAATTACGGTTCGTTCCGGTGCTCCTTTGGCTCTGGCGGTTCGGATATAGTTTTGCGAAATGACTTCCAAAATGGATGACCTTGTAAAACGGATGATCGTCGGCAAGGTGGTTGTGGAAAGGATGAGAACCGGCATGATCAGGTGCTTCCACCTGTCCGTCAATCCCCCGGAGCCGACGCCGGAAGCGGGAAGCCATTGGAGAACAACGGAAAACAAGTACATAAACATGACGGCCAGCCAAAAGGGAGGCACGGATAAGCCCAAGGAACTGAAGAAATTGATCGAATAATCGGCGAACCTGTTCCGGCGGACCGCGGAAACGGTCCCCAAAAGAACGCCCAATATAACGGAGAAAATTAAAGTGTAAACGGCAAGCTCCAAAGTATGGGGAAAACGTTCCGCAATCCGCTGCATGACAGGCTGCCCGCTGGTAAGGGAAACGCCCAAATCACCCTGTATGGCTTTGGCAAGCCACTCCCCGTATCTAACATGGACGGGTTTATCCAGCCCCATCCTTTCAATCAGCGCCTGCCTTTCTTCCTCCGTCGCATCCATCCGCATCAATGAACTCGGACCGCCGGGAGCCAGGTTGATCAGGAAAAAGGTTAAAACGGTGACGATAAAAATGAGAATGATGCTTTGCCAAAAACGGTTCAAGACATAACGAAGCATAAGTTCACTTCCTTTGCCTGCGTAGGGAGATGGAGGGCGGATTCAACGGGATAAGGATTTTCTGTTCCAGGCAAAAACCGTTCGTCTTCGGGAGCCGGATATTTTGCCGGGGCGGGGAAAAGATCGGCCGCCGGCGAAAAAGGCGGCCGTCCGGAAAGAACCGGCAACTCTCCGCGGCATCTCCGGCCGATGGTGGCGGATGAACGGATTTTCTTTTCCGGTCAGGTTCCCCTGCGGCGTTTAATTTCCGACCCACCATTCATGGATGTAGTGCAAAGTCCCGCCGAAATACATCTCCGGCACCCCTTTCAACTTCTTGTTCCTTACTTGGATTTCCTGCGGATACCATAGGTACAGATAAGGCAATGTGTCCGAAAGATATTGCTGAAGTTCTTTATATACTTCCACCCGTCCGGCCTGGTCGCTTGTTTTTTGGCCGCGGACGAGCAATTCATCCAGTTTTTCGTCTTTATAGCCGGGGATGTTGTTCCCCGTTTCCGCGTTGGAAGAATGGTATTGGGCGAAAACATCCGGATCGTCCGGGTAGGACCACCAATTTAAAGTCATTTCGAAATCCCGTTTGATCACGTGTTTTTCGATCATGGCGTTCCATTCCAGCGTGCTTAATTTGATATCCACGCCGATATCCTTCAAATATTGTTGGACCATTTGGGCGATCTGTTCCAAATTCCCTTGTTTGGCGACTTCGAAGGCAACCGTAAAGGGTTTCCCGTCCTTATCGAGGATTCCGTCGCCGTCCGTATCCCGCCATCCGGCCTCGGCGAGCAGCTGTTTCGCCTTCTCCGGATCATATTCATACTTGGTCACCTCATCGGTGTAGTAAGCCTTCAAGTTTGGCGTGATCGCCGAATGGGCGATTTTCCCGTAGCCTTTCAAAACGGTGTCGATGATGGCTTGGCGGTCGATGGCATGCAGGAATGCCTGGCGCACTTTTACATCCTGGAACTTTTCATGCTTTTGATTGAGTGCGATCCAAAAATATCTGGTGATGTCCGAAGGAATGACCGTCAAATGGCCGGCTTTTTTGATGCGCTCAAGGGACGCCATATCTTCCAGCACGAAGATGTCCAGTTCGCCGCTCAAAGCCTGTACCACCTGGGTGTTGGCGTCCGGCAGGATCTTATACACCACCTTGTCCAAATACGGCTCGCCGTCAAAATAATCCGGGTTGGGAACCAGTTCCACGCTTTGTCCGGAAACGTATTTCCCGATTTTGAACGGACCGGTTCCGATCGGTTTTTCCTTATTAAAGGAAGTTAAATTCCATGGATCCTTTCCTTCGAAAATATGTTTCGGCAAAATCCCCGAGTTGAATCCGAGATAGGCGGGAAGAGCCGCCCAAGGATTTTTCAAATGGAATTCCACGGTATAGTCGTCCACGGCCTCCACATGATCCAAGGCTTTATAGTTGGAAGCGCCGTTGGATCCCAGTTCCTTTTTCAGAACGATTTCGTTGAAGGTAAAAGCCACGTCCTCCGCGGTGAACGGTTCGCCGTCGTGCCATTTTACGTCATCGCGGAGCTTGAAGGTCCACACCAGCCCGTCTTTGGAAACGGACCATTCCTTTGCCAGGTTGGGAGCGGGCGTCAAATCTTTGCCCGGCTTTGTCAATCCGGAGAAGATGACCCGGTTGACCAGGTTCGACTCCGCGTAGGCGTTCGGATGCCAAGGGTTAAATATCGGGTCGCCGACGATCGGGATCGTTACCGTCCCTCCCTTTTTCGGCCCGGAACTTTCATTGTTCCCCGATTCTTTGCTGCCGGAAGAACAACCGGATAAAAGGAGAATCAGTACTGCGAACATCAGGAAATATCTCTTCAGCGGCTTAACGTCCATTTCAATCATCACCCTCTATTGTTTTTCGAATCATGTTTTTTTCGAACGGCAGACATGATTTTTATTTCACCCATGTTTCTTTCAGCACGCGGATGATGTTTTCTCCCATCACTTTACGGATCTCGTCGCGGCTGTATCCGTGTTTGACCAGCCAGCGCACCACGTTCGGGTAGCTTTCCGCCGGGTTTTCCAGCCCTTTTACATAACTGACTTCCTGGAATTCCGGTCCCTTATGGGATTCCCCGATGGACAGCTGGTTGGCGAAGGCGTGGTGCAAGCCGACGTGGTCGCCGAACAGCGTGTCCAATCCGAAGGCGACATGATCGATTCCGACTAAATCCACCACATATTCAAAGTGCTCCATGACCGATTCGATGGAATGTTCCGGATGGTTTTTCGTCAGCGTCGTGTGGGGCGCCGCTTCGATGCCGATCACGCCGCCCCTTTCCGCGCAGGCTTTTAAAACGTAGTCGGGCTTCATCCGGTTTGTATTCCACAATGCCCGGGCGCCGACATGGGTGATGAAAACCGGTTTTTCGCTGGCCAGGATGACATCGTGGGCGGTTTTATCCCCGCAGTGGGAGACATCGATGGTCATTCCCAATTTGTTCATTCGCTTCACGACTTTATGGCCGAAATCCGTCAGCCCTCCGTCATTCTTTTCCTTCAGGCCGGAACCGAGGGCATTGGCTTCCGAATAGGCGATCCCCATCACCCGCACGCCGAATCCGTACAGCACGTCCACCCGGTCGATCTCGTTTTCGATCGGAGTCGCGGCCTCCAGGCATGACACCAGTGCGATCTTTCCTTCCCTCTTTGCCCGGTACAGATCATCGACGGTTTCCGCGCGGATGATCAAGTCCTGATGGGCGAAATCGCTGTAGCGGATTCCCAGGTCATGGATGATGTCGGTCCATTTCCAGCCGGCGTTGGACGTGATTAAGGCCGTCCCGTCCATGAAGTTTTCAAACACGACATCCAGACCGGACACGCTAAGGCCCTCATACCCCGTCCAATCCCTTCCCTGCCGGCGGAATTCGAAGATTTCATAGACGTTTTCGGGGCAGACGAAGGTATGTTCATGCAAGGAGATGATCATCTCTTCTTCCAAAATCGTCTGCACCAATGCTTCCTCTTCTTCGCTCACCGGATAGGTGAACGGTTCGACCCTGCCGATTTCCTTCGCCAGTTTGAAGGGTTTGTAATCGACTCCGGGTTCCAGATAGCTGAATGATTTGTAGCCGTTATAGGGTTTTGTTTTCGTTTTTGGTTTTCCCGCGGTTTCAGACATATCCATTCCTCCTGTCATTCTTCATTTTCCCGGTTGTTATCAGGCAATTAGGATGAAAGCGGATAATGGCATGCGACCGAATGGCCGGCCGCCAATGGCTTGAATTCGGGAGCTTCCCTTTTGCACTTTTCCGTGGCAAACGGACATCTTGTATGGAATTTGCATCCTTTCGGCGGATCGCTCGGGGATGGGATCTCCCCTTTTAAAATGATGGGGCTGCTTTTTTTCCGCGGATCGGGTTCCAGATTGGCCGATATCAGCGCCTTTGTGTACGGGTGGGCCGGGTGGCTGAACAGTTCTTCCGTTTCCGCGATTTCCACCAGGCTGCCCAAATACATGACGCCGACCCGGTCGGAAATATATCGGACCACATTCAGCCCGTGGGCGATAAACAGATAGGTCAACCCCATCTTTTCCTGCAAATCTTTCAACAGATTAAGGATCTGTGCCTGTACGGAAACATCGAGAGCCGATACGGCTTCATCGGCGACGATAAATTTCGGGTTTAAGGCGATCGCCCGCGCGATCCCGATCCTTTGCCTTTGACCGCCGGAGAATTCATGGGGATAAAGATGGCGCCGGTTCGGGTCAATGCCGACCATTTCCAAAAGCCGGCACACTTCGGCATCGATCTCCCGTTTCTCGGCAGCTTGATGGATGCGGAACATCTCCGCGATAATTTCCCCGACGGTCAGCCGCGGATTCAGGGAGCCGAAGGGATCCTGGAAAATGAGCTGCATATCTTTCCGGATCCTGCGGAGCGCCTTTCCCTTTTGTTCCGACAGATTTTTTCCCTGGAAATAAATTTCGCCGGCTGTCGGTTCATGAAGTTTCAGGATCGTCCTTCCGAGCGTCGATTTTCCCGATCCCGATTCGCCGACGAGACCGAAGGTTTCGCCCTCCCGGATGGAGAAGCTGACGTCGTCCACCGCCCTGACGAATGCGGAAGAAGACTTGAAAAGTCCTTTTTTGACAGGAAAATATTTTTTCAGATTTTTCACTTCGACGAGGGGAAGGGCGGCGTTTTCTTCCGGTTTCCCCGCGCCGGCGGGGGCCGTCCGCAGGATCGCCTTTGCGGCGGCAGCCGTTTCCGATCCGGTTTCTTTTTGGATTTTGTCCCAATGCCAACAGGCGATCCTTCGTTGGCCGGCGGTATGGAAGGGCGGTTCTTCCCGCATGCATCTTTCCGTACGGAAGGGGCATCGGGTATGAAAACGGCAGCCCTTCGGCATTTCGAACAAGCTCGGGATGCTGCCGCCGATGGATTTCAGGCGCTTGGTTTTATCGGTGGAAGCGGTCGGCACGGAGGCCAACAGCCCAATGGTGTACGGGTGCCGGGGTTCGGTTAAAATTTCCAAAGCGCTCCCGGCTTCCATCACTTTTCCCGCATACATGACGACAATTTGATCCGCCATTTCCGCGGCCACGCTGATATCATGGGTGATCAGCACGATGCCCATATTTAGCTTTTCCTTTATCTCTTTCAGGAGGCTGAGGATCTGCACCTGGATCGTCATGTCCAAGGCGGTCGTCGGTTCGTCGGCGATCAGCAATTTCGGATTGCAGGCGAGGGCCATGGCGATCATCACGCGTTGCCTCATGCCGCCGCTCAATTCATGCGGATACTGTTTCAAACGCATGTCCGGATCGGAAATGCCCACCAATGTTAAAAGTTCCTTTGCCCTTTCCGCCGCCTCGGCTTTTGAACAATCCGTATGCAGCAGGATCGCTTCCGTTATTTGTCGGCCGATGGTGAATACGGGATTCAGGGCGGTCATCGGCTCCTGGAAGATCATCGCGATTTCTTTTCCCCGGATTCGCAGCAGTTCTTCCTTTTTGCATTCCAGGAGATTTTTGCCGTCGAAAATGATCTCCCCGTCCAGGACTTTTCCGTTTTCATATTCCAACAGGCGCAGGAGCGAGAGGGAAGTCACGCTTTTCCCGCTTCCCGATTCGCCCACGATGCAGACGGTTTCGCCGCGTCCGACGGAGAAGGAAATATTGTCCACCGCTTTTAAAATGCCGTTGTCGGTCAGGAACCCAGCTGTGAAGTTTTTCACTTGTAACAATGGTTCCATCGGCTACACCTCCTTTCCAAGTCCGGAAGTTAAAAGATGACGGGCGTAATGCAGCAAAGAAGCACGGTTTCTTCATTCAACGGATTTTCTCCGTAATGGGGAAGCTTGGAAGGGAAATGGATGGCATCGCCCTCCCGGAGCAGGTATTTTTCTTCCCCGACGTAGAACAAGACCGCCCCTTTCAGCACGTAATAAAATTCTTCGCCGAAAAAGCTGAAGGTGCTCGTTTTTTTCTGGTTCGGCCTTAAGGTGACGAGAAACGGCGCCAGGGAGCGGTTGGGGAATTCGCCGTTCAAGCGGACGTATTTGGACTTCAAATGCTTGATTTCAAAAGGTTTTTGCTCCTCCTTTCGGACCACGTATTTTTCCTTTTTTTTGCTGTCGAAAAAGTAGACGATATCGACATCCAACGCATCGGAGATCTTTCTTAATGATTGGATGGCGAGCGAGGTGGTCCCCCTTTCAATTTGCGACAGAAAACTGACGGACAGGCTTGTCTTTTCGCTCAATTGTTTGAGCGTCAGACCTTTCATCAAACGCAATTCTTTAATTTTTAAACCGATGTCTTCCATAATCACAATCACCTGAACAGCGTGAAGATGGATTGAACAAAATTACAGTATTCCTAAAATTATTTGATATTTGTAAAATTTTATTAATAATAATACCACAAAAAATTTAAAAGTAAAGTATGTTTTTTGAAAAAAATTTAATATTTCTGACAATAATTATTAAAATAAAATTTTTCGTCCCGTTCCGAAGGCCGGTGGATGAAAGAGGATACATTCCGGCCGAGATCATCATGTAACCCCTTACTTTTTGGATTTCGATCGTCTTTCGATTATCCGTTAAAAAATATATTAGTATAATAATTTTTTTACAATTCCCCTGCCGCCAGCCGGGGATTTTGCCCGGTTCCGGCTTTGATTCGGGATGGGCCGTGAACCCCTGCGTTCGTGCGGTTCGTTTTCCCCTTGTCAGGGAGGGGGCGGACCGTTCCGTCCTCCTTGTTTGCAAAGAAAAATCCGGTAATAAAATTATCGCTTGAAAAACGATCCATCTCCGGACAGACTTCCTAATGACTGGCGGGGTTCCCGGGGATCTGAAGCGGCCGACGGGGCGGCGTGCAAACCAAAACCCCGGAAAGCCGTTTTTTCCGTCCGGTTCACCCCTTGCGTCACGATCTATCTTTTTTCCTGATGGCCTTCCGGAACCAATATACACCCGCAAAAAGTTTTGTCTGGAGGCATTCCCGGCATGCGCGCCTTCGCTTCCGCCGAAATCCGCCGTTTTCCTGCTTCATCTTCGGGTGCGGACGTCAGGGATATTTTCCGGCGAAGGGACAGGTTTTCCGGAAAATCTTGAACGGTCCTTAAAAAACGGCAGGAGTTTGTCCCGGCATGTCGCGGATTCCCGCGGTGCCGCGCCGGGAGCGGGGCGGAGGAATTTTTTGACCGGATGAAAATCCGGCCGTAAAGAAAAAAATCTCCATCGGCACGATGCCTGAGGCACCGTGTAATGGAGAGACAGGTCTTTCCGGGGCAAGGGGAAGCCGCACCTTTTTTGCCCCTTCATCCATCTTGCGGTTTTCCGGCGCCGGCCGAAGGCGGCATTTTCCCATGGGGCGGGATGCGGGGACGTCTTCCGGTGCGGCCGGCGTGCCTTGCACGGATGAAGTTAAAGAATTTGCGCAAAAAGAAGCGGGCACAAAACCGTTCCTTTTCCGGAAGGCTTTGTTCCTCCGGCCGGGTGCGGGATTTTACCCAAAGGAGGACTTGGTCCTTCCACGGTCCGCGTGCCCTCACCGGCTTCCCGGCGAATCGTCGCTTTTCGGCGCGGCGCCGGTGGATTCCCGCTTGATCAGTTTGGAAGAGAGCAGGATTTCCTGATGGGGCTCATCCGGGTTTTCCATCCGCCAAAACAGGGTTTCCACGGCTTTTCTTCCGTACAGCTTGAGATCGATGTCGACGGCGGAGGTTTTGGGGGTGGCGATTTTCGCCAGCTGGCCGTTGTCGAAACTGCAGACGGAAACTTGTTTCGGTATTTGGAACCCTTGTTGTTTTAACGCCGAGGTGATGAAGAAACCCAAACCGTCGTTGGCGCAAAACCAGGCGGTCGGCTGTTTTTTGAGACCGCGGATGTATTCGGAAAGCGCCTCTTCTTCCTCGACGGCGCTCGTGAAAATAAAATCTTCGGTCGGTTTTATCCCGTGCTCCCGAAGCGCGAGCAGATACCCTTCGAAGCGCTCTTCGTAGCTCGGCGAGTAGTCGATATTGCCAAGGAAGGCAATATCCCGGTGCCCGAGCTCGATCAGATGCTGCACGGCCAGATAGGCGCCGAAGCGGTTGTTGGTCAAGACGGCGTCGGCCTTGATCGTCGGATGGTGATGGTCGACCAAAACCGTCGGGATTCCGGTCTCGATCACCTTTTGGATGTATTCGTTGCTGATATGGGAAAGGATCAGGATGCCGTCCACCGTTTTCTGTTCGATAAAGGAAGGCAGAACCAACCGGTCCTTTTGCTCGTCATTGACCGATTGGATATGGAGGCGCATGCCCCGGGCGATGACTTCCTTTTCGATGCTCAAATAAATTTCCCAAAAGAATTTGAAGGAAAACGTCATATCGGAGGCAATCAATCCGATATTCCCGGTTTTTCCCCGTTTGTTTTGCCTGCGTTTCCCGGGATATTCGTACCCCATTTCTTTGGCGGCATTGATCACCATGTTCCTCGTTTCTTCGCTGACGCCGTCTTTTCCTCGCAGGGCCTGGGATACGGAGTTTTTGGAAATGTTCAGCCGGTCCGCGATATCTTGCATCGTCACTTTTTTTCTCATAGGCTACCTCGCTCGACAGATATTTTCTTGGATGTCCATCTGAAAGAGATGATAGCGGAATGGTTGGGAAAAGGAAGAGGCGATTGATTTCCTAAGCCAATTATAACATTATTCTTCCGGGGAAATATCCGAAAGAATGCCGGGTCCGCAAAAAACCTTCCATTATAAACAACATTACAAAAACAAAATAATGTTTATAAGTAATATACTAATAATACTGGGATTTATCAAGGTAAAGTTCTTTTACAAAAAATATATATTGACGGATAAAGCGGCCGGTGAAATAATATAGTTAGGATTACAATTTAATTTTGTAATTATATATTTAGCAGATTGTAACGTTACAATCACTGTCCCGCACAAGGGATGATATCATCCCGCGGGGGTGGAAAGGGGATGAAGTTCGAAAGACGGTGATTTTTGAAAGGCCTTTCATAAACCAATTCATCAGAGAATCGAGGGATGTTTTTGATGGTTAAGCGTTTTCAAGAAAACCCGCTGATAACGCCGGAACAAGTCAAACCTTTTCACCCGGATCATGAGGTGATCGGGGTTTTTAACGCGGGAGTGGCCAAATTTCAGGATGAGATCCTGTTGCTTATGCGGGTTGCCGAACGCCCGAAAAGCGGCGATCCGGATACGGTGAAAACCAGTTTTATCGATTTTTCCGGGGGAAAGGGGAAGCTGAAGACGGTCGCGCTGAACAAGAAGGACGAGCGCTACGATTTTTCCGATGCGCGGACCGTTCTTTGGAAAGGTACGGACACTGCGGCCTATTTGACGTCCCTTTCCTACATCCGCATCGCCCGGAGCCGAGACGGAAGAAATTTTGCCATAGACGATCGGCCGTGCATCTATCCGGAAACGGAAAGGGAGGCGTGGGGGATTGAAGACCCCCGGGTCACCCAAATCGGCGATACTTACTACATCCAGTACACGTCCGTGTCGCCGGAAGGAATCGGCGTCGGATTGATCTCGACCAAAGATTTTCGGCAGTATCGGAGGCACGGGTTGATCTTTCACCCGGAAAACAAGGATGTCGCCATTTTTCCGGAAAAAATCAACGGGAAATATTATGCCTTGCACCGCCCGGTTCCGAAAGGAATCGGTTCGCCGGATATATGGCTGGCGGAATCGGAGGATTTGATCCATTGGGGAAATCATCGGCATTTGCTGGGAGTCAGCGGCGACGGCTGGGAAGGCGGCCGCATCGGGGCGGGAGCGGTCCCGATCCGGACGGATGAAGGCTGGCTGGAAATTTACCATGCGGCCGACAAAAACCAACGGTATTGTTTGGGCGCCTTGTTATTGGATTTGAACGATCCGGCGAAGATTTTGGCAAAAACGGAGGAGCCGATCTTCCAGCCGGAAGCCGATTACGAGAAAAATGGGTTTTTCGGTAATGTCGTCTTCACCTGCGGCGTGCTCCATGAGGCCGGGCGGATCACCGTCTATTACGGCGCCGCGGACGAATGCGTGGCCGGCGCGGAAATGCCTCTGTCCGAGATCATGGCCAAGCTGAAACCTTACCGGTAACCGGCCCGCATCCCTTTCCGGAAATCCGCTTCCCGCCAGGCGGGAAGCCCCTTTCCGGGAATTTGAATGCGTTTGCGGCAGCCGCCAAAGTTCTGGCCGGGAGCGGCTGAAAGCTTTGACGGCAGTAAAATAAAAAATTTAAAAGATAGGGGGAGAAAAGGAAATGAAAGCCTGTCGAAAATGGTTCGCCTTGATGCTTGCGCTCTTGCTTTTGCTTGCGGGATGCAGCGGAAAGGGGAGCAAGGAAACCGGTACTTCCAAAAAGAAAGGTGTCGTCGAGTTTGAGTTTTGGGCGGCTCCGAACCCGACCCAGGAAGCGTTTTGGAAAAAGATGGCCGATGCCTATATGAAAGAAAATAAAAACGTGAAGATCAAGGTCTCGCCGATGCCCGAAAGTCCGTCTTCCGAGGCGGGAATCCAAACGGCCATCGCTTCGGGTAGCGCCCCTGCCATCTCCGAAAACATCTCCCGGGGGTTCGCGGCCCAGCTGGCGGCCAGCAAAGCGATTGTGCCATTGGAAGAATTCGAGGGCTATGACGAATTAATCAGCGAAAGAAAGATGGAAAAAACGATTTCCACCTGGAAATTTGCCGACGGCCATCAATATGTTTTGCCGATCTATTCCAATGCCATGCTGTTCGGCTGGCGGCTCGACATTTTGAAGGAATTGGGCTACAATGAACCGCCGAAAACGTACAGCCAAGTCCTGGAAGTGGGCAAAAAATTGAAAGAAAAATATCCGAAGAAATTCTTATGGGCCCGTCCCGATTTGGTCCAGCCGACCTGGTGGGCCAGATGGTTTGACTTCTTCATGCTCTACAATGCGGCTTCCGGCGGCGGAAACTTCATGGAAGGCAACAACTTCGTCGCCGATAAGGATGCCGGCGTGAAAACCTTGCAATTTTTCAAGGATTTGCAGGAAAATGATCTCTTGCTGACAAAGGCCGCGAAGGATCCCTTTGAAACCGGAACGGCCATCATGGTGGATCTCGGTCCCTGGACCTTCCCCTATTGGGCGGAAAAATTCCCGAAGATGAAATACAATGAAACCTACGCCCTGTCATTGCCGCCGGTTCCGGACGATGCCGACCCGGCCAATGCGAAAACCTTTGCCGATACGAAAGGGCTTGTCATCTATGCCCAGGCTTCCAAAGAACAGCAGCAGGCCGCCTTCGATTTTGTGAAGTGGGTCTTTTCGAATCCCGAGAACGATTTGGCCTGGTTCAAAGACACCAACCTGCCGCCTGCCCGGGATGACCTGTCGACCAACGATGCCTTTGTTTCCTATCTGAATGAGAATCCGCAGCTGAAAATGTATGCGGAAAACATTCCGAACGCCATTCCTCCGATCGACAACGAAAAGATGGTGGAAATTCAGGAACAAATCGGAAAGGCCGCTTTGAATCCGGTCATCAAGAGCGGCAAGGACCCCGAAAAAGCATGGGACGACATGGTGAACGCCATCAACGGGGTGTTGAAATAAATGAATAAAAAAGCAGCGAGGCTGGGTTGGCTTTTCGCCAGCCCATACCTCATCTATACGCTGATCTTTTTTGTCATCCCGATGGTGTGGGCGGCCTTTTTGGCCTTTACCAACTGGAACATCATCTCCCCGGAATACGAATTCGTCGGCTTCCGCAATTTTATGGAGGCCCTGACGAGCGATACCGTGAAGGCCGCATTCTTCGTGACGTACAAGTTCATGCTGATGTTTGTGCCGATCGTCATCGCCGGCTCCCTCTTTTTGGCCTATCTCATCCATTCGCTGCCGCGGTTGAAAGGGCTGTTTTCCGTCGGCTATTTCTTGCCTTACCTGGCTTCGGGGGTCGCCGCCTCCGTCGTCATCAACGGGATTTTGTCCTACAACAGCCCTTTTAACGAAAGGCTGCGGGAATTCGGGCTGGATGTCGACTGGCTCGGTTCCCCGGTTTTGGCCCCCCTCGTGATCGCCCTTATGATGGCGTGGAAATTTGTCGGGTATTATGCCCTTTTGTTTTTATCCGGCCTGGAAAGCATTCCGAAGGAAATTTACGAATCCGCCGCCATCGACGGGGCCGTCGGCTGGAAAAGGTTCTGGTACATCACGATTCCGATGCTGTACCCATCCTTTTACACGGTCACGATCCTGGCGGTGGGGCTGATGTTCGGCATCTTCACCGAACCCTATGTCTTGACGGGCGGCGGGCCGGACAACGCCACCCACACGTGGCAGCTGGAAATTTACAACCAGGCCTTTGAAAAATTGAACGCCGGATACGGTACCGCAATTGCCGTCATCAACTCCGTCGTGACCTTCCTGTCCATCTTCGTGTTCAAAAAGGTGCTGGAAAAGTGGGGTGAACGGCATGGCTGGGAGTAAAAAATTGAAAACCTTCCTGCTGTATGTTTTGGCTTTTGCGATCCTGATCATCATGGTTTTTCCGTATGTTTACATGGTGCTGGGATCCCTTGCGCCTTGGGATGAGGTGGACAAAAAGATCATCCCTTCCAGGCTGACTTTGCGGTCCTATGAATGGCTGTTCGGCGGAGGGGATACCGTTTTGCCCCGGCCGTGGCTGCGCGCCTTTTTCAACAGCATCATCGTCACCCTGTCGTCGACCTTTTTGATGATGGCTACGGCGGTGCTGGTCGGTTACTCCTTGACGAAGATAAAGTTTAAAGGAAGCGGTTTTATCAACAACGTCATCCTGTTCCAAATGTTTTATCCGGCGGTCATCCTGTTGATCCCGCTGTTTTTGATCATCCGCCATTTCGGGCTGTACGACACCTATTGGGCGATGATCCTGCCGAAGGCGGTCAGTTTATGGGCCATCTTCATGTACACGAACTATTTCCGGAGCATCCCCAATGAGGTGATCGAGGCGGCGAAGATCGACGGCGCCGGTACGTTCAGGATCATCATCAGCATCATTCTGCCCATGTCCAAGTCGATTACGACGATCATTTTCCTGTTTTTGTTCATGGAAAGATGGGTGGAATTGTTGTGGGACATGCTGGTCGTCAACGATGAAAATCTGAAGACGTTAAACGTGCTTCTGGCGCAGATGTTCGGGCCGTACGGCGCTTATCCGGGTCCGATGTACGCGGCATCGGTGCTCCTCACGCTGCCGATCTTGATCCTGTTCATCATCTTCAGCAGAAACTTCAAGAAGGGCATGGATTTTGTCTTGAAGTGAAACCTTTTTGCCCACGGGTTCGGGTCCTGCCGAGGGCGCCGGCTTCCGTCGGAGGGAACAGTCCGCTTTTTTGGAAAGGGAGGAATGCGATTTGCTCATCCATGACAACTGGAAGATCCGCTGGTTTGACGAAGGGGAGGTGCCGGACCTTGCGGTCGCCGACCCCGATTACACCGACCATTTTTGGCTGCCGGCAAAAGTCCCCGGCGATGTCCATTCCACCTTGTTGGAAAACGGCCTCATCGATCACCCCTATTTCGGCCATAACGACCAGAAATGCCGGTGGGTGGAAAGGAAGGTATGGTGGTACCGGACGGAATTTGCCTTTGACGGGAAAGAACCGGCAAAGGATGAAAGGCTCGAACTGATTTTTGAAGGTTTGGACACCTTCGCCACCGTTTATTTGAACGGGAAGGAACTGGGGACCGCCGAAAATATGTTCATCCCCCACATCTTCGATGTGACGAGGGAAATCCGGAAGGGAAGAAACGTCTTGGCGGTCAAATTTTCTCCCGTGGCGGACCGGGTGAAGGGGAAGGAAAAAAACTATTGGTCCGGTTTTTCGAAGGACCGGATCTGGGTTCGCAAGGCCCAGTACCAATTCGGCTGGGACTGGTGCCCGCCGCTCGTTTCCGCCGGAATATGGCAAGCGGTGCGGCTGGAGAGAAGAAAACGGGCGAAGATTGAAAGCGTCTATGCCCGGACGTTAAAGGCCGACGCCCATTCGGCGGAAGTAAACGTCGAAATTCAGGTAAAAACATTCGTGAACGGGCTGCCGTTGGCCGCGGAAATCAGCCTGAAAAACGGCGGGGAAGAAGTGACCGCCAGAGCGTCCGCCATGGACGGAGACCGGATGGAGGCCACCCTTCAAATCCGAAATCCGAAACTCTGGTGGACCCACGATCTGGGCGAACCCCATCTTTACCGTTTGACGGTCCGTTTGATGGCGGACGGGGAAACCGTCGACCGGCGGGAAACGGAGATCGGGATCCGGACCATCGGGTTGAAAAGGGAGGACGAAAAGGGAAAACCGCGGTTTACCTTCGTTCTGAACGGGAAGGAACTGTTCGCCAAAGGCGCCAACTGGATACCGGTGGATCTCCTTTTGGGATCCGCGCCCGAATCCCGGTACAAGCATTTGATCCGGCTGGCGAAGGAAGCGAACATGAACATGCTCCGCGTCTGGGGCGGAGGCATTTACGAAAAGGAAGTCTTTTACCGGGAGTGCGACCGCCAGGGGATACTCGTTTGGCAGGATTTTATGTTCGCCTGCGCCCTGTATCCCGATTACAACCGGAATTTTATGGAAAACGTCCGGGAAGAAGTAACCGCCGTGATCCGCCGGCTCCGGAACCACCCGTGCCTCGCCCTGTGGTGCGGGAACAACGAAAACGATTGGCTGTATGAGGTCGGCGTCGCCGCCGGGGAGATCCGAACCCCCTTTTACGGGGAAAAAATTTATCATGAGCTGATTCCGGAATTGTTGGCGCGGCTGGATCCTTCCCGCCCATACCGGCCCAGCTCCCCCTACGGGGGGAACGACCACAATTCCCAGGAGGAGGGCGACCGGCACAATTGGCAAGTTTGGCACGGAAACGTCGAGCCGCGGAGGTTCGGCGAGAATTTGGGGCAAAACTTGACCCCTGAGGGGGTTTCCTTCCGCAATTTCCGGAAGGACCGGACCCGTTTCTCCAGCGAATTCGGCATCCACGCCTCGGCCAACCGGTACACCCTGGAAAAATACCTCCCGCCCGGGAGCCTGCATTTGGGAAGCGGGGAGCTTTCCTACCGGAACAAGGACTTCCACCAGGAAAAGGGAATCCTGCTGATGGAAGGCTTCACGGGAATCCCGAAGGATTTCCGGGAATATTTCTATTTTTCCATGATGACCCAGGCGGAAGGGCTGAAATACGGGGTGGAGCATTACCGGCGCAACATGCCGGAAACGAGCGGGGCGCTGATCTGGCAGCTCAACGATTGCTGGCCGGGAACGAGCTGGTCGATGATCGATTATTGCCTGCTGCCGAAGGCTTCCTACTACTACAGCAAAAAATTTTTCGCCCCCTTCCACTACTCCGTGGAGCATGACCCGGGGGAAAATTTGAAAATCTGGGTGACGAATGACAGCCGGGAGAAAATCGAAGACACCCTCCTTTTGGAAGTCCATGATTTTTACGGCGGGCGGATCTTCGCGAAGACCTTTCCCGTGTCCGCGGAAGCCGGGCGGTCCGCCTTCATTGCCGAATTGGCGGAGGCGGAGATTTTGCGAGGATGCCCGGCGGAACGGGCCGTCATCCGTTTGAAATCCCTCGGACAAAGGGCGGAAGACAATTTCCACTATCTCCGGAACCATAAGGAGTTGGACTTGCCGAAGGCAAAATTGGACGTCCGGAAGGATCCGGAAAAAGGCGAAATCACGGTCCGCACCGACCGCTTCGCCCGCTTTGTCCATCTGGATGTCCCCGGGGAAGGCATCCTCTTTTCCGACAATTTCTTCGATCTGCTTCCGGGGGAAGAAAAACGGGTAAAAATCGCGTCTTTGGACGGGGGAGCGGTCGCTTTGGAATATTTGACCGTTTCCGCGGTAAACGGAACGGCCGGGGAGGAAGGATGAAAAGCGCCGGACGCCTCCGGGAACGGCCGGCGGGGTGAACGCAAAAAGGACAATCCTTGTGGAAAAGGAGCTGGACCATGAGCTTGCCCTGGTGGAAAAAGGCGGTATTTTACGAAATTTATGTGCCGAGTTTTTGCGACGGCAATAACGACGGGATCGGGGATATCCAAGGGATCATTTCCAAACTCGATTATTTGCGGGAGCTGGGGATCGACGGCATATGGCTTACCCCTTTTTATCGGTCGCCGAAGGTTGACAACGGCTACGACATTTCCGATTATTTCGCCGTCGATCGGGATTACGGCACGATGGCGGATTTCGAACGGCTGATCGCGGAAGCCCATCGCCGGGGCATCCGAGTGATCGCCGACCTCGTGCTTAACCACACTTCCACGAGCCACCCTTGGTTCCAGGAAGCGAGATCCGCCAAAGACCATCCGAAAAGGGACTGGTATATATGGAAAGATCCGGCCGGCGGCGCGCCGCCGAACAATTGGGAATCCTTTTTCGGCGGATCCGCCTGGGAATATGATGAAAAGACGGGACAGTATTATTACCACGCCTTTTCAAAAAATCAGGCGGATCTCAATTGGACGAATCCGGAAGTAAAAAAAGCGATGTTTGCCGTCATCGATTTTTGGCAGGCGAAAGGGGTCGACGGTTTCCGGTTCGATGTGATCAATTTTTTGAAGACGAGCGGAAAATTTCCCGACAATCCTTATGATGAAAATGGGGAGCAGATCCACCGCTTCGACAAGGATCAGGAAGGGATATTGGAGACGGTCCGGGAAATTTGCGCCGAATGCCGGCGCCGTCCGGAACCGTTTTTGGTCGGGGAAGTCGGCTCGGAGGATTTGCAAATTTTAAAAAGGTATTCCGGGAAGGGGCTTTTGGATGCGGTTTTCAATTTTAACTTGGGCAGCATGGAAAAGTTTTCGGTGAAGCGGATCTTTGCCGAATTGAAAAGGATGGAGGAAGCCTATACGGACGAACAGACTCCCACGTTGTTTTTCAGCAGCCACGATATGTCCAGGCATATCTCCCGTTTCGGGCGGCCTCCCCATGAGGTGGAGACGGCCAAATTGATCGCCACGCTGATGCTGACGGCAAGGGGGATTCCCTTCATCTATTACGGCGATGAGATCGGCATGCGGGATTTGTATTTGGATGATGTAAAGAAAATGAAAGATGTTCAAGGGATTGCCGCCTATGAAATGGCGATAGCGGGCGGGAAAACGGAAGGGGAAGCTTTAAAGATCGCCAACGAAAGGGGGAGGGACAAATCCCGTTCGCCGATGCAGTGGGACGGCTCCGAATTTGCGGGATTTTCCGTCGCGTCCCCGTGGCTTCCCCTTTCGGACCAATCGGTCCATGTGGAAGGACAACGGAAGGAGCCCGATTCCCTGTTCAACCATTACCGGCGGCTCATCCGGCTGAGAAAGGCGTTTCCCGCTTTGCATGCCGGCCGTTACCGGGTTTTGCGGGAAAGGGACGGCGTCATTTTTTACATCCGCTCCCATCAGGAAGAAAAGATTTTGGTCGTGTTGAATTTTAACGGAAGGAGCGTCTCCTTTCCCGCCGGCGATTTCCTCTCGGAAGGATCCGAATGGCTGTTTCCCGGCGAAAGGCGCCGCATCCGCCCGAATGAACTCCTGAAGCTCGCCCCCTTCGAAGGGGTGATCGTGAAAATCTGATTGATGATCTTGAAAGCCGCGGAAAAACGGAATCTTCCCCGGATCTTGTGAACATACGATTTTTAAATATAATCTTTAATATATGCTTTTCGGAAAAAGGAGGCTTCGAATGTTTACGAAAAACACCGGGGTGAACACATGCGCCCGCCTGCTGGAAAAATACCGCCTTTCCCCGAAACCTTTTCAGCCGGAAAAGATGGTCTTCAGCGGGGTCGGAAACCGGGATGTCTACAACATTACCGCCCCTTTTGAGGACGAAGGGGAATTGGTGATCGCCGGCCGGGTGGAAGCCCGGGATCAGGAACATTCGGAAGTGTATTTTTTCGTGAACCGGGGCGGGGAATGGGTGCCTCGGGAAGGCGCCCCCGTCTTCCGGCTGCAGGATCCCTTTTACACGAGGATCGGGAAGGAATTGGTTTTCGGCGGGGTGCAAATCTTTCCCCATCCGGAAAAGAAAGATTCCCTCAGCTGGCGGACGGTTTTTTATCGGGGAGAAAGAATCGCCGATTTGAAGGAATTTGCCAAGGGCCCCGACGGGATGAAGGATATCCGCCTCATCGGTCTGGAGGACGGCTCGGTAGGGGTCTTCACCCGTCCCCAGGGAGAACGGGGCGGAAGGGGGAAAATCGGTTTTACCCGCATCCCTTCCCTTCAGGATTTGACCGTTGAAGCCATCGAACAGGCGCCGATTTTGGAGGGCCAGTTTTCCGATGAAGAGTGGGGCGGTGTCAACGAATTGCACCGGCTGGCCAACGGCTGGATCGGCGTCCTCGGCCATATCGCCTGTTTCGACGGGGAAGGCAACCGCCATTATTATCCGATGGTTTTCGTCTTCAATCCGGACACGCTGGAATTTTCCGAGATGGAGATCATCGCGACGAGATCCGATTTTCTTGCCGGACCGGCGAAGCGGAGCGATCTCGTCGATGTGGTGTTCAGCGGCGGGCTCATCCGCAAACCCGACGGCACCGCCGAATTGTATGCGGGCACCAGCGATGCGGAAGCGCAAAAGATTACGATGGCCGACCCCTTCGGCAAATTTGAAAGGGAAAAGCGATAAAAAACATTTTTCGGGCGAAGCAATAAAGGGTTTCCGGAACTTTTCCCCCGCGACGGGAAACGACGGGCTTCCGGGACTCTGCCGCTTCGCCCTTTTTTATGAAAGGGGAAAAGGCCCGCCGGCCCTTTCCCTTTTTCCGGTATCGGGAAGCAGGTCCCGAACGGCTTGCCTCTATCTGAAACATTCGGCCCGTTATTTGCAGCGAAAATGGATTTTTTTCGGTTCATGGGTTTCCCGGAAAAATTCCTCCATGAGAAATTCGAGCAGCAAAGCTTCCCCGATCAGGCGCATCCTGTCCAATTTGGAAAAATCCTTCACGGGCGCTTGGAACGCGGCCGCATCCGTGATTTTTTTCTTTCGCTTGCCGCCGTCCATCCTATGCTCCCCTCCTTTTCGATTTCATTGGAAAATTTTGCTTTCATCATATAAGGGATACGAAAAATATGCAATAAATATCCGATGAAATAAAAAATTCCTTTCCTGCCGTCCGGTTTTTTTCGCATTCCCCCCTAAAAAAGATGATTTTTCCCCGGATTTTTATCAAGTTTTATAGATTTTTTTATGACAGAAAGCGAACATTTGCGCGCAGATTAGAGAAAATTCGACGGAGTTCTGACGAACTTGGACATGTTCCGGGAAAAATAGACAGAATATTTACACTTGAACAATTATTACAAAATCATTATACTTCTTAAAAAATAAGTTTTTAACTTGTAAAAAAAGACAAACATTTTTTGCGCCGAGGTGACGTTCATGGCTGAGTCGGTCTTATTAAAAGTGGAACAGTTAAAAACGTATTTTTTCCTGAACGGCCAAAAAGTGGCAAAGGCCGTGGACGGGATTTCCTTCTCGATCCGGCCGGGGGAGACGGTTGCCCTCGTCGGTGAATCCGGATGCGGGAAGAGCATAACTTCCCTTTCCATCTTGAAGCTGGTGGATAAGCCCGGAAGAATTGTGGAAGGGAAAATTGAATTTCACGGGCGCGACCTTCTGCCCTTGACCAATAAACAGATGGCGGATATCCGGGGAAAAGAGATCGCGATGATCTTTCAGGAGCCGATGACGGCCTTGAATCCGGTGTACACCATCGGCGAGCAGATTGTGGAAACGATCGTCAAGCATAAAAAGATTCCGAGAAAGGCGGCTTACCGGAAGGCCGTGGAAATTTTAAAAATGTGCGGGTTTCCCCGGGCGGAGGATACGATGAAAGAGTATCCCCACCAGCTTTCGGGCGGGATGCGGCAAAGGGCGATGATCGCCATCGCCATATCCTGCGAACCGAAACTATTGATCGCCGATGAGCCGACGACCGCCCTGGATGTCACCATCCAGGCCCAAATTTTGAATTTGCTCGACGAAATGAAAGAAAAATTTCACATGTCCATTTTATTGATCACCCACGATTTGGGAATCGTGGCGGAGCACGCCGACCGGGTTTTGGTCATGTACGGCGGGCAAATTGTGGAGGATGCCGATGTGGACGAGCTCTTTGACGATCCGAAACATCCTTATACGAAAGGGTTGATTGAAAGCCTGCCGAGCCTGGATAAGGATGTGGAACGGCTGGGATCGATCAAAGGGACCGTCCCTCCCGCATACAACTACCCTTCGGGCTGCCGTTTTGCCGACCGCTGCCCCTTTGTGATGGAAAAATGCAGACAGTCGGCCCCCGGGTTCCAGGAAACCGGAAACGGCCATCTGGTCCGTTGCTATCTCTACGGATAAGGAGGACATGATGTGGCGCAGGCAGTGGAAGAAAAGAAGATACATACCGGACAGGAGACATGGATACTTCAGGCGGAACATATCAAGAAATATTTTCCGATCAAAGGCGGAATTTTCAAGCGGGCGGTCGGCCATGTGAAGGCGGTGGATGACGTTTCGTTCACCGTGAAGGAAGGGGAGACCCTCGGCATCGTCGGCGAATCGGGATCGGGAAAATCCACATTGGGGCGGGTGCTGCTGCGCCTCCTCGAACCGACGGAAGGAACGATCAAATTCCAAGGATTGGACATTTCCCATTGGAGCGACCGCAAGCTCAGGCCGATCCGCAAGGATATGCAGATGGTGTTCCAAGATCCTTACGGTTCGCTGAATTCCCGCATGAGTGTGAAGGAACTGATTGAAGAGCCGCTGATCGTGCAAACCGGTTTATCGAAAAGGGAAAGGGAAGATCGGGTCGTCGAAATGCTGGAAAAAGTCGGGTTGAATCCGGAGGACCGTCTGAAATACCCCCATGAATTTTCCGGCGGCCAAAGGCAAAGGATCGGCATCGCCCGGGCCCTTGTCTTGAACCCGAAGCTTGTCATTTGCGATGAGCCCGTTTCCGCCCTGGATGTGTCGATCCAGGCCCAGGTGTTGAATTTGATGGCGGACCTCCAAGAGGAATTCCATTTAACCTACCTGTTTATCGCCCACGACTTAAGCGTCGTCAAGCATATCAGCGACCGGATCGCAGTCATGTATTTGGGAAGGCTTGTGGAAATCGCGCCGAAAAAGGAACTGTATGAAAACCCGCTGCATCCGTATACCCGGGCCTTGCTTTCCTCCGTCCCTTCCATCCATTCCCGGAAGCGGCGGGAGAAGATCATCTTGCAGGGCGATTTGCCCAGTCCCGCCAACCCGCCGAGCGGCTGCGCCTTCCGGACCCGCTGTCCCTTTGCCCATGACCGATGCGCTTCCGAGCGGCCGGAACTGCTTCCGAAGGCCGATGATCATTATGTGGCTTGTCATCTTTATGATGAGAAATAAATACATGAGGATGGAAAGGGGGGATATCCGTTCTCCGGGACAGTTTGACGAAGGGCTTTGGCGGTACGGACAAATTCAAAAAGGGGTGGATCAAAACTCGAATGAAAAAACGATGGTTGTTGTTGGTTGTGGTTTTCGCGCTAAGCATCCTGGCGGCATGCGGAGGAGATGAAGAGTCTTCCTCCGAAAACAAAAACACTGAGCCGCAAAAGGGCGGCACGCTGACCGGCGCCATGGATACCGCGCCGACCGGGCAATTTAATCCGATCTTCTACCAGGAGGCCTATGAAGCGAACATTCTCGATTTTACCCATGAGGGGCTTGTTTCGCAAAATAACAAGCTGGAATTCATCCCCAACCTGGCGAAAGATTGGGAGTTCAATGCGGATCATACGGAGCTGACTTTCCATCTGCAGGAAAATGTAAAGTGGCATGACGGCGAACCGTTTACCGCCGACGATGTCGTGTTTACCTATAAGATGATTTCCAGCCCCGGGTATGTGGAAGCCGGCGGCGTGAGGACGGATTACGTGGAAAGACTGCTCGGCTACGAGGAGTTCAGCACCGGCAAAACGAAAGAATTCAAAGGAGCGGAAAAAATCGACGACTACACCGTGAAATTCCGCTTCTCCGAACCGAATGTCATCGCGTTGTCGGACGCCAGCTTCCCGATCATCCCGGAACATGTGTTTAAAGATATCCCGATCGATAAGATGCCTTCGGCCCCCGAATCCAAGGAACCCGGAAAGGTCATCGGCACCGGACCGTTCAAATTCACCGAAATGGTAGAAGGCGAACAATATGTGCTGGAGAAGAATCCGGATTACTGGCAAGGGGAGCCGTACCTGGACAAAATTGTCTGGAAGGTCATGGATCAGTCGGTCATCCTCGGCGCTTTGAAGAACAAGGAAATTGATTTTGTCGCCGATCCGAACGGGGTGCCCGCCGCCGATTTCCAATTGGTTTCCGAAATGGAGCATGTGAAAGTCATCGAGCAGCAGGATTTCGGTTATCAAATCATGGGATTCATTCACAACTACCGGAAACCGGGGGATAAATCCATCAATCCGGATAATTGGATTCCGAACGAAAAATTGAAGGATCAAAAGGTCCGCCAAGCCATCGCCTATGCGGTGAACCGTCAGGGATTGATCGACGGCCTGCTCCACGGCAAAGGCTCGGTGATCAACTCGCCGATCGCTCCCCAATTCTTTGCCTATGACGGGGAAAAACCGAACCAATATCCCTATGATCCGGAAAAGGCAAAACAACTGTTAGACGAAGCCGGATATAAGGATGTGGACGGCGACGGATTCAGGGAAGATCCGAACGGAAACAAATGGGTGCTTTCCCTCCATTATCCGTCGGGAAACCAAATTCGTGAAAGATCCGCGCCGATTATCGAAAAGGATCTGGAGAAAGTCGGCATCAACATCGATTTGAAGCAGCCGATGGAAATGTCCGCCTATGTCGATGCGTTAACGAACGCGGACGAAGATTGGGACCTTTATCTTTTGGGCTGGAGCCTGTCAAGCACGGATCCCGATCCGACCGGCCTCTGGTCGGCGAGGGCGGCGTATAACTTCGGCCGCTGGAACAATCCGGAAGCCGATCAGCTGTTGAAGGATGCCTTGAAACCGCCGGAAGCTTTTGAACAGGACTACCGGAAGCAGATCTACAGCGATTGGCAAGTGAAGTTCCAGGAAGATCTGCCGGCATTGCTGCTCTACGCCCAAAACAAAATTTACGCTTTCAATAAGCGGCTCCATAATGTCGATCCGCTGCCCTACGCATTCATCAACGATCCCCATAAATGGTGGGTGGATCAATAGGAATAGGGGGCGAAAAGAAGAGCGTGCGGTTTTTGCACCGCATGCTCTTTCCCTTAAAGATCGCTTATTGCGGGAGGGTGCCGCCGATGAAAGCATTGAACCGCCGTGCTTCGGGAAGGCACGGATGAAAAAGCATTTCCCTGATCGGGGGCAAATTTTTTCATCCGCAGCCCGCCGGTTCGGCTGTCCTTTTACATACGTTTATTTGCCATTTGCGGAACATTGCAGGCAGACGGGGGTGGAATGATGTACAAATATATTATCCGCAGGCTCCTTGTTTTTATCCCGATGCTTTTCATATTGACGGTGATCGTGTTCGCATTGATCCGGGCGGCTCCGGGGGATCCCTTTACGGCCCGTCTGATGGATCCGAAAATCGATCCGGAAGTTTACGAAAAACAGCGGGAAGCCCTCGGTTTGAACGATCCGGTCCCGGTCCAATATTGGCGCTGGCTGTCCCAAGTTTTGCAGGGGGATTTCGGCGAATCGATCGTCTACAAAGGAAGGGAAGTCACCGATTTAATCGCCAGCCGCATCACCAACACCATCCAGTTGGGCGTGTTTTCCTTGTTTATTACCATTATCATCTCCATACCGATCGGGATGTACTCGGCGAAAAAGCCTTATTCGCTTCTCGATTACGGGGCGACGGCCTTCAGCTTTTTCGGTCTGGCCATTCCCAACTTCTTTTTCGGTCTGATCGCCATTTACATTTTTTCCATCGCCCTCGGCTGGTTTCCTTCCCAAGGCTCCGTCAGCGAGCCGGGCCTGTCCGGTTTCGAACTGTTCTTTGACCGGTTGCACCATCTCGTTCTGCCGGGAATCACCTTGGGGCTGTCGGGGACCGCAGCCTATATGAGATATATGCGGTCGGAGGTTCTGGACGTGTTGACCAGCGATTATATACGGACGGCCAGGGCGAAGGGGATGTCGGAACGCACGGTTTTGTACAAACATACGTTAAGGAATGCGTTGATTCCGATTATCACCCTGCTCGGTTTTGAACTGGGCACGATCCTCAGCGGAGCGGTAATAACGGAGGGCGTATTCCAATATCCCGGTCTGGGGATGCTGTTTTTGCAGGCGATCGGAAACCGCGACTATCCGACGATCATGGCCATCAATTTGTTGTTGGGTTTTTTTATCCTGCTGGGGAATTTGCTGGCCGACATCTTCTATGCCATTGTCGACCCGCGAATCCGATATGAGTGAGGTGTGCGGCAAATGACGATGAGTCCCGAACCGGTACGGCCGGAGATGACATTAAAGGAAAAAGGAAAGATCAAAAAAGGGACGAGCCCTTGGCAAATGGCCATGCGCCGGTTCATGAAAAACAAGCTGGCCGTCCTATCGGTTTTTATTTTGCTGTTCATCGTATTGGCCGTCCTTTGCGCGCCCCTTTTGACCGATCAGGATCCTACGGAGCCGAATATGGCGATGGTCGAACATCCGCCTTCCAAAGACCATCCCCTCGGAACGGACAGTTCCGGCAGGGATAACCTGTCCCGGCTGTTGTACGGGGGAAGGGTGTCTTTGACCGTCGGTTTCAGCGCCATGTTTTTCACCCTCCTGATCGGTGTGACCCTGGGGGCCGTCGCGGGCTATTACGGGGGGATTGTGGAAAATATCATCCTGCGCCTCGCGGACTTGGTTTTGATGCTGCCCTTTTTGGTCTTGGTGCTGACCGTCGTCGCCCTCCTGGAGAAAGTGACGATCGGCATCTTCGTTTCCATTATCGCCCTCACGTCCTGGCCGAGTCTGGCCCGGATCGTCCGCGGCACGTTTTTGTCCCTGAGGGAGCAGGAATTCGTATTGGGCGCAAAGGCGATCGGTGCGGGGAGTTTCCGCATCATTTTTAAACATTTGATTCCGAACGCGATCGGCCCGATCATCGTGAATGCGACGCTGATGGTGGCGACTTACATCATTGTCGAATCCGGCTTGAGTTTCATCGGATTCGGGATCCCGCAGCCGACGCCGACCTGGGGAAATATGATCCAGGAGGCGAGAAGTTACCGGATCCTGGCGTTTCATCCCGAGGCCTGGATTCCGCCCGGGCTGGCGATCTTCCTCACCGTGCTGAGCATCAATTTCATCGGCGACGGCCTGCGCGACGCCTTCGATCCGAAAAGCAGCAAAAGGATGTGAGTCCTGCCTCGTGCGAGGGCGGAAAGGGGAACCTTCGTTCCCCTCTTCAAGCGCCATGCGAAGCCGGATGCAAATACATTATCCGGTGCGGCAAAAAGGGAAGGGTTGCTCTTTCAAGCGCCATGCGAGGCAGGATGTGATGCTTGGAAGGAGCGGGGGAGACAACCGCCGGAACGGTGGTTTGGGGACCGCCTTTCTTGTCATGGGAAGGAGAAAATGGCAGACGGATTACCTGCCGGACGAGGAAGTCGATTTTGACCAACTGATCCGGAAGGTGCGAATATGGCAGTCGGATTACCTGCCGGGACACCCGGCGGGTTTTTTATCGGCGAAAAAAGATGTCCGGGACTTCAACCCGCCGCTTTCCGCCAAGGCATCTGCGGGTCCATGCCGGACATAGAGGCGTTGCGCCATCGTCGCCAAGATTTCTTGGGCTTGGGCAACTTCGTCCATGCCGGGCATGGAAGTGTTGCGCCCCGGCATTTTTCGGTGCGGCCCTAGTCGGCCTTTTCCGGTATCGGAAATGACTAAATCGCGCATTCCTTCCCGGCATCGGTGGTTGCAAATAAGCGGATCTTTACCGGAACCGGTGATTGCGGTCAGACCCGGTGTGCGGACAAGCCCGGGGCTTTTTCCCGGACCGGTCATTGCCGGAAAGCGCAAGGTTTTCCCTTAAACGGCGTTTGGCGGAAAAAACAGCGGGACCGCCTCCTGAAACGGCTTACAAAACTTTTTTGGGTTCATTTTGCGAATTTTATGATAAGATGTAGTTGATGTGAAGATCGGAAGGAAGGTTCATCATGGCAAATCCTTTGCGGGAAACATCCGTGCCGTTGAATACGGTTTACGGTATATTGTTTGCGATAAGTGCCGGACACTTGATCAATGATACCGCCCAGTCGGTCGTCCCGGCACTTTTTCCGATTTTGCAAGATACGTTGCATCTTTCCTATTTTCAAATCGGTTTGATGACTTTTATGCTGAACATGACTTCGTCGGTCATGCAGCCGGTATTCGGATACATCGCCGACAAACGGCCGGCCCCGTTTTTCCTGCCGGCCGGTATGCTCATGAGCACGGCCGGATTGGCGGGGCTTGCCCTGGCGCAAAATTATGCCCTTCTTTTATTGGCGGTCTTATTGATCGGCCTGGGTTCGGCCCTGTTCCATCCGGAAGGTTCCCGGGTCGCCTATATGGCCGCGGGAAGCAGGCGCGGCCTGTCCCAATCCATTTACCAGGTCGGGGGAAACTTGGGACAGGCCCTGTTCCCGTTGTTTACCTATTATCTGTTCGTTCCCTTCGGACAAAGGGCCGCCCTTTTGTTTACCCTGCTTACCTGCCTCGGGATGGCCGTTCTTTTCCATGTCTCCAAATGGTATCAATTGCGGCTGCGGCAGATGCCGCCGGCCAAAAAGACCGGGGAAAAGGGGAAAACGAAAAACTTCCGATTGGAGAAAAAAGTGAAGGCCGCCCTCATCCTGCTCGTCTTGTTTGTCTTCGCCCGTTCCTGGTATCATGCGGGGATATCGAACTTTTACCAATTTTATTTGATCCACGATTACGGGTTGACGGTGAAGGAAGCCCAGGTCTATCTGCTCGTGTTCATGATTTCCGGGGTGCTCGGGACATTCTTCGGCGGCCCGTTGGCGGACCGGTTCGGGCGCAAAAATATCCTTGCCTTTTCCATGCTGGGCGCCGCACCTTTCGCCGTGCTGCTGCCCTATCTGCCCCTTGCCCTCGTCATTCCGTTTTTCGCCGCGACCGGTTTTATTATCATGTCCAGCTTCAGCGTCGCCGTCGTTTACGCCCAGGAATTGATCCCGAATCAAGTCGGCGTGGCTTCGGGGCTGATCGTCGGCTTGGCCTTCGGCATGGGGGCGATCGGTTCGGTGCTTTTGGGAAGTTTGGCGGATTTTACGAGCATCCGCACCGTCATGATCCTCTGCAGTTTTTTGCCGGCCGTCGGCACGCTGGCGCTTGCCTTGCCCGACGACGAGGCGGTCAAACAGTTTTACGCGCAGGAAAAATAAGGGAGGCATGTTTCGGGAATCCCGTTCGGCCGGAAGATCCCCCGCCGTTTTCCGGATAGTGTGCGCCGCTTGCGGCCGATTCCCCTTTGTAAAGGCAGGGGCGGCCGTCCCCGGCGGCAAGATCCCGCCTTTTCCGCGGGGGAAGAGGGAAGGATCTTTCCATGATGTTCGAAGCTGCGGAAAAAAGGTGGAAGGACATCCGGCTGGGCTCGGGATGGAAACGGGAGGACCTTGGGGCAAAATTCCCTCACCGGTTTGTAAAAAAATGAGCATAGCAACTGCTGCATTTTCCCCGTTCCGCCCGCGCCGGTGAAGGCATTTAAACGTGTGGATAGAGTAACCGCCGGATTTTTCCGCCGGTCTCAAAACAACGTCAACAATTGGCGGAAATCGGTAATCACCGCATCGGCATGGTCCAGCTCCCCGTCCGATTTGAAATCGGCATAGTCGCAGCCGATGACGACCAGGCCGTTGGCTTTTCCGGCTTCCACGTCCGAGGAGCGGTCCCCGATCATCCACGCATTCTTCAAACGGTTTTCTTCCATGATCATTTCCACCAGGCGGACCTTGGACGGGGTTTTGTATTCTCCGGCGCTGTACACTTTTTGAAAATACGAGGCGATGCCGCAGGAACGAACGACTTCCTTCACGTATTCTTCCAGCCCGTTGCTTGCGACGAACAGCCGGATGCCTTGCTGATGCAAAGCCTTCAATGTTTCGGCAACGCCGGCGTAAAGTTCGCCCTTTCCTTGAAGAAGCCCTTCCAATTCGTATTCATGCAATTTTTCCGAGGCGATTTGTCGCACGGCCTCCGTTTCGCCGGGCAAGACTTCCGCCCAAATTTCATCCAGCAATTTTCCGAGGGTGCCGTAAAATTTTTCAATCGGCGGGACTTGCTTGCGATACAGGCCGTTTTCTTGTAAATAGGCGAAGGTTTTGTAATAGGCCCGTTCGAGAACCGATTCCGTTTTAAAAAGCGTTCCGTCGATGTCGAAGATCATGGCATCGGGTTTTGAAAAGCGAATCTCCATTGGCTGATCCCTTTCTAATGTTTTGTTTTGCTCTTGTATTCTATTATCCGGGGAAGCGGGGGAATAAATCAAGCCGTTCCGTTGCTTGGCCGGGGAGCGGGGACGGGATTGGGACGCAGAGCCCGGCAGGAAAACCGGCAACCGGTGCGGGGGATCCGCCGGGCCAAGGAACGCCTCCGGTCCGCGGAAACGGTACCGGAGATCCGGCAGTGCAAGATGCCAGAATGTCAAAAACCGAAACTTGCAGGATGATGATTGGAATTGGTGAAGAAGAAGATCTTTCCTTTTGCTTTGTCGCTTGTCATCGCCCTCTCCGGAGGGATTCTTTTTTCACAGCTGCATATCATTCTCCCTTGGCTGCTGGGGCCGATGTTTGCCGTCCTTCTGGCCAAAGCTTTCCTCCCGTCCGTCTTTTGGCCTGCCGCGTTAAGGAACGCCGGTCTGATTTGCCTGGGCCTTCAGCTGGGAAGCACGTTTACGAAAGAGGTCCTCGGCGGCATGATCCGGCATTTGCCCCTCATGGGGTTTACGTCGGCGGCGGTCATCGGCTTCACGGTGCTGGCCGCCCATTTGCTCTGCAAATATGCAAACATCACCCTTTCTTCTGCCGCGATCGGCAGCTTCCCGGGCGGCCTTTCCCAGATGGTCGTCTTAAGCGAGGAGATCGAAGATGCGGATGAAGCGGTCGTCACCTTCATGCAAACCTTTCGGATCATTTTTGTCATATCCGCCGTTCCCTATTTGACGACCCATTTCTTGATCTCGGAACATGCCGGCGCAGCGGGAGGCCGTGGGCAGGATGCCGCCGGGGCATTTACCGTTTTTCACGGGTTCCTGCTGTTCGCCCTTACCGTTCTCTTTCTATATGCCGGGAAAAAAATAAAAATGCCGATCCCTTATTTGTTGGGGCCGATGCTGGCGGGCATTTGCCTGAACGCGGCAGAACTGCCGAACCTTGCCCTTCCCGACCCCGTCCTGGCCGCCTCCCAAGTGGCGATCGGCGCCCATTTGGGCCGGCAAATGAAAATCAGCCGAAACCAATTCAGCGCGAGCCTCGTTTTCATTACCGTTTTATCAAACGCCGCGTTGATCCTGTTCTGTTTTTTGCTCGCTTTCCTGTTCCACGCCCTTTTCGGCTATCCGGTGGGGGAAATTTTCCTCGGCATCGCCCCGGGAGGAATCGCGGAAATGGCAATTACGGCGATGGCCCTCAAACTGGATGTGTCATTCGTAACGAGCTTTCACCTGTTCCGCATTTTCGTCATCCTATTCATCGCCACTCCCCTTACCGTGAAACTTTTAAAACGGAAAAACGAAGGGGCCAAAAACGCTTAAGGAAAGGCGGCGCGGCAGCTTATACGGATGCTTATCGGCAATTTTTTCGGCTGCAGAAAGGGCGGGAAGGGGCGAACATGGATCATGGCGGGTCCGCTTACACCGGGGATTGCGCGGCACCCCTTGCCCGCCTGTCCGGACGGATTGTTCCATGTTTGAACAACTTCGAACAGGAACGTCCGCGTTCATTTTTGCCGGGCCGGAATGTCCGACATCTCAGCTTTCTTCGCGGCCGGATGGCTCGACATCCGGGATAAAATGTTCAACATTACTTGGAAAATGTCCAATAAACGGCCCGTTTGTCCAATATCTTGAGTTGAACGTTCAACATTGGGTTCGGCTTTAACGACGGAATGTCCAACATTTTCATTTTTTTCCGATCGGATGGTTCCACATCGAAGGAAAAATGTTCAACATTTTTGGAAAAACGGCCAAGAAAAGATCCGTTTGTCCAATATTCCGGACTGTACGTTCAACATCGGTTTCGGCCGGATCGGCGGAATGTCCAACATTTCCTCCGGATAGTCCGACATCGGCAAAAAATCGTCCAACATCGCAAGAGACTGTCCAACATTTTCAAAGATTGGTTCAACATTTTAAAATTTATGTTCAACATGGGAAGAAATTTGTCCGACATCGAAGAAAAAATAACCATCATCGCGAAAAAAACGTCCATCATCGCGTGAAAAATGTCCATCATTGCTCCCGGTGTCCGAAAATCATTGCCCGTTGGCGGACATCCGCCGGGAGAACCCGGTGCCGTCCCCGGCTTTTCGCTGCGCTGACCGCCCGGGTTTTGTTTTTTGGCACATGGGAAAGGCAAGGGATGCGTAAAATTTTTGCAGGCCAAAATCCCTTTCGGGATGCGCCCGTTAGAGCTTTCATCGGAGCCGGGGCTGCCGAAGGAATGGAGGGAAAGATTGCATAGATTGGTTTCAGGCAACTATGGTACAATGAATAAGAACGAGAGACCGTTTTTGCCATCGTCGGATAGGAATCTGCTTTTTGTCTCCAAAATGAAACCCGACAGATTTTCCGGTTTTTCACATCATTCGGATCGGAATTTCCGTTGCGGAAGGTTTCGGTGCGGACGATTCAAGACCGTTTTTGCAAACCCGGTCGGATATCCAAAAGACGGAGGGCGTCATATGAAGCGGAAGAGAGGTTTTCCCTTTATTTTCTTCGTGATCATCGCGGGAGCCGTCATTCTCCTTTCCGGCTGCAAAGACAAACCGACTCCCGAAGAAAGATTGGAAAGATTCACAAAGCTTTGGTCCGAACAAAAATTTGGGGACATGTATGAGATGCTTTCCGAATCCAGCAGGAAAAGCATCTTTAAGGAAGATTTTGTGGAAAGGTATAAAAAGATTTATAAAGATCTCGAAGTGAAAGATTTGCAAGTGAAGCCCGTGAAAGTGGAAGAAAAGGATGGGAAAAAGGAAGAAAAATCGGTCAGACTTCCCTTTTCCGTAAAAATGGACACATTGGCCGGAGAGATTTCCTTCGAACATGAGGCCTCCCTCGTGAAAGAGAAACGGGATGACAAGGAAGACTGGTATATACAATGGAATACCACGTATATTTTCCCGAATTTGCAGGAAGGGGACAAGGTGCGCATCACCACATCCAAAGGGGAGCGGGGGGAAATCTTCGACCGGAACGGTTTGCCCCTTGCCGTCAACGGCAGCGCCTTTGAAATCGGGCTCGTGCCCGAACAAATGCAAGGGAATGAGGCAAAGATCAAAGGAGAGCTTGCGGAACTGCTGGATGTCTCCGTGGAGAAAATCGACCAGGCGTTAAACGCTTCCTGGGTTCAACCCCATTTTTTCGTCCCGATCAAAAAAGTGGCGAGAACCGAAACGGCGCTCATCGATAAGGCAAAGGAAATCCAGGGGGTTTCCGTCCGGGAGGTCAGCGAAAGGGAATATCCTTACGGGGAAGCGGCCGCTCACTTGATCGGCTACATCGGCGAAATCACCGCGGAAGAATTGGAAAAAAATAAGGAAAAGGGCTATTCCGCGGGGGACCGGATCGGAAAACGGGGGTTGGAGGAACTCTTCGAAGACCGGTTGAGGGGGAAGAACGGAGCAAAAATTTACATTGAAAAAACCGACGGCTCGGATGTGGTTCTGGCGGAAAAAGCGCCGGAAAAAGGCGAGTCGATTACGTTGACGATCGATGCGGAACTCCAGAAAAAGATTTATGAAAAAATGAAGGGAAGGAAGGGGTCTGCCGCCGCGATCCATCCGAAAACCGGGGAAATTTTGGCGCTGGTGAGCACCCCCGCCTTCGATCCCAATGCGTTTGTGTTGGGCATTTCTTCGGAAAAATTGAAACAATTGCAGGAAGATAAAAATACGCCGCTGATCAACCGGTTCGCTTCGGCCTATGCGCCCGGCTCCACGATCAAGCCCGTAGTGGCGGCCATCGGCTTGGAGACGGGAACCATCGATCCAAAGAAGAAAAAGAAGATCTCCGGGAAGACTTGGCGCCCCGATGATCCTTCCTGGGGAAATTATTCCGTTACCCGGGTCAGCACCCGTTTGAGCGAAGTGGATTTGAAGGATGCCCTGATTACTTCGGATAATATTTATTTCGCCATGTCCGCCCTTGAGATGGGCCCGGATCAGCTGGCGGACGGCCTGAAAAAATTCGGGTTCGGGGAAGAGTTGAAATTCGGCTATCCGGTACAAGATTCGCAAATTTCGAACAGCGGAACATTGAAAAAGGGTCCGCAGCTGGCCGATACGGGTTACGGCCAGGGGGAAATGCTGATGAGCATCCTGCATCTGGCCGCGGTCTATACGCCGTTCATCAACGACGGGAACATGATCCTGCCCGTCATTGAACAGGCGAAAGCAAATACCGTTTGGAAAGAAAAGGTGATTTCAAAGGAAACGGCCGACGCCGTTGCCGATATGATGAAGGAAGTGGTGGCGAGCCCGTATGGGACCGCCCGCGGGGCGTATATGAAAGATTTGGTCCTGGCCGGGAAAACGGGAACGGCCGAGCTGAAAGCGAAAAAAGATGAAAAAGGGCAGGAGAACGGCTTCTTCGTCGCCTATCCTGCGGAAAATCCCGATCTGTTGATCGCCATGATGATTGAAAACGTGGAAAAGGACGGCGGCAGCAGTTACGTGGTCAACAAAGTGGCGGAGATTTTAAAGGAAAGGCAATGAGCGGCCGGCCGCAAGGACGAACCCCTGTTTTTGCGGGATGGAAATCCCGGCGGCCTCCCATTTTTTCGTCCGGAGGGTGCGGGGGTGCGGCATGGGGCTGATCAGGAATGTTCTGCGGGGAGAAGGTTCCGCGTCTCCCCTATTTGTTTTATGCCAAAGCCGAAGAAGGAAAAATGTTCGGGACGGTCCGGTCAGGCCGTCCTTTTTATTTGCTTGGCCGGCGGATGGAACGGGAGGATTTGAGGATGAAAATAAAAAATTACTGTAGTTTCTTCTTAAAACGAATTATTCCTTCTTTCAGACAAAATTGCAAAAAATATACCGAGGCGGTTTTTCCCAAACCTGAAAAGTTGAAATATGAAATCCCGATTGAATTAATTCGTAAAGTATTTATTAAGTTTGGCGGAATTCGCTTTTGAAACAAAAACGCCGATTCGTATCGAAGAAACATCGAAACTTAAGTTCAAGATGGTTTTGCAAGGCCTTGCGGGAACGTTGGGGATGCTGCAGGATGAAGATTCATAGGGGCTTTTTCTTTTTCAGGAAAAAGCTTTCAACAGTTCCATGTTCCGTCTTCGAGACGGACTCGCCGGAGGATTCGGATGTGCCGATGGAAAGGCCGGTTGAGGGTAGGACGACGTCTGCAATCTCATTCATTTCGCCTTTCTGAACGAAGGGGATGGAAAGAACTTTACAAGCAGGAAATCATCATGTAATATTCGAAATATAAGATTATACTGATAATTCTGTTATTAACTGGGTGGCAGAGGATGGAAAAGCAGGTATTGGCAATCATTCGGAAAAAAAATCGCAGGGCAGGGATTTTTTTAACGATTGCTTTATCGTTATATTTTCTGATTCCTCTATCCCTTATGTTCATAACGGATGTCGTGAATCGGCCGAGTTTCTTTTACGGGATTCCTTGGGCATGGCTATTGGCATTCCTGCAAATTCCGTTAACATGGTTTTTTTGCGGCGTTTACCATGCTCAGGCGAAAAGCTTGGAAGAGAAACTGGAAGGGATGGAGAAGGAGGGAGGTCCTTGAATCCGACGTATTTTTTGTTCCTCATTTATATAGTCGTTAGCACGTTAATCATTACTTATTGGGCGGCGAAACGCAGTAAAACGACGCTCCGGTTTTATGTCGCCTCGAGGAAATTAACCGGGTTTCAAAATGGCATGGCCATTGCCGGCGATTTCATCAGCGCCGCATCCTTTCTGGGGATCATCGGAATGGTGGCGTTCCGCGGCTATGACGGATTTTTATATTCCATCGGCTTTTTAGTGTCTTATGTGGTCGTTCTATTTTTAATCGCTGAACCGGTTCATCGGTTGGGAAACTATTCCCTCGGTGATGTCATCTGTTCCCGTTTTCCGAGTAGGCAAATGCGTTTTTTGATGGCGTTTAGTACGTTCATCATCTCTATATTATATATGATTCCCCAGCTTGTGGCCTCCGGTTTTCTTCTTCGTCTCCTCCTAAATCTCGATTATTCCGTTTCCGTGATGGTCATCGGGGCATTAATGACGCTGTATGTCATAACGGGCGGGATGATCTCCACTTCCTGGGTACAAATTGTCAAAACGGTTCTTCTGATGTCGGGCACCTTTCTTTTGACATTGATCGTTTTTTCCCATTTTAATTGGAACATTGCAACGCTCATCGAGGATGTAAAGGGAGGGACACCGCTGGGAAAGGATTTCTTCCTTCCGGGACATTTATACGACCATCCCTTGGAATTTCTTTCACTCCAGCTAGCCCTTGTCCTCGGGACGGCAGGCTTGCCCCATATTTTAATTCGCCTATTTACTGTCCGGAATACCTTTGAGGTTCGTCGTTCGTTGATCAGTTCGACCTGGATCATCGGAATTTTTTACATCATGACCTTGATTCTCGGCCTGGGGGCCGTTGCGCTCCTCGGAACGGACGCCCTTCTCGAACGGGATTCGACCGGGAATTTGGCGGCGCCGCTTCTTGCACAGGCCGTCGGCGGCGATTTTCTGTTGGCTTTTGTTTCGGCGATCGCTTTTACAACGATCATCGCCGTTGTCGCGGGTCTTGTAATTTCCGCGACGACCGCTTTTTCCCATGATATTTACCATCATATTTTGAAAAAGGGGAAATCCACGGAAAAGGATCAGTTGCGTGCGGCACGATTGTCAGCCGTGGCCATCGGGCTCATTTCCACGTTACTCGCTTTGCGTTTGGAAAGGTTGAATGTCACCTTTCTCGTTTCGATGACCTTTATTGTGGCAGCTTCCAGTATTTTTCCCGTTCTTTTTTTAACGATCTATTGGAAACGCTTTACTCCCGGAGGTGCCTTTACAGGAATGATGATGGGGCTTTTTGCTTCGCTATTTGCTGTCGCCCTCGGGCCGCATATTATGAATCCGGTCGACGGATGGATCCGGAGGGAAGCGGTCGTTTCCCTTTACAATCCGGGAATTCTTACGATTCCCATCGGATTTATGGGCGCGATCGGAGGATCATTTATTTTCCGCAGGCAGTCCCAATCCTTGAAAGAATTCCAAAAGTTTTCGATTCAAGCGCAGACCGGAATCCATTCGGGGAGAGATGGGAATGAAAAATTTGATGGGAATTGAAAACTTGACGATTACGTTGTTTGAACGGTTGGGTCTCATTCTCATCATTGCCTTTGTCACGACCCGAACCCGTGCGTTTAAGGCGCTGTTGTATCGGAAGTACAATTTGCCGATGTCGTTCGTTCATGCCTGCGTATTTGGCTTGTTTGGAATTGCCAGCACGGTAATGGGAATTGTTATTCAAGCGGATGGCAAAATTCGTCACGGATTGATCCTGTTACCGGTGGGAGAGGGGGATATTATTGTCAGCCTTAGTCTTGTGGCCATAGTGATCGTCGGGTTATTAGGCGGCCCCGCGCTGGGATTGGGTGCCGGGCTGATTACCTGCGTCCATTTTCTTTTCCTTGGTGGAATCGGTGCGCTGGCCAATGCGATTGTCAATCCGATTACAGGCTTCTTGGCAGGGCTGACGGCCAGATTTTTTTCCAACGAACGGGTGATTTCCCCGTTAAAGGCTTTGTTTATCGGGGTTTTTCCGCCCATTTTGTACATGCAGTTTCTGCTGATTTTCTACCCGGGCCGTTCGGATATCATCGAAGCGGTAAACATCATCGGCATTCCCCTGGTGTTATCCAATAGCATGGCCGTCGCCATTTTTACCGCAATGATCGGCATTGTTTTACGCGAACAGGAAAATGAAGCGGCCTTGGCGTCAAAGCAGGCATTAACCATTGCGAAGGAAGCCCTTCCCTTTTTGAAAAACGATTCTCCCCTTGAAGTTGCCGAAGGTTTGGCGGATTTATTATATAGCCGTTTGAGATTGGCCGCCGTATCTGTGACGAACCAAAAGGGAGTATTGGTCCATAAAGGGATGGGGGACGACCACCACCGCTTTGGCGACAAGATCGGATCCCCGGCAGCCTTGCGGTCGATTATGCAAAAAAAGGTGGAAATTGCCAGGGGAAAGTCCGATTTGCAATGTTTCAACAAAAATTGCCCGCTCGAAGCGGCGATTTATATTCCGATTATCGAAGATAATGAAGTCGCCTTCCTGATTACGTTTTATTTCCGGAAACCGGAACATATTTCACCTGTAGATGTTATGATGGCGCAAGGTTTGGGTCCACTGATTTCCGATCAATTGAACAGGTTGGCGGCGGAAAAGATGAAGGCCCATATTCGCGACACCGAGTTGAGGAACCTGCAAGCCCAAATCAATCCCCACTTTCTGTTTAACACTTTGCAATTGATCGCCGGGCTGTTTCGGGAAGATCCGGCCAAGGCCCGTCAGCTTACCCTACAGCTCGCCAATTATATGCGGTTTAATTTGCGCTTGGTATCCAAATCCCTGGTGGAACTGGAGAAAGAGTGCGAACATGTGGAGGCTTATACGGCGATCATTCAAGAGCGGTTTAAAGAAAGACTGGAAATTTCATTAGTCCGACCGGATGATCTTTCCAATATTTATATTCCGCCGTCGACCATTCAGCCGTTGGTTGAAAATTCGGTTCAACATGGATTAAAAAATATCACCGGTCATGCCAAAATTGAAATCCTGGTCGAAAAAAAGAACGGGAAGGTGGAGATATCCGTCCGCGATAATGGCTGCGGTTTTCCGGCAGAGATTTTGCCGATTGTGGGGAATCAACCATTGCGGCACCAGCAAAACGGGGGAACCGGCATCTATAATGTCAATCAGCGTTTGGTCCAATTATTGGGTGAGTCTTCCAGACTCCGAATTCGGAACTTTTCGGACGGGGGAAGCGAAGTGAAATTTTCGATACCGGATTCCATTCCGGAGAAGAAAAAGAGGGTGATGGCATGAAAATTCGGGCCATGATCGCCGAAGATGAATTGATGGCGAGAAAAGAATTGATGTATCTATTAAAGGCAGAAAAGGATATTATTCTGACGCCCCACGCGGAGACTGGTGAACAGCTGATCGAACTGTATCATAAACATCATCCGGACGTCATATTCCTTGATGTGGAAATGCCCGGTCTGTCCGGTGTTGACGCGGCCCGATCAATATTAAAACGGGAAGGTCCGAAGCCGTTGTTTGTTTTTACGACGGCCTATGATGAGTATGCCCTCGACGCCTTTGATGTGGAGGCGGTCGATTATTTGCTGAAGCCGTACGATGAAGCGAGATTTCAGCGGACATTGGGACGGATTCGTAAAAGTTTGGATCATCGGAAAAAGAAAAATTCTCCTGAAGAGATTCGGGAAACCCAGGCGGTATCGAAGCTGTTAATTGATGACGGGGAGCGGATGGTTGTCGTTTCGCCCGAATCGATTTACTATGCCGTACCGAACCGGAAGATTTTGGAGATCCATACCGAGGAAAAGGTTCTGCAAAGCCGAATGACGTTGCGGGAATTGGAGGAACAATTAAAAGGTCATCCATTTTTCCGTCCGCACAGGAGTTATTTGGTGAATCTCAACCATGTTACAGAGATCACCCCGTGGTTTAACGGAACGAGCAATTTGACGCTGGGCGATAAAAATCGGACGAAAATTCCGGTCAGCCGTCAGGCAAACAAAATGATCCGGGCGTTTTTCCAAGGGCGTTAATCGAAGGAAAAAATGAAAGCATCAAAATGGAAGAGGATGGCGGAATGCCCCCATTTGAATGTTGCCCCGCTTGATTGGCCGGGGAAGATGGGCAAGGAAAGCCAGGATTCATTTTCTATACCGTTCATCCTCCCAATTAAACCATTAATCCCCCAAAATCCGCCGTTTAGCGCGATTATATGTTACTTAATATTCTGAATTTATATAATAGAAGATAAATAAAAAAGAAAGGGGTTGAGATCGTTGGCGCAAAAAGAATGGATCCCCTCCGGAGCGTCCCGGATTGATTTTGAACAAGTGGCAGATAGTGATCAATTTCGACAGTTTTTAAAAAGAAAAAGGAAATTTTTGGTGCCGATGACCATTTTCTTCATGGTTTTTTACTTTCTATTGCCGATTTGCACTTCCTACACCAAGTTTCTAAACACCCCCGCAATTGGCGATATTTCCTGGACATGGATATTTGCCTTCTCCCAGTTTGTCATGGTATGGGTGTTAAGCGCCATCTATGTGCGAAAGGCAAATTCCTTTGATGAAGAGGCGGAGCAAATCATCCGGGACCAGCTAAAGGGGGAATGATTCATGAATCCGATTGTCGTCGTTCTTTTTTTAGCGATCGTAATTCTGACGCTGATTGTCACATACATTGCCGCAAAACGGACAAAATCCGCCGGCGATTTTTATACGGCGGGTGGGGGACTGACCGGATGGCAAAACGGGCTCGCCATCGCCGGCGATTATCTATCGGCGGCCTCCTTCTTGGGAATCGCCGGGATGATCGCATTACAAGGGTTTGACGGCTTTTTCTACAGTATCGGCTTTCTTATCGCCTATTTAGTAGTCCTGTTTTTAGTTGCCGAGCCGCTAAGAAACTTGGGGAAGTACACATTGGCGGATATGATCAATTCCCGTTTTGACGCGAGAAAGGTCCGTGGAGTCGCCGCGATAAGCACGATAACGATTGTCCTTTTTTACATGATTGCCCAAATGGTCGGCGCCGGCGCGCTCATCCAGCTGTTGTTTGATATCCCGTATTGGGTTGCCGTATTGATTGTCGGCGTCATGATGACGATTTATGTCCTTTTTGGCGGCATGTTTGCCACCAGCTGGGTCCAAATTATCAAGGCCGTCCTCCTGATGGCGGGAATGATCATCGTCTCCTTTATCGTTCTCTTGAAATTTCACTTTAATATCGGGGCCATGTTTACGGAAGTGAAAACGGCGACAAGCCATGGCGCGGATTACTTGAATCCGGGCATTAAATACAAAGATCCGTTGGGAACGCTTTCATTGATGCTGGCCCTGGTGCTGGGAACGTCCGGTCTGCCGCATATTTTGATGCGCTTTTTTACGGTAAAGGATGCAAGAACCGCCCGTCGCTCGGTTATCACCGCAACGTGGACGATCGGGATTTTCTATATTTTGACATTGTTTCTCGGCTTTGGAGCGGCTATTTTCGTCGGCGAAAGCAAGATTCTCGAAGCGAATCCGGGCGGAAACATGGCTGCGCCGCTGCTTGCCGAAGCCATTGGCGGAAATCTCCTGTTTGCCTTTATTTCCGCCGTCGCCTTTGCCACAATTTTGGCGGTCGTGGCCGGGCTTGTATTATCCGGCGCTTCGGCCTTTGCCCATGACATTTATGGCCAGATCATCAAAAAAGGAAACATCTCCGATCGCCAGCAAATGCTGGCCGCCCGCTATGCGGCATTGGGCGTATCGGTCCTTTCGATCCTCATCTCGCTCGGTGCGCAGTATTTAAATGTGGCTTTCCTTGTTTCCTTGGCCTTTTGCATCGCAGCCAGCGCCAACTTGCCGGTTATTTTATATACGGTCTATTGGAAGCGCTTTAATACGTCCGGGGCTGTTTGGGCCTCCCTTTCCGGCTTAATCTCCGCGCTGGTACTTGTTTCGATCAGTCCGAGCGTGTTCTCCCCGGTTGAAGGAGCGGCGCTGTTTGTCGGCGAGCCGATTTTCCCGCTGGACAATCCGGCGTTGGTTAGTGTTCCGTTAGGATTTCTTGGCGGTTTTCTTGGAACCATTTTCTCGAAGGAACAAGATCTGAGGCGCTATGCTGAGGTTTCGGTTCGCGCCCATACGGGCTATCGGGGAACCAAATCAGCAGGGCCGTAAATGACAGTTTTTTGCGGAGAAAAAAACGGAGATCATATCAACCGAATGTCAAACCTTTTCCGTCTCCGGGTTCGGATTCGGATAAGAAACGATCGCAGTCTGTGGAAGGATGTTTCGAAAAGTTATAATAAATCGGGGGAGAAGGGGAACCCGTTTTAAAGAAGATGAAGAACGGAAACGGGTCGAGGAGAATACGTGGGGATTTTGTATCAGGATCAAACGGGAACTGGATGTGGCGGGAAAATCCTGGATGATATTCTGAAGGGATTGTGTAAAGAGGATTTAATGCCCGAGGCGGAACCTGCTGCATTTTAAGCGGTATCGGGGCGTGGGCGGGGAGGTATAGTTCCTTTCCTTAGGCGTACTCGCCCAAATGAGGGAGCGGTCCCTTGTCAAGACATGACAAGCGGGTCGCTCAATTTTTTTGAGATGTCTTTTTTGAGCAGGTAAGCGCTCATTCGAAGGGTTCATCAAGCGTAAACGGGAAACATCTCCCCTGAGACGGGCAGGTTACGAAGTTACTTTTCAATAGGGATTCCGTTTGTCCTGAACGACAGAACCGACGGGAGACTGACAAAATAGTAACGGCATTCGGCAAGTCTGGAAATGTTTCAAAAAAATCCGTCCATGACCGTTTCCCGGATGGCACAGGCGATTATGGAAAAGGAGAAGTTCATGATGCTCAATGAGCCGACGAATTCGCCGGATGAAGATGGTGTGAGACGGGTTCGTCAGGTGATCTAGGAAGAAAAAGCGCGGGGCGAATCGTTATGATCAGAAATAGGGGAAACCTTGCGGTTCCCCCTTTTCCGGTTTTTATTTGTTTTCGAGTGCATCGATCACCGCTTCGGCGATGCTCTTGCTCGATTGGGGATTTTGCCCGGTGATCAGGTTTCCGTCAATCACCACGTGATCCGACCAAAGGGGTTTTTTCTCGAAGATGGCTCCCTGTTCGCGGAGCCGGCTTTCCAGAAGAAACGGCATATACCGTTCGAGCTTCCCGGCCCGTTCCTCCTCGTTGGTAAAGGAGGTCAATTTTTTCCCTTTCACGAGATATTGGCCGTCCGACAACCGCATATCCACGAACCCCGCCGGCCCGTGACAGACGGCGGCGACCACCTTCCCCGATTCATACAGCGCCCGGATTACCTTTTCCAAATCCGGATTCCCCGGCAGATCGAACATGGTTCCGTGGCCGCCGGGCAAAAACAGGGCGTCGAAGGCTTCGGCCGAAAGGGCATGGAGCGGCACGGTATCCTCCAGCCGTTTGATTGCCTCTTCCCACCGGCCGTCCTTCGGCAAGCTCCGTTCATCAATGGGGGCTTTGCCGCCCTTTATGCTTGCCACTTGGACTTGATATCCCCGTTCCGTGAATTTTTCATAGGGAACGGCGAATTCTTCCAGCCATAACCCGGTTTTTGGCCCCCCTTCAATTTGACCGGTATTGGTTACCAGCATCAACACCCTTTTTTCCGCCAATTTTCCACCCCCAATATTGGAAATGTTAAATTTAAGTCGTTCTGCCAGATTATTTCGGAATTCTAATTTCAATTTTAAGTTGATGAAAACGTAAATTCAATTTATACGATCGGGCCAAAAGGCATCAAAAAAATCCATTAAAATTCAAATTAATATCATTTCACGGCATATATTTAACAAAAAAAATTATTTTAAGTATCTAAAAATTCATATTGCGCCAATAAAAAAGTCGTGATAATATCAAAATAGATCATAAAACAGCAAAAAAGATCATAAAAGTTCATTTTGATAATATTCGTGAAAATTAAAATTTAAAAGGTGATCTTATGCTTCAAGTGGAAAGGTTGGAAAAGATACTGGAATATATCAATGAAAAAGGCACGGTCAATATTCCGGAACTCGTCGATTTTTTTAAAGTGTCGAAAACGACGGTGTTAAGGGATCTGAAAAAACTTGACGAACAAGATTTGATCGTGCGCGTTCATGGCGGCGCAGTGAGTAAAAGAAACAAAGGAACGAATTTCGAGCCTAAATATTCTGTAAAAGAAAAACAGGCGGTCAAGGAAAAACAAGCGATCGCGGAGCTCGCGGTCAAACATATATGTCCCGGAGAAACCATATTATTGGATTCCGGATCCACAAGCCTCATGTTGGCAAAGAAATTATCTTCGATCAAAAATGTGACGGTCATTACGAATGACATCAAAATAGCAATGACCCTTAGTGATAATGACAATATAGAACTGGTCGTGATCGGCGGCCAAAAAAGAAAAGGGGTTTACAGCTTAATCGGCCCCTTTGCGGAGAATTTATTGAAACAATTAAATGTTGACAAAGTTTTCTTGGGAACGGATGCGATAGATATTAAATCGGGTTTAACAAACTCCAATATTGAAGAGTTGAATATTAAGAAAACGATGATTGAAATCGCGAAGGAAAAAATTTTGCTGGCAGATAGCAGTAAATTTCATAAAGTGGCTTTTGCGAAGATCTCGGATATTCATGTGATCGATCGGATCATCACGGATGCGAATTTGCCGGAAGAGGACATAAAAATGTTCGAAGATTTGGGAATTGCCATAGAAATATCGCCAATTGAAAATGAAGATTAAACCATCGATGATTGAAGGAGTGAACGACTTTGACTTGGTTAAAAGATGTTATTGGTACAGAAAAGGCGATCATTGCGATGTGTCATTTAAGACCTCTGCCTGGAGATCCTTACTATGATGAAAAAAAAGGAATGGATTACGTCGTAGAGATGGCCAGAAAGGATTTAATGGCCTTGCAAAACGGCGGGGTAGACGCGGTTATGTTTTCAAATGAATTCAGCATGCCTTATTTGACGAAAGTGAAACCTGAAACAGTGGCAGCGATGGCTAGAGTTATCGGAGAACTAATGCATGATATCAAAGTTCCCTTTGGCGTTAATGTTTTGTGGGATGCGAAGTTATCGCTGGATTTGGCGGCAGCGACAGGAGCAAAATTTGTTCGAGAAATATTTACTGGGGTCTATGCAAGCGATTTCGGACTTTGGGACACGGATGTCGGTGAAACGGTCAGACATCAACATCGCATTGGCGCCAAAAATGTCAAGCTGCTTTTCAATATTGTGCCGGAGGCCGCGAAATATTTGGCGGATCGGGATATTGAGGAAATCGCAAAATCTACGGTTTTTAACAATCGTCCTGACGCCCTTTGCGTTTCAGGATTGACGGCCGGAGCAAGCACTGATTCGCAAATTTTGAAAAAGGTTAAGGATGCGGTGCCAAATGTTGTTGTCCTGGCAAATACGGGCGTAAAACTCAATAATTTGGAAGAGCAATTGTCAATTGCAGATGGAGCTGTTGTCGGAACGGCATTCAAATATGAAGGAAAATTTGAAAATCATGTAGACCAAAATCGAGTGGAAGAATTTATGAGGAAAGTACGGGCTTTTCGTTCCCTTGCGGTTAAGTAACTTGTAATTTTTGCTTGGGGACTTTATCTCAAGCATAAAATAAAATTTCCGACGGAGAAAAAATTTTAAAAGGAGGGATCAAAAATGAAAAAAAACGTCATTGTGGCATGTGGCGGGGGGATCGCAACATCAACAATCATAGCCGACAAGGTTCGGGAATTATTGGCCCAAGCCAATATCGACGCGAATGTGACTCAAAGGACCTTATCGGAACTTACTTATGAAGCGAGCAATGCAGACTTAATCGTGACCAGCATGAAAGTAGAGAATGATTTTGGCGTTCCCAACGTTTTAGGCACTCCCTTATTAACCGGAATCGGTGAAGAGGAAACGAAGAAGAAAATCATTGAAATTCTTTCGAAGTAAAAGGTTCACGCATTTCTCTAGGAGGTGTGGATGTCATGCAAAAAGTCATCGATTATGTATTGTCCCTCGGCGGCTATGTCTTTGTACCTTTAGTCCTCATTTTAGTCGGTCTGCTTTTCCGGTTGAGTTTTTTAAAATCATTGAAATCCGCAGTGACTGTCGGGGTTGGCTTCTTAGGACTCAACTTAGTGACAACATTGATAGGCGAGTATTTATCTCCAGCAGTCAATGCAATGGTTGATCGATTCGGATTTCAACTGCAAGTAATGGATCTGGGTTCGGGAACTTCCGCAGGCATTGCTTTCTCTACGACAGTCGGCGCTTTGATCATTCCCATTATATTTGCCCTCAACGTTGTATTGCTTCTCCTCAGACTGACTAGAACAATGAATATCGATATCTTTAATTATTCCCATTACGCTTTAACCGGTTCCATTGTTGCGTTAATCACGGACAGTTTAATCTATGGCTTGATTGCCGCCATGATGCACTGCATTTTTTCATTGATTGCAGCAGATTTTACGGCAAAACGGGTACAGAAGGTCATTGGGATAGAGGGGATATCCATTCCCCAAGGCTATGCCTCATCGACAGTGCCATTATATGCATTGTTGGAAGCGATTTACGAAAAATTGCCTTTCATGAAAAACAGAAATGTCGATACCCAGTTTATCCAAAAGAAATTCGGGATGTTCGGCGATCCTGTCATTATTGGTGTAATTTTAGGAATCATCATCAGTTTGCTGGCGGGGACGGGATTCAAAGAAGGGGCTACATTGGTAATCGTTGTCGCAGGCATCATGATTCTATTCCCTCGCGTTATTCGCATTATTGTGGAAGGGTTATTGCCGATTTCGGATGCGGCGAAAAAATTCTTCAATGAACGTTTCGGCGGAAAAGAACTCTATATTGGCCTTGACTCTGCTGTCACTTTAGGCCATCCGACCACTATTACGGTAGGGATTCTCATTATACCCATTACCTTGTTGTTGGCTGCGATTTTGCCTGGAAACCGTGTGCTTCCGCTTGCAGACTTAGCTTTTGCACCATTCTTTATCTGTATGGCTACCATTCTTCATAAGGGTGATGTGATCCGTACATTGATCAGTTCAACGATTAATATGGCCCTCGTGTTATATATTTCTACTTGGTTTACCCCCTATTATACGGAACTGGCGGTGAAAGGCGGTTTTGCAAAGGAAGGAACAAATGTTTCTGCATTGTATGTTGGAAACGTTTACGACTTTGTCGTAACGCTGTTCATGCGTTTGGGCGCAGCAGGAATCATCGCGTTAGTTCTGCTTGCCGCCGTACCCATCTATTTTTACATTAAAAAAATATCGTTCAAGGATCAGCAAAATGAAACAATAAAAGGCTGAAGAAGAGAAGGATGTACAGCGATGAAAAATGAAGCAAAAGACAATGGCAGACTCATTATAGAGGAAGATTTGATTGAACGAAATATTGATGCGGATGATTTTGCAGAAGCCATTACTGTGTTGAGCCGAAACTTTTTAAGAAAAAACTATGTAAAAAGGACTTTTCCTGACGCATTGATCGAGAGGGAAAAGACGTTTCCGACAGGATTGGAAACAAACCGTTTAGGGATTGCCATTCCCCATACCGATCCTAAACATGTCATCAAAGGAAGTTTGGGCATCGGGATCCTGAAAAATCCGGTTACTTTTCAGGCAATGGATACAAAAAAAGATGTTCCGGTCAGCATCATTTTCATGCTTGCCATTACCCATCCTGCTTCACAGCTGAAAACGCTTCAGAAGATTATGGAACTTATACGCGATGAGCAGGCTTTGTTAGATATAAAGAACGCCAAAAATAAAAGCGGGGTAATGATGGTTATAGATTCTTTTTTTGGAGACCTGTTGGAATAAGATGAAGCGACTTTTTCAAGCAAGAGGTGTTAGAAATGAATTATAAAATAGCCCCTTCCATATTAAACGCGGATTTCTGGAATTTAGAAAAAGAGATAAAGGCCGTTCAATGTGGAGGGGCTGATTTTTTGCATTTGGATGTGATTGATGGCCAGTTTGCGCCGAGCATTTCTTTCGGTCCAACCGTCATCGAATCGATCAGAAAGCATTGCCATTTAGTATTTGATGTCCATTTGATGATTCATGAACCCGGAAAATATATCCCCGATTTTGTCAATGCGGGCGCCGATATTATAACGATACATGCGGAAGGTAACTACCATTTGCACCGCCTTGTGCATCAAATCAAAAGTTACAATAAGAAGGCCGGTGTCGCCTTAAACCCTGCGACACCGATATCCGCCATCCAATATTTGATCAATGATTTGGATATGGTACTGGTGATGACGGTAAATCCGGGATTCGGGGGGCAACCCTTTATTCCGAATGTCCTGCCCAAGATATCGGAATTGAAGGAACTGATAGAAAAAAAGAACGCCAAAGTAGATATTGAAGTGGACGGGGGGATCACCCCGGCCGAAGCGAAAATGTGTGCGGATGCAGGTGCGAACGTTTTCGTTGTAGGTTCATACATTTTTAAAAATAAAGCTTTTGACGATAAAAAACGGGCTGTGGAAACAATCAGGGAGGCATTATGTGCGATCTAGAGTTAATCAGAAATCAGCCTTGAGGTGATCCGTTTTGAAAACGATGAAAGAATATTTAAAAGAATTAACGGCTATTCATGCGGTCAGTTCCAAAGAGGATCCAGTAATTGAGTACATGAGAAACCATTTTCTGGAATTTAGTGACGAAGTTGAAGTGGATGTGATCGGCAATGTGATTTGCCGCATCTCTTCCGGGGCACCGAATGCAAAAAAAATAATGGTTTTTGGGCATATGGATGAAGTCGGTTTTATCGTAAGAAATATTGATAAAAATGGATATCTCTATGTAGAAAGAATCGGCGGTGCGAATGTAAACGTACTTCCGGGGTTGCGGCTTGATGTAATCGGAGAAAAAGGGGTTGTCCCGGGAGTCGCAGGAACAAAATCCTATCATTTTCTTAAACCGGAGGAAAAAGGATCGTTTCCCTCGCAGGATAAACTATATATTGACATTGGCGTAAAATCGAAAGAAGAAGCGGAAAAGTTAGGCGTAAAGATTGGGAGCTGGATTTGTTTTCATGCGGATTTTATCGAAAGGGATAACGGCTGGATTACAAGTAAGGCGCTTGATGACCGTGTTGCTTGTGCAATTTTATTGCAGCTTGGTGAACACCTGGCCAAAAATAAAGATCAATTGAATTGGGATGTTTATCTGGTCGCATGTGTCCAGGAAGAATTCAATATTCGGGGCATATTGCCTGCGGTAAAGAAAATTAAACCAAATGTATCGATCGGATTAGATGTGACACCTGCATGTGATACGCCAGATTTGTATGGCTATACCGACGTAAAACTGGACGGGGGGCCGGCGCTGACTTATCTAAATTTTCATGGGAAAGGAACGTTGGCGGGCGTTTTGCCGGACACGGGATTAATTGAAGAATTAGAGAAAATATGCAGCCGGGAATCCATACCCTTCCAAAGGGAAATCGCCGTTGGCGTAATTACAGAAAATGCTTTTATTGTTTTCGATGAATTGGGCGCAGCTGTCGCAAACATATCGATTCCTGCCAGATATACGCATACGCCGATAGAAACAATAAGCATGAAGGATGTCGAATGGGCGGAAAAACTTTTATACAGCTTTATTATTGGGTTGGAAAAGAACAGCGGTTTCGGCAAAAATTATAAATTTGCAAAATAAGGGAAATCTCCATGTTCAAAATTGTATTTTTTGATATCGATGGAACTTTGCTTAATCAAGAAAAAATAATCCCGTCCAATACATTAAAGGCTGTGCTGCAGTTAAAACAAAATGGTTTGGAGGTTGTTTTAGCAACCGGCAGGGCCCCGCATCATTTAACTGCCGTAAGTGAACAGCTGGGAGTAAATGCTTTTATATCCTTTAATGGCGCTTATGCAAGCTACAAAGGGAAGACGATCCAAGCCGTACCCTTTAATAAAACGCTTCTGGGGAAATTCATTCAATATGCCGGGAAAAAGAATCACCCGCTTGTTTTTTCCAACCTGGAAAAAACGGTAAGTAATGTGATGAATCATCCGGAGGTTATCGAATCCTTCGATTCTCTGAATCTGAATTATACGCCTGAATATCAGCCGGATTTTTGGCATAAGGAAGAAATTTATGAGGTGATGCTCTATTGTAAGGCCAATGAGGAGGAGCCGTATAAAAAATTATTTCCCGAATTTTCCTTCGTCCGCTGGCATCCTCTGGTGCTGGATGTCATTCCGGCGACTTTGTCAAAAGCGACCGGAATAAAAGCCATGTTGGAATATCTCGGCATAAAGCCCGAGGAAGCCATCGCTTTTGGCGACGGATTAAATGATAAAGAGATGTTATCGTTTGTCGGCATGGGTATCGCCATGGGCAACTCCCATCAAGATCTTCTTCCTTATGCCGATATGATCACGAGATCCGCAGACGATGACGGGATACCGTATGCGCTAAGCAAATTGGGATTAATTTAAACCTGTCTTGAAAACCGATGATATAATCCGTGATGGAGTCCGGAAGCTTCTTTTTCAAACAAACATCAAAACGGAATTAAAAACGGGGCGCTCCCTCCGTTCCCAATTGTAATGGGCCGGCGGGAGCGCCCTTTGCCTTTTATTCAAGGCGGATCGGTTTTTCCTTCTTCGAGGAAATGTCCCTTGGGGCCATCCTTTTTCATGAAAAATCGTAATGAGTGGAATACAGGTCGACGAGGGGTTTGTCCGGATGGAGGAATTGGGCGGCGCTGTTTACGGCGACCGGGCCTTCCATGAAACCGCCGGCGATCAGTTTCAATTTGTTCGGGTAGATCACCGCATCGCCCACGGCAAAGATGCCGGGGATATTCGTTTCCATCCGGTTGTTTACGACAAATCGATTTTCGGCCATCTTCAATCCCCAATTCACCAAATTCCCGAAATCCGATTCGATGCCGTGGCAGATGAGGAGGTGGTCGGCTTTTAACCGGTCCGTTTGTTTCGTCCGCAAGTTTTCCACGGAGATATCCAGTTGATTTTCCTTTCCATGGATCGCTTTAATTTGGCAAAGTGCGCAAATCCGCGCCTGCAGCTTGATCCTTTCCACCTGCTGCTCGTGGGCGGAGAATTCGTCTTTCCGGTGGACGATCGTCACGCTTTTGGCGATGGAAGATAATTCATTGGCCCAGTCGACGGCGGTGTTTCCTCCGCCGGAAATGACCACGTCCTTCCCTTCAAAAATGGACAGCCGGTCCACCGTGTAATGCAAACAGGTCCCGAGATATTGCTCGGCGCCGTCAATCTTCAATTTTTTCGGTTTGAACAGGCCGTGGCCCACGGCCAAGATGATCGTTTTTGTGTAATGCTTGTTCCCGTTGGTGCACGTGATCACGAAGGTGCCGTCGGCCGACCTTTCCAGAAGGTCCGCACGTTCCCCGCACACGACCGTCGGATCAAAGGTTTTGGCCTGCTCGATCAGCTGTTTCACCAGTAGCTCCCCTTTAATTTGGGGAATCCCTCCGATATCCCGGATGATTTTTTCCGGATAAAAGAGGGAGATTTTCCCCCCCAATTGGAGGCTCGCTTCGATGATTTTCGTCTTCAGCTTTCGCATTCCGCAATAGAAGGCCGTGAACAGGCCGATCGGACCGCCTCCGATTATCGTCACGTCATAAACTTCTTTCACCGGAACTCCTCCTTCATTTCTGCCTGGACAATAAATACAAAAAGTAGGGGGCGCCGATCACGGCAACGATGACGCCGGCGGGGATCCCTTTCGGATCGAGGATGACCCTCCCGATGGTGTCCGCGGACAAGAGCAGGATCGCGCCGATCAACGCGCTGAGCGGCAAAAAAACCTGGTGGCGCGGCCCGACGAGCCTTCTTGCCATATGGGGGGCAATCAGGCCGATGAAGGAGATCCCCCCGGTCACCGAAACGGCTGCGGATGCCAAGGCGACCGCGCTGAAAAGAAGGATCCATCTTTCCTTTTCCACCCGGACCCCCAAACCGATCGCCGCCTGCTCATCCACATTCAAAAGATTCAAGGCCTGCAGGCGGGCAAAGATGATCAGGAAGAAAAGAACGAGCCAGGGGAGAAAGGCGAAAACGAAAGGCCAATCGTCCCCCCAAATATTTCCCGCCAGCCAATTGGCCATATATTGGTAGTCGCTCCGTTCCAGGCGGATGGAAATCATCAGTACGGCCCCCGACCAGGCGGTCGCCAATCCGACGCCGTTCAGCACAAGGCGGAAAGGATGGATGCCTTCTCCCCTTTTGTAGGACAAAACATAGATGATCGAGGCCGTGATCATGCCGCCCAAAAAGGCGAAAAGGGGAAGGATATATACGAAGCTGCCCGGTTCGACGGAAAAAAAGGAAATATAGAGAACCACCATTACCCCGGCGCCGGAATGGATGCCCAAAATGCCCGGATCCGCCAGGGGATTTTTTGTGATGCTTTGCAAGACGCCGCCCGCTACGGCAAAGGCCATTCCGGCCAGGACGGTGATCAGGATCCGGGGCAGGCGGAAATCGAACAGGATCAAATTTTCCCGCTCCGTTCCCGACCCGGCGATCGTCCGAAGCAGCTGGGCCGGGGTAAGGGAAATATATCCCGCCGCCATGCTGATGAGAAAAACGAGGAACAATAAAACCAGGGCCGCACCGAAAATGGCCCAATTTTTCACAGATCCCGGAAAGCCTTTCATGCGAATTCCCTTCCTCCCTTCCTGGCCAAGTACAGGAAGAAGGGAACCCCGATAAAGGACACGACCGCACCGATCGGCGTTTCATAGGGGGCGTTGATCAGCCGGGCCGCCGTGTCCGCCAGAACCATGAATGTTCCCCCGAGGATGGCGGAACCGGGAAGCACCCAGCGGTAATCCTGTCCGACGAAAAAGCGGGCGATGTGGGGGATCATCAGCCCGACGAAGGCGACGGGACCGACGACGGATACGGCAATGCCGGCGAGAACAAAAACGATAAGGATAAGAACGGTTTTTATAAAAAAGGTGTTCAGTCCCAGCCCCTTCGCCGCTTCATCCCCCAAATGGAGGATCGTCAGCGGCCGGGCGAGGGAAAAGGCGAGAAGCAAAGCGCCCGTCATCACGGGAAAAAGGATTTTTAGCTGGGTCCAAGTCGTGCCCGAGACCCCGCCGGCAATCCAAAAGGCAAGGTCTTGGGAAAGCTGATAATACAGGGCGATTCCTTCCCCGAGGGCGGTCAGCAGGGCGGATACGGCCGCCCCGGCCAAGGTCATGCGGATCGGGGAAAGCCCGTTCTTTGATAAGGCGCCGATCCCGAAAACCAAAAAGGCGCCGAGCCCTGCGCCGGCGAAGGAAACAAGCATGACCGCCCAATAGGAAAAATCGGAAAAGGCCGCATAAAAAGCGGCGATGGCGAAACTTGCCCCTGCATTCAATCCCAAAAGTCCGGAATCGGCGAGGGGGTTTTTTGTCATCCCTTGCATAATGGCCCCGCTGACGGCAAAGGAGGCGCCGACGATCGCGGCGCCCAATTCCCGGGGGAGTCGCAGTTCGCGGACGATGCGTTCTCCCTCGCTGATGCCTTCATATCGGAATACGGCCTTCCAGGCGGTGGCCCAGCCAATATCCGCCGCCCCGAGGGAAATTCCCGCGGCGAGGCTGAGGACGAGGGCCAAGAGGCTGATGAGCAAAAACCATCCTTTTTTCGCCTTGGAAGGCGTCGCTGAATGTCCCTGTTTCATCTTGGTTACCTTAAATCCTCCGGTTATTTCTTATATTTGGTCAGCTGTTCGACGATATAGTCCAGTTCCTTTTCAAGGGAGATCGGATCGTTGAAGTAAAAGGACTTGGAATCGAAGGGGATCACCCGGTTTTCTTTGACGGCGGGGATGTTTTTCCATACGTCGGATTCCATGAAGGAGGTATCCGGATTATTTCCGCCGTCCCCCAGGAAGATGAAATCGCCCGCGTATTCCGGGATGACCTCCGCGGAAATGGCTTTATATCCCGTTCCAAAAGCGTCTTTTTCCACTTTCTCCGGGGCTTTCAAGCCGAGGGCCTGATAAAGGATTTCCGTGCCCCGGCCCCAATTGTTTCCATAAATATATAAGTCTTTTCCGTACGGTTCCAAAACGGTGACGGTCGCATCTTCGCCGATGGCTTCCTTCACTTTTTCGGCGGCTTCTTTCGTCTTTTTGTTCCATTCGTCAATCCATTTTTCGGCTTCTTTTTCCTTGCCGACCAGTTTTCCGATTTCCCGGAAAATGTCCAAATAACCGTATTTGTCATAGGTGTAAACAACAGTTGGCGCGATTTTGGACAATTTGTCGATGTTTTTTTCGTGAGAGAAAGCGACGATCAAATCGGGTTTCAGTTCCAATATTTTGTCCAAGGAATCGGAGGTGACGACTTCCGCGCCGTCCAATTTGCCCTCAAAAAATTTGTTTTGGGTCTCCCATTGGGTGATGCCGACGGGCTTGATTCCCAGCTTTAAAAAGTGGCCGGTGTAGGAGGAAGCGAGGACGACCACCCGTTTCGGGTTGGCGGGCACTTTCACGTCGCCGGTTTCGGAGTGATAAATCCTCGTTTCGTTATTTTCCGACGTTTTATCGCCGGCCGACTCCTTATGATTATCGGATTTTCCGCAAGCGGCCAAGGCAGCGGTCAAGATCAGAACGATCAGAACGGATAAGAGCTTTTTCATCGATGACCAATCTCCTTTCAGATCTGCTATGAAGTTAATAATCATTCTCAGTAAATTTCAAAAAAAAAATCATACAGCCGAAGACTGTTGAAAAAACGGAGAGGGTTGAAGGGCGTGATAGGTTAAACAAATCGGTCTTTTCGTTCTCGGATCCTTCCCGATGACCGCATCGATTTGAAAGACTTCCTTTAGGACCTCCGGCGTCAGCACTTCTTCCGGCGTCCCGTCCTTGACGATGATCCCGTTTTTCATGGCGACCATATAATGGGAAAACCTGGCCGCGTGGTTCAGATCGTGCAGCACCATGACGATGGTCCGGTTTTCCGTTTGATTTAAATATTGGAGAAGCTCCAATACTTCCAGTTGGTGGGACATATCCAAATAGGTGGTCGGTTCGTCCAGCAAAATCAGGTCGGTTTCCTGGGCGAGGGCCATCGCGATCCACACCTTTTGTCTTTGCCCGCCGGATAAGGAATCGATTTCCCGGTCTTGAAGGGCCGTTAATCCGGTCACATGGATCGCCCAGTCGATCTTTTCCCAATCGGAAGGCTTCAGTCTTCCCGTTCCTTTTTGATGGGGGTAACGCCCGTAGGAAACGAGTTCCCGGACCGTCAAACCTTCCGGAGCATAAGCGGCCTGGGGCAGGATCGCCAGCTTTTTGGCGACGGTTTTTGTCGGTTGCTTTTCAATCTCTTTTCCGTCCAGGTAAACCGTGCCGGATTTCGGCTTCAGAATCCTGGATAAGGTCTTTAACAAGGTGGATTTTCCGCAGCCGTTCGGGCCGATAATCGTCGTAATTTTTCCGTCGGGAATATTTAAATGCAATTGGGATACAATTGCCGTATTGCCGTAACCAACCGTGAGATTTATCGCAGACAGCCGATCCAAGTCGCCATCTCCCCTCGAAACCGTTAATAATGATAACCATTCTCATTTAATGATATTATCCCGCTATCACGTTGTCAATACTGTTTTTTTCTGAGCTTTTTGCGATGTAGCG